>WNFR01000779.1_pt1 | contig 32562 bp, 27 predicted proteins | sample 5400221 | NCBI WGS metagenome assembly WNFR01 (sample SAMN13153357, study PRJNA577476) | soil metagenome | isolation source: 40 cm soil under Madrone tree | place: USA:California | collected 2016-06-14
CAAGTTTTCCTCGACGGTCAGCTTGGGGTCGAGGCCCGGATGCTGGAAGACGACGCCGAGACGGCGACGCACGGCCAGCGGCGCACGCGTGACGTCCTCACCAAAGATCTCGACGCGACCCTCCTGCGCCGGAGTGAGCGTCGCTAGAACCTTGAAGAGCGTCGTCTTGCCGCCGCCGTTCGGACCGAGAAGCCCGAAGATCTCGCCCCGTCGTACGTCGAGGTCGACGGCCGCGAGCGCAGGGCGGTCGCCGTAGCGATGCGACAGACCGCGGATGACGACGGCGGCCGGGGCCGCGTCGTCGAGGCTCGGACGCGCCGCGATCATCGGCTCTCGCGCAGCTCCGGCGTCTCGGGATTGAAGAGGTAATCGATGCTGAGCCAGAGACTGCGGGAGTAGCGGAAGAAGAACAGCGGAAATGCGATCCCGAACGCGCTCCAAAGAGCGATCTGCGTCCCGATCGAAAGGTCGCTGTAGCTGTCGAGGAGGAGAAATCCCGCCACGGTGATGCCGACCGTCGCCGCGTAGTTCACGTAGATCGCGCCCACGAAGTAGCCTTGCTCGCGCTCGAGCACGAGCCCACACGCGGGACAGCGCTCGTGCATCGCGAACGGACCGCGAAAGAGCGCGCCGCGGCCGCAGCGCGGACACCGCAAACGGAGCCCGCGCCGCAGAATGGCGGTGATTCGGCGTGTGTCCATGCGTACGGCGTGGCGGCATCCTGCCACACCGTCGGAACGCGAGCCAGCGAGCCTGCGTGACGGACGGGGACGAAATACACGACGGCGCAAACGACGGGAACGGGAAGCAATGGGTGGAACGGCGGGAGAAAATACGACGACGGATCGAGGGACGCGAAGGAAGGCGAGACGAGAGTGAGCGGAGGCGATGGGGCGAGTGCTTTGCGGCGAGGAGCGAGCACGACCTGACGTCGCGGCAGCGCGCGTGCGCGATGCGCTTGCGGGAGGCGCTCGCGGGAGGCGCTTGCGGGAGGCGCTTGCTTGACGTCGCGGGGAGCGCGCTTGTAGGTTGCGCTGAGAAGTCGCGGCGACGCGCCGGCGACGGACGATCAGTGACGACCACCGCTTCCCGCGCAATCCTACCTGGTGACTACGAGAGCGCTCCGGATGCAGGACGCCTCGAACAGGTGCTGCGTCTCCACGACGCGCTGCTGCTCGGCGACGTCGCGCCGACGAGCATCGCCGCACGGATCTGCCAGGGCGTCGCCATTCTGCTGCACGCGGCGACGGTCCGTTTGGCGTTGGTCGAGGACGAGCGCTTGGAGGTCGTCGCCTCGTACGGCGCGCCTGAGTGTCCGCCAGTCGACGTGGCAGAGCTCCGCCACGCAATCATCGAGCGGCGACCCGCGATCGTGACGATCGCCCACGGGCGGCGCACGCTGACGATCCCGCTCCAGGGCGGCGACGTCGCGGTGGTGCTGCAGGTCGTCGAGACGACGGAACAACCCGTCGGCGTCGAGCACGTCGCCGTCGCGCGTTACGTCGGCACGCTCGCCGCAATTGCGCTGCGACAGGCGGCGCAGCGCGAGCGCCTGGAGCACGCGAGCACGAGCAAGTCGGAGATCTTGATCGCGATGTCGCACGACCTGCGCTCGCCGTTGAACGTCGTGCTCGGCTACACCCGTCTGCTCGGCGAGGAGGCGTTCGGGCCGTGCTCGCCCGAGCAACGCGAGGTGCTCGGCAGCATCGAGCGGTACGCGCTCGAGCTGCTGTCGCTGCTGAGCGGCGTCCTCGACCTGGCGCGCGTCGACGCCGGCCGTGAGCCGCTTCGCGAGGAGTTCTCGCTCGCCGAGCTCTTCGACGAGCTCGCGTCGGGATCGCTCGGCGGCCGCTCCGCGGACGGCGTCGAGCTCGCATGGCAAGTCGATCCGGCGCTGCCGCCGCTGCGGACGGATCGCTTCCGGATTCGGCAGATCCTGCAGAATCTCGTCGACAACGCGCTTCGCTTCACCGAGCATGGCAGCGTCCGCGTGACCGCCGAGCGCGCCGGCGAGGCCGTCCGACTCTCGGTGACGGACAGCGGGAGCGGCATCGATCCCGCCGACCTCCCGCACCTGTTCGAGGTCTTCCGCCCCGGCGGCGGCGGAAAGACGAGCGCCTCCGGAACGGGGTGCGGGCTCTACCTCGTCAAGCGGTATGCGGAGAGCCTCGGCGGCCGCGTCGCCGTCCGCAGCACTCCCGGTGAGGGCACCTGCTTCACCGTCGACCTGCCCCTCCCCGTCTAAACGCGCGGCGGATCGCCGTCGCCCAGCCGGGCAGATCAGGTTGCGGCCGCGAGTCCGAAGGTCGCGGGCCGCTGTCAGGTGGACGCCGCGCGTCAGGCGGACGCGGCCCGACGGCCGAAGTCCTGCGACTTGATGTACGCGACGGTGCGCGCCATGCCCTCATCGAAGTCGATGGTCGGCTTGAAGCCGAGGAGGCGCTCCGCCTTCGCGATGTCGGCGAGCGTATGTCGCACGTCACCGGCGCGCGGCGGCGTGTGTTTGCACGTCAAGGCGTGGCCGAGCTCGCGCTCGATCGCGTGCACGATGTCCATCAACGTGTAGCGCGAGCCGCACGCGATGTTGAACGCCTCGCCCGCGGCGGCGGGCGCTTCCATCGCGCGCAGGTTCGCTTGCACGACGTTGTCGATGTACGTGAAGTCGCGCGACTGCATGCCGTCGCCATGCACCGTCAGCGGCACCCCGTCGAGCCCGGCTTGGATGAAGAGCGGCACCACGGCCGCGTACTGCGAATCCGGATCCTGACGCGGCCCGAAGACGTTGAAGTAGCGCAGGCTCACCGTCTCCAAGTTGTAGAGGCGCGTGAAGATCCGGCAGTAGTGCTCACCCGCGAGCTTCGAGGCGGCGTACGGCGAGACCGGCAGTAGCTCCTGATTTTCTCGCTTCGGCAGCTCCTCGTTCGCGCCATAAACCGACGACGAGGACGCCGCCACGATCCGCTTCACGCCGGCGTCACGCGCGGCCATCAGCAGCTGCAAGGTGCCGGTGATGTTCACGTCGTTCGTCGCGAGCGGGTTGTCGACCGACCGCGGCACCGAGCGCAGCGCCGCTTGGTGGTAGATGCCGGTCACACCGTCGACCGCGCGCCGAACCGCGGCCAGGTCGCGCAAATCGCCTTCTATCACCTCGACGTCGCCGGCGAAGGATTTCAAGTTCTCGCGCTTGCCGCTCGAGAAATCGTCGAAGATCCGCACCCGCTCGCCGCGGCGCACGAGCGCCTCCGCGACGTTCGACCCAATGAATCCCGCGCCCCCGGTTACCAGGTACATTGCGCCTCCTCCGAGCGGTAACTGATGAGAATAACCGCCCTCCGCCGCGCCGGCAACGCACAAACGAGGCGACGGTCGCCCCCGATTCGTGCGGGCGCTCCGCTCATCCGAGCGCCTGCTTGTGGCCGGGGACGCTCGACGGCTCTACCGGCGGCACGCCCTCCTCGTCGGACGTGTCCGCCGATCGACCGACGACGGCGAGCGCCTTCCGCGCCCCGTCGAGGAACGCGTTGCGGAGCTTGTAGGCCGTCGTGTGACTCACTTGGTAATGGACGCAGATCTCGCCCAGTGACTGCTCGCGCTTGATGAGCGCCAGCGCCAGGGCGAACCGCTCCTCGGGCATGAGCTTCTCGCGCTTTCTCATGACGTGTTGCTCCTTTGTCCGTCCGTGACGTGACGTTCGACCGCAGCGTGCGGCTGCGGCATTCGTGAAGTACCCGGGGGGTGGGGGTGGAGTCGGTGGCGCTCAGCGCAACGTGCCGCGCCGCAGCTCGTCGGGTGTCGGGGCGCGCACGGCCAGCACGCGAGCGCTGATGCGCAAGCGCTGCCCGGCGCCGCGGGCGTTGAAATCGGCGATCACCTCCTCGCCGTCGACGCCGACCAACGTGAAGACCAAGCGGGCGCCGTTCGCGCCACGCAGCTCGTAGCGCTCGCCGGGTACGAGCTCGATCGCCGGCGGCAGCTGCGTGCGTGGCACACGTCGGACGAGCTCGTCGCGGCGGGCGCCATATGCCTCTTCCGCGGACATCTCGATTTCGCGGGCGTCGCCCGCCGCGAGACCTTCGACGAGCCGCTCGAGCGCCGGAAAGAGCTGCTCGTTACCGTGCAAATAGCTCACCGGCCCACAGCGCTCCGTCGAGTCGACGACGGTCCCGTCCTCGAGGCGCGCCTCGTATTCGAGCGTGACGACCGTGTCGGTCGCGGCACGCATCGCCGCGGTCATCCCGCCGCCTGCCGCGTCGCCGCGTCGGGACCGAGCAGCGTCCGCAACGTGTCGCGATCGCCGCCAGATCCGCCCTTCAGCACGAGCGGCAGGCCAACCGCGTCACCGCAGGCGATCGTCGTCGCGGCGATGAGCGGCGCGACGCGGCCGTGCACGACGAGCTCCGTCGCGCCGACCTCACGCAGGACCGCGTAGCTGGTCTCGCCGCCGATCAGGACGAGCGCGGCGGCGCTGCCGGCGCGCAGCACCTCGCATGCGATGTGCCCGAGCACGCGCTCGACGCGACGCCGCGCCACTGGATCGGCGGCTTTCGCGACCCGCGGCGCCACGAGCACCGCGCTCCGTCCGGCCGAGAGCGCCGCCTGCGCGCGCACGATCGCGCCGGCATGCTGATCGGCGACCGTGTGACCGTCGCGCAGCGGGATGCGCTCCGCCAGCTCGGCCGCGCACAGCGCATCGACCTGCGCCCGCGCCATCGAATGCAGACTGCCGCAGACGATGAGTGCCGGCGTCGGCAGTCGCATCCGGCGCGCCGACCAGAAGAGCGGCGCCGATGCACCTGGCATGGACGACGCGGCCACGCTCGCAGCGACGGCATCGGCGCGCCCGCCGCACAGCCGCGCCGCGACCGCCGCCGCGACGCCGATCGATCCGGCGATACACAGCGGCCGCGGCAGCTCGAGCATGTCATGCGCCGCGCGCGCGAGATCGTCGTCGCACTCGGCGTCGACGACGAAGACGTCGGCGCCCGCACCCATCAACGTGCGCGTACGATGGTGCAGCACGCCCGCTCGTAGCAGGTCGAGACCGATCACTTCGGTGCGGCGCCGGCTCTCGCGCGCGATCACGGCCGCGATCGACGATTCCGCGCCCGCGCCCTCGGGGTCGGTGGCGAACTCCGTCTCCGCCAGCCGCCGACCGCCGAACCATTGGCAGCCGCCGCGCGTCACCCGTTGGGCGGCAGGTACGGCCGGCGCCACGAACGCCGCAGAAGCCCCGAGGCCGTCGATCGCCCCATCCAGCTCGGCGCCGAGGTGGCCGCGCAGCGCGGTATCGATCTTCTTCAGCAGCACGTCGATCGGCCGCCGGCGCGTGAGTCGCAGCACGCGCTCGTACGCTTCCGCCGCGCGCACTGCACGGCTCTGCGTGTTGACGACGCACACCGCGTCGTCCTCCGCGGCGGCGGGCTTGCCGTCGACCGCGACCCGTACGGTGACGCCCGCCTCGGCGAGCTCCGCACCGACGTCGCACGCGCCGGTCACGTCATCGGCGATGACCTCGAGCGGCGTCATCGCATCAAGATCGCCCGCGCGGGCGCGCCGTCGACACCCTGGAGGTTCAGCGGCAGACAGACGAGCGTGTAGGCGCCGGCGCTCACCGCGCCGAGATCGAGCCCCTCGATGACGAGCACACCGCGTCCCAGAAGCAGCTTGTGCACCGGGAAGTCCGTGCTGCCGAAGCGCTCGATCGAGAGATAATCCATGCCGAGCGTCTTCACGCCGCACGCGAGGAGATGCTCGGCGGCGTCGCGTGTCACATACGTGAACCCTTCCTGGAATCCCGTTCGCCGCCACAGCGCCGAGTTGTCGGTCTTGCAGAGCACGATGCCTCCGCGCGGGATCTCATGCTCGCGCAGCGCCGCAGCGTCGACGTGCGCACGGCCGCGCAGATCGAGCACCGTGGCGGGACCGACGAAGCGATCGAGCGGAATCTGCTCCAAGGTCGTCCCGCCGTCGATGAAATGCGCCGGCGCGTCGACGTGCGTCCCGGTGTGCGCGCCGCACGCGAGGTACGTGAGGTTCGCCGCGGCGCCCTCGGCGATCGCGCGTACGCGCCGCACCTCGATCGCCGGATCGCCCGGGTAGATGTGCATGCCGGGCTCGTCCTTGACGGAGACGTCCCAGACCTGCGGCTGGATGTCGGGGTGCAACGACACTACGCGGCGCGCTCGCGGACACGACGGCTGCCGAGCTCGGCGGCGACGCGGATGGCCTCGAGCAGGTTCCTGTGGTCGGCCTTGCCCGTGCCGGCGATGTCGAAGGCGGTTCCGTGTCCCGTCGAGGTGCGGATGAAGGGCAGTCCGACGAGCAACGTCACGACGCTTCCGAAGCCGAGCAGCTTCACCGCCCCGAGGCCTTGATCGTGGTAGAGCGCGATCGTCATGTCGTAGAGTCCCTGCTTCGCCTTGAAGAACACCGTGTCGGGCGGCACGGGCCCGATCGCGTTCACGCCTTCGGCGCGCGCACGCTCGAGAGCGGGAACGATCTCGTCGATCTCCTCGCGCCCGAAGAGGCCGCCCTCCCCCGCGTGAGGATTCAATGCGGAGACCGCGATTCGCGGCGCGGCCATGCCTTGTTCGACGAGCGCCTCGTGGCCGAGCATGATCTTCTCGTACACGCGCGCTTGGGTGACCTTGTCGATCGCGTCGCGCAGCGACATGTGATTCGTGAGCAGCATGACACGCATCTCGCCGAGGATGTTCACCATCGCATAGCGCTTCACGACGGCCATCTCGGCGAAGATCTCGGTCGCACCCTCGTAATGGTGGCCGGCGGCGCGCATGGCCTCCTTGTTGAGCGGCGCCGACACGATGCCGTCGACCTCGCCGGCGAGCGCGAGCCGCGCTGCCTCGCGCGTGTAATGCACCGCCGCCTCTCCGAGCGCGGGGTCCATGACTCCCATGCGCAAGCGTGCGCGATCGACGTTGCGATAGTCGAGGACGCACGCGCGGTCGGCGCCGCCGCGCGCGCTCGCCGCATGCTCGATGGTTTCCAGCCGCAACGGCACCTGCGCCTGCTCGGCAGCGGCGCGCAGCACCCCGACGTCGCCGAGGACGATGGGGTCGCACCACTCGCGCACGCGCGGGTCGGCGAGCGACCTGACGACGATCTCGGGCCCGATGCCCGCGGCGTCGCCCATCGTGATCGCTATCGTCGGCTTCTGCATCAATACCTCCTGGTGATGAAAGATCTCATTCACAACCGGCGGCGCGCCGCGCTACGCCGGGGCAGGACGCGACATCGCTGCGCCCGCGCGCGGCGAGCACGGTTGCGTAGATCACCTCGACCTGATCGAGCACCCGATCCCAACCGTACTCGTCCTCGACGGTGCGGCGCGCCGCCGCGCCGAGTGCGGCGCGGAGCCGCGGCGACCCGAGCAGGTGCACGATCGCATCGGCGTAGCCGCGGGCGCTGGCGTCCGTAACGACCCAGCCGTTGACGCGGTGGCGCACCGCCTTCGCCGAGCCCGCCGAGACGACGACCGCTTTTCCCGCCGCCATGTAATTGAGCAACTTTATCGGAAACCCCGACCACTCGCGACGCGGACAGAGCGCCACGTCGGCGGCTTGCAGCAGGTCGCGGATGGTCGCGAAGTCGTCGGCGGTGACGATGCGGACGCCGTCGGCGCCGGCCGCGAGCGCACGCACCGAGCGCGGCGCCGCGTGCGTCGCGACGACGAGGAGCGCATCCGGCACCGCCTCCCGCACTCGCCCGATGCTGCGCAGCAAGAGCTCGACGTTTTGGTACCCGTCGAGGTTGCCGGCGTACAGCAAGAGCGGCCGGGTGCCGAACTCGAAACGGGCGCGGATCGCCTCGATGTCGGCCGACGACCGCGACGGGAACTCTTCGGGCGAGCTTCCGGGCGCGACGAGGTCGACGGCAGCGACGCCACGCGCGCGCAAGAAGTCGACGAGCTCGTGACAGATCGCGATACAGTGATCGGCGCGTCGCGGGACCTCGCGATCGGCGACGGCGCCGAGCGCCCGCGCTACGCGCCGCGCGACCGCGCCGCGAAAATACGTCGGCAGCTCCTCGGCGAGCGCGTTGTGGCTGTGATAGACGACCGGTACGCGCGCGAGCCGCCCGGCCGCGAGTCCAACGAGCGCGGCCTCGTAATTGTGCGCGTGGATGACATCGATCCGTTCCGCGCGAACGACGCGCCACAGCTTCGCCAGCAGCGCGCCGTCGAGCAGCAGCTTCGCCGCGGACGGGCCGGAGCCGCGCGCGCGACATCCGGCGATCGCCGGAATGCGGCGGACGGCAATGCCGCCGAGCGCGTCCTCCAAGCCGTCGGCATAGGCGACGACGACGACCGCGTGGCCGCGCGCCTGCAGTCCCTGTGCGAGACGCCGGATGAGCACCTGCGAGCCTTGCAGCGTAGGAAATGGACACGCAGCGACGATCGCGACGCGGCACGGTGCGACGAGCTCGAAGGCGCCGGCCGCTCGCCGCAGCACGGCGCCCTTTGCCGGCCGGACCGTCATCGTTCCGCCCCGCCCAGGTAGCCGAGCGCGACGAGTCGTCGCCAGAGCTCATCGTCGTCCGATCCCGCAGCAGCGATCGGTACCGCGGGCGACGTCGCGGAGACGCTGTCAGCCGAGGTCGCGCCATCGCCCGACGCTGCGCCGTTAGCCGACGACGCCGCGCCGACCACGGTCGGATCTGCAATCGGCGCGCCTTCGACGACGGGCGTCCCGGCGACGCCCGCGAGCAACCGCCCGTCCATCCAGGACGGTACCGGCACTCCGGCGAGGTACAGCACGGTCGGTGCGACGTCGGTGATCGACGCCGTCGTGCGCGCGCCGGCGTCGATCGCTGGACCCGCAAGCACCCACAGCCCGTCGGCGCGATGGCTGCCGTTCATCCCGCCACCCTTTCCGGCAACGTACTCCACGCGCGCAAGCGTGCGCACGCTCGCGTCCTCGTCGCCGGTGCTCGGCAGCCACACGTACGAGTAGCCGCTCTCGAACGCGGGCTCGAGGACGAGATCCGGTGCCGCGTCGACGCACGGACCCGCGTACAGCTCGTCGCGTCGGTGGACGGCGTCGACGATACGGGCACCGCTCACCGGATGCCGCCATGCGAGCAAGTCGGCGCGCAGCCGTTCGAGGAGCGCGTCGTACTCGCGGCCCGGTGCGACCGTGCCGAGGGGATCGCGGCCGCGGACGTTCAGCCAAATGCTCGGCGCGTAGTTGAGCTCCTCCGAGAACGCCGCCGTCCGCGTCATGTCGATGGCGCCGAAACGCGACCACGCCTCGAGGCGACGCGCGACCCCGCGCCCCCGCCGGCGGACGGCGCGCTCCTGCAGGCCGCGCGGCAAGCCGCGCAGCGCGAGCCGCCGCGCGCCGCGGACGACTCGCGCCGGCACAGCGCGGGCGCCGCCGTGAAAGCGCAGCAGGCCGCGCTCGGCGAGCCAACGGTTCAGGTGGACGACGGTCGTGCCGGCGCCGCCGAACCCATGATCGGAGGCGACGAGGATCGTCGCGTCGCGCGGCAGCGCGGCAACGATCGTCGCCAACGCGGCGTCGAGACGGCGATAGACGTCGCGGAGCGCCGTTCGATGCCGCGGCGCGCGCGCCTCGTCGAACCGCGGCGAGCACGGGTCCGCGAACATCCAGAAGTGGTGGCTCGCGGTGTCGGCCTCGCCGAAGAGCACCATGAAGACGTCCCAGCGCTCGCGGGCGAGGACCCAGCGGGCGAGGTCACGCTTACGCTCGACCGCCGCGAGGATCTTTGGCAGGGCGGCGTCGTACCATCCGGGCCCGATGTGAAGCTCCTGGAAGTCGGTGATCGTGTACGATCCGACCGCCGCGAGCATCTCGTCGTAGAACGCGCGCGGGTGGACGAACGAGCCGTCGATGCCCGTCGTGACCGGACTGTCGAAGCCCCCGACCATGACGCCGTTCACCGCCTCGGGCGGGTACGTCGTCGGCACGCCGAGCACGGCGACACGCCGTCCCGCGTCCGAAAGGAGCCGCCAGATCGTCGGGACGCGGCGATCGCGGCTGGTGACGAACGCGAGCTCGTACGTGCCCGGGACGCGGCGCGTGAAATCGAAGATCCCGTGCTTGCCGGGATTCACGCCGGTCATGAAAGACGACCATGCGGGAAACGTGACCGGCGGCGTCGTCGAGCGCAGGACGCCGGATGCGCCGGCGGCGACGAGGCGGCGCAACGTCGGCATCTCGCCGGCGTCCATGAGCGGACGCGCCAGATCCCACGTCGCTCCGTCGAGGCCGACGATCGCAATCACGCGGCGCTGCTCTAGCCCGGATTTATCACCAGGTCCACGTCGCGAGAGCGTCAAGCGCGCGCCAGATCGGGCCGAACGGAGCGCCGAGCGACGTAGGCGGACTGCACAGTCCGTTGAGGAGCGAGGCGCGAGTACGGCCCGAGATGGCGTGCGCTTGGCGCTCGCAGCAGGGACCTGATGATAAATCCGGGCTAGTTCACGTAGCCGAGCGCGCGCAAGCGCTCTTCGGTGGCGCTGTCGATCGCCGTCTTCGCGCCATGCACGCCGGCGGCGACGGCGCGACCGTGGACGTCCGCGAGCCGTGCGGCGAGCGTCGCGACCTCCTCCTGACGCGAGCCGGCGAGGTCGCGCTGCTCGCGCGGGTCGCCCGCCACATCGAAGAGCTGGCGCGGCGGCAGCCCGCGGGGGTTGGCGGGATTCGCCTCGATGAGCTTCCACGCATCGGTACGATACGCGCGCAGCACGTTGCCCTCGAGATCCGACTCGGCGAACGCATGGTCGCGCGGGGCCGGCGCGCTCGCGACGAGAGACAGCGGCCGCCCGACCATCGCCTCGGGGACCACGGCGCCCGCCGCGGCGATGATCGTCGGCGCGATGTCGAGGCTCGCGACCATCGCCTGGCTGACGACGCCCGTTCCACCGCCGCGCGCCGGCTTCACGAGCAGCGGCACGGCGAGCTGCTCGTCGTACAGCGTCTGGCCATGCCACCATCCGCCGTGCTCGCAGAACTCCTCGCCGTGGTCGGCGGTGAGGACGATCATCGTGTCGTCGTATCGGCGGCGCGCCTTCAAGCCGGCGACGAGCCGGCCGAGCTGCGCGTCGAGATACACGATCTCGCCGTCGTATGCGGCGCGGTAACGGTCGGCGAGCGCACGATCGGGATTGGGATTCGCCACGCGTGCGAGCGCGTCGCCGTTCCATGGATGCGCGAAGTACGGATCGTGCGGATCCATGTAATGAAGGAACATGAAGAATGGCGCGCCGCCCTGTCCCGACCCGCCACTCTCCCGCGCAGCACCGCCGTATTCCCCGACCCACGCGAGCGCGCGGTCGGTGACGACCTCCGCCGGCTGGTAGTAGTTCTCGACGTGCTTCACACGTGAGAGCCAGCGCTCGCGGACGAGGCGCAGCTGGTTGTAGAGCGTGAGCTGCGCCGCCGATTCCGTCGCCCCGAAGAAGAACACCGGCTCGAGGAACCAGTACTCGTCGAAGCCCTGCTGGAAGTTGAAGAGCGGCGCGACGTTGATGTTGTTGGCGAAGCCGACCGTATGGTAGCCGGCCGCCTGCAGCACCTCGGGAAGCGTCGTCACGGCGTCGGGCAGCACGTCCGACTTGTGCACCGCCTTGTGCGACGACGGGTAGAGCGACGTCAGGATCGTCGCCACCGACGGCCGCGTCCACGACGCCTGCGAGTAGGCGTGCGCGAAGCGCGTACCGTCGCCGGCGAGGGCATCGATCGCGGGTGTCCGAATCGCGTCGTAGCCGTAACAGGAGAGATGGTCGGCGCGCAGCGTGTCGACCATGATCAGGATCACACTCGGCCCCTGCGCGCTGCCGCGGCTCGCGAGCGACGAGCGGACGACGGCGCCCGCTGTACCGTGCACGAGCACCGCTGCAGCGCTCGCCGCGGCGGCGACGACGAGGACGGCGAGCGCCGTCGCGACCGACGTCGCTGCGCCTTCGCGGCGTCCGATCGCCCGCAAGAGCGCGAACGCCAGCGTCGCGAGGAGCAGCGCGACGACGACCGAGCCCATCTGAAACACGAGCGGCGAGATCGCCTGGCCGTCAAAGGTCTCGTGGAGGACGTCGCGAAAGACGCGGAAGCGGGCGATGATCGTGACGAGCGCGCTGAACGTCAGCGCCCCGCTCACCGCATAGGCCGTGGCGCGGCGGCGAATTCCGAGCAGCGGCAACCCCATGCCGAGCCCGATCCCGGCGGCAACGCCGGTGAGCCCGTAGGCGACGACCGCGAAGAGCAGCAGGCCGGCATCGAAGCCGAGACGGCGCTCGATGCTCACGACTCCCGCCTCGGCAAGACCGACGAGCAGCGCGGCGAAGGTCGCGCCCGCGACCGCCCCGCCGAAGCCGGTGCGCCGCTCCGCGCCCATCCTCGTCACGCGCCCGAGGAGCCCGCGAGCGCCAGTCGTCCGGGCGGCATGCAGCAGCCCGTGAGCGTCACCCGCGCGCGCGACACGTCAGTCGGGGAACTCGCGCGCAAGGTCCTCGGCGGTGTGCGTCGCGCGCACGCCTTTCGGCGAGATCTTGAAAACGTCGGCCGCCTTCCAATGCAGGTAGCGGTTCTGCTCGAGGAACTGCACCTGCGGCGCGAGCGTCTCGTAGGATTCCCCGAGGCGCTCCGCCAAATGCTGCCGGGTGTGCAGGAACGGCACTTCCTTGTTGGCCTCGTGCGCTTTTCGATACTCGCCGAGGATCCGCCGTCGCAACGCGTTCTCCGCGCCCATGTCCCTCCCCTGCTACAGCCGGACGATATTGCCGCCGATGAAATCGCGGAGCGCGTTCCGCGTATCGACGATCAACGGCGCCAGGTGCACGATCTCCGAGTAGTTGAAGCCGCTGTGGTCGGTCAGCAGTACCACGCAATCGGTACCCGCTTCGAGGGTCTCGCGCACCGGCACGGAGTCGAGCTCCATGCCCTCGCCGCGGATCTCGGGCACGAACGGGTCGCTGTAGGTGAGCTTGGCGCCACGGTCGAGCAGCATCTTGATGACGTGCAGCGACGGGCTCTCGCGGCTGTCGTTGACGTCGCGCTTGTAGGCGACGCCGAGAACGTGAATGCGGGAATTCCGCACCGCCTTGCCGTCGTTGTTGAGGGCGTCGGTGACCTTGTCGACGACGAACTTCGGCATCGACTCGTTCACCTGCCCGGCGAGCTCGATGAACCGCGGCTCGAAACCGTGCATCCGCGCCTTCCAACCGAGGTAGAACGGGTCGATCGGGATGCAGTGCCCGCCGAGCCCGGGTCCGGGATAGAACGGCATGAAGCCGAACGGCTTCGTCGCCGCGGCGTCGATCACCTCCCAGACGTTGATGTTGAGCTTCGCCGACATGAGGGCGAGCTCGTTCACCAGGCCGATGTTGACGCTGCGGAACGTATTCTCGAGGAGCTTCACCATCTCGGCGACGCGCGTCGACGACACCGGCACGACGTTCTCGATGCTCTGCTCATAGAGCGTCTTCGCGACCTGCGTGCAGCGCGCGGTAACGCCACCGACGACCTTCGGGATGTTGCGGGTGTTGTACTGCTTGTTCCCCGGATCGATGCGCTCGGGGGAGAACGCAAGGAAGAAATCGCGGCCGACTTTGAGCCCGCTCTCCTCGAGCTGCGGCAGCACGAGCTCCTCAGTCGTACCCGGGTATGTCGTCGACTCGAGAATGATCAGCTGCCCGGCGCGCAAGTACTTCTTGATCTCGCTCACCGCCGCCACGACGTACGTCATGTCGGGGTCTTTGGTCTTCCGGAGCGGCGTCGGCACGCAGATGTTGATCGTGTCGAGGTCCTCGATCACGGTGAAGTCGGTGGTCGCCTGCAGGCGTCCCGTCGCCACCAGCGAGGCCACCTCCTCGTTGCTGGTGTCGACGATGTACGACTGGCCAGCGTTGATGGCGTCCACCTTGCGCTTGTCCACGTCGATGCCGACGGCATGGAAGCCGGCGTGCGCGAACTCTATGGCGAGTGGCAGCCCGACGTAGCCGAGGCCGATCACGCCCGTACGGGCCTTGCGTTCACGAATCTTGTCCAGGATTTCCATGGACGTCCTCCGAAATGGGAAGGTAACGCCCGCCGATCGGCGGGCGGGGTACGCGTGCGGCGCGGGACGAGACCCGCGGCCGAAATGAGCCGCCGCGCACGCTCCGTGGCGGAGCATACGCGAGCGCGGTGCTCAGATGTAGCCCAAATCCTCGAGACGCTTCTGCACTTCCTCTTCTTCCTCGGGCGAGTAGCCCTCGGTCGGCTCGGGGGCGGGCGGTGGCTGCGCCGGATCTTCCGGCCGCTTGGGGGTTGCGGTCATCGAAGCTCTCCCTGTCGTTGCCCCCGGGCGCGCTCGCAGCGGCGAAGCGCGTCGAGGATGCCGGCGCGATGCCGGTCGAGATTGCGGCCGATGAAGACGGCCTGGTTTTCGGTGCGGTCCGCGGGGAGCTTGAGCCAACCGAGCTCGGCGCGGCCGCAGGTGACGTTGAAAAGACAGTGCCAGTCGCGCCCGACGAGACGTACGATGCCTTTGGCGCGGATCACGTCCGCGGGCAGGTGCTCGAGGACGTGCTCGAACGCCGGCTGATCGAGCTCGACGTCGCTGCGGTAGAGGAACGAGCCGAACCCGTCCTGGTGCAGGTGCTCGGATGTCGCCCGCGGCTCGCGCGCGCGCTCGCGATACGTCGCGACGCCGGTCGCGAAGAGCACCTCGGAGTCGATCGCGCCGCGCACGCTCTGGAACTGCACGGCACGCGGGTTCATCTTGCGCAGCCGGCGCTCGACGCGCGCGACGTCATCGGTCGCGACGAGGTCGATCTTGTTCACGACCAGGAAGTCCGCGGCCTCGATCTGCGCCGTCGCGACGTCGGTCTCTTTGAGGAAGCGCTGCACGTTCGCCGCATCGACGACGGTGATCACTGCGTCGAGCTTCAACCCGGCGGCCTTCACGCGATACGTGAGCGGCTCGGGATCGGCGAGCCCGGTCGACTCGATGATGATGAGATGCGGGTGGACGGTCTCGATCAGCTCCTGGATCGCCAAGTCGAAGCGGTACTCGTCGATCGAGCAGCAGATGCAGCCGCTCGAGAGCTCGACCATTTTCTCGACGTAGTTGAGGCCGGTAATCACCTGGCCGTCGATGCCGACCTCGCCGATCTCGTTCATCACGACCGCGACCGGCTTGCCCTTCAAGCCGTGCGCGAGCACGTGGCTGAGCAGCGTCGTCTTGCCGCTGCCGAGAAAGCCGGTGACGATGTCGACGGCGACGTGCCGCATGCGACCGCTTCCCTCAGGCTCGCAGCAGCGAGCGGCCGATCATGTCGCTCGGCACGGGGCAGCCGAAGTGCGTCAGCAACGTCGGCGCGACGTCGTAGATCGACACGTCGCCGACGTTGCCGGTGAGCGGCACCGACCCTTCCGGCGACGACATCACGAAGATGCCGTACCAGTCGTGGTTCGCCTCGTCGGGCCCGGTATCGTTCTCGAAGGTGTAGATCGAGTCCATGCCGACGGCGCCGACCGAGCGCCAGGCCAGGTCGCCGAAGTAGACGATGAGATCCGGCGCGACGCCGTTCACCGATCGATAGATGTCCTCGGGACGATACGCCTTCGAGCCGATCGGCCGGCCGTGATCGTCGACGATCGCCTCGATGCCGGCGATCAACTCGCTACGCACGCGCTCGTAGTCGTGCGGATCGACGATCCCTTCGGGCTCGCGGCCCTTCACGTTCATGAAGCAGCGGCCGTAATAGCCACCGTCGCCCCACGCCTTCGTCCGCGACCAGTCGATCGCGACCTTGCCGATCGGCGTCGGCGTCTTCGGCGGATCTTTCAGCGTGAGATACCCCTCGCGGATCAGCCATTCGTTGAAGCAGATGCCGCCTTCCATCCGTTTCGACCCGTGGTCGGAAACGACGAGGACCAGCGCATCCTGCGGGGCGAGCGCGAGCAAGCCCGCCAGCTCGCCGTCGAGGTATCGATAATAGTCGCGGATCGCCTGCTCGAACTCGTTGCCGCGCTCGTACTTGCGGTGCTCCGGGTCCATGTAGCTCCAGAACCCGTGATGAATGCGGTCGAGTCCCATCTCGACGACCATGAAGTAATCCCACTCACGGGTCGCGATCATGTGCTTCGCGACCGCCCAGTGTTTGCGCGTCTTCGTGTAGACGCGCTCCAGGAGCTCTTTCTTGTGCGGCGTGCGGAAGTCGTCGACGTCGAGGACGTAGCCGTCGGAGACGCGCTCGACCTCGGCCTTCAACGTCTCGGGATAGGTGTACTGCGCCTTCGTCGAGGGCGTGAGGAAGCAGGTCACCATCTCGCCGTTCAGCGGCCGCGGCGGATACGTCTGCGGCACGCCGAGCACGATCGAGCGCTTGCCGGCCTCGCCGAGGAGATCCCAGAGGCGCGGCTCGCGCACGAGCGCCGAGTTCGCGAACGCGTAGCCGTCGTACGAGTGGTCCTTACGATTGCGAAAGCCGTAGAAGCCGAGCTGCCCCGGGTCCTTGCTGGACATCATCGACGTCCACGCCGGAACCGTGATCGGCGGGTTCGTGCTCTGCAACCGGCCGTGCGCGCCGCGGTCGATCAGCCGCGCGAGCGTCGGCATCTCGCGGCGATACACGTCGAACATGAGACGCGGCGGCGCCGAATCGAGCCCAATGACGACGACTTTCCGAGTCAACGCGATCGCTCCTCCATGATGTAGGTACGATGCCGCCCGCTGCGGAAGTGGCGGGGGCTGGATCCGCGGGATCCCAAAACCATAAACAGATTCGCCGCTCGCCGCAACGAGGAATTGTCTCGTCCCGATGTCGAATGACGGACAGGAAGCGAGCAGCGCAGGCATAGCGGAGCTACGCCGAGCAGCGCAGCGACCGAGCAACGAAGTATGGCGAAGCAAATTGCCCCGCTCACGCGGCGTTGCGGCGGGGCTCGCGGCCGCGCAGATGGTCGCCGGCCGCGGCGATCATGCGTGGATAACTGGCGAGGTCGGTCGAGCGGATCATGATCGTTCCGAGCAAGCTGCCGCCGGATTCACGAACGAAGACGAACAGCAGCAGCAGCGCCGCGAGAGTGTACGAGATCGCCGTCGAGACCGCGGCACCGGAGATGCCGAAGCGCGGAATCAGGATCACGTTCAACGTGAAGTTCACCCCGAGCGCGATGCCGGCGGCGACGATGTTCACCTGCTGGCGGTTGCGGCTCGTGAAGTTGCGGGTGAGGATCTGGTACAGCGAGATCATGATGATCCCCGGCAACATGAGAATCATCGGCCGGATCGCCGGCGCGTAGCGGTCGCCGTAGAAGATCGTCAGCGCTTGGCTGCCGATCCCGGCGTAGAAGAGCGCGGCGAGGATCGTCGTGAAGAGCGTGTGCCGGCACGTGACCGCGGTGCGCGCGTGCGCGTCGGCGTCGGAGGATCCCGCGAGCTTGGGGAAAATCACGGTGCCGACCGCGTCCGGGATCTGCAGAATCGGATTCGTGATGTTCACCGCGATCGAGTAGAACGCCACCTGCGTCGGGTCGAGGAAGTAGGCGATCAGGTAGACGTCGATGCGATAGTGCAGGTGCGCGGCGAGCGTCTGGAAGTACGATTTGATTCCGAACTCGAGCATGCCGCGTCCGAGCCCGCCGTCCCACTTGAGGCCGAAGGGCGCGAGCTGCCGCACCTGGTAGAGCAGCCAGATGTTGGCGCCGATCGTGACGAGGAGCTGCGAGAAGAGCGCCGCCCACAGGCGGCCGTTCAGCGCCAGGAGCGCGACGGCGATCGTCAAGAAGCTGAAGATCGCCTTGTAGATCGACTGCAGGTTGTACGCGCGAAAGTTCTCGACCGCCTGCAGGATCGAGAGGAAATAGCTCTCGATCATCACGAACGGGATCGCGCTCAGCGCGACGATCACGAGCGTGCCGCGCGCGCCTTTCGTGAACGGATCGAGCACCCACGGCCGCGCCAGCCAGCAGACCGCGACCAGGATCACGCTCACGATCAGCGACAGGACGAGCGAGTTCGACGCCACGGTCGAGACCGAAGCGCCGCGGCGACGAATGTAATAGACGTTTGCCTGCGCGACGCCCATCTTCGCGAAGTTCACCAGCGTCTGCGGCATGAGCAACAGCACCGTGAAGAGGCCGCGGTCGTGCGGCCCGAGCAGCCGCGCGGTGATGACCCCGGTCGCGAGACCGAACACCACGAGCATCGCCCGCGAGCCGATCAGGCCGACGATGTCGAGCAGCATGTGCCCGCTCGTCGTGCGTTTCACGACCCGCTCCCTGCGTGCGCGACCGCAGGCGCCAGCCGGTAGAGCGCGCCGCTGTCGTCGCCGCCGAGCCGCTCCGAGCGCGCGAGCAGCTCGTCCCAGAGCTGCAGGACGCGCGCGCCGACGGGGTTCGTCGCCCGCTTGTCGGGATCGGTCTCGCGCACCACGTGCGTGACTCCGAAGGCGCGAATCGCCGCCAGAAACTCGTCCAACGTCTGCATTCTCCAATAGTCGATGGCGCCCTGCTCGAGCGGGCTCGCGAGAGTGAAACGGCGGCCGACGTAGTAGTAGGGATGCGGGATCATCCCGAGCACGAGGACGTTGCCGTCGGGAGGCACCTGCTCGTGCACGAGCGTCGCGAGCGCGTAGTGGCGCTCGTTCCGTCGCAGGAACGCGTCGCGGCTCATGCGCCCGAACGCCACGCGCGCGCTGTCCGGCCAGAGCGGCGCCAGGACGCGCACGCTGAGCGCCGTCTGGACGAGCACCGTCGCCGCGAGCAGCGCCGTCACCGCGCGCGCCGCCCGTGGACCGTAGGCGCGCAGGCGCGCCGTCGCCGCAACGCCGACGACGAGCAGGAGGATGAGCGCCGGATGGACGTAGCGCGGGTGCGCCCACATCCCGAACACGACGGCCGCGCCGTATGCCAACGCGAAACCGGCGAGCAGCCACGCATCGACGCCGCGCCGCAACAGCAAGAGTCCCGGCGCGAACGCCAGCACGAACGGTCCGACGTCGTACGCCGAGCGTCCTACCTCCTCGAAGGAGTACGGCGCCATCGTCACGTCCCACGGAAACCGCAGCGCGTGCCACCATGCATCGTAGCCGCCTGCGCGCGCGCCGTGGCGCGCAGCCTGCGTTTCGCGATACGCGGCGTAGTATGCGTCGAGGCCGCGCGCGGCATCGGCGCTCCAGTTGCGGCCGCCGAAGACGCCGTAGCCGAAGGGATAGATCGGGTTGCCGGTCTCGACGGCGTTCCGCACGTAGCAGGGCGACGCGACCAGCGCGGCGACGAGGCCGAACCCGACGACCGTCGCAAGCGCCGTCGGCAGCGCCGGGCGTCCATGGCGGCGCAGGAGATGCGTCAGGATGACGACGCCCAGCAGCGCCGGCGCGAGGAGCGCGATCAGCTTCGTGCCGCCGGCGAATCCCGCCATGACGGCGGCGAGCGCGAGCCACGGCGTCGATTCCGTTCGCCGCCACGCCATGATCGCGATGACGGCGAGGACGACGTACAGCGTGAGCGCGAACTCCACCCACGCGCGCATCATCAAGCTCGCGGTGAGCGGCATCGTCAGGAAGAGCAGCGCCGCCCAGACGCCGGTCTGTCGCGAGAACGCTCGGCGTCCGACGGCGAAGATCGTGACCGCCAGCAGCACGCCGAAGGCGTCGTTCAGCAAACGCGCGAGCACGTCACCGCGCAGCGCGAATGCTGCGGCGTAGAGAAGATTCATCAGGTACTGGACGTACCCCCAGAAGCTCCACGGCGTCGCGACCACGCGATGCGCCTCGGCCCAGAGCCGCGGATACACGAGCTGGTACTTCGTCTGGTCGCCGCCGACCGGAGGCGCGAACGCCATGATCGCCTCGGCCGCGACGATCGCGATGCCGAGGGCGAGCGCCGCGCGCTCGCTGCGACTCGGCCCCGCGTCCCACCAACGGCCGATACCGCGAACGCCGCGTGCAAGGCCGGCGACGATCTGCCGCCACCCGAAGACGGCGCCGACGGCCACGACCGCGAGCAGCGCGGGCCGGCCGAGGAGTGACGCCTCGGCGAGCGCCAACGTCACGTACCCGAGCAGCCCGAGCGCGAGCGCGAGCGCGAAGAGCGTCTCCTCGAGCGCCCACTCGAACGGTACCGCGCGCAGCAAGCGCGCACCGATGCCGTAGCCGACGAGCAGCAGCACGGCGAGGATGCCGACGTCCACCATCAGTGCAGATACCCGGCGAGATACGACGCATAGACGACCGCCGCCCAGCCGAGGACGAGGAGCGTCGCTGTAAGTGATGGACGGGCGCCCGCAGTGCCTTCGATGTCGTCGCGCTCAGTAGACATAGGGAATCAAACGATACGTTCGCGCCGCATATGCGGCATACTCCGGGATGCGTGCGCGCAGCGCACGCTCTTCGACGGCCATCCGGTAGACGACGACCGCCGCGAATGCCAGCGCGAGGAGTAGGCTCACGCGCGCGCCGAGCGTCAACGGCGCGCCGGTCGCCATCGTCAGCTCGGCCACGTACATCGGATGGCGGACGCGGCGATACGGCCCGTCGTCGATCAACCGCGCAGGCTCACGCGGTGCGACGAGTGGCGAGAGCTGGTCGCCCAATGCCGCTCCGACGACGCGGTAGCCGACGACGCCGGCGAGAAAGACCGCCGCGCCGAGCAGTTGTGTCCAGGCGGCGGGCCGCCCGCGCCACCACCACTCGACAGGCGCGGCGAGCAGCACCGTGTAGAAGACCCGGTGCTGGACACGGACCAGTCGCACGTCGGTGGCGTTGGCGACGAGGCCGGTCGCGTCCCGGCGACGCCGCGCCGGATCTTCGAAGCGGACGAACAGCGCGACCGCCAAGCCGACGTAGGCGGCCAGCGGCCACCAGCCGCTCAGGCGAGATCCTCCTCGCCGGTCGGCGCGAGATCGCCGGGCGCCGCCTCGCGACGCGCAGCGCGCACGAGCTCGACGATCCGCAACGTCGCGAGCGCGACCACGACGATCGCCGCCTCGCGCGCGAGCACCCACAGAGTCGGCCACGCGACAATGCTGTGAACGAACCCGAGGCGCGACCCGCCGTCGATGAAAATCTCGCGGAAGATCGTGACCGGCGAAATGTAATACGCATCCGAGAGCGGCCAGAAGAAGCGCGCACCCGCCGCGCCGCGTCGGTCCTCGGTGAACGCGTCGAGCAGAAGGTGTGAGGCGTATGCCGCACCGCACAGAAGCGTCGCCGGACACCACCGATCCCACCGCCGCCACGACACGAACGTTCCGGCAACAACGCCGAACACGACGGCCGCGAGCACCGTGTGCGTAAACCCACGGTGGTACGCCCCCGGCTCCCCGCCGAGAAATCCGAACAGGAAGTCGACGTCCGGCAAATTCCCAACGACGACGAACGCGAGCGCGCGCCACCATCCGGCGCGATTCCGGGAATCCAGCCGATGCACCAAATACCCCGCCGCCCCATGCGCAATCGGTAGCGCCACGTCAGCCCCCGACCGCGCCGCACGCGGCGACCATCAAACTCTCATCAAGACCCATGACTCTCCACTCTGCCACGGACGACCGCCGCGCGCTTCCCCGGAAAAGTCAGCAGGTCGACGCGTTGTGCGCACTGAACCTTTTCGCGCACGCGGCGCGCCGGACCCCTCGTCGAGCGGCCCGACGCGAAGAACGTGACGGGTCGTGACTAGACGCGCGCCTCGTCGGCAGGCGGCTCGCTCGGGTGCGCCGCCCCGTTCAGAACGCGCGCGTTATGCGACTGAATGGCGCCGTTGATGCACGCGTGCCCGTTCGTCCCGTAGTTCGTGATCGCGGACGCCGCAGGCTTGGCGCCCGTGAGCTTGCGCCGCAGCTTGCCGAGCTTCAGGCTGCCCCACTCGCGCAGGATCTTCGGCATCATCCGCGGGTTGAAGAGGATGTTCACGGTGAGGAAGCATTCGTAGGTGCAGAAGCATTTCGTATCGCGGATGAACGTGCGGGCGTCGTCGGCCTTCTTGCCGTACCAGATCTTCTTGAAGTCGTAGTCGTTCTCGCGCACGTTGCCGAGCTTGCGATCGATGAGGAGCTCGCAGGGATAAATGTCGCCGTTCGCGAACATGCAGGCGCCGAGGCTGCCGGCGAAGCACGGGATCTGGTACGTGTTCGTCTTCGCGATCTCCGCGATCAGGCGGTGACGGACGATGCGTTTCGCGTTGATGAAGTCGGCGAACGGGAAGTTGTCGTAGCCGGAGAGTGAGCCGCTCTTCATGTCCTTCTCGATGACGTCGGCGTACTCCTCGTAGCGCTTCACGTCGAAGAACTTCGCGATCGACTCCTTCGGGCTGCCGCGCGTGAGCAAGGTGAAGACGTTGTCGACCTCGAGCTCGCGGCGGAAGTAGGCGTAGTTCTCGAAGAGGTGCTTGTCGTTGTGCGACGACACCGTGGTCTCGATGTTCACCGTGAGCTTCTTGTAGTGCTTCGAGAGCTTCTTCAGCTCGCGATAGGTCTGGATCGAGCGCTCGAAAAGACCCGGGAAGACGCGGATCTCGTCGTGCAGCGCACCGACGCCGTCGAGCGACACGTCGATGCTGAAGTCGAGGTCGGGACACGACTTGAGCACGTCCTCGACGATCTTCAACGTCCGCGCCACCGTGCTGCCGTTCGTCGGGATGCCGACGTTTCGCACGCCGGTGTTCTTGTAGAAGATCTTGACGATCTCGCCGATGTCCTTGCGGAGGAACGGCTCACCGCCGGTCGGGAGGAGAAACATGAGGCTCTTTCCCATGCTCGCGGTGACCTTGTCGACTTCCTCGAGCGAGAGCTCCTTGCGCTTGAACTCCATCGTCGGCGTCTCCCACCCGGGATGCGCGCCGTCGGCGAGCAGGCAATGCTTGCACTTCGCGTTACAGGCGTCGGTGATGAAGTACACCATGTAGATCGGCATGGCGCCCTTCTTCACGAACATGTTCTTCCCGTGACGCAGGTAATCCAGGTAACCCATCGGGGACGTCCTCCTAGTACTTCTTGCCGGCGATGAAGGTCGCGATGCCGTAGATTCCGCCGGCCCCGGCGGTGAGCAACTCGATGAACAGAATGGCCGTCCCGAACGCGAAGCTGGCGGGGCCGCCATGCGTTCGTACGAGGCGGAGAAACGGCAGGTTTAGCACGAAAATGGTGGCCAGTGCGAGAAACGTTGCGACCAGCGCGAGCCCGCTGCCGGTCGCGAGCCCGACGACGAGCAGCACAGCGGCGAGCATGGCGAGTGGCATGCTCACGATGTAGCCCGTCGGCACGGAGGTATCATTCTTCCCCATCGTCTCGGCGCGTTTGCGGAGCTTCAACCGCGCGAGCGACATCGCGCGCAGGAAGTCGGTACGCAGCAGCCCGCGGAGATCGTAGCCCTTCACGTGCTCGACCTCGAGGTCGGGCGCGACGCGGACGCGGTAGCCGAGCCGGGCGAGTTTCTGGCCGAAGTCGGTGTCCTCGATGTTCGGGTTCGTGTAGTTCGGGTCGAATCCGCCGGAGTCGCGAAACGCCTCGCGACGGATCGCGGCGGCCGTGGTGTAGAAGACCGATACGTCCTCGCCCGCTTTGCGGACGTGCGTGTAGTACATCCACATGTTCTTGTAGTGGCTGCACGCGTTTCGGAAGCGCATCGTCGGCGCCTGCACGGCGATGACGCCGTCGAGCGTCGGGTCGGCGGCGAACGTCTCCGCGAGCCGGCGCAGTGTGTCCGGCCGCACGATGACGTCGGAGTCGACGAAGAACACCACGTCCCCGCCGGCCTCGCGCGCGCCGACGTTGCGTGCGCCTGCCGGTCCGAGACGGCCGCCGCTCGGTACGATGCGGCAGCCCGCCGCTGCAGCGACGTCGCGCGAGCGATCCGTCGAGCTGTCGTCGACGACGACGATCTCGTACGCGCCGCCGTCGCTGGCGCGCAGCGCGGTCAAGCACTCGGCGAGGAGCGTCTCGGCGTTGTACACGGGGATGACGACGGAGATCCGCGGCAGCGCCTGCGGCATCGCGTCGGCGCGACGTCCGGGCATGCTCATCTCAGAGCCTGTGAATCAATCGCCGGACCGAGCCGAGCGAAGAGCGCCGAGCAGCGCAAGGAGCGATCCCGCAGGAATACCTGGATAGGTATTCCGAGGAGTCGCGACGCCGCGATGCGACGGCGATCTGAAGCTCGGCGACGGGAGTGCGATTGATTCACAGGCTCTCAGTCTCCATGCTCGCCGAAACGCCACAGGACGTGGAACGTCGGCCGCCTGCCGTTCAAGTGGGTGATGATCCCCATCCCGACGCCGATCATGCCCCAGACGTAGATCTGGATCGTGACGTTGAAGAACACGTTGGCGTCGATCATCGAGATGATGAAGCCGACGAGCGAGCTGAAGATCGCCCAGACGATGCGCCGCATGTGCGGGTCGTGGATGCCGGCGTAGCCGCGGTAGAGCGCGGCGAGCACCGCGCCGAGGACCCACAGCATCAGCCCCCAGCCGACGACGCCGTTCTGGCGGATCAAGGTCAGGTGCATGCTGGTCGAGATCCAACGCGCATCGTGCTCGGAGATCGTCGGCGTCGTCGCCCGGCGCGTGCTGCCGACGCCGAGCAGCAGCTCGAGCGGCGGCGCGGAGAAGATCTGCTCCGCCGTTGCCTCGCGTCGCGCCGCCTCCGCGGTGACCTCGGGGACGGACATGCGCATATTGCGGCCGGCGATCATCACCGTGAGCGTCATCACGACCGCCATCGCGAGGATGCCGATGTAGCGATGCGAGGTCTTCCACAGGAACACGCTCACGGTCGCGACCATCGCGACGATGCCCATGCGCGTATGCGTGAGGAAGACGCCGATCAACGCGACCGTCACACAGCCCACCCAGAAATCGCGCTGCTCGCGCGTCCGGCTGTGCAGCATCTGCGTCAAGAGGAACGGCAGCCCGAGGACGAGATACGTCGCGAGGAGAACCGGATTGCCGAGGGTCGAGGACATGCGCGGCGCGCTCTGCGTGCCGAGCTGGTTCTCGAGGCCGACCTGCAGGAGGCCGATCATCGACACCGACACCGCCGAGAGCCCGACGACGTTCGCGACGAGATTCGCCTCGCGCTGGGTGAGCCGCGTGTTGACGATCAGGAAAGTCAGGCAGAAGCCGGTCGCGACGTAGTACGCGATACCTTGTAGCGCCAGGACCGGCTCCGGCGAGAAGAACGCCGCCAAGACCGCGAAGCAGACGAACACCGCCATCGGCTTGTTCGCAGCCGTATCGTACATGCAGAGCTCGTGGCGCGGCGAGCGCTGCACGATCAGCCACGCCGCCGTGATCGCCACCAGCATCTCGAACGGGCTCAGCTTGAAGCTGCCGAAATCGAGCTGGAACGGGTAGTGGAAGAGGCCGGGGAGCAAGGCGGCCGAGAGGAAGAGCAACGTCAGGACGACGCCGAGCGTCGCCCAGCGGTTCAAGACCTTGATGAACGTCAGCGTGACGAGCCTGACGTCGAGCCACCAGCTGCGGTTGCCGATGTAGATGAGGTCGTAGCGGAGCTTGTCGCGCGGGTGCGTGAAGTAGCCGCCGCGCACCTGCGCCAGCCCGGTCATGCCGGGATTCACCGCGAAGCGGCGCATGTAGCCGCCGATCTCGCGGCAAAACGTCTCGAGGAAGACGGGCCGCACCGGACGCGGCCCGACGAGGTTCATCTCGCCGCGGACGACGTTGAAGAGCTGCGGGATCTCGTCGAGCTTCGCACGTTTCAACCAGCGTCCGATCCGCGTGTAGAGGCCGTCGCCATGCTCGAGCAGCCTGGCGCCGATCTTCTGCTCGGCGCCGACCTCGAGGGTGCGGAACTTATAGATCGTGAAGTTCTTGCCGCCGCGGCCGACGCGTTGACCGCGATAGAGGATCGGGCCCGGGCTCGTCGACTTCGTGGCGAGCCCGATCAGCACGATGATCGGCGACCACAGCAGGAGACCGATTGCGGCGACGGCGCGCTGCCAGATCGGCGTCGCACGGCCGATCTCGACGAGCGGCCGATCGATGGTCGGCACGTGGACGGCGCTCGCGGGCGGGACCGCGGATCGCTTCAACGGAATGCTCACATGGCTTTGCAAGCTCATGGTGGCCTCAGGTCAACTGCGAACGCCCGCCGCCGAAGGCATGCGGGCTGGGGGGAACGAGGGAGCCGGCTCGCGCTCCACCGCGGCGCGCATCCGTTGCCACTCCTCGTGCCAGGTCATGAAGACGAGCAGGGTCCACAGCGGACGGCTGTGGTCGAACCGCATTCCGACGTGCTCCGCGATCAAGCGCTGGACGTACGCGGGATCGAACAGTCCGACGCGACGGAGGGCCGTCGGCGCCAGCACGTCCTCGAGCATCGGGCGCAGCTCGCCGCGCAACCACGACGGCACCGGCACGTTGAAGCCGCGCTTCTTGGCACGCAGGATCGCCGCCGGAACGTGATTTCTGAGCGCGTGTTTGAGCACGTATTTCTTCGTGAAGTGTCGCAGCTTGAGATCGCTCGGCAGCCGCGCCGCGAGCTCCACGAGCGCGCGGTCGAGGTACGGCACCCTCGCCTCGAGCGAGTGCGCCATGCTCATGCGGTCGGCTTTCGTGAGGATGTTGTCGGGGAGGTACACGTGGGCGTCGATCGCCTGCAGTTGCGCGAGCCAATCGTCACTGCCGGCGCGCGTCGCCGCGGCGCGGAAGATCTCCGCCGTCTCGAGCGCACCGTTCCGCGCCGCGCCGACGCAGAGTTCCGATTGCACCGCTTCGGAGAGAACGACCTTCCACCAGAAGTGTCCGTCGGCGAGCGGCAGGTACGCGCCGCGGACGAAGCGCTTCGCCTTGTAATCGAGGCTGACGCGCGCGTGCGACACCGGCAGGCGATCGACGAGCGCCGGAATCAGCGTGCGGCCGACCATGGCGGGCAGGCGTCGATAGAGCGCCGAATACTTGCCCGCGAGGTACGTTTCGTAGCCCGCGAAGACCTCGTCGCCGCCCTCGCCCGAGAGCACCACCTTCACGTTGCGGTGGGCGAGCTCGGAGACGTAGTAGACTGGGACCGCGGACGAGTCGGCGAACGGCTCGCCGAAGTGGCGCACCATCTTCGGCAGGATGGCGATCGCGTCGGGACGGACCACGAGCTCGTGGTGGTCAGTGTCGTAGCGCCGCGCCACCCCGCGGGCGAGCTCGAGCTCGTCGAACGTCTTTTCCTCGAAGCCGACGGAGAACGTCTGGATACGCTGCCCGGCGACCTCGCTCATGAGCGCGACGAGACCGCTCGAGTCGACGCCACCCGAGAGAAAGACGCCGACCGGCACGTCGGAGAGGAGATGGCTCTTCACCGCGGCGCGCAGCGTCGTCAGCACCTCGTCGGCGTAGTCGTCGTCGCTGCGCGTGCGCGCCGCCGGCGCGAAGCGCAGCTCCCAATAGCGGCGCGTGACGGCGGGCTTGCCTTCCTCGAGCATGAGCTGCGTCCCCGGCTCGAGTTTGCGGACGTCGGCGAAGATGCTGCCCGGCGCGGGGATGTAGCCGAGCGCGAGATAGTGGTGCAGGCTCGCGAAGTCGATCGATTCGCACCAGCCGTCGGCGACGAGCGCCGTCACCTCCGAGGCGAACGCGACCGCGCCACCGCGCTCCGCGACGTAGAGCGGCTTGATGCCCAGGCGGTCGCGCGCAATCACCAGCCGCCGCCGGCGCCGGTCCCAGAGCGCGAGCGCGAACATGCCGTCGAGCGCTGCGACGAAGTCGTCGCCGTGCTCCTCATAGAGGTGCGGGATCACCGCGACGTCGGAGTGCGAGGGCATGTGATGCCCCTTCGCCTCGAGCACGCGGCGCAGGTCCGGCGAGTTGTAGATCTCGCCGTTGCAGGCGACGACGACCGAACCGTCCTCGTTCGTGAGCGGCTGATGGCCTCCCGCAAGATCGTTGATGCTCAGGCGGCGCATGCCCACGCCGTACGTGCCGTCGATGAAGATGCCCTCGTCGTCCGGACCGCGGTGGACGATCGCCGCGTTCATCCGCCGCAGCGTATCCTCCACGACGGGCCTGCCGCCCGCACCGCGCCACACGCCGACGATGCCGCACATCAGCGCACGCTCCGAATTCCGCGCCTCATGCGGACGCCTCGGCAAACAGCCGGTAGCGCTCGATCGTGACCGCGAGCGCCGCCTCACGATAGAGACGCGGCGCCACTCCGAGCCGTGGCAGTAGGAACGGATTCGCGCCGGCGCCGATCACGCCCGGATGCGAGGTCACCGCCGAGCGCAAGCCGAGCTGACGCACGATCGTCGCGACCGCGTCGTTGCAGTGCGGGTAGCGTCCGCCGGCATTCGGGTACGCGAAGTCGCGCACCGGCGCGCCGAGGAGCGCCTCGAGCTGGTCGCGCGAGCCGCCGATCTCCGCGCGTGCCTGATCGGGCGAGATGAGCGTCATGTTGCTGTGCGTTTGCGAGTGGGCGCCGATCGTGATGCCGCCCGCGTGCAGCTCGCGAATCTGCGCCGCGGAGAGCACGGTGTGCGCGAGCTCGGCGGTGCCGTTCGCCGCGAGCTCGTGGCGAATCGTCGTCAGGATGCGCCGTCGCAGCGCCGCGTCGACCGGCACGAGCAGGTTCGTCAACTCCTTGATCGTCTGCCGGCGCTCGAGCTCGCCGCCGAGCGCGAACTCGTAGCCGCCGGCGATCTCGACGCGTAAGGTAGGGGCGCGGCTCGCGACGACGGCGCCACGCAGCTCGGACATCCACAGCGGCGGGCCGTCGTCGAGCGTCTCGGTCACGACGTACACCGTCGCCGGCAGCCCGAGCGCGCGCAGCACCGGAAACGCCTGCTCGTAATTGTCCGCGTAGCCGTCGTCGAGGGTGATCGCGACCGTGCCCGCGGGCGGCGCTTCGCCACGCGCCACGGCCTCGACGATCGTCCCCAGCGGCACTGCCGTGTATGAGCGCCGCACGAAACGCATCTGCGCCGCGAAGATCGCGCGCGGGATCGTGATCTCGGGACCGGCGTACGCCGGAAACGGCGTCTCGTCGGGCGCGACCGCGTGGTAGCGGAGCACGATCGCGCGGTCGCGACGGACGAGGCGGCGCAGCACGGCCAGGACGCCCAGGTGATGGGCGGCGACCTTGCTGGCGTCACGCAAGCGGTTCAAGGCACGCGCGGACATGCGCTACTCGATGTACCCCAGGTCTTGGAGAAACTTCCGCATCTCGTGCTCCTCACCGGCCGAGAGCGCGTCGCCGTCGTCGCCGGCAGCGGAGCGCGCGCTCGTCGTCGCGACCGGATGCGTCGCGAGGTACTCGGGCGCGAGCGCGTCTCTCAGCACGGCGCCGTCGATGCCCTCCGGAATCGCGACGCCGGCGAGGTGCAGCGCCGTCGGCAAGATGTCGCCGAGATCGACGCTCGCCAGCTGCTTCCCCGATTGGAAGGGCGCGCCGGCGGCGAAGAAGATGCCCTCCATGGTGTGCGAGCCGCTGTTGTTGCGGAGCGCCGCCTCCGGCACCGCCGCGAGGAGCTCGTCGACGTCGTGGCCGCCGTCGATGCCGTCGGCGGTGACCAGCAGGATGTCGGGCACGTTGTCGAGGTGCGGCCCGGAGAGCACGTCCTCCTTGCGCAGCACGCGCCGACAGAGCGGCGCGCCCGTCGCGGGATCGCGCACCTCGGCAACGGCGGCCATGATCTCCCCCCGCACGCGCTCGTACTCCGCGCCCGGCTCGACGATCCCTTGCGGCTGCCGCCCGCGGACGTTCAGGTTGATGCCGGTCAACGGGAAGAAGATCGGCACCGCGTAGGCGCGCGTCGCCGGCCACTCGACCCGGCCGGTGCCGTTCCGCAGCTGGCGGACCTGTGACTTGAGACGCGCGGGCAGATGGTTCTTCAGCCACACCTTCCCGGGTACGCGACGCCGGAGCGCGTTCACCTGCCGGCTGACGAGACGCGCGACGCGCGCCCGCGACGCGCTCGTCGGCTTCAGGTAGCCGCCCTGCGCGAGAAAATGATTGACATTGAAGTAGCGCGTCGGCGCCGGACCGCCGCCGTGGTCCGAGAGCACGATCACCGCCCACTCGTCGCCGAGTCCGGCGAGCCAACCCGCCATCATGCGATCGATCTCCGCGTACCAGCGGCGGATGATGTTGCGGTCGTGCGTGGATGCCGCCGGATCGTGCAGCGGCGAGCGCGGGTCGTGCAGGTGCCAGAACGAGTGGTGCAGGCCGTCGGGAATACCGGTGAAGGTGACGATCACGTCGGTGCCGTCGTCGATCGCACGGCGGGTGATCTGGTCCATCACCTTCAGCTCGTACGCGTTGCACTCGTCGATCGCGGCGACGTCCCCTGCCCGCTTCGCCCGCGCCAGCTCGTCGTGCGAGAGCAAGGTCATCGGCGGCAACTCACTCGCGAGCTCGACGGGCGCGGTATAGGCGCGCTTGCGATCCGGGGTCGGCGGCCCCGAGACGAGGAGTCCGTTCACGGGCCACGCGGGGTACGTGAGTGGAATGCGATACGCGAGGATGCGCTTCCCTTCCGCGCCCGCATGATCGAGGAGCGTGTTGCCGCGGAAATAGCTGGAGTTGACGAGCGTCTCGCTGAAGCTCGAGTAGCGCGAGAGGTCGAGGTTCTGAAAATTGTAGACGCCGTGGCGACCCGGATTGTTGCCGGTCAAGAACGTCACCCACGCCGGCGCGGAGATCGGCGGATACGTCGACAGCAGCGTGCCGCTCACGCCGCCGCGCTCGAGCCCGGCGAGTGTCGGCATCTCGCCGGCATCCATCAGCGGACGCGCGACGTCGAACGTCATGCCGTCGAGACCGATCACCAACACCTTCATCGACACGTTCTCCTTCACCCGTTCGCGCTCACAGCCCCGCCCGCGCCGTGCCGGCGACCATCGCGCCACGCACCCGTCGCCAGCGGTCGATTCCGACCACACGCTTGCCGATCTCTTTCAGGGCGTAGGAAGAGCGCAAGCGGGCGAGTGTCGGACGGTGACCGGCGAGGACGCGAGTGACGAAAGCTGCCGATGTCTTCCATTTGATGGCAATACGCGGCGCGTCGAACGGATTCGTCGCCGCGGAGATCAATCCGGGTGCGCTAGTACAGAATGCGCGGTAGCCGAGCTCGGCGAGAATCACGGCCGCACGCGGCTCCGCGCTGCCCCGTGGCAGTGACGCGACCCTGACGGGCCGCCCGAGCCCGTCCTCGAGCATGCGCTTCGAATCGCCGAACTCGCGGCGGATCTCCGCCGCCGAGGCGCCTTGGATCTGGGCGTGCGTCAGCGAGTGGCTGCCGATCTCCATACCCGCGTCGGCCATCGTGCGGAGCTGCGGCCACGTCAGCGCGTCACGCGTCCCGAGCCAGCCCGCGACGACGAAGAACGTCGCCGGCCAGCGACGCTCGGCGAGCAGCGGAAAGATTTGCGAGTAGCTGCTCTCGTGGCCGTCGTCGAACGACAGCACGAAGCGGCCGTGCGCCGGCGCATCGAGGACCTCGGTCACCGTGCTCGCGCGCGGCGGGGCGCCGACGTCGGCCGCGGCGAGCGCGTCGAGGTGCGCAACGAGCTGCGCGCGCGTCAGAACGTACGGCCGGTGCGCGGGCGCGATCGCCGCCAGCGCGTCGGCCCCGTCGACGAGGTCGTGGTAGATGAAGATCGCCGCGCCGCTCACAGGTATCCCAGGCCCTCGAGCATGCCTTCGATGGCTTGTCGGTCGCTGTCACTCATCTCGACGGCAGCGGTTTCGGCGGGCGGCGGCAGTTGATCGGTGCGAACCGGCCGCGCGGCGAGGAACTCGCGCGTCAACGCCGACTGCGCGACCGCGCCGTCCATGTCCTCCTGCACGGGCAGATCGAGGAGGTGCAGCAGGGTCGGCGCGACGTCGCAGATGTCGAGCGTCGACAGCGCGGCGCCGCGGCGCGCGGCGGCGCCGGCGAGGAGGAAGATCCCGTCGCGCAGGTGATTGCCGGTGCGTTCGCCGTCGTTCTGCCCGGACGGAACGATCGCCGACGGCCCCATCCCTTCGATCAGACAGTAGGGGTCCGCGGTCTCGACCAGGAGATCGGGCGCGTTCTCGAGATGCGGCCCGGCGTAGATCTCCTCGCGACGGTGCACCGCACGAATCACGCGCCGTCCCGTCGTCGGATCGACGATCGTCAAGAGACGCGCGCGGACGTCCTCGCACACGCGGTCGTAATCTTCGGGCGCGACCGTACCTTGCGCCTCGCGGCCGCGGAGATTGACGCGCAGCCCGCTCCCAGGCGCCGACGGGCAGTAGACGCGCGTCCCGGCCCAATCGATGTGCGGCGCGATGCGCGCGAACGACGCGCGGGCGAGGGGCACCTGCGCCTTCAAGCGCGACGGGACGAGTCGCGGCACCCAGCTAAGGCCGGCGCGGCGGAGCCGCTGCACGACGCCGCGTGCCTCGACGCCCATGCCGCCGAGGGCGCGTTTCAACGGCGATGACCTGGCACCCTTCATGCGCAGGAAGCCGGTGTCCTCGAGCCAGTTCATCACGAGGAAGTACGACTCGAGTGGACACGAGCCGTGGTCGGACATCACCAGCAGGCCGGTCTCGTCGTCGAGGCGCGCCAGGACATCGGCGAGCGTCTGATCGAGCAGCTGATGGAAACGCAGGATCGTGTCGCCGAGG
>WNFR01000846.1_pt1 | contig 32559 bp, 32 predicted proteins | sample 5400221 | NCBI WGS metagenome assembly WNFR01 (sample SAMN13153357, study PRJNA577476) | soil metagenome | isolation source: 40 cm soil under Madrone tree | place: USA:California | collected 2016-06-14
GCGTGGAAATCGCCCGCGCGATGGCGGCGCGGCCGAAGGTGCTTCTGCTTGACGAGCCGACGGCGGGCATGAATCCGGCGGAGACGCTGGAACTGGCCGACCAGATCCGAAGCCTCAGGACCATGGGCATGACCATCTTTCTGATCGAGCACAAGCTGAATGTCGTCAACGACCTTGCTGACAAGATCATCGTGCTGGATCACGGCGAGAAGATCGCCGAGGGAACCGCCGAGCAGGTGCACAGCAATCCCCAGGTGCTTGAAGCTTATCTCGGGCGGAAAGCCGCGCATGCTTGAGTTCCGCGGCGTTAATACCTACTACGGCGAACTGCATGTCCTGAAGGACGTGAACTACCAAATCAAGCAAGGCGAAATTGTTTGTCTGCTGGGCGGCAACGCCAGCGGCAAATCCACCACCATGAAGGCGGTCCTGGGCATCGTGCAGCCCAAGAGCGGGGAGATTCTGTACGAAGGCCAACAGATCAATACGCTTCCCACGGCGTCGCGCGTTCAACGCGGGATCGCGCCCGTTCCCGAGGCACGACGCCTGTTCCCGCGCATGACCGTGCTCGAGAACCTCGAAATGGGCGCGTACACGCGCCGCGACCGCGAGAATTTGAGCGACGATCTGGATCGCGTATATTCCCTGTTCCCGCGCGTCAAGGAGCGGCGCCAGCAACTCGCTGGCACCCTCTCAGGCGGCGAGCAGCAGATGGTGGCCATTGGTCGGGCCCTGATGGCGCGCCCACGCCTGATTTGCATGGACGAGCCTTCCATGGGCCTGTCGCCGGCTTTCGTCGATCAGGTGTTCGAGATCATTCAGACCATCAACAAGCAGGGCACCACCATATTCGTGGTCGAGCAGAACGCTGCCATGGCCCTTTCCATTGCCGATCGCGGCTATGTGCTGCAGACCGGCGAAGTGGTGCTGTCGGGCACCGCCAAGAGCCTGCTGGAAAACCAAATGGTGCAACAGGCATATTTGGGTCAGATGGAGGCCTAGCCCGGGCGCGGAACACGCCCGCGAGGCGCTGGTCGTCAATCCCAGGGAGAGCCCGATGCTCGATACGCACCTCTACCTCGCCTTCGTCCTGGCGGTGACGATCCTGATGCTGATTCCGGGGCCGAACGTCGCCTTGATCGTAGCCAACAGCGTCACCTACGGTTTCCGCTACGGCCTGTTGACCGTCGCCGGGACCAGTTCCGCCATGGTCGTGCAGCTGGGCCTGACGGTGCTGGGCATGACGGAATTGCTGGGAACCCTGGGCGCCTGGTTCGATTGGATCCGCTGGATCGGCGTGGTCTACCTCATCTATCTCGGCGTCACCCAGTGGCGCGCGCCACCCCTCAATCTTGCAGAGGTCGCACCGGAGCCGAAGTCAGCGCGCGCGATGTATGCGCGCGCGCTCCTGGTCTCATTGACCAATCCGAAGACCCTGTTCTTCTATGGGGCGTTCTTCCCTCAGTTCGTCGTGACCAGCTACGACCTGGGCGCGCAGGTTGCCATCCTTTCGGCGACCTTCCTGTTGCTGGCCGTCATGGTCGACGTCGGCTGGGCGCTGGTCGCCGGGCGCGCGCGCCGGCTGCTCGTGGTGCATGGGCGCCTCAGGAACAGGATTTCCGGCGGTATACTGATCGGCGCGGGTATCGGGCTGGCGTTTGCCCGCAAAAGCTGATCGGGTCGAAGAGCGTCTCCCTCTAGCCCAAGCGGCGCCGCAATTCGGCGACCGCGGCCTCGAACATCTCCGTCGTCAGCCGCCCGGTGTTGGTGTTGTAACGCGAACAATGATAGCTGTCGGCCAACAGAAGGCCGCCCTCGAGGGCATGCAGGCTTCCATGTTTGAACGGGCGCAGCGCCAGGCGCTCGCCGAGGGTCTTGACCACCGAGGCATGGGCAATGCTGCCCAGCGCCAGAATCGCCTTCAGCCGCGGCAGGCTCGCGATTTCCTCGACCAGGAAGGGCCGGCAGGCGGCGATCTCCGCGGGCGTCGGCTTGTTCTCCGGCGGCGCGCAGCGCACCGCATTGGTGATCCGGCAATCTATCAGCCGGAAACCGTCGTCGGGCGATCTGCCGTAATCGCCGGCAGCAAAGTTGAATTTCTTGAGAGTCGCATAGAGGAGATCGCCGGCGTAGTCGCCGGTGAAGGGTCGTCCCGTCCGGTTCGCACCCTTGAGGCCAGGCGCGAGGCCCACGATCAGAAGGCGGGCATCCTGGGCGCCGAAACTGGGCACAGGTGCGTTATGCCAGCCCGGCTCCGCCGTCCGATTGGCCTGGCGGAATGCGACCAGCCGCGGGCAGACCGGGCAATCATGCCCGGGCAGCCGCGCCGGCGATTGTCTCACGCCGATTCCGCCAGATCGGGATCGGCCGGGGTCGATCGCATCGGATGGGCGCGGGCAATGCCGTCGGTCAACTCGCTGAGTTCGATGAAGAGATCGGCCTGCCGGCGCAACTCATCGGCCACCATGGGCGGCTGGGAGCGGGTCGTACTGACCACCGTGACGCGCACGCCCTTGCGCTGGACCGCTTCCACCAGGCGGCGAAAATCGCCATCGCCGGAGAACAGCACGACATGGTCCAGATGCGGGGCCATCTCCAGCACGTCGATGGCAAGCTCGATATCCATGTTACCCTTCAGCTTGCGCCGGCCCATGGAATCGGTGAACTCCTTGGTCGGCTTGGTGACCATGGTATAGCCGTTGTAGTCCAGCCAATCGACCAGGGGCCGCAAGGGGGAATATTCCTGATCCTCGATCAGCGCCGTGTAATAGAAAGCGCGAACGAGGTGGCAATCCTCGCTGAACAGGGTCAGCAGGCGCTTGTAATCGATGTCGAAACCAAGGGCGCGGGCCGCGGCATAAAGATTGGCGCCATCGATGAACAGGGCGACGCGCTCGTCGGGATAGAACTTCAATTTCATCACCGCCTCGCAAATATGGGTTCGGCGAAAGCTTCGGTAATTTTCAATCGCCAATTCGTGGCAATTTTACGGTCTTACAACAACTTAGCTTCGCGTTATGTTCTAAGGTATGGGGTCGGCAGACGAGGAAAACAAGGGCGGTAAGCTGGTTGTGAACGGTTATGCCCCCATCCTCGTGGGCCTCGGCGCCAATCTGCCCAGCTCGCGCCACGGGCCGCCGGTTGCAACGCTGGAGGCGGCCCTCAAGGCTCTGGCGGCGCGGGGCCTTCGCGTCCTGTCGCGCTCGCGCTGGTGGGAGAGCGCCCCAGTTCCGCTGTCCGACCAGCCCTGGTACGTCAACGGCGTGGCGGAGGTTGCCACGTCGCTCAATCCGCAATCGCTCTTGGCCCTGCTCCACGAGATCGAGGCCGTATTCGGTCGGGTTCGCTCACTGCCCAACGCGCCCAGGGTCCTGGATCTCGATCTTCTGGCCTATGGCGCCGTGGTGCGGGAGGGGACCGCGCCGCCCTTGCTGCCCCATCCGCGCTTGGCCATCCGAGCCTTCGTGCTGCATCCGCTGGCCGATATCCGACCCAACTGGCGACATCCCGTCACGGGTCTTAGTCTGCCTGAGATGATTGCGGCACTCTCCGGAGACCAGATCGTTCGACCGCTTCCGTAGTTCGCGACAACTTATTGAACCTGCTTGATTTGCTGCGATCGCACCCATATATTCGTAGTTCATTCTCAATTAGGCTTGTTGAACGGGAGAGATCATGGCGCGTGTGACGGTTGAAGACTGCGTATTGAAGGTGCCCAATCGGTTCGATCTGGTCATGCTGGCGGCCCAGCGGGCGCGGGACGTCGCCGCCGGCGGGCAGCTGAGCATCGAGCGCGACAACGACAAGAATCCTGTCGTGGCGCTACGCGAGATCGCCGACGAAACCATCGATCTCGAAGGCCTGCGCAACAATTTGATCCAGGGCCTCCAGCGTAACGTCGAGCAGGACGAGCCGGAGGAGGAAGGTGGCTTCGGCGCCGAAACCGCCGATCTGCTGGGCGAGATGATCCAGGCCCAGGAAAAGGACGCGACCGAAGCGGGTCTTAGCGTCGACGGTGAGTTCCAGGACGAGCCGGCGGCCGACGAGGAAGACGTCGCGGAGGGAAAATAAAGTCGGCGCCGGCCTTGCGGCGGCGACGGCTTGCCGCCCAGCCTGGCGCCACGCAATAATCCGATCGAGGGTGACCGGATGATCCGGCAGTTCGAACTGGTCGAGCGGGTCAAGGCTTACGATCCCTCGGCCGACGAGGACGCCCTCAACCGCGCCTACGTCTTCGCGCTCAAGGCTCACGGTTCCCAGAGCCGGGATTCGGGTGATCCCTATTTCTCCCATCCCTTGGGTGTCGCCGAGCTTCTGGCGCGCATGAAGCTCGACAGCGCTTCCATCGTCACCGGACTGCTCCATGACACGGTGGAGGATACCGACGCCACGCTGGAGCAGATCGAGCATCTGTTCGGCAAGGAAATCGCCAAGCTCGTCGACGGCGTGACCAAGCTCTCGCGCATCGAGTTGCAATCCGATCATACCAAGCATGCGGAGAATTTCCGCAAACTGGTCCTCGCCATGTCGGCCGATATCCGCGTCCTGCTGGTGAAGTTGGCCGATCGCCTGCACAACATGCAGACGCTCCATTTCATGAAGGATTCGGACAAGCGCCGGCGCATCGCGCTGGAGACGTTGGAAATCTATGCGCCGCTGGCCGAGCGCATGGGCATGCAGCAGATGAAGGACGAGCTGGAGAATCTTGCCTTTGCCGAGCTCTATCAGGACGCGCAGGCCTCCATCGTTCAGCGCCTCAAATTTCTGCGCGAGCAGGGTGGCGACATGGTGCCGCGCATCATCGCCGAGTTGAAGCGCACACTCGACGCCGCCGGCATCGAAGCCTGGATCTCGGGCCGCGAAAAGACGCCCTATTCGATCTGGCGCAAGATGCAGCGCAAGAATATCAGCTTCGAGCAGCTGTCCGATATCATGGCGTTTCGCATCGTCGTGCCTGATGTGTCGGCCTGCTACCAGGCGCTCGGCACGCTCCACAGCACCTATTCCATGGTCCCGGGCCGCTTCAAGGATTACATCAGTACGCCCAAGCCCAATAACTACCGCTCGCTCCATACCGGGGTCATCGGTCCCGAACGCCAACGCATCGAAGTCCAGATCCGCACCCGCGAGATGCACGAGGTGGGCGAACTCGGCGTCGCCGCCCATTGGCGCTTCAAGCAGGATGCCCCGAAACTCGACGGCCGGCAGTACCGCTGGCTGCGCGAACTGCTCGATATTCTGGAGCATGCGGCGGGGCCGGAGGAATTTCTCGAGCATACCAAGCTGGAGATGTTCCAGGACCAGGTGTTCTGCTTCACGCCCAAGGGCGATCTGATTGCCTTGCCGCGCGGGGCGACGCCAGTCGATTTCGCCTATGCCGTCCACTCGGAAGTCGGCGACCGCTGTGTGGGCGCCAAGATCAACGGCCGCATGGCGCCGCTGCGCACGCAATTGCAGAACGGCGACCAGGTGGAAGTGGTCACATCGCGCAATCAGACGCCGTCGCCCACCTGGGAACGTTTCGTCGTTACCGGCAAGGCGCGCGCTTGCATACGCCGATTCATCCGCACCCAGCAGCGCGCCCAGTATCTGGAGCTCGGCCGCTCGATCCTGGCGAAGGACTTCCGCCATGACGGGCACGATCTGACCGAAAAGGCCCTGGAAGGCGCCCTCAAGAAACTGAAATGCGAGTCGGTCGACGAGCTTTACGCCCTGGTGGGCGCTGGCAATCTCACCGGTCGCGAGGTCATCACCGCGGTCTTCCCGGGGCTGAAGCCAGCCGCCGAGCAGAAGGTGCCCGGGACCAAGCGCGGCCGGGCCAGGAAACCCACGGCCAAGGAATCCACGGCCATCCCCATCACCGGGCTGATCCCTGGCATGGCGATCAATTTCGCCGGCTGTTGCCACCCCTTGCCCGGTGACCGCATCGTGGGCATCGTCACCACCGGCAAAGGCGTCACCATCCACACCATCGACTGCGAGACCTTGGAAAGCTTCGCCGATGCGCCGGAGCGCTGGCTCGATGTCTCCTGGCACGTCGATCCGACGAAAGCCGAGGGCCATGTCGGCCGGCTGCATGTGGTCGTGGCCAATGAGCCGGGCAGTCTGGGCAGTCTCTCCACCGTGATCGGCAAGAGCGAAGGCAATATCACCAATCTCAAGATCACCAATCGCTCCGCCGATTTCTTCGAGATGATGATCGACGTCGAGGTGAAGGACGTGCGCCACCTTACCAACATCATCGCAGCGTTGCGCGCGACGCCGGCCATCAATACCGTGGAGCGCGCGCGGGGCTGACCCGCCCATCGCGAGAACTCATGTTCCGTCGCCGCCAGAAGCAATCCCTATTACGTCATCTGCGCGAATTCTTCTGGCCCAGCATCGGGTTCGGGCGATCGACCCGGTACCTTGCCCATCGCATCGGCCGCATGCCCGGAACGCCGACCTCGATTGCCATCGGCTTCGCCTGCGGGGCGGCGGTTGCCTGCACGCCCTTCGTCGGTTTCCATCTGGGCATCGCCCTGGTGCTGGCCTGGATTATTCGCGGCAGTCCCCTTGCCGCGGCCATCGCCACCCAGATCGTGGGCAATCCTTGGACTATTCCCTTCATTCTCCTGGGCACTTATCGCCTGGGCGCCCATATGCTGGGCAAATCCAGCCTGCACCGGCTGCCGTCGGAGGTGCATGTCAGCTATGTTTTTTATCATCCGGGGCAGGTCATGCTGCCCATGTCCCTGGGCTCGATTCCCGTGGCCATTGCCGTCGCTCTCATCAGCTTTTTTCCGACACGTTTTCTCGTCTCGCGCTATCATCGGCGCCGTAAATTGCGGCGGCGCGGCGGAGAGGGAAAATGAAGCGGCCATCATTGCGTCTGGGCGTGAATATCGACCATGTGGCGACCATCCGGAATGCCCGCGGCGGGCGTCATCCCGATCCCGTGCGCGCGGCGCGACTGGCCGCTCAATCCGGCGCCGACGGTATCACCGCCCATCTGCGCGAGGACCGTCGTCATATCTCGGACTACGACATCGACCGGTTGACCCGGGAAATCGATCTGCCGTTGAACTTCGAGATGGCGGCGACCGAGGAGATGCTGGCCATTGCCTTGCGCCACAAGCCCCATGCCGCCTGCCTCGTCCCCGAGAAGCGCGAGGAGCGCACCACGGAGGGCGGGCTCGATGTGGCGCGCGGGCACAATCATCTGGTGCCTTTCGTGCGCCGGCTGGTGGACGCCGGCATCCGGGTATCCTTGTTCATCGAGGCCGAGCCGCGTCAGCTCGACGCCGCGGTGGCCCTGGGCGCCCCGGTCGTCGAACTTCATACCGGCGCCTACTGCGAGGCCGAGGGTGACGAGCGCGACCGACATCTGGATCGTCTGATTGCAGCATCGGCCTATGGCGATTCCCTGGGCCTGGAATGTCACGCCGGCCATGGTCTGACATTCGACACAGTGGGGCCGGTAGCCGCCATTCCGACCCTGGCCGAACTCAATATCGGCCATTTCCTGATCGGCGAGGCGATTTTCGGTGGCCTTGAAAGTTCCATCAAACGGATGCGGGCCCTGATGGACAAGGCGCGAGCCGAATCGGGCGGCGAACGCAGCGCATGATCCTGGGGATCGGCAGCGATATCATCGATATCCGCCGCATCGAACGGACGCTTGAACGCTTCGGCGAACGCTTCGTCGAGCGGGTATTCACCGAGACCGAGCGCCGTAAATCCGACGGGCGGGTGAATCGGGCCGCAAGCTACGCCAAGCGCTTTGCCGCAAAGGAGGCCTGTTCGAAGGCGCTGGGCACCGGCTTTCGCGCCGGCGTCTTCTGGCGCGACATGGGTGTGGTCAATCTGTCGTCGGGCAAACCGACGATGCGGCTTACCGGTGGCGCGCTGGAGCGGCTGGCGGCGATCACGCCCAGCGGAATGCAGGCCCAGATCGATCTCTCCCTGACCGACGATGAGCCGCAGGCCCAGGCTATCGTCATCATCTCCGCCCTGCCGAAATCGTGAGGCCGCGCCAACTTGACAGGCTGCGGGTCCCCTGTATTCATGCGCCCCGCACCGCGCCGGGCTCCGGCCGGGCTCGATTTGCTAGTCACCCGATCAGTTGGACATAGGCGGCGCAGCTCATGACGCAAAAGAAACCCGACGGCCTTCTGGAGATCGCCAAGACCGTCGGCTATGCCATTCTGATCGCGGTGGTCATTCGCAGCTTTCTCTACGAGCCGTTTCGCATCCCCTCGGGCTCGATGATCCCCTCGCTTCTGGTGGGCGATTATCTGTTTGTGGCCAAATACTCCTACGGCTACAGCAGATATTCCTTTCCCTGGAGCCCCGACCTGTTCTCGGGGCGAATTCTCGATGGCCTACCCAAGCGGGGGGATGTGGCCGTCTTCCGTCAGCCGCCCCATCCCGAGATCGACTTCATCAAGCGCATCGTCGGTCTGCCCGGCGACCACATCCAGATGAAGGGCGGAATCCTCTATATCAACGACGTGGCTGTAATCCGTGAGCGAATTGACGATTACGTCGACGAGCAAGGCAACAGCTACATTCAATATATCGAGACCCTGCCCAATGGCGTGAAGCATCGCATTATCGAAATGGAGGGGGACCACGGGACATACGACAACACCGACGTGTTTGTCGTACCCCCCGATCACTATTTTGCCATGGGGGACAACCGGGACGATTCGAGCGACAGCCGGACGGACGTGGTCGGCTATGTGCCAGCTGAGAACCTTGTCGGCCGGGCCGACATCATATTCCTCTCCACCAATGGTTCCGCCCGCTTGTGGGAGTTCTGGAAATGGCCCTTCGCCATCCGTTACGGGCGGTTCTTCGATCTGATCAAGTGAGCGGGTCTGCCCATGCCCTTGGCGCCGCCCTCGGCCATGAGTTCACCCGGCCCGAATTGCTCCAACAGGCGCTGACCCACCCAAGCGCGACCGCCAAATCCACATACGAACGCCTGGAGTTTCTGGGCGATCGGGTCTTGGGCCTGGTGATTGCCGATATGGTCTATCGTGCGTATCCCGCCGAGCCCGAGGGCGCGCTGGCGCGTCGCTTCACCGCCCTGGTGCGCAAGGAAGCGCTGGCCCGCGTGGCGGAGACGATCGACCTCGGCAGCCACCTGCGCGTTTCGCGCGCAGAAGCGGAGCAGGGCGGGCGGGGCAGCCATAACTTGCTGGCGGACGCCTGCGAGGCCATTATCGCCGCCCTGTTTCTCGATGGCGGCTTCGAGGTGGCGCGCCGCTTCGTGGAGCGCTGGTGGCAACCCTTGCTGGCTGAGCAGGCCGAGCCGCCCCAGGATGCCAAGACCGCGCTTCAGGAATGGGCCCAGGGCCTAGGCCTACCCTTGCCCGTCTACCGCCTGATCGCCAGCGAGGGCCCGCCGCACGATCCGACCTTTGAAATGGAAGTCAGCCTGCCCGGGCGCACACCGGCCCAGGGCCGCGGCCGATCGCGTCGCGCCGCCGAATCCGCTGCGGCCAATGCGCTGTTCAGCCTGCTCAAGGATGAGCCCCGTGACTGAACCGACCCGCTGCGGATTCGTGGCCTTGATCGGCGCACCGAACGTGGGCAAATCGACCCTGCTCAATCGTCTGATCGGGGCCAAGATCTCCATCGTCTCGCCCAAGGTGCAGACCACCCGCCGGCGCGTGCTGGGCATTCTCGTCGAAGGGCCGGCCCAGATCGTCTTCGTCGATACGCCCGGCATTTTCGCCCCGCGCCGGCGCCTGGATCGCGCCATGGTGCGCGCGGCCTGGCGCAGCGCCGAGGATGCCGATCTCATCGTCCTGCTGGTCGACGCGACGCGCAAACGGCTGGACGACGAATCCCGGACCATAGTCGAGAGCCTGAAACGAGAGGGGCGGCGCGCGATCCTGGCCATCAACAAGGTCGATGCGGTCAAGCGCCTGAAGTTGCTGGGCCTGGCCCAGGAATTATTCGATATGGGAGTCTTCGACGAGGTCTTCATGATCTCGGCCGAGACCGGCGACGGGGTCGACGATCTGATGAAGGCGTTGGCCGGGCGCTTGCCCGAGGGACCCTGGCACTATCCCGCCGATCAAATCGCCGACATGCCGCTGCGCGAGATCGCCGCGGAGATCACCCGCGAACAATTGTTCCGCCAGCTGCACGCCGAGCTGCCCTATGCGCTGACGGTCGAGCAGGAGAGCTGGGAGGATTTCGCCGACGGGAGCCTCCGCGTCGGCCAGCAGATCATCGTCGCTCGCGAGGGCCAGCGGGCCATCGTGCTGGGCGAGGGGGGGCAGATGATCAAGGCGGTGCGCGAAGCGGCCCAGGCGGAGATCGGCGTTCTCACCGGGCGCAAAGTTCACCTGTTCCTGCATGTGAAGTTCCGCGAGAATTGGCAGGACGATCCGGAGCGGTACCGCGCCATGGGCCTCGATTTCGACGACTGACATGGAATGGAGCGACGAGGGCTTCGTCCTTTCCGCCCGCCGGCATGGCGAGGGCGATATCGTATTGTCGCTGCTGACCCGCGATCACGGCCGTCATGCGGGCTTGGTCAAGGGCGGAGGCGGGCGGAGGGCGGCAGGACTTTATGAGCCGGGCAATCGCCTCAGGGCCATATGGCGCGCCCGGCTCAGCGACCATCTTGGAAATTTCACCTGCGAGAGCCTGGCGCAGAATGCGGCCGGCCTACTGGACGAGCCGCTGCGCCTTGCCGCGCTGACCGCCGCGGCGGCTGTGGCCGAGGCAGCGCTGGTGGAGCGTGAGCCTCATCCCCGCGCCTATGACGGGTTCGCCTCTCTCATGGAGGCATTGCTCTCCGACGACGATACGATCGCCTGGGCCGCCCGATATGTGCACTGGGAACTCGCCCTGCTGGCCGAGATCGGCTTCGGCCTCGATCTGGCGAGCTGTGCCGTCAATGGCGACACGGCGGGTCTGACCTTCGTTTCGCCCAATAGTGGACGCGCCGTTTCCTCGCGCGCGGGCGAACCCTATCGCGACCGATTGCTGCCGTTGCCCGCCTTTCTGGGCGGCGGCGTTGCCGACCTGCCGGCCATCTGCCAGGGGCTGGCGCTTACCGGCTCGTTCCTCGAACGCCATGCCTTTCGCAGCGTGCCCGCCGCCCGCGCCCGGTTTGTGGCGAGGCTGCAGCGTGCCTGATATTAATCTCGCGTCAAACCCTTCATCGCGTCACCCCTCGAGAAATTCATGACCGACACACCACAACCCCGTCATTTTGCCGTCGTGGGCGCCGGCATCGTGGGCGTCTGCTGCGCCCAGCAATTGCAGCGCGACGGACATCGCGTGACCCTGGTCGACTACCGTAGACCGGGCGAGGGAACGTCCCGGGGCAACGCCGCCGTAATTGCGGGGGGCGCCTGCGAGCCGATCGCCATGCCAGGCATCGTCCGGCGCGTGCCGGGCATGTTGGCCGATCCGCTGGGGCCACTGGTGATCCGCTGGAGCTATCTGCCGCGCCTGGCACCTTGGCTGTTGCGGTTCATCGCCGCCAGCCGGCCGGACCGGGTGGAACATATCTCGAAGGCGCTACGCGAGCTCTCCTTGCGCTGCGTCTCCGCCTTCAAGCCGCTGGCAGAGTCGGCGCGGATAACCGATATGATCCGCGATACCGGCTGGCTCAGCGTTTACAAGACCGAGGCCTCCTTCAAGCTCGCGAGTGACGAGTTGGCATTGCAACGCCGGCGCGGTGTCAAACTCGATGTGCTGACCCGCGATCAGGTTCGCCAGATGGAGCCAAGCCTGGCGCCGATCTTCGAGCGCGGGGTGTTCATTCCCGAGAATTCGATGACGGTAAATAATTTCCGTCTGGTTCAGCGCTTGGCGGAGGATTTCGTCGACCGCGGCGGCCGCTTGCTGCGCGAGAAGGTCGTCGACGTCGCCCTTGGGCCCCAGGGCCCCCGCGAGCTGGTTACCGAGCAAGGCCGGCATGCCATCGATGGCGTCGTGGTCGCGGCCGGTGCCTGGTCGCGCGAGTTGACGCGAAAGCTGGGCCACAAGGTGCCGTTGGATACGGAGCGTGGCTATCACGTCATGCTGCCGGATGCGCGTGTCATGCCGCGCATGCCCATCCATATCGGCGATCATGGCTTCGTCGCAACGCCCTTGGAGCATGGCTTGCGCTTTGCCGGAACGGTCGAGTTGGGCGGGCTGCAGGCGCCGCCCAATTGGAATCGGGCCAATGTGCTATTGCAACATGGACGCATGATATTTCCAGGCCTGAACGAGAGCGGCCTCGACCGTTGGATGGGTTTCCGTCCCTCCTTCCCCGATTCGCTGCCGGTCATCTCTGGCTCGCCGAAGACACCCAACGCCTATTTCGCCTTTGGACACGGCCATCTGGGTCTGAGTTTCGCGGCCATCACTGGAAAGATGATCGCCGATCTGGCCGGCGGCCGAGATTCAGGCTTCGATGTGACACCCTATCGCGTGGACCGCTGGTAGCGATCTAGCCCGCGTCGATCATTATCTTCAATGCCTGTCGATCGACCTTGCCGCTGGGCAGAAGCGGAAATTTCGGCAGCCGCAGCAGGCGTGCGGGCCTGGCCGGCGCATGCAGCCGCTTTACGCAAAGAAGCTTGAGTTCGGCTTCCAGTTCCTCGGCGGCTTCCGTTAACACGGCAACGCGAATTTCCATGTCGCCTTTGCTCCCGGAGCAGGCAAAGGCGACGCAGTCCTGCACCGCATCGTTGCGGCGCAGGACCGCTTCGATTTCGCCCAGGTCGATGCGGTGGCCGCGAATCTTCACGACCTGATCGTAGCGGCCGGCCCAACGCAACAAACCATCGTCGCCCAGTGTGGCGAGATCGCCGGTACGAAAGGAATCGGGCCGGCCGTCCAGGCGCTTGGCGGCGGTCAGGTCGGGATCGTTCCAGTATCCCAACATCACCGGCGCACCGATGACGCAGATCTCGCCAGGTTCGCCGGCTGCCACTTCATGGCCATCCTCGTCGCGAAGCGACAGCCGGTATTTGGCATTGGGCCGGCCCAGCGGCAATGCCGTCATGTCCTCGGGCAGGGGGCGCGGCACGGGATATTGGGCGATGCGATAGGATTCCGTGGCACCGAAGCGGTGTAGAAACTGGGCTTCGGGCAATGCGGCCATGGCGCGGCGCAGCATCGTCATGGACAGCGGCTCGCCGACGAATTCGACGCGCCGCAACGCCGATAGGCCGCGGCCTTCGAGGTGGCCTTTTTCGGTCAGGAGGCGAAGGGCGGTCGAGGTCGACTTCCAGATCGTCGTCTGTTCGCGTTCCATCAACCCGACGACGCGATCGGGAAACATCGCTTCCTGGTCGGATAGCAGATAGGCAGTACAACCCGTCGCCGCAGGAAAGAAGATATCGAGGGCGGCAACGTAATGCAGGCCCGCATTGATAATCAGCCGGTCGGTCTGCAGGACCTCGTCCCATTCGAAAGGCGGGGTCACACGGATGACGACGGCGCGATGGGCGATCATGACGCCCTTCGGTTCGCCGGTGGAGCCTGATGTGAACACCACGACGGCGAGTTCGCCGGGGTCGATCTTCGCAATCGGATTTGCCGTCGACGCCGACAGCGCGGCCAGGCCACGGCCACCGCCGGATGCCTCGAGGATCTGCGTCGCCGGCAAGCGTGCCCCCATTTCCACAGCCAGGCGCGCGGACATGTCGCCCGTCGTCAGGAGAAGACGCGGCTTGACGGAATCGAGGATGGCCGCAAGCCGCGCCGGCGGACCATCGAATTGCAGCGGTACATAGGCAGCGCCCGTGGCCAGAATCCCGAAGATCGCTTGGACAGCCTCCAGACTCTTAGGCAGGCAAAGGGCGATGCGATCGCCGGGCCGGATTCCGGCGGCTTGAGCCAGCCAGGCTGAAAAGCCCAACATGCTTTGACGCAGGTCTTCGAAACTAAGGCTGCCGGCGAGTGAGGTGAAAGCCGTCCGATCGCGCCAGGCAGGTGGTATGTCGAGAAGATGATTGACGATCGAATCCGCTGGCATGTAGGACAAACCTAACAAACGTTCGGGGGCGGATACCAGTGACGACGGCGGGCCCCCGCTAGTGCTTGACCGCCAGTCTTGCTCGTCTACCATATCTTGCGGTCAATTCGAGGAATTTGTATGGCTAAGACGACCACGCTGATGCCCCCGCCGGGCGAGGAGATTCGCCCCACGGCATTGGCCGATGCGCTCGGCGAACGCTACCTTTCCTATGCGCTCTCCACCATCATGTCGCGTTCGCTGCCCGATGTGCGCGATGGTCTGAAGCCGGTGCATCGCCGGCTGCTCTATGCCATGCGCCAACTGCGCATGGATCCCGGCACCGGCTATAAGAAGTCGGCCCGCGTGGTCGGCGATGTGATCGGCAAATTTCACCCCCATGGCGATGTGGCGATCTATGACGCCATGGTTCGCCTGGCCCAGGATTTCGCCGTGCGTTATCCGCTGGTGGATGGGCAGGGGAATTTCGGCAATATCGACGGCGATAACGCTGCCGCCATGCGGTACACAGAGGCGCGGCTGACCGATGCGGCGGCCGCCCTGCTTGCCGGCATCGACGAAGATGCGGTGGATTTCCGCCCCACCTATGACGGCGAGGAGCAGGAGCCCGTCGTGCTGCCCGGCGGCCTGCCCAATCTGCTGGCCAATGGCAGTCAGGGCATCGCCGTTGGCATGGCGACCAGCATCCCGCCCCATAACCTGGCCGAAATCTGCGATGCCTTGATCCATCTGATCAAATTTCCCAAGGCGACGGTGGCCAAGCTCGTCCATCTGATGCCGGGGCCGGATTTTCCCACTGGCGGTGTCCTGGTGGAGAGCCGGGAAAGCCTGATCGAGACCTATCGCAGCGGGCGGGGATCGCTGCGTCTGCGGGCCAAATGGCGCGTCGAAAAGCTGAAGGGCGGTGTCTGGCAAGTCGTCGTCGAGGAAATCCCCTATCAGGTGCCGAAGTCGCGGCTGATCGAGCGCATCGCCCAGCTTCTACAGGATCGCAAATTGGCACTCCTCGCCGATGTGCGGGATGAATCGACCACCGATGTCCGGGTAATCCTGGAGCCGCGCAGCCGCACCGTCGATCCGGCCTTGCTTATGGAATCGCTGTTCCGACAGACCGATCTGGAGACTCGCTTTCCCCTCAACATGAACGTGCTGGATCCCGAACAGACGCCCCGCGTCATGTCGCTGCCGGAGGTGTTGCAGGCCTACCTCGATCACAGGCGCGTCGTCTTGCTGCGGCGGGGCAAATTCCGCCTGGCGAATATCGACCATCGGCTGGAGGTCTTGGCGGGATACCTGATCGCCTATCTCAATCTCGACGAAGTCATCCGCATCGTGCGCAACGAGGACGAGCCGAAGCCGGTGATGATCAGGCGCCTCAAGGTGAGCGAGGTTCAGGCCGAGGCGATCCTCAATATGCGCCTCAAGGCCCTGCGCAAACTGGAGGAGATGGAAATCCGCCATGAGCACCAGGCCTTGACCAAGGAGAAGAAGGAACTGGGGCATCTGCTCAAGACCGAAGTCAGGCAGTGGCAGACCATCGCCGAGGAGTTGGCGGCCATCCGCAAGCAGTTCGGCCCGGCCACACCGCTCGGCCGACGCCGCACCGATGCAGGCGAACCGCCGGCGGAGATCGACATCCCGACTGAGGCGATGATCGAGCGCGAGGCCGTGACGGTCATCTGCTCCGACAAGGGCTGGATCCGCATCCAGAAGGGCCATGGCATCGATTCCGGCGAAATCAAATACAAGGAGGGCGATCGGGGGCGCTTTCTGTTGCAGGCGGAGACGACGGACAAGCTGGTGGTTTTCGGCACCAACGGTCGATTCTATACCCTCGGCATCGACAAGCTGCCGGGCGGACGCGGACATGGCGAGCCGATCCGGCTGATGATCGATTTGGGCAACGACCAGGAATTGGTCGCCATGTTCATTCACGATCCCAAGCGGAAATTGATCGTGGCCTCGGCCGACGGGCGGGGCTTCGTGGTGCCCGAAGGCGAGATCGTGGCGCAAACCCGCGCCGGCCGCCAGGTGCTGAACCTGGCAGAGGGTGTTGAGGCGGCGGCTTGCGTCCCCGTCGAGGGCGATACGGTGGCGGTGGTGGGTGACAACCGCAAGCTTCTGCTGTTCTCCTTGAACGATCTGCCCGAGATGACCCGTGGCCGCGGCGTCATTCTGCAGCGCTACAAGGACGGTGGTCTCTCCGACGTGAAGAGCTTCGATTACAAGCAGGGCCTCACCTGGAGACAAGGCGACCAGCGCCACAAGACCGAGACTGCTCTTGCCGACTGGCGGGGTCAGCGGGGCCAATCCGGCCGCCTGCCGCCCCAGGGGTTTGCCCGGAACAACAAGTTCGGGTAAGCGGACGACGCGGGGCCAAACGCAAGAATCGGGCAGCCGTCGACCGGCAGATCGCTAGCATAAGGACCGCGGGTTGCGATGACCCGATTCCTTCTGTCAGCAGGTATTGTCATGCGCACAGCGCACAATGTGAACCGTTCGGAGACCGGGCCGAGCCTTGCCAAACGGGTTGCGGCTGTTGACTGGGCTGCACTGGCGCGCTCTCTCGACGACCTGGGCTATGCGCAAGTGAAAGGCCTTCTCTCGGTTGGCGAATGCCAGGAGGTGGCCGGCTGGTATGGCGATGCCCGGCGCTATCGCTCGACGGTCGTCATGGCCCGCCATGGTTTCGGCCAGGGCGAATACAAATATTTTGCCTATCCGCTGCCGCGCCTCGTCACGGCCCTGCGCCAACAGGCCTATCCGCATCTCGCGGCGGTTGCGAACCGTTGGGCGGAACAACTGGGCGAGGCAGCCCGATATCCCGATACCCTCGACCGCTTCACGGCCCAGTGCCACGCGGCAGGCCAGAACCGCCCCACGCCGCTGATCCTGCGCTATGGGGCCGGCGGGTACAATCGCCTGCATCAGGATCTCTACGGCGATATCGCCTTCCCGCTCCAGATGGCGATCCTGCTGAACGAGCCTGGCCGCGATTTCGAGGGCGGCGAGTTCATCCTGGCCGAACAGAGGCCGCGCATGCAATCGCGCGCCGAGGTGGTGCCGCTCGGGCAGGGCGATGCGGTGCTCTTCGCGGTCAACGAACGTCCGATCAAGGGGACCAAAGGATTTTATCGCGCCCGCATGCGCCATGGGGTGAGTACGATCCGCCGTGGCCAGCGCGCGACCCTGGGTATCATCTTCCACGACGCCCGCTAGCGATTTTTTACCTAGCTGCGCCCGGCCAAGGCCTTCAATTCACGCCCGAAGAGCCGGAACTCGTCGCGTCGCGCTGTACCCCGCCGCCAGGCAAGCCCGATCGAGCGGAATGGTGCCTTGCCGGCGAGCGGAACCACAGCCAACGAGAGTCCCTTAGTGATGCCGGCATCGATAGCGAGTTGCGGCAACAGGGTGACACCCAGGCCATTGTCCACCATCTGCACGAGGGTATGCAGGCTGGTGGCCTCGAAGGGATCGACATCGGGCCGCCCCCTGATGCTGCAAGCCGAAAGGGCATGTTGACGCAGGCAATGCCCATCCTGCAGCAGAAGCAGATGTTCTTTCTTCAGCTCATCCAAGGTGATGCGGGGTGCATGCGCCAGAGGGTGGTCGCGCGGGCAGCAGAAACTGAACGGATCCTCGAACAGGATCTCGGTTTCCACATTGCCCGTGTCATAAGGCAAGGCCAGCAGAACAAGATCGATCTCGCCGGCATCCAGGCGCTCGATGAGCCGGCCTGTCAGGTCTTCGCGAAGATAGAGGCGCAATTCGGGATATTTGCGCCGCAGCTTGCCCAGCAATCGGGGCAGAAGAAAGGGCCCCAGCGTTGGAATGACGCCCAGGCGCAACGCGCTTGCCAGCGGTTCGCCCTGGGATCGCGCGGCGCGGGTGAGGGCGGTTGCGTCTTCGATCACTTGAACGGCACGGGCGACGGTCGCCTCGCCCACCGGCGTAAACACGACGGAATGCCTGGTCCGATCGACGAGAACGGCCTGTAGGGTGTTCTCGAGTTCCTGGATGCTGGCGCTCAGCGTCGATTGCGTGACATGACAGGCTGCGGCCGCCTTGCCGAAATGGCCATGTTCGGCCAGCGCTGCCAGATGGCGAAGTTGCTTCAGGCTGGGCAGGGTTTCCATCGGTAAAATCGATTACCAGCTTCAGAAATTCTTGTTATATCGATTTTAAAATGACTGGCATACTCCACCCCGTCAAGCCATTTGCGTCCTATGTGTTGAACGAGAGTCGTCAGTCACAGGAGTTACGTTCATGTCGAAGAAACCCTCGGCCCCCGAGCGCGCCAACCCTAAGGCAATCACTCTGACCACCGCGGCCGGCAATCCCGTCGCCGACAATCAGAACAGCTTGACCGCCGGCCCGCGCGGGCCCGTCCTGCTGGGCGATTTTCACTTGCTGGAAAAGATGGCGCATTTCAACCGCGAGCGCATTCCCGAGCGCGTGGTCCATGCCAAGGGCTCCGGTGCCTATGGGACCTTCACCGTTACCAAGGACATTTCGCGTTATACCAAGGCGAAGATCTTCAGTGCCGTCGGCAAAAAGACCGAGATGCTGCTGCGCTTTTCGACGGTCGCCGGCGAGCGGGGCGCTGCGGATGCCGAGCGCGACGTGCGCGGCTTCGCGCTCAAGTTCTATACCGAGGAGGGCAACTGGGATCTGGTCGGCAACAATACGCCGGTCTTCTTCGTGCGCGACCCGTTGAAATTCAGCGACTTCATCCATACCCAGAAGCGCGATCCCAAGACAAACCTGCGCAGCCCGACGGCGATGTGGGATTTTTGGTCGCTGTCGCCCGAGAGCCTGCATCAGGTCACCATCCTGTTCAGCGATCGCGGCTTGCCCAAGAACCTGCGCCAGCTTCACGGCTTCGGCAGCCACACCTACAGCTTCATCAATGCCCATGGCGAGAGGGTCTGGGTCAAGTTCCACTTCAAGTCGATGCAGGGCATCGCCAACCTGACCAATGCGGAAGGAGCCGCACTGGTCGGCCAGGACCGGGAAAGCCATCAGCGCGATCTGTTCGAGGCCATCGAACGGGGTGACTTTCCCAAATGGCGCCTCAGCGTTCAGATCATGACGCAGGCCCAGGCCGAGACGACACCCTACAATCCCTTCGACCTGACCAAAGTCTGGCCGCACAAGGATTATCCGTTGATCGAGGTCGGCGTCATGGAGTTGAACCGCAATCCGGAAAATTATTTCGCCGAGATCGAGCAATCGGCCTTCGCACCCTCCAACGTGGTGCCGGGCATCGGGCATTCGCCGGACAAGATGCTGCAGGCCCGCATTTTCTCCTATGCCGACGCCCATCGCTATCGCCTCGGCGTCAACGGCGACAGCCTGCCGGTCAACAAGGCGCGCTGTCCCTATCACACCTATCACCGCGATGGCGCCATGCGCGGCGACGGCAACAGCGGTGGGGCGGTGAACTACGAGCCGAACAGCTTTGGCGGGCCGGTGCAGGATTCCTCATACCGCGAGCCGCCGCTGCCAATCTCCGGGGCGGCCGATCACTACGACCATCGGGAAGGCAATGACGATTATAGTCAGCCCGGCGCCCTCTTCCGCCTCATGTCCAAGGAGCAACAGGCGACGCTGATGGACAATGTGGTGGCCTCCATGGGGGGCGTGCCTGAGTTCATCCTGTTGCGCCAGATCGGCCACTTCCTGAAGGCCGATCCCGCCTACGGTCGCGGCGTCGCCGAGCGCCTAGGTCTGGCGGCCAAGATCGACAAGGCGAAATAGGCTCACCGCCCTACCGAGCTCCGGTAGCGCCTCCAGACAAGACGCTGCCGGAGCCATGTCTGCATTCGCGTTGCGGCCGAATGGAAAATTCTCCGTATTCCAAGAAATCTTAGCCTCGCATCGGCACAACCGTGAGGTCTACCTGCCGGCGGATCGGGTAGCGGCCTGGAGTAGGCTAATTCGCCTCGACTCCGATTCCGCAAATCAGCCCGTTCTTGGCCATCGCCGGGCTGACGACCATGAACAGGATATGACCCTTTTCCGGCGCCCTGATCTCCTCGATGGCTTGACCGAAGAAATCGACGAGGCTGCCCAGGGTTTGGTCCGCGTCGACGTCCTGCCCCACCTTGACCGCCTGACGGAAAAACCCAGGGCCCTTGGTGCGCACCCAGGTGAACTTCTCGAACCGGCGCGGTGGCGGCATGTTGCGCGCGCTCCCGGGGATCATATCGAGGCTACGCAGCACGTTCTCCACGCCGCCCAGCATGCGTGTGGCAATCTCGGCGTCATACTGTCCGGCGCCGCCATCCTCGGCCAGCATGGCGGGAATTCCCATGGCCGCGGCGCTGGCATAAGCCAGGCCTTCGATCGGCGCATCGGCGGCGCGATGAAGCAGGAGGGCGGGGGAGCCAAAGGCCTCTGCCATTGCCCGGCTCTTGGCGTCCAGTTTCGGATCGCCCGTTTCGTAGTAGATGTTGAAGGGAACCAGGGCCTCCGGCACATCGCCGCCATGCAGGTCGATGTAGGCATCGGCATGGCGCATGGCTTTCTCGGTCAGGTGATAGGCCAGGCGTTCGGTGAAACTGCCTTTGGCCTTGCCGGGAAAGACGCGGTTCAGGTTTAGATTGTCGACGGGGGAGACATAGGCCGTGCGCTCCCAGAACGCCGCCGGGCTCATGACCGGCAGGCAGAGGACCTGCCCGCGCAGGGTTTTGGGATCGAGAGAGGCGCCCAGCCGTATGACCGCATCGATGGAGGGATATTCCGAGCCATGGATGCCCGAGGTGACAAGCAGGGAAGGGCCGGGCGCTCCGCCATTCACCGCCACATAGGGCCATTGCCAGCCGGCCAGCACCGGGTCGCCCCAGGCCACATACCCCTGCCCTTTGCTGCCCGGCGCCGGTGCGGCGACCAGATCGAATTTCCATTTGTTCATCGACATCCCCGGGATTTCCGCAAATTGCTCCGAGAATGTCCAGCGCATTTGCGCGGCAATCATAGAGAATTGCGGTCGCCGCCGCCATCGTCTTACGGAGGCTAAGAAACCCGACGGCGTGGTGCCGCCGGGCCTTGCAGCGATTAGCAGCGGCGCTTCACGTCGGACAAAGTCCGATCGAGGGCCTTCCTGGTCAGAACCATGAACTCGTCGATGTCGGCCATCAGCCAGGATAGCGGGGGCGAGATCAACATGGTGTCGCGGGTCGCCCGCATGACCAGGCCGATATCGAAGCAATGGTCGCGGCAGATCGTTCCAACATCGCCCAGGGGCTCGAAGGTCTTGCGGGTCTGCTTGTCCTTGACCAGTTCGATGGCCCCCATGAAGCCACACAACCGCGTCTCCCCCACCAGGGGATGATCGTTCAACTCGGCGAGCCGCTTCGCCAGATAAGGGCCCGTATCGTTGTGCACGCGCTCGACGATCTTCTCTTCCTTCAGAATGCGGATATTCTCCAGCGCCACGGCGCAGGAGACCGGATGGCCGGAATACGTGTAGCCATGGCTGAAATCGCCGCTGTCGATCAGGACTTCAGCGACACGGTCGCCGATCATGACGGCGGAAAGCGGCACGTAGCCGGAGGTGATTCCCTTGGCCAAGGTCATGAAATCGGCCTTGATGCCGTACATCTCACTGGCGAACCAATGGCCGGTGCGCCCGAAGCCGCAAATCACCTCATCGGCGATCAGGAGCAGGTCGTATTTCCGGCAAATGCGCTGGATCTCGGGCCAATAACCATCCGGCGGAATGATAACGCCGCCCGCGCCCTGGATCGGCTCGCCGATGAAGGCGGCACAATGCTCGGGGCCCAGCTCTTCGATCTTTTCCTCCAGCGCGCGGGCTGCCTTCAGGCCGAACTCCGTCGGCGTCATGTCGCCGCCCTGAGCGTACCAATAAGGCTGCGCGATATGGGCGAATCCGGGCAAGGGCAGGTCCGCATTGGCATGCATGTAGCTCATGCCGCCCAGGCTGGCCGCTACCATGGTGCTGCCGTGATAGCCGTTGAGGCGGCTGATGATGGTCTTCTTCGCCGGCTTGCCCACCAGATTCCAGTATTGGCGAACCATGCGCGCGATGGTGTCGTTGGCATCGGAGCCGGAGACGCCATAGAACACATGGGACATCTTGTTGGGCGCGATGTCCGACAGCACGCGCGACAGTTCCGCCGCCGGCGGCGTCGAGGTCTTGAAGAAGGTGTTGTAGTAGGGAAGCTGGAGCATCTGGTCGTAGGCGGCCTTGGCCAGTTCCTTGCGGCCATAGCCGACGTTCACGCACCAGAGGCCGGCGAAGGCGTCGAGAAGCTTGCGGCCCTCGGAATCGAAGAGATGCGAGCCCTCCGCCCGGGTGATGATGCGGGGGCCGATCCTGTGCAGGTCGGCATGGTCGGTGAACGGATGCAAATGATGGGCGGAATCGGCGGCTTGCCAATCGGCCGTGGTGTTGCGAAGCGGAAGAACGGTCATGTCGATCAATCCCTGTTGGAAAATGCCGGAAGATCAGCGAGCTAGATCGTTTCGCGGACAGGGCAGATCAGGGATTGAAGCCGATCCGGGCGCAGAGGATCAGCAATTCGCGTTGCCGCGAAATGGCCGTGACCTCTCGGCCTAGAAGGATTGAGATGGCTGGGTGCCGGATCATGCCAAAACTATAGCACGAGGCGGGCGTGCAAGGGAAAACCGCCGGCCGCCCCTCTTCGATCATGCTAGCCTTGTCCGGCCCACGCAGCCGATGGTTCTTCATGGTCTGTTGGAAGCGATCCGCCCCCGCCACCTGCTGGAGGTTGACCCGATGCTGTCGTTGACCGTTGCGCCCCGCGCCGTCTTCACGACGTTCATGAACGTGCCGCTTACCACCGACCTCGATGTGCTCGATGCGCATTTTGCCGTGATCGGCATGCCATATGGCGATCCGTATTCCATCGACGAAGTGACCAACGACCAGACCAATGCGCCGACGGCCGTTCGGCGCGCCACGCAGCGCCTTAGTTCGTTCGATCACTGGGATTTCGATGTCGGCGGTACGATCTTCGACGGCAAGGCGGTCAAGGTCGTCGACGTCGGCGACGTGCCGGGAGAGGCGGGCGATCTCAAGGGCCATTATCGCCGAGCCGAAGCCGCGATCCGCAAGATCCTCGCCGCCGGCGCCATACCCATCACCATCGGCGGCGACCATGGCGTGCCCATTCCGATCTTCCGGGCATTCTCCGACCATGGTCCAATCACTCTGATTCACTATGACGCTCATCTCGACTGGCGCGACCATGTGAACGGCGCGCGCGAGGGTTATTCGAGTCCGATCCGCCGCGCCGGCGAAATGCCGCATATCAAGGATATCTTCCAGATTGGATTGCGCGGGCAAGGCAGCGCTCGGCCGGAGGAGGTCGCCGCGGCGCTACGCCGTGGCGCCCATCTCATCACGGCCAGCGATTTGCATCGTGCCGGTGTCGAGGGGATCCTACAGCGTATTCCGGCTGGAGGACGCTATTACCTCAGCATCGATGCCGACGGGCTGGACCCGTCTGTCGTTCCGGCCGTGGGCGCGCCACAGCCAGGCGGCATCACCTACCTCCAGGCCATTGACCTGATCAAAGGCCTCGCTGGCAAGGGTCGTCTCATGGGAATGGATTTTGTCGAACTGATGCCGATGCGTGACGTCAACGAGATCAGCAGCCTGACCTGCGCCCACATCATCTTGAACTTCATCGCCGCGGCGGTGCGGGCCGGTCATGCCGGCTGAGGAACCGGAGCGTCCTCAGACGTTGAGCAGCAGGTGTTCGCGCTCCCAGGAGCTGATGACGCCCTGATAGGCGTCGAGTTCGGACTGTTTCACCAGCACCATGGCCCGGATGAACTGCTCGCCCAGGATCGGGCGCATCTTCTTGCAACTCGAAAATCGGTGCAGCCCGTCATAGAGCGTGCGAGGTAATGTGTGGGCCAGGCGATAGGCGCTTCCCTGGATCTGCTTGGTCGGCTTTATGCGTTCCAGCATCCCGAGATAGCCGCAGGCGAGCGAGGCGGCAATCGCGAGATACGGGTTGGCGTCGGCGCCGGCCAGGCGGTTCTCGATGCGCCGCGCCGGCCCTTCGGAAACCGGCACGCGCAGGCCCACGGAACGATTGTCGACGCCCCATTGCACGTTGATCGGCGCGTCGGAATAGGGGCGCAGCCGCCGGAAGGAATTCACATTGGGCGCCAGCATGGGCATGACTTGCGGCAGGAAGCGCTGGAGCCCCGCCACATGGGAGCGGAAGAGGGCGGTGTCGCGCCCCAGCGTGTCGGCGAACAGATTTCGCTTGGTCTCGATGTCGATGACCGACTGATGGATATGCATGGAGCTGCCCGGCTGATTGGCCAGCGGCTTGGCCATGAATGTGGCGTAGATATTGTGGCGCATGGCGGCTTGGCGGACCGTGCGCTTGAACAGGAAGGACTGGTCGGCCAGTCGCATGGCCTCGCCATGATTGAAGTTGATTTCCATCTGCGCCGCGCCGGCCTCGTGCGTCAGGGTATCGATGTCGATGTCCTGGGCCTCGCAGTAATCGTAGACATCCTCGAAGATCGGATCGAATTCGTTGGTGGCGTCGATGCCATAGGATTGCCGGCCAGTTTCGGTGCGGCCTGAGCGGCCGACCGGGGGCAGCAGCGGCAAATCGGGATCGGTATTCACCTGGACCAGGAAGAATTCCAACTCCGGGGCGACGATGGGCATCCAGCCACGCTCTTCATAGAGCGACAACACGCGGCGCAGCACCTGGCGGGCGGACATCTCCACCGGCGTACCGTCGGCGTTATAGGCATCGCAGATGACTTGCGCCGTCGGCTCCTGATACCAGGGCACGATGCGGATCGTCTCGGCGTCCGGCTTCAGATAGATATCCGGATCCTGGTCGCTGGCGATGTCGTCGTAATTTTCGTTCTCGGAGTATTCGCCCGTCACCGTCTGGATGAAAATGCTCTCGGGCAGGCGCAAACTCTCGTCGCGCGCGCTCTTGATGAATTTGGCCGCAGGCAGGATTTTACCCCGGGCGATGCCGTTGATATCGGGCACGAGGCATTCGACTTCGTCGATCTTGCGCTCGGTCAGCCATTCTGCGAGGTCGGTCATGACACCATTGTCCGGGGAATGGCTAGGGCTACCATGCCGCTTCAAAGCTTGGCAAGCTGCGCCCACCGCAGAAGTTCAGGAAAGACGAAAAATCAGATAGTTACGGCGCGATCCTAAAATTTAATCGCGGCAGCTCGTCGCTAGAGGCGGACACGGGCAATGGCCTTCGCCATCGCCCGTCGCGCCGTCGCGGCCGTGATGGCGCGGGACGTCAGCTAATGATCTCTTCCACGTGTGTGTATTTCAGCTTCAGCGCGTCGGCGACTGCCTTGTAGACGACCTTGCCGTCGTGGATGTTAAGGCCGTTGCGCAGATGTACATCGTCGCTGCAAGCCTTGCGCCAACCCTTATCGGCGAGAGCAATGGCGAAGGGCAACGTGGCGTTGTTGAGGGCGAAGGTGGATGTGCGCGCCACCCCTCCCGGCATATTTGCCACGCAATAGTGAATGACGCCGTCGACCACATATGTCGGATCGTCGTGGGTAGTGGCATGGCTGGTCTCGAAGCACCCACCCTGGTCGATGGCAATATCCACCAGCACCGAACCGGGCCGCATGCGTTTGACCATCGCGCGGGTGACAAGCTTGGGCGCCGCGGCGCCGGGAACCAACACCGCGCCGATGACGAGATCGGCGTTGAGGACATGCTGCTCGATGGCGTCGACGGTGGAAAAGACGGTGGTCAGCTGGGCGCCGAAGACTTCATCCAGCTCGCGCAGCCGGTCGATGGAACGGTCGATGACCGTGACTTTCGCCTCCATGCCGATGGCCATGCGCGCGGCGTGAGTCCCCGATACGCCGCCACCGATGACGACGACGCGCGCCGGGGCCACGCCGGGCACGCCGCCCAGCAACATGCCGGCACCGCCCTGAGTCTTTTCCAGGCAATGGGCACCGACCTGCACCGACATACGCCCCGCCACCTCGCTCATGGGTGCGAGCAGGGGCAAGCCACCGCGCGGGCTGGTCACCGTCTCATAGGCAATCGCCGTACAGCCCGACTTGATCAGGCCCTGGGTCTGCTCGGGGTCCGGCGCCAGATGGAGATAGGTGAACAGCAGCTGGCCCTTGCGCAGCATCTTGCACTCGCGGGCTTGCGGCTCCTTCACCTTCACGATCATGTCCGCCTTGGCGAAGACCTCGGCTGCGTCCTTGGCGATGCCGGCCCCGGCTGCCTTATAGGCCTTGTCGTCGAAGCCGATGCCGCCGCCCGCGTTGGTCTCGACCAACACCTTATGGCCGTGAAGGATCAGCTCGCGTACGCTGGCCGGCACCAGGCCGACACGATACTCTTGGGTCTTTGTTTCCTTAGGCACGCCGATCAGCATGATGGTCTCCCAGAGTGGATAATCACCGGCCCGCCAGCTGGGCGGGTCGGGCTTGGCAATTCAGCGGTGTGGCCGTTCAGTCGACCGTTGCGAGCACGTCGCGAAGCGTGCCGACCATTTCGTCGATATGCTTTTTCTCGGCGATCAAGGGCGGCGATAGGGCGATGATGTCGCCGGTCGTGCGGATCAGCAGGTTCTTGTCATAGCTCTTGAGGAAGGCTTCGAAGGCACGGGCCGTCGGCTTGCCTGGCCGCGTTTCCAGCTCGATACCCGCCAGCAGACCCAGATTGCGCAGATCGATGACATTGCGCACGCCCTTCAGCGAATGAATGGCATCCTCCCAATAGGCCGATAGGCCCGCGGCGCGCTCGAACAGGCCTTCTTCCTTATAGATGTCCAAGGTGGCGAGCCCGGCGGCGCAGGCGACCGGGTGGCCGGAATAGGTATAGCCGTGGAACAGTTCGATGGTGTCCGCCGGCGCGTTCATGAAGGCGTCATAGATGCCCTTACGGGCAAAGACTGCGCCCATGGGAATGGTCCCGTTGGTGATGCCTTTGGCGGTGGTGATCAGATCGGGCACCACGCCGAAATATTCAGTGGCGAAGCTGGCGCCCAGCCGGCCGAAGCCGGTGATGACCTCGTCGAAGATCAGCAGGATACCGTGCTTGGTGCAAATCTCGCGCAAGCGCTGCAGGTAACCCTTGGGCGGCAGCAGCACGCCCGTCGAACACGCCACCGGCTCGACGATCACGGCGGCGATGTTGGAGGCATCGTGCAGTGTGACCAGCCGCTCGAGTTCGCTGGCCAGCTCCACCCCATGGGTCGGCTGACCGCGGCTGAAAGCGTTCTTGGAAAGATCGTGGGTATGGGGCAAGTGATCGACGCCGTTCAGCAAGCTGCCGAAGACCTTGCGGTTGGACACGATGCCGCCTACCGAGATTCCGCCGAAGCCCACGCCGTGATAGCCGCGCTCCCGCCCGATCAGGCGCTGGCGCGTGCCCTCGCCCCGGGCCCGATGATAGGCGATGGCCATCTTGAGCGCCGTATCGACCGCCTCGGAGCCGGAATTGGTGAAGAACACATGGTCGAAATCGGCGCCCAGAAGGTTGGTCAGCCGGGCGGCGAATTCGAAGACGGCCGGATGACCCATCTGGAAGGCAGGCGCGTAATCGAGCCGCCCCACTTGGTCGCGCACCGCCTCGATAATCTTCTCGCGGCCGTGGCCGGCGTTGACGCACCAGAGGCCGGCCGTTCCGTCCAGAACCTTGCGTCCGTCGACGCTGGTGTAGTGCATGTCCTTGGCGCCGACGAAAAGACGCGGTTTGGATTTGAACTGGCGGTTGGCGGTGAAGGGCATCCAGAAGGCTTCGAGATTGTTGGGGGTGCTCTCGAAAGCGGTCGTTTTGGTCATGTCGGCAGGCTCCCATGAAGATTTGGCCGGACGCTAGCATGGTTGAGAAAGTAAGCAAAGCTGAGGGCCCGGCGGCGGCGGCGAGGCCGAAATATTCATCTCCACTGGCACCGTTGCGTCCTTCGAAGCCCGCTTGCGGCGCATAGCAGATGCAACGCCGTTGCTCTTGCCGGGCGCGGGCGGCAATGGCCCACTGCCGCTCGGTCAATATGGGAGGGACCATGCTGACGCTCTACGGCAATCTCGAATCCGGAAACGTCTATAAGGTGCGCCTGATCATGGCGCTGACCGGCGTCGCCCATCGCCGGGTCGAGGTCAATCAGGTCCAGGGCGACCCAAAGACGCCCGCCTATCGCGCGATGGCGCCCATCGGCAAAGTGCCGGCGGTGAAATTCGAGGACGGCCGCGTCATGGCCGAGTCCGGCGCGCTGCTTTACTGGTTCGCGCGCGGCACAAGTTATTTCCCGGAGGATCCTTGGGCCCAGGCCCAGGCCCTCCAATGGATGTTCTTCGAACAATATTCCCATGAACCGGCCATCGCGGTGAATCGATACCTGATGCACTACGCCCCGCCGGGCGATCCGCGCCGCGCGCAACTCGCCGCCAATGCCGAGAGGGGAGACTTCGCCCTCTCGGTGATGGAGCGGCATCTGACGGTCAACGATTGGTTCGCGCCCTCGGGCTATTCCATCGCCGACATGGCCCTTTACGCCTATACCCATGTGGCCGGCGAGGGGGGCTTCGACCTCGCCACTTACCCGAAGATTCGGGCTTGGATTTCTCGGGTCGCGTCCCGACCGGGTCATATCGAGATGATGCAGGAGACCAGCGCCGAATCGGTGCAGCGATTCAGCGCGTAAGGATCCGACCAGCCTATTCGCCCTCGGTTGCGCCCAGCCATTCCTGAAGGCTGACATAGCCGTCGCCGTTGGTATCCGAGGTCTTCAGAAGGAAGCGATAAAAGATGGTCAGTTCCTCAGGCGTGACGAAACCGTCGTGGTCGGTGTCCATCGCGATGAAGCGCCGGCGATAACGGTCGATTTGATCGGGCTGGTTCTGCGGGATGCCGGTGATGAATTCGCCCAAGGAAAGCTTACCGTCGCCGCTCTTGTCGGCTTGCCTCATCAGTGTCAATTCGTAGCTGACCACTTCCTCGAACGTCAGATAGCCGTCCCCATTCCGGTCGTGGATTTCGAACCAATGGGTGGCGCTTTTTGTCGCCGGCGCCTGTGCCAGTGCCGCTGGCATGGAGCCGAGGGCAAGTCCGAGCGCGATCAGGAGCGGCAGGGTCGTTCGCATGGAAATCTCCGCCGTTGGGGGGCGGACGTCAGCGCGCGGCCTTCCCGCGCACCAACTCGTAGAGGGCGACGGCGGCGGCATTGGAGACATTGAGCTGGCCGATGGGCCCGGCCGTAGGCAGCCGCAGCAGTTGGTCGCAATGTTCGCGGGTGAGACGGCGCAGGCCCGTTCCCTCGGCACCTAGGATCAAGGCGATTCTCCCCGAAGGCTTGGCTTCGGCCAGGGTCATCTCGCCCTCGGCGGCGAGGCCCAGGCACCAGAACCCGGCCCGCTTCAATCCCTCGATGGCGCGGGCAAGATTGACTACCCGGACCATGGCCAAATGGTCGAGAGCGCCCGAGGCGGCCTTGGCCAGGACACCCGATTCGGGGGCGGCGTGACGTTCGGTCAGCACCAGCCCTACCGCCCCGAAGGCCGAAGCGGAGCGAAGAATGGCGCCCACGTTCTGGGGATCGGTCACCTGATCCAACACGATGAGATGGGCCGGGGCATCCGCCGATATGTCGTCGAGCAATTCGCCCAGATCCACCATGGGCAAAGGATCGACCAGGGCGGCCAAGCCCTGATGTACCGCCCCCGGCGGCAATAGGGCGCTTAAATCCACCCCTTCGATCCGCTCAAAAGGTGGGGTCGCGGGCAGGGTGGGTGAAAGTTCGGCGGCGACGTGACTCGTTGCCAGAAGGCGGCGAACCCGCCGCTTGGGGTTGCCAAGGGCTGCGGTTACTGGATGGTGACCGTAAATCCAAAAGGAACCGCCAACAGCGCCTGCCGAGGCGGTATGGCCGGACCTGTTGGGGTGCTTTTTATGGAAAGGCTTGCGCCGTGACATGATCGTCCTTAATATGCTCACGACATTGGTGTTTAAGGCAAGCACCCTCCGGCGTTGACTCTCTACCTGGGGTCAGCGCGAGAAGGAGTGTTCGCTTGTGTTTGGGCGTTGACAGGCAACGAAAAATCCAGATAGTTCGCGCGATTCGCCGGGCCTCGTTGGTTGCGGTTCCGGAGGGGTGCCCGAGTGGTTAAAGGGGACGGGCTGTAAACCCGTTGGCTTCGGCCTACGTAGGTTCGAACCCTACCCCCTCCACCAGCAGCGGCAGGTGGCTGGCGTCGGCGGATGAGAGGCATGCGGGTGTAGCTCAGTGGTAGAGCTCCAGCCTTCCAAGCTGGCTATGCGGGTTCGATTCCCGTCACCCGCTCCAGGCTGAGCGGCGACGGGTGCGGCATTCGAGAGTTTAGGAAACGGGATCATGGCGAAGGCGAAATTTGAGCGTAACAAGCCGCATTGCAACGTTGGGACGATCGGGCATGTTGATCATGGCAAGACGTCGCTGACGGCGGCGATCACGAAGGTATTGGCCGAGACGGGCGGTGCCACGTTCATGGCCTACGACCAGATCGACAAGGCGCCGGAGGAGAAGGCGCGGGGGATCACGATCTCGACGGCCCATGTGGAATACGAGACGAAGGGGCGCCATTACGCCCACGTCGATTGCCCGGGCCATGCCGACTACGTGAAGAACATGATCACCGGTGCGGCCCAGATGGACGGCGGGATTCTGGTTGTCTCGGCCGCCGACGGCCCGATGCCCCAGACGCGCGAGCACATCCTGCTGGCCCGCCAGGTTGGCGTGCCGGCGCTGGTTGTTTACATGAACAAGGTGGACATGGTGGACGATCCGGAACTTCTGGATCTGGTCGAGCTTGAGGTCCGCGAGCTTCTGACGGCGTACAAGTTTCCCGGCGACAAGATCCCGATCATCCGCGGCTCGGCGCTCTGTGCGCTGGAAGGCCGGGAGCCGGCGCTGGGCCATGATTCGATCCTGAAGCTGATGGAGGCGGTGGACCAATACATCCCCCAGCCCGACCGTCCGAAGGATCGCCCTTTCCTGATGCCGATCGAAGACGTGTTTTCGATCTCGGGCCGGGGCACGGTGGTGACGGGGCGTATCGAGCGCGGGATCGTGAAGGTTGGCGACGAGGTGGAGATCATCGGGCTGAAGGCGACGGTGAAGACGATCGTGACGGGCGTGGAGATGTTCCGCAAGCTGCTGGATTCGGGCGAGGCGGGCGACAACATCGGCGCCTTGCTGCGCGGCACGAAGCGGGAGGAAGTTGAGCGCGGCCAGGTGTTGGCCAAGCCCGGCTCGATCACGCCGCACACGAAGTTCAAGGCGGAGGCCTATATCCTGACGAAGGAAGAGGGTGCCATTCGCGAGGGCGGCCGCACCGTCGGCGCCGGCGTCGTTGCTTCGATTATCGAATAGCGGGCGTGAAGACAGCGAACTTCGGCGGCCGCCGTTTAGGAGTGTAGCTCAATTGGCTAGAGCACCGGTCTCCAAAACCGGGGGTTGGGGGTTCGAGTCCCTCCACTCCTGCCACGAACAAGGACCAGGCAGGTCATGGCGAGAGTAGGTATTGGCGAGTTCTTCCAGCAAGTGCGTCAGGAGGCCAGCAAGGTCACCTGGCCCTCGCGCAAGGAAACTCTTATCACCACGGGAATGGTTTTCGTGATGGTGATCGCCTGCTCGATCTTCTTCCTGCTGGTCGACCTGTTTTTTGCCTGGGCCGTTGAACACGTGCTCGGGATTGGAGGCTAAAGCGGTGACCCATCGTTGGTATGTGGTGCATGTCTATTCGGGCTTCGAGCGCAAGATCGCGCAGTCGATCCGCGAGCAGGCCCAGGCGAAGGGTATGGCCGAGAGCTTCTCGGAAGTGCTGGTCCCGACCGAGGAAGTCGTCGAACTGCGCCGCGGTGCCAAGGTCAGCGCCGAACGCAAGTTCTTCCCCGGCTATGTGCTGGTGAAGATGGAGATGACGGACGAGACCTGGCATCTGGTGATGAACACGCCGAAGGTCACCGGCTTCCTGGGCGGCAAGGGCCGTCCTTCGCCGATCACCGAGGCCGAGGCGATGCGAATTCAGCGCCAGGTTCAAGAAGGCATCGAACGGCCGAAGCCGGCGGTCATCTTCGAGATCGGCGAACAGGTCAGGGTCAGCGACGGGCCGTTCACCTCGTTCAACGGCCTGGTCGAGGAAGTGGACGAAGAAAAGGGTCGGCTCAAGGTCGCCGTTTCGATCTTCGGTCGGGCCACACCTGTCGAACTCGAATACTCGCAGGTGGAGAAGGTTTAAGTGAAGCGGCTGCGGGAGGGTCCCGCGACCACGATGTGCGGGAGGCGTGCCACCGCCGCACCGCGCGATCCCAATAGGAAAGGGGATTAAGAAAATGGCGAAGAAGATCGAAGGCTATATCAAGCTGCAAATTCCGGCGGGCAAGGCCAATCCATCGCCCCCGGTGGGTCCAGCGTTGGGTCAGCGCGGCTTGAACATCATGGCATTTTGCAAGGAGTTCAACGCGGCGACGCAGAGCCTGGAGCCGGGGATGCCGATTCCGGTAGTCATCACCTGCTTCTCCGATCGCTCGTTCACTTTTGTGACCAAGACGCCGCCGGCCAGCTATT
>WNFR01009333.1_pt1 | contig 32550 bp, 30 predicted proteins | sample 5400221 | NCBI WGS metagenome assembly WNFR01 (sample SAMN13153357, study PRJNA577476) | soil metagenome | isolation source: 40 cm soil under Madrone tree | place: USA:California | collected 2016-06-14
AAGCGAGTTGCTTGTTCAGCCTGGTTCATGCGAAATTCACCACGCTGTAACACTCCTGTAACATTCACGGCGTAAAACTGCGGCATTAACATAAGGAGGACCATTCTGTGATCCGCCGCATCGTGCTATTGTGTCTCGCTCTCGCCCTACCTGCTTTAGGGCAGACAACTTTGAATGGGGCCGGAGCCACTTTCCCCAATCCCATGTATCAAAAGTGGTTTAGCGAATACCACAAGGCCCATCCCGATATCCAGTTCAACTACCAATCCATCGGAAGCGGCGGCGGCATCCGTCAGGTGCTGGCGCAGACGGTCGATTTCGGCGCCAGTGACGGTCCCATGTCCGACGAGCAACTGTCTCAGGCGAAAACCAAGATTCTGCACATTCCGACCGTCCTCGGAGCCGTAGTCCCGGCTTATAACGTTCCCGGCGTTACCGGGGAGTTGAAGTTCACACCGGAGGCCCTGGCTGGAATCTTTTTGGGCAAGATCACCACATGGAACGATCCGGCCATAGCCAAGGCAAACCCTGGGGTCAGCCTGCCTAACCAGACGATCATCGTGATCCATCGCTCCGATGGCAGCGGTACTACCTATATCTTTACTGACTATCTGTCCAAAGTAAGCTCCGATTGGCAGAATGGGCCAGGCAAGGGAACTTCCGTGAAGTGGCCGGTCGGTTTGGGCGGCAAAGGTAACGAGGGCGTCGCCGGAATGATCCGCCAGATGCAAGGTGGGATCGGCTACATCGAACTCATTTACGCGGTGCAGAATAAGATTGACTACGGAAGTGTTAAGAACGCATCCGGAGCATTCGTGAAAGCTTCTCTGGAAAGCGTGACTGCCGCTGCGGCGTCCGCCAAGAGCATGCCCGCGGATTTCCGCGTCTCCATCACCAACGCGCCCGGTAAGGACGCCTATCCCATCTCCAGCTTCACCTGGCTACTGATACCGGAAAAGTCCAAGGAGGCGGGCAAGGGCAAAATCCTAGCCGATTTTCTGACCTGGATGGTTGACGATGGCCAGAAAATGACCGCGGACCTTGCCTACGCACCCTTGCCGGAGAGTGTAGCGGCAAAGGTAAAAGGCGCCATCAAGCAAGTGCAGTAACAGCAGCTCTGAGAAGAGCCGCTGTCGAGAAAAGGAATAGCAAGTGCGAGGGACGGTCGGAAGCGCCCGTCCCTTTTCGCATCAACTCTTTACAGATCAAAATTCGATGCGACAGCCGGCGCTCCATCCCCCTCCCCGCATGTTCTATACTTACTCTTAGATGAAGCATTTCTGTGTGAGCGCGGCGCTGCTGGCGGTACTGATTTCACTGCCCAGTCTGCAGGCGGCGGAAAAGCAGTACGGGACGGGCCGGATCGTCAGCGTGGAGAAAAAAGCTCGCGAACGGGTTCTCTACTATCTGGTGAATACTCCCGTGACTCAGGACGATCCGTACTACGAACTCTCGCTGCAACAGAGCAACTGGCTATACCTCGCCGAATACACGCCCCGGCACGCTGCAGACAGCCTGCCCGACGACTGGAAGCCAGGCACTGAAGTTCAGATGAAGGTTGCCGACAAGCACCATGCGTGGGTTAAGCTGCCGGGAGGGTCTGAATTGCAGCTGATTGTCGTGAAACGCGTACCGGCGGCAACCGGGGACATGGCCGCTCCCAACGCGGTGCCAGTCCAGAAATGATCAGCGGCTAATCACCGGCCATCAGAGATCAGTGGTCAGAGGGCAAGGAGCGGCCAGCGCCTGACCACTAATCGCGGGCCCCTGACCCTTTTCGCCTATGTCACGCCTCGCGCTCGATAATCCGGCCTACTACATCAATCGAGAAGCCTCCTGGCTCGCCTTCAATCGCCGCGTCCTCGAAGAAGCGCAGGACGAGAAAAACCCCCTGCTGGAGCGGTTGAAATTTCTTTCCATCTCCGCTAGCAACCTGGATGAATTTTTTGAGGTGCGTGTAGCTGGGCTGGTGCAACAGATTGAAGATGGGTACACCGAAGCCGGGCCCGACGGCCTCACCCTGGTTGAGGAGCGCGACGTTGTTTCCCGTGAAACCCACAAATTTGTGGACGACCAGTATCAGTGCTGGAACGAAGATCTGCGGCCGGCGCTCTCCGCCCAGGGAATCCGGGTTCTTGGCCTGCACGAGCTGGATTCTCGCGCGCGGACGTTTATCGAAGAATACTGTGAGCGGGAACTCGATCTCCTGCTCACACCGGTGACGGTGGACCCGGCACATCCTTTTCCACGAGTGATCAATAAGGCCCTATCGGTGGGTTTCCTGCTTCGCCGCCGCCGCCGGTCCGCGCTCACTTACACCGGAGTGGTCACGGTGCCACGAGCTCTGCCACGATTGGTACGGCTGCCCTCGGAGGGAACGGACGATTTCATCTTTCTGGCCGATCTGGTCGCGTTCCACGCGTCGCGCATGTATCACGGCTACGACATCGTATCTTCTGCCGCATTCCGCGTCACCCGCAATAGCAATCTTTATCTGGCGGAGGAGGAATCGCGCAACCTGCTGGAATCCGTACGTACTGAGTTGCATAACCGGCGGAAAGGCGATGCCGTGCGCCTGGAGATCGAATCCGATGCTGATCCCGAAATCATCGAACGCCTGCGCACCAACTTCGAACTGGAGCCCTGGCAGGTTTTTTCCGTCAACGGTCCGGTGAATCTCTCGCGCCTGTTCAATATTTACGAGCAGACGGCGCATCCCGATCTCAAGTTCAAAGCTTTTATCCCGCGCGAACTTCGGCTCACCGCCAAGTCGCAGGATTTTTTCGAGGAACTCCGCCGCCACGATATTCTGCTGCACCACCCCTTCGATTCCTACGATGCCGTGGTTTCGTTCATCGAATCTGCGGCCCAGGACTCTCGGGTACTTTCCATCAAACAGACGCTGTACCGCACCAACGAGCATTCGCTGATCGTTCCCGCGCTCATCGCCGCCGCGGAAAAGAAGGAAGTCACGGCAGTGGTGGAACTGAAGGCCCGCTTCGACGAAGACAGCAACATCCGCTGGGCCCGCGACCTGGAGGACGCCGGAGTGCAGGTATTCCACGGTCTGGTCGGCCTGAAGACTCATTGCAAGCTATCGCTATTAGTCCGCCGGGATCTTGATGGCGTAACTCGCCGCTATGCCCACCTCGGAACCGGGAACTATAACGCCAGTACCGCGCGCATCTACACCGACTTGAGCCTGCTCACCGCCGACCCGGAAATTACCGCCGCGGTGCACGACGTGTTCAACTTCCTGACGGCTTATGCCGAGCATCCCAAGTACGAACCGCTTCTGGTCTCGCCGCTCGATCTGGCGGAAGGCTGTCTGGGGCTGATCGCTCGTGAGGCTGAGCACGCGCGTTACGGCCGCCCGGCTCACATCATCGCAAAGATGAACGCCTTGCTCGACAAGAACATCATCATGGCCCTGTACCGTGCCTCGCAGGCAGGCGTGAACGTTGACCTGATCGTCCGTGGCATGTGTGCTCTGTGTCCCGGCGTACGCGGGGTTAGTGACCGCATTCGCGTGCGCAGCATTGTGGGTCGCTTCCTCGAGCACAGTCGTATTTTCCATTTTGCCAACGGAGGCCAGGAGGAGGTCTATCTCAGCAGCGCCGACTGGATGCCGCGCAATCTCTACGAACGCGTGGAGGTCATGTTTCCCCTGAAGGACCCGCTAGCCCACGAGCGGGTGCGCCAGGAGATTTTAGACGCCTACCTGGCGGACAATTTAAAGTCCCGTATCCTCCGGAAAGATGGCACTTACGTGCGTAGCTGGCAGGCGGAGGGCAAAGGCAAGCCCCCGGCGGGAGCCTCGGCCTTCAGTTCGCAGGACTTTCTGCTCGGACTGGCCGAGGGTAAACAAGGGTTGGAGGCTCTGCCCTTGCCCAGCACACGAAGAGCCCGTCGAGTCGTGCTCACAAAGGGACGGTAAACCGAAATGATTATCTATTTCCTGCGCCATGCCAGTGCCGGTGTGCCAGTAAGTAATCCCAAAAAAGACGAAAAGCGCGCCCTCGACGAAACCGGAGTCGAACAATGTGGCTACGTGGGACGGGCCTTGTCCGCGCTGGACGCGCAGGTGGACGTCATTCTTTCCAGCCCGTTAAAGCGAGCTGCTCAGACCGCCTCACTGGTCGGCAACGAGATGGGCCACGAGGGGAAGTTGCAACTCGAAGACGGATTGCGTCCTACGGCGTCTTTCGCGGATTTTCGCAAGATGCTGGACAAGTACGCCAAACACGAAGCCATCATGGTGGTTGGCCACAACCCGAATCTTAGCGAATTCCTGGGCCGGTCCATCAGCGAAACCGGATGCGAAGCCACGGTCGAACTTAAAAAGGGGGCAGTTGCCCGCGTGGAAATGAACCGCAATGCGGCGTCCCTAATGTGGTGCCTCACACCAAAAATTCTGCGTACCCTTCACGCGGCCGCCGCCGAGAGCTCCCGCCCAAAGACTTCCAGAAAATAACTTCTTTCTTTTTCCACCGCCCATAACTCCAGGTCTACGCTAGCTCGTGGTTTAGCCTGCAACACCAGGCGTACCTCGCCCTGGCTCAATCGCACCTGGGCTCCGCGCACGGCGCCCGAGCGTCCGAGGTTAAGCGCGCGCGCGAGCCGCAACAGAAGCGAAGCCTTGCGCACACTTTCCCGGTCGGCTGGTGGCAGGACCTTCATCGCTGTGTCGCTTAGCGCCGGTCGCGATTTGCCTAAATATCGAGCCGTGGCGGCGATAATCCGCCTTTGCTCCGGCGTGTATCCCAGAATTTCCGAGTGGGCCACGATGTAGTAGGCGTGCCGGTGCCGTCCGTTGCGATTCACGTAGTCCCCGACTTCGTACAACATGGCCGCCGCCGACAACCATTCCGCATATTCAGGCAGCAGCCGGTGTACGGACTTCAAGGTCTTGAACAAGTGCATGGCAGCTTCTCTCACTTGCAAAGCGTGGTTCATGTCCACGCGATAGTGGGCCACGGCGGCCCGAATCGAGTCCCACCGCTCCGATTGGATGTGCTTTCCCGAGCGCGTGCTGCGGTCGTATTCCGCGGCCATTTGAGCCAGCAGTCCGTCGCGCAATCCCAGCGGAGAATACCGGAACCCGGCCAGCTGGCAGCGTTCCAGAAGCTCGGCATAGACCACCGCGCCCGCGATTACGATCTCCGCCCGCCGCGGCCCGACCCCGGGCAGCTTAATGCGTTGCTCCAGGGGCAGGCGCGCCAGCATCTTGGCGATGCGGCGCATTTGCGTCCGTGAAACCATGGTGGCACGCGGACCTTTCGTTTTGTAGAGACCGTGACACACCGCAGCCAGGGAAGCCGCCGTGCCCGAAGTCGCAATCACCGCTTTTGGTCGGGACCGTACAATGCGGTCTGTAATCCGCCCAATCTCCCGTTCCACAAAACCCCGCAGACGCCGCAGTTCGGCCTTGCGGGGTGGATCATGCTGCAGGAATTCGTTGGTCAGGCGCACCGCGCCTAGAGGCAAACTCACCGTGTCACGAATATGACCCTGGCTGGAAATCGTCAGCTCACAACTTCCACCCCCGAGATCGACCATCAGAACTGGGGCAGAACTGACTCGCAGAGTTGAAACCAGGCCGAGGTGAATCAGGCGTGCCTCTTCCAGACCGGAGATGATTTCGACCTTCCATCCCGTCGTCGACCGCACCCACTCTAGGAAGGCCCGCGAGTTACGTGCGTCGCGCAAAGCGCTGGTGGCCACGACCCGTACTGAGTCCGCACCTTCCTGTTGCACCGCACGATGAAAGCGGCGCAAAACCTTGACGGTATCGGCAATCGCCTCTGGAGTGAGCAATCCTGTGCGGAAAACACCCTCGCCCAGGCGCGTGACCTGGCGATCTTCATGAATCTCGCGCAGACTACGTCCGGAAAGACGCGAGATTTTCAAACGAACCGAGTTCGATCCAATATCGACCGCGGCTAGAGTCGGCATGGGGAGGCAAATAGTGTACCGCGTGTGATGTAGCGCGGGCGCTGTAAATTGATCGCATTGCTTTACCCTGTTTGCGAAGTTCTTGGCGATCTTGGCAGTTAACGATTTTGCCCGCAAAGTTCGCGAAGTCAACGCAAGGATCGCAAAGCAAGCCGGTTTTTCGAGACCTGAAGCCGCACCACTCTTGCTCGTGACGGGAATGACTTCTCGACCCGATTTGTTATCCTACCCCGGATGCCGCGCGTCTTCCTGATCGATACTGACGTTGCCTCCGATGATGCTGTCGCTCTCATCATGGCTCTCCGCGCGCCCGAAGTACGCGTATGCGCGATCACTACGGTCGCCGGAAATGTCGAAGTTCAGCAAGCCACCCGCAACGCCTGCCACACGGTGGAACTCTGCGAAGCCACCGTCCCGGTCTATGTTGGCGCTGAAAAGCCGCTGCTTCGCCCCCATCAGAGCGCCACCTGGTTTCACGGCCGCGACGGGCTTGGAGATCACAACTATCCGCCGCCCCGCCAGTCTCCGGGGAAGTTGCCCGCCGTCGACGCCATGATCGCGGCGATCGAAGGGAATCCCGGACTCGTCGTTGTCACCCTGGGACCGCTCACCAATCTTGCTCTTGCGCTGGCGCGCAAGCCAGCAATCGCGGCCAAAGTCGGCCGCTGCGTGGTCATGGGGGGCGCTCCGTGCTGTGAAGGCAACGTGACCCCGGCCGCCGAATATAACATCTGGGTCGATCCGGAGGCGGCGCGGATCGTAATGCTCAGCGCTCTTCCGGTGGAACTGGTAGGCTGGCAAACCTCGCGCGGAGAGGCTGTTCTCAACGAAGCCGACATTGCTTGCATTCGGGGATTCAAAAGCGAAGTGGCCGACTTCGCCATCGAGTGCAACAGCCGCGCGCGCGCGGCCTACCTGGAGCAGACTGGAGAAGACGGCATCTCGCTGCCTGATCCGGTTGCGATGGCCATCGCCCTCGACCCGACGGTCGGCTCCCAGTGGAGCGAGCACTATGTAAATGTGGAAACCCACAGCGAGCTGACACGAGGGATGACGGTTGTGGATCGCCTTAATGTCGCTGCCGATGAGCGCAATCAAGCGGTTTGGGCCGACGTCCTGCGCCAGGGACGCAAAGTTAAAGTGTGCTGGACAATCGACACGAAACGCTGGAAGGAAGCCCTGTTTTCGGCTCTGCGGTAGTGGATTCGAGGCGCTCCTACCTCCGGGTTGAAGCAGACGTAACACTCCTATTTGATAAAGTAATCTGCGACTGTTGCGAATTGCTGGCCCAGCATGAAGCGTATTGTTTCAATTTTTAGCGTAGGGTTGATCGTTCGGCTCACCGCCGTCGCCTAACCCCTCTAAGACCTTCAATACTTTCGTGGGGAATAAATGAGGCGGGAGGGATAGCTCGTTGGATCGTAACGAATCATTCTTTTTCCTCTCCTTTCCATGATGCTCACCGACCTACTGCGTAGCTAAGCTAGGCCCCCTGTCTATCCTTTAGTAGTTAGTCGTCTAATCGTGGCGAGGGTGTTTCTGCTGTTCGGTGTCCAAACCTCGACCGCTGCCCTAGCAATAATGACCTTCAATTGAGTGTGCTCTGCCGCTTTCAGGAGTTATCGTCTACGAGATCGGCAATGAAGCTCACAGCGAGAAATTGTTCTGGATTCATCCGCTCAATTTTAGGCCGCTCTCGATTGGAGTTGACTTAGCGGCGGTCGTCGGGCTTATTTTGCTGTTCAGGAAATCGAGGGCATCGGGGTTAGTGTTTCTTGCGATGATTGTAAGGGAGTGTTCTCGTCGAGAATTCGCCGGCAGAACTTCGTGCAAGGGCGGATTGCGCATGTTGCGTGGAGCTCTGCATCAGCGGGGAACGTGATGGCGATTCAGGAGACCTTTATCTTTTTATTATCCTTAATGAGCGACGCGAGGCGGTGTCTTGAGGTAAGCGATCGCAAACAAAATGCCGAACACCAGGTCGACTCCGCCGAAGACGAGGTCCGATGCGTGCATGCGCCCTTGTCCTACCAGGACGGCCACAGCAGCACCGTAGCTGAATTTTTCCAGCACCGAAGGGATCATTAACGGTCGATGGCGTGACGGGTCTCTCGCGATGAAGAAGAACGCTATCTGCCAAGCCAGCGCCGCTCCCACGAATCCATAGAAAAACCCCGGATGCGTAATCGGCGGAGGGTCACTCCGGCTGATCACATCGAACATAAAGTAGAGGGGAGTAATGACCAGCAGGCCCCAAATGCCCGCAATCCAAAACACAATCTTCGAAAATTTCACGGCTACTCCCGCACGCCCATAACTCCAGAAATTCTATAGATAGGAATGGCCATTGGGAAATCCTCGTTTCTTGTACGTTAATGCAGCGCTCCCGAAGACCCGCACGCGGCCCTGCTCTCGTTGAACCGATCTGCGGCGGCCTGCTAGAAGATCTTGCACAGTCACGTGGCCGCAAAGGGCCTTCGTAGATCGATCAACCACGGGCATCGCGCTCACGCCTGAAGTCGCCATGGTTTCGGCGACGCCTCGACAGGTCTCGTCCGCGAAGGCATAGATCTTAGGCAAACCAGTCTCGGGTAAATGGCTTTGGGGCAACCGGCTTTCGGGCAGCTGAGTATCTCCGAAACTGTACATGGTGCGGCTCAGAGCTGCGGACGCGACCCCGACCAGCAAACCGATTCCCACGGCGGTCAGCATTGTGGAACCGTCTTGTACCCCAGGTCCGGCGGACGCGACGAACAGCGGTCCCGGTCCCAACCAGTAGACCCGCAACACTGCTGCAATTGCGCTTGCTAGTGCGACAGGGACCAGGCTAGGCGGTCGCAACTCGAACAATAAAAGTTCCACCGCCAGCAAAGTCGCGGCCAGTGGCGCGGCAAACGTTGCGGACATGCCTGCGGACGCTCCAGCCACCGACAGCGTTGTGCATTCGGCGTCGGTGAGCCTCATCCCTTGCGCAATCAACGATCCAAAAGCTCCGCCGGTCATGATGATCGGACCTTCGGCGCCGAAGGGGCCACCAGACCCGATAGAAATCGCAGCGGAGAGCGGTTTGAGAACGGCGATGCGTGGATCTACGCGCACCCCTCCAAGCAGGATCGATTCGATTGCTTCAGGAATGCCATGCCCACGAATCTTGTCTGAACCGTAGTTGCCATCAACCCAACGATCATTCCACCTAACACAGGCACAAAAGGCATCCAGGGGCCAAGCGGACTTCCAGCAGGAGATACTGGCGCCGAGCCGAATCGGTGGTAATAAAACAAATTGGTTGCCAAGGCGATACCACGCAATAGGAAAACGGCGAGCGCGGCGGCGCCGGTTCCTACAAGCAGTGCAACCACCGAGAGCAGCCCTACGCGGCGGTCTACGGTAAAGTCTCGCAGAATGGACGGGTGAGATTTCATCGGGTACGACGGCGAATCTGGGCGCGGTCCGCTCTCTCGATGCGCCTAAGCGAACGGACGAGAAGGAGCCCAAGTTCTCTCATTCTCGCGCATGATTCTGAGACAAGTTTTTCAGAATCCTCCAGCCTTTCAGGGTAATTTCAAGCAGCACCCGACGGCGGTCTTGAGGATCAGGAGTGCGGATGAACAGACCCTCGGTCACAGACCGGTTTTCTAGCTCAACCACGCTGTTGTGGCGAAGACCAAGGCGTCCGGCCGCGTAGGCAATGCTTGCCAGTGCGCCCTCCGGTGCCCCTGCCACCTGAAGCAGCAGCTGATGTTGCTGGGGGTGCAAATCGACTTGATACGCGGCCTGCTTGCTGAATCGGAGAAAGCCTCGCAACTGATATCGAAATTCAGCAAGGGCCTGCAGCAGGCGCCGGTCCACGTGGTTTCCATCCATCGCTGCTTTCACAATTATATCGTCTAACGACATATTAAAATGCACAAGCAGGGGAGAGCCGGAGGGGGCCGTTCCAGGGCGGGCAAATTAGGATGGAGAAAATTCGAACTGAGCTAGGCCACTGCGGAGTCGGGGGCAGAACTGTCTTGCGCGGGCCGGAGGCCCAGCTTCGTAAGCGAAACCGGTTTCTTCCCCGCCAGCGCTGCCCGAGTTTCCGTCAGAGTATTCACTGCCTGGCGGAACTTCGCCCGCGTCACATTGCGTAGCGCGGCCACTAGTGCCGAATCCTGGACGCCACCAAAAAGCTTTTCCGTTCTTTCTGCCAGTTGCGCCCAGTCATGCCAGTCGCCAATCACATCCTGCATGTGGTTAAGCTGTTCCACCAGCCGGGCAGCTTCTGCATTCTTCCCCGCCATTTCGGCGATATAACGTGCACGCTTGCCGGCAATCCTGAAGCGGTGCAAGGTTTGCTCGGTCACGGCGCCGTTGTCGAGCTCCAGTTCGGTGACCCTTTGCATCGCCAGAGCCAACGGGTTGGTATTCTTTGGAATCTCCAGGCCGCCGACGGTTCGCTTCAGCCGTTTGCGTACTTCCGCGACAGCCTTCTTATCCAGCGCCTTGACCAACTTCTTCTCGCGCTTTCCACGTTCCTCGGCCAGCGTCCTCATCAGCTGTGATTTGCGAACTGGTTCCTGCGGAATCTTCAGGCTTCGTAAAGCGGCGATCTCCACATCCAGATCGCGCACCCGCCCAGCTTTTTTTCGCAAACGGCCCAGCAGCTTCAGCAACTTCTTGTCGTTACGACTGAGTTTTTGGGCCAAGTCGGCCACCAGCACTTCCACCCGGCGGCTGGAGGTACGGAATCGATGTACACTATCGGGGGCAGGCTTGCTCGCGAGCTTCGACAATTGGCGGCTGAGCCGACGAAAAATGGGACGGGTACTATCTTGGTCTAGCAGCATACGGTCAAAACCATGAGGTCCGAAGGTTACAGTTCTGTTCCTGGGAAATGCAAAGCTGCGGGAATTAGCTTCCGGGATCCCTGACAGAAGCTTCTCTGGGGCAGGGACAAACCGCTATTTTAACACTGCTGTAACACGATTCTGCTAGCGTGCCCTTGGAATGGCTAATCGAGCTCTAGGAGCGCCTCGACTGACAGGCCCGCAACCCCTTCCGGAAGAAGCAGTTGCAGCTCAGTCCAAGGCGCAAGCCGATACCCTGATTAGGGCTGGCGACAGCCACCTGGCTGACCGAGCTTTTTTTTTCGCCATGTTAGCCTGCGCCCTCTCGGTCCTTGCTCTGGTCGGCCTGATTGTCTACGAATTAGTTACTAAGTCTAGCCTCTCCTGGCATGCTTTCGGCTGGAAGTTCTTTTTCCGCAGCGAATGGGATCCAGTGAACGATCAATTTGGTGCCCTCCCCTTCGTTTACGGCACCCTTGTCTCCTCCGCGCTGGCGCTGCTCATCGCCGTACCCCTGGCAATCGGAGTCGCCGTATACATCACGGAAATGTCACCGCGCTGGTTGCGCGGAGCGCTGGCTTTTACCACCGAGTTGCTGGCCGCGATCCCCAGCGTGATTTATGGTTTGTGGGCGATTTTCGTCCTGGTGCCACTGCTGCGCCAATACGTGCAGCCCTTCCTCGCTCGCTATCTGGGCTGGACTGGTTTGTTTGAAGGGCCACCCTACGGCATCGGCATGCTGGCCGCGGGAATCATCCTCGCGATCATGGTAGTTCCGATTATTTCTTCCATCACCCGTGAGGTGATGACGGCGGTTCCGCAACAACAGAGGGAAGCCGTTCTCGCGCTGGGCGCCACCCGCTGGGAGATGATCCGCACCGGCGTGCTTCGCAACGCCCGCGCCGGCATCGCGGGCGGCGTAATTCTCGGTCTCGGCCGCGCGCTGGGCGAAACCATGGCGGTCACCATGGTGATCGGCAATCGTCCTGAAATCGCCAAATCTCTGTTCGCTCCCGGCTACACCATGGCCAGCGTAATCGCCAACGAGTTCAGCGAGGCCACCGGCGACGTCTATCTGAGCGCCCTGGTCGAAGTAGGTCTGGCTCTGTTTATCGTGACAATCATCGTCAATATTCTGGCCCAGTTCCTGGTGTGGACGGTAACTCGCGGTACCCCGGCGAGGAGCCATGCCTGAAAATATGATGATCCCTCCCGATTTTGCCGATGCTCCCATCAGCATCTGGCGTCGCAGCCTGAACTCCCTGGTCACACTTGCGGCGATTGGTGCTGTGATCCTCGTGCTGTTGCCGCTGGGAGCTGTCTTCGGCTATCTGATCTACAAGGGGATTGGCTCAATCAACTGGGATTTCCTGACCCAAATTCCGAAACCCCCTGGTGAGCCCGGTGGCGGGATGGCCAACGCCATCGGAGGATCGGTCTACATTTTGCTGATCGCCAGCACTTTCGGCGTTCCGCTGGGAATCGGTGCCGGAATTTATCTCTCTGAATACGGCCGCGGCACTCGCTTTGGCAACCTGGTCCGCTTTACCGCGGACGTGCTCAACGGTGTGCCCTCCATCATCGTGGGCATCGTGGCTTACGGCCTCGTGGTGCTGAGTCAGGGCCATTTCTCGGCGTTGGCGGGCGGAGTCGCCCTGGCGATTATGATGGTGCCCACCATCACCCGGACCACCGAGGAGATGCTATTGCTGGTCCCACAAGCGGTGCGGGAAGCGGCTTATGGTCTGGGCGTTTCACGGTGGCGCACAACTCTCTCGATCACGCTTCGCACCGCCACCTCGGGCGTGATTACCGGGGTAATGCTGGCCTTCGCTCGCGTCGCCGGAGAAACCGCTCCCTTGCTGTTTACCGCCTTCGGCAATCAGTACTGGAATTGGAAAATGAACCAGCCCACAGCTGCGCTGTCCCTGCAGATCTTCACTTACGCCATTTCTCCCTTCGACGAATGGCACCGCCAGGCCTGGGCGGGAGCGTTGATCTTGATTGTGCTCATTGTCGCCTCGGTCGGCGCGGTGCGTCTTGTGGCCAGTCGCGGTATGCTTAAGGGAGCGAACTGAAATTATGGGTGTAGGCATCCAGGTCGACAAGCTGAACGCCTGGTTCGGCAAGACTCAGGCTCTGCACGACATCAATATGACGGTTGCGGCCAATCACGCCACCGCCGTGATCGGTCCATCGGGCTGCGGAAAATCCACCTTCGTGCGCTGCCTTAACCGCATGCACGAAACCGTGCCCGAAGCCCGGGCCACGGGCAGGGTGCGCATCGGCGAAATGGACGTCTACAACGGTACTTCAGCGGTACAGATTCGCCGTCGCATTGGCATGGTGTTCCAGAAGGCCAATCCCTTTCCCACGATGTCCATCTATGACAACGTGGCGGCCGGCCTCAAGCTCAATGGCTTTCACGACCGCAAGCGCTTGGATGAAATCGTCGAGCGCTCGCTGGTGCTCTCTGCCCTCTGGGAAGAGGTCAAGGATACAGTGCGTAAGAAATCAGGCGCCAGCCTCTCTGGAGGTCAGCAGCAGCGCCTCTGCATCGCCCGCGCCCTGGCCGTCGAGCCGCAAGTCCTTCTGATGGACGAGCCCTGCTCGGCGCTCGATCCCATTTCCACCGGCAAGATCGAAGAACTTATCTTCCAGCTCAAGGAACGCTTTACCATCGTGATTGTCACCCACAATATGCAGCAGGCGTCACGCGTTGCCGAGTTCACGGGCTTTTTTCTGCTGGGCAAGCTGATCGAGTTCGATAAAACCGAAAAGATATTTACCACCCCGTCCGACAAACGGACGGAAGACTACATCACAGGCAGGTTTGGATAATGGCGCGCACCCGCTTTCTGCAAGGACTGGACGAACTTCGCGCACGTTTGCTCCGCATGGGCGGACTGGCCGAGCAGGCGGTGGATCGCGCCTGCCAGGCCTATATCGAGCGCGACTTGACGCGCTGTCGGATGGTGCTCGAAGGCGAAACTCAAATCAATATCACCGAACGTGAAATCGACGAGATGGCCTTTGACCTGCTCGCCATGCAGCAACCCATGGCCGTAGATCTGCGATTCATCCTCGCCGTTACCAAGATCAACGCCGATCTGGAACGAGTAGGCGACCAGGCCGTCAACATCGCCGAGCGCGTGATGGATATGGTCGATCTCCCCAAGGCCGACCTCCCGGTCGACATCCCGCGCATGGCGGCCGCCGTTTCGGCCATGGTGCGCCGTGCCCTGGAGTCTTTCATCGAAGGCAAAGCCGAACTGGCCCAAGCTGTCCTGGAGATGGACAACGTTGTCGATCGCATGAAGGATGAGGCGTTCATTGTGCTGGTAAAGACCATGAATGAACATCCGGACGTGACGCGTCAGGCGTTGGACGCCCTACTGGTCGCCCGCAATCTGGAGCGCGTGGCTGACCACGCCACCAACATTGCGGAAGACGTGATCTTCTGGGTTCGGGGCGCCGACGTCCGCCACAACGTGGCGCCGGAACCGCCCATCCAGCAGGAAGTTAGGGCGTCGGCTAAGCCGGCGTTTAACGCCGGGTCGCGCCGAAAGTGGCGGGCTACTATCAATCGCCCTGCCGGGGCGCACGAAGCTCTTTTGTTTTGCCCCCGCCGATGCTAAAAATTCTCCAGACTTCTCCGGAGGCCTCGTGAAGCTCCTGATCCCCATGATTCTCCCGGCGATTCTTCTCGCATCGCTTTCCGCCCAGGACCCGACCGCCCCTCGTCAGGTGCCGCTCCCCACCAGCAAGGTCCTGAATACGCCCTCACCGGGACGAATCGGGTCTACGAATAGTTTTCCCGCCACCATCGCGGTAAGCCCCGACGGTCAATATGCCGCCCTGCTGAACCATGGATACGGTACACAGCAGTCGCAGGCTCAGCAATCGATCGCGATTCTCAATCTCAGGTCCAATCAACTGACGGATTTTCCCGATGCCCGCCTCGCCGAACGTGCTCATCAGAGCTACTTTCTGGGCTTGGCTTTCAGTTCCGACGGCACCCATCTCTATGCCTCCATCGGATCAATTACGGATCCCACCGGCGCGAAGCCGGGCAACACCGGCAACGGCATTGCCGTCTATAAATTTGAAAATGGCAGAGTAAGCGCGGAGCACTTCATAAAAATTCCGCCGCAGAAAATTGCCTCAGGGAAGAAGGTGGCGTTCGGAGTCCGCAAAACTCCTGCGGGAACCGCGATCCCGTATCCCGCCGGCCTCAGCGTGATCCCAGGGCAGGGCAGTGACAACCTGCTCGTGGCTAACAACCTCTCCGACAACGCCCTCCTGCTCGACGCTGCCGACGGCCACGTTCTGCAGCAGTTCGATCTAAGCACGAATCAGATGATCCCGGCCTCGTTCCCTTACACAGTAGTTGCTACACGCGATGGCCGGCGTGCCTGGTGCAGCCTATGGAACGCTTCCAATGTCGCCGAACTGGATCTGGCTTCTGGTCGCGTGGCTCGTTGGATTTCGCTTCTGCAACCCAAGTCCGAGATCTTGCCCGGCTCCCATCCGACCGCCCTGCTGTTGAGCCCCGACGAGAAATTGCTCTACGTCGCTTTGTCTAATGCGGATGCGGTGGCAGCAGTCAACACTTCGTCAGGAGAGGTCATTCATCTTTCTTCCACGAACGTGGCCGGACAGCAGCATGGCGGAACTTATCCCAGTGCTCTGGCCCTATCGGCCGACGGCAAGCGTCTGTTCATTGCCGACGCTTCGTTGAATGCAGTCGCGGTCTTCGACACTGCCGCGTTGGCAACGCCCGGCATCTCTTTTCCGCTGCCGCACGAGGCTCTCGGCTTTATTCCCACCGACTGGTATCCGAGCGCGCTAGCCAGCGTCGGCGACGATCTTCTAATTGCGACCGCCAAAGGCCAAAGCACCGGCCCCAACAACGGCATCAGCGAACTGAAGCAGGAGAAGGGGCACCGCGAGCACCCTTACATTCCCACGCTCATGTACGGTTCGCTCTCCCGTCTTAACTCTCGCCACGCGGAGAAAGATTTGTCCCAGCTCACCCAGCGGGTCGACGAAAGCAATCTCTTGCTCTCCGAGCCCGGCAAGGTCGAATTTCGTGCCGGCACCAATCCCATTCGCCACGTGATTTATATCCTCAAGGAGAATCGCACCTACGATCAGGTACTGGGCGATCTGAAAGTAAACGGCATGAAAGTTGGCAACGCCGACCCATCGCTGACCATGTACGGTGCCGATGTTACCCCCAACGAGCACAAACTAGCTCTGCAGTTCGGCGTGCTGGATAATTTTTATGACAGCGGCGAAGTCTCCGGCGACGGCCACGACTGGTCCAACGCGGCCATCACCACTGACTACAACGAGAAAACCTGGCAGATCGGCTATCGCGGCTCCGAGCGCACCTACGACTACCAAGGCACGGTGGCCGACGAATTTCCCCTGGAACTCGGCGAGTCTGACGTGAACGCGCCCACCACCGGCTACATCTGGGACAACCTCGCCAGTCACGGTTTAACCTATCGCGACTACGGCGAATACATTGCAGGCATCTGGTGCAAGGCAGCAAAAAAGCCGGGCGCTTCGCCCAAGGAAGGCACACCGTCAGCGTTCAGCGCGGAGTGCGATCGACCTGTCGTCAACAAAGGCGAATCGCTGCCGTCGAACGTTGGCCAGCCTCATGGCTCCGCCAGCCCCTGGCCGTGGGCTGTACCTCTGTTGCAGCGCATGAAGCCGACCAAAGCCGCCCTGCGCGACCACTTCGATCCCGTTTTTCCCGACTTCAATACCGAGTACCCTGACCAGCTCCGCGCCGATGAGTTCCTCAACGAATTTGATGAATTCGTTCGCGCCCGCAAGGAAGGGACGCGCAGTGAAGGGAAAGCAACCGACCTTCCTGCCTATGTCCTGCTCTATTTGCCCGATGATCACACCCACGGAACAACACCGGGCAAACCTCGCCCAGCGGCCTCAGTGGCCGACAACGACCTGGCAGTCGGTCGGGTGGTGGAAGCGGTTTCGCACAGTCCCTACTGGGATGACACGGCGATTTTCATCATTGAAGACGACGCCCAGGATGGCGCCGACCACGTGGACGCGCATCGTTCGATCGCTTTCGAGATCAGCAAGTACTCGCCTGGGTCACAGGAGCGTCCCTTCGTGGACAGCCGCTTTTACACTACGGTGAACATGATCCACACCATAGAAACTCTTCTCGGTTTGCCACCCATGAATCAAAATGACGCCTACGCCCCGGTAATGGCGCCATTGTTCTCAGGTACAGGCGATCAACCCCCGTATACGGCCGACTGGAGCAATCGCGACAACGGCCTGATCTACCAGACCAACCCCGTCAAGGGTCAAGGCGCGGCAGAATCGGCGAAGATGAACTTCACCCGCCCCGACGCCGTCAACGCCGCGGTCCTAAATCTAATTCTCTGGCGCGACCGAATGGGCACCACTCCCATGCCTCCGCCGAAGCACACAGTCTTGCCCCAGAAACCATCCCGCGACAACGATTGAAGCATCAATGGCCACGGAGCGGGGCGGGTTGCCCCGACCCGCCCCGCCGAGCAAAGCTTGGCAGACCTGCGGAAGAGTTCAGAATCAGCATCTCCGGCGCTAAAGCCTGCTCATTTGGAAGCGCCTGCCGCAGGGCCAAGGCTCTGCTCCACGCTTGCCGTCGCGGCCGCTCCCACATCTGCGTCCGCAAACGAAAACGCCAGCGACACGTTGGGATATTCCTTGCCCGCAACTTCCACATAGGGATACACGAAATAGTTCAAAGGCGCGCCATCCTGTGCCGGGCTCAGACGCAGATCGCGCCCCAGGGTGAACTGCACCCGGTTCACATCATGCGCCCCAAAGAAATAGTCCCGTTTTTCCTGATGTTTCCATGCCTCGGAAATATCCACCGGAATCCATCCATTCTTGGGTTCGAAGAAATCGGCCCAGCAGTGATAGCCGGCAATCTCCGCCGAATGCTTGTCGGGCGGCAAGGGAAAGCCAATCTCAAAGCGCGCGGGAATCTGCTGCGAACGCGCCATGGCGATGAACAGCGAATGAAAGTCGGTGCAATTGCCCTTCTTGGCGTCGCAGGCATAGAGCACGTCACCATGACCCCAGCCGGTGCCGGTCTTGTCGTAGCGCATCGTGGTGAAAACATAGTCATAAATGGCTCGCGCCTTGTCGAGCGGCGCGGTCTTGCCTTCGGTCACCTTTAGGGCAAGATCGGCGGGAAGTCCGGTGACAGGGACCAGCCTGTCGGGCTGTAGGTATTCCTTGCGGTCGCGGTCCTTGATTTGGACTTCGCCCAGACGCGGCCTGGCCACGCCCAACGTCAGGCGCTCGTGGCGGACAACGTCGTAGACCACTTCAAAATGCAGCTCGGCCTGCTTTGCCTTGGAAGTATCGGCATAATACATTTCGTTTCCGAATCTCGACTCGTGCGTCTTTTTCAAGCCCAGGTCGCCACCGGCCGAGACCACTTTCACCTCCTGAAACTGGTCCGAATGCGCCGCCGGAATCCAAACCCGCACCCGCTCTCCCACAGGCATGTCCTTTACCGTGAAGCCATAATGAAACGTAAAGTGGCGCATCTCCTGCGCCGACGCCAACGAAACCGTAGCCAGCAATAACGGCAGCCATAGCTTCCGCAGCATATGCACAATCCTTTCGATTTTCTCAGCTAAAAATTGATGAACTGGAAACGACACCCGGGCGTTTTAGGAGAGGCGCCGTCAAGTGAAGCCACGTCGTCGGGATCGCATAAGCAGGCGTCAATTCTAATCGAGACCACGGACGTACGTCTCGCCGTTACCCATGCCCACGTAGGGGCAGGTGCCTCGCCCGCCCGAGCAAAGCAGGGCTTGCGTTTGTTCACCGCCGCCCGACATCCACAACCATCCCTCAGTTAGAATCCCAAGCGTGCCCGCCGCCATTCAATGCCGCGACCTGCGCAAGACCTACGATGGTAAGGTCGAAGCCGTACGGGGCCTGAATCTGGAAATCCAGGCCGGCGAGTGTTTCGGCCTGCTCGGTCCTAACGGAGCCGGGAAGACCACCACCATCGAGATCCTGGAGGGCTTACTCGAGCCCACTTCCGGCCAGGTTACGATTTTGGGCCACACCTGGAAGGAAAATGGGCGCGAGCTGCGCGAGGCCATGGGAATCTCGCTGCAAGAAACGCGGCTGTCGGAAAAACTTACCGTCCTGGAAACCATCCAACTGTTTTCCGGTTTTTACCGCCGGCCCCGCGCGCCACGCGAAGTGCTGAAGCAAATGCAGCTGGAGGAGAAAGCCGACGCCTGGGTCGGCAAGCTTTCGGGCGGCCAGCGGCAACGCCTGGCCGTGGCCACCGCGCTGGTGGGCAATCCCAAGGTTCTTTTTCTGGACGAGCCCACCACAGGCCTCGATCCCCAAAGTCGCCGCCAGCTCTGGGACATCATTCGCAGTTTCCAGCAGTCCGGAGGCACAGTGCTCCTCACCACCCACTACATGGATGAAGCTGAGCGCCTGTGCGACCGCCTGGCCATCGTTGATCACGGGGAGGTAATTGCTGAGGGCACCCCTGCCGACTTGATCGATCGCCTGGGCGGTCATCACATGGTGGAATTCCAGGTAAGCGGCAACTGCGACGGCGCCAATGTTGATGCCTGGCGCGTGCTTCCTGGGGTCGAATCAGTTCGTCATGACAACGGCTTGGTCTGTCTCAACGTCCGCGAACCGCACCTGACCATCCCGGCTCTGCTCGATGCGGTGACAAAAGAAGGCAAGCAACTGCTGCATCTGACCACTCGCCAAGCCAGTCTGGAAGACGTGTTCGTCCGCCTAACCGGCCGCCACCTGAGGGAAGACTGATGGAACTTGCACCGATCCACGGCCCAGCCGCCGAGCGATGCCCACGTAGGGGCGGGTGCTCCACCCGCATTGGTCGAGCGAAGCTCGACAGTTTTGAATGGTTTGAAATGAACCAGGTTGAAGTGAACCGGGTTGAAATGAGCCAGGAGACCGATCAGTGACAGGCGCGCAACAGACTCCATCAAACTCGGCGCCTCCCCGCAACCGGCGCTGGTCCGGCTACACCCATTTGCTCACCGCCCGCCTGCTGGAGCTGAAGCGCGAACCCGAAGTCATCTTCTGGGTCTTTGGATTTCCTATCATCCTAGCTCTGGGTCTGGGCATAGCCTTCCGCAACAAGCCCGCTGAGGTCACGCCAGTTGCGATCGTTGCCGGTCCCGGCGCTCAGGATGCATTTTCCTTGCTCGAGCGCTCTCCGCGCAGTTCCTCCATTCGCGCTCACATAGTCGATGAGCAACAGGCGCAACAAGGATTCCGCCTGGGCAAGTACGATTTGGTAATCGCCCCTGATGGCAAGCAAGCCTTTCAGTACCGCTACGATCCCGCCCGCCCCGAGAGTGTGCTTGCCCGCGGTTTGGTGAACGACGCCCTGCAAACTGGAGCTGGGCGCAGGGATCCTGTGCCTACGTCCGCCGCTATATCTAGCGAGCCAGGCTCGCGTTACATCGATTTCCTGATTCCCGGCCTGCTGGGCATGAACCTGATGAATTCCGGCATGTGGGGCATTGGCTTTGCCCTGGTGGATATGCGCCAGCGCAAGTTGCTCAAGCGCTTTGTCGCTACGCCCATGCGGCGCAGCGATTTTCTGTTAGCTCTCACCAGCAGCCGCCTGGTGCTGATGGTGATTGAAATCGTGCTCCTGCTCAGCCTCGGTGTTGTGGTCTTTCACATGCGCGTTCTAGGCTCGTTGTTCACGATTCTCCTGCTGGCCACGATCGGCGCCGTAGCCTTCGGAGGTCTCGGACTGCTCACCGCCAGCCGGGCGCAGAAAATTGAAAGCGTTAGCGGCCTGATGAACATCGTGATGATGCCCATGTGGATTTTCTCCGGTGTCTTCTTCTCCGCCGAGCGTTTTCCGGCCATGGTGCAGCCCTTCATCAAGGTGCTGCCGCTGACCGCCCTGAACGACGCCCTGCGTGCCACCATCTTGCAGGGCGCCTCCCTGGCAGCCCAGTCCGGACGCCTGCTGATTCTGGTTCTATGGGGTGGAATTTCGTTCCTACTGGCCCTGCGCTGGTTCCGTTGGACATAAGTAAAGCTTCCAATTTCATACATTTCCGGGCTGCTAGTGTGAAACTTCCGTGTTAGACTGCTAGTTAAGCTTTTAAACCAGCTGGTGGCCGCGAATTTGTTAGGGGTAGTGCCACATCAGGTTCCGCGGGAAACATTCAACCGGGTAAAGACGCCGATGGCGTGCTACCTGCGGACCTTGCCACCGGCATCGCGAATTCCGCGATCTGAAAATCTGTTGTTTCGTTAACAGCTCTTTCCGCCACTTCGCGTCGGGTCCAGCTCTCTTCGCTGTCGCTTACTGAGGTTAGAAGCCGGCATGAAGGTACTCGAACGTCACCTCACTTACGGTCCCTTTCTGGAGCGGTTGCGTTCCGCTCCGGCCCGTGTCCTCTTGCTCGATTACGATGGCACGCTGGCGCCGTTTGTTGTGGATCGCACTCTCGCCTTGCCCTATCCCGAAGTACCGCCTTTGATCGTGCGCATCATGGCCCAGGGGACCCGAGTCGTGCTCATCAGTGGGCGCCCAGTGCGGGAATTGCTTCTGCTCAGCGGGATCTCTCCGCAGCCGGAAGTCTGGGGAAGCCATGGTCTGGAGCGGCTGATGGCGGACGGGCGCTACGAAGTCAGTCCGGTGCCGTCTCATCAGGATCATTTGCTGGCAGCCGCCGCTTTGCTGCGTGACGCCGGACTCGAGAGTCAGACAGAAATTAAACCGGGCGGAGTCGCGGTGCACTGGCGAGGTCTGGATCCAGTGAAGGCGGAGAAAGTAGCCAAGGAGGTTCCGCGGCTTTGGAAGCCTCTGCTCGACCGGGCTCCGCTAAGGGTGCTCGAATTTGACGCTGGTCTGGAAATTCGTGTCGCCGGTCCAGGCAAAGGTGACGCCGTTCGCGTCATCCTAAAGGAAGCTGGGCCGGGCGCTGCCGTCGCCTACCTGGGTGACGACCAGACCGACGAAGATGCGTTCCGCGCCCTCAAGGGGAACGGGCTGACGGCGTTGGTCCGTCCTCAGTCCCGTCCCACGACCGCCGATGTCTGGCTGCAACCGCCTCACGAGCTTCTCCGGTTTTTAGAGGAGTGGCTACGTGCTACCGGAGGGCAACTATGACGGATATCAAGACCACAGACATCAAGGGACGCGTGATCAATGTCTCGAACCGCTTGCCAATTCTCATCCGCAAACATGCCGGCGGGGCCCGCGTGGAACGGAGCTCCGGAGGGCTGGCCACCGCTCTCGAGGCGGGTTGGCGTGATCGGCCCGGCGTCTGGATCGGCTGGGCCGGCGGAACCCCCAATCAGCACGTTGACCCGTTGCTGATCAAAGCTTCACGGAATCGCTCCTACACGCTTCGCTCGGTCGCTCTTACCGAAGAAGAGATCGCGAAGTTCTACTCCGGGTTTGCCAACGAAATCATCTGGCCTCTGTTCCACGACATGCCCTCGCGTTGCAATTTCGATCCCGAGTATTGGGAAATGTATCAGCGGGTGAACCGCAAGTTCGGAAAGGTGACCGCCGAAACCGCGACCGAGGATGATTTCGTCTGGGTCCATGACTATCACCTCATGCTCACCGCCGATGCCATGAGGCAAGCCGGAGTGCGCGCCCCGATGGGATTCTTCCTGCACATTCCTTTTCCCGGACCTGACGTCTTTGAAAAACTTCCCTGGAAATACCCAATCCTGAAGTCATTGCTGGAGTTCGACGTGATCGGATTCCAAAGTGACCACGACCGCGGAAATTTCACCAGCTGCCTGGAGCGCTTGTTGCCAGAAGCCGTGATTGAGCACGGCAGCCCTCATCTACAGGTTCGTTTGGAGGCAAGACGTACTGTAGTCGGCACCTTTCCAATTGGTGTCGACTTTGAAGAATTTGCTCAACAGGCCGCGCGTCCGGAGATCGAGGCCCATTCCGCCGAGATCCGACGACGCCTCTCAGGAGACGTGTTGGTCCTGGGAGTGGATCGCCTGGATTACACCAAGGGGATTCCGGAGCGGCTCAAGTCGTTTCGGCTCCTGCTCCGCCGCTTCCCGGAGTTACGCGGCCACATCACCCTGGTGCAGGTGGTTGTCCCCAGCCGTGAGGAGATCCCCAACTACAAACATTTGCGCCGGGAAGTAGAGCTGTTGGTCAGCCAGATTAATGGCGAATTCACCGAGCCAGGATGGGTGCCGGTTCACTACATCCACCGGAACCTCGGCCGTGAGGAACTGCTGGCTTACTACCGGGCCGCCGATATCGGCCTGGTCACTCCGCTGAAGGATGGAATGAATCTGGTTGCCAAAGAATTCTGCGCCGCTCAGATCGATGAGCGTGGCGTCCTGATCGTCAGCGAGTTCGCCGGGGCGGGCCCGGAGTTGCGCTCTGGCGCCATCCTGGTCAATCCTAACGATTTTGCCGAAGTGGCCCAGGCGCTGCACGACGCCGCCCATATGCCCGTGGAAGAAAAGCGCTGCCGTATGCGCTTGTTGCGCGAAATTGTGAAAGACCACAGCGTGCAACGCTGGATTCGTTCCTTCCTGCAAGCGATTCCGGCGACCGCCGCGGGTGGATCGAAAGGCCGCGTGCCGGGCCTCGCGCTGGTCTGCGATATCAGAATGGCAAAGAGACAAAGCTCCGTGTAATGGCCAGCGCGGCGGGTGACGACTGACCGCTGACCACTACTCCAGCTGCTTCCCCTTGGTCTCGGGCAATTGCGTCGCTACCGCGCACGCCAGCAGAAACGACGCGCCGCACAAATAGAAAGCCCAACTCAGACCCTTCGTCTGTGCCACGCGCCCAATTACAAAGGGCGCGACCGAGCTCATGGTGCGCGCCCCGTTGTAGGTGAAGCCCAAGGCGCGGGCCCGTACCGCGGTGGGAAAGATCTCGCTGCCGATAATCCCTGAGCCGGAGAAAAATCCCGTGCCGAAAAACGCCAGGAGCGTTCCGGCTACCATCAAGATCCACGGCGCTCTCGCCATGGCATAAAGCGGTACCAGAAGTGCTGCCGTCAAGGTATATATGATAAAAGACTTGCGGCGCCCAAGATAGTCGGCCACCCAGCCGAAGCTGGCATATCCGGGAAACATCCCGGCCAGATTCAGCACCACCAGCAAAGTAGTGGTTCCCATCACGCCGAAGCCGCGCCCGCCCTGCTCCACCTGTAACGAGAGATAGGTTGGAATCCATGTGAAGAGTCCCCACCAGGCAAACATCCCGAAGAAGTTCATCAACAACAATGCGAAAGTATGCTTCACGAAGGGCGGCCGAAAGATCCGAACGAATCCAGCTTCCGCCTCCCTCTCATCTCGCGTAGTGACGTAGCTTGTTACGTCTCTCCTTCGGTTTCCACCCGCAAGACCTTCTCCCGCCTGATGCCGCTCCCGCCACATCTCCGACTCCGGCACACGCCCTCGAATCCACAAGACCACCAACGCGGGCAGAATTCCGACGAAGAACGCCATCCGCCAATCGGCATAGTGCAGCACAACGCCGGTCACCAGTGCGGCCAGTGCATAGCCAATCGCCCACGAACTCTGCACGATCGAGATAGCCTTGGCTCGCAACTCAGTCGGCCAGGTTTCAGCCACCAACGTTGCCCCGGTATTCCACTCTCCGCCCATCCCCAGCCCGAGGATAAAACGGAAGATGGCCAGCATCAGGACGGACGTTGAGAGACCAGAAGCAAACGAACAAACCGAGTACGTGAGAATACTCAGCATCAGGGCGCGTTTCCGCCCAACGCGGTCGGCGATAAATCCGAACGCCACACCGCCAATCCCGGAGGCCAGCAAGGTCAGGCTGTTCAGCAGTCCGGCAGTGCCCTTACTCATACCCAGATCGCGCATGACATGGGCCAGGACCAGGGCATAGAGCATGGTGTCAAAAGCATCGAGCATCCAGCCCAGGGCGGCGGCAAGAAGAGTTCGGCGTTGCGCCGAAGTGATCTGAGACAACGTGGACGAAACGCTGGTAACCATTCGCAGGGATTGTCGATCGCCATAGCCGGATTGGCAATCAAAAACCCAAGCCGGGGTTAGATGTTGAAACCTCTGTTCCTCCCGGGGTTATCTTGGCTTTAGCTGGCAGGAGAAACGGTTGCGACAGCGTTCAACAAGTGGAAATATCTCCGAGCCTTTTTCACATCGCGCGCAATTTGTTCGCGCAGCGCAGCAACCGATGGAAACTTGATCTCATCCCGCAACCGTTGCAGAAAATGAATCTCAACTTCGGTTTCCGGCCCCAGTTCAATGGGATGGAAGTTTAGCAAATGGGTTTCGACGGCGAACGATTCCGCTCCAAAGGTTGGCCGGCCGCCCAGGTTCGTCACCGAATCGAAACACTCCTCGGTCACCCGAGTACGGGTGATGTAAACCCCGTCCTTGGGCACGAATTCTTCGTAGCGGCTCAGGTTGATGGTTGGCACCGTATATTTCGATCCGTACCCCCGCCCTCGCCCCGGCGTCGAGAGCATGCTGAAGGGATGCCCCAGCAGATGCCGCGCCCGGCTGATCCGGCCTTCGCTCAAAAGCTTGCGCACCTGGCTGCTGGAGACAGGGTCCCCGCGTAATTTCATCTCCGGATAGACCTTGACCTCGAATCCTAGCTCGTGGCCCAGTTCGGCCAGCAGGTGCACATTTCCCTCGGCCTTGTGTCCGAAATGGAAGTTAAAGCCCTCATGCACCTCTCGCGCATGAAGCCGTTTTCGCAGAATTTCCTCGGCAAACTGGCGCGGTGTCATCAACGAAAGATCGCGCCCGAAGGGCAGAAGCAGCACCGCATCCAGGCCGCTCGCCTGCAGTAGACGCAGTTTTTCCGGCGTGGGCGTGATCAGTTTGAGTCCAGAATCAGGTCGCAGAATGCGAACCGGATGGGGCTCGAACGTCACCGCCATCGCCTTGGCCCCCTGTTGCTGCGCCCGCGTCACGATCTCGCGCAACACGTAACTGTGGGCGCGGTGTACGCCGTCAAAATTGCCGATACTGACCAGCGTCAGCCCGAAGTCAGCGGGAACGTCTTCGAGTTTGCGAAAGACTTGCATCTCAAGAACCCTTAACCGCAAAGGACGCGAAGACATCGCCGAGGGCGCAAAGAACTGCTTTGCGACCTTAGCGGATTTTCTTGGCGAACTTTCGACCAAGCACTTCTTTCCTCTTTTTCCTCTCTAAATCTCAAATTCCAGCTTCATTCCGTCATAGGACAACCGGACATTCGCGGGCAGCACCGCATTCGTAGCCTCGTGTCCCAGGTCGTGACAAATATGGGTAAAAAAGGCCCGCCGCGGCTTTACCCGCTCGACAATGCGCAGTGAGTTCTCTACTGTCGAGTGGGTCGGATGCGGCTTGTGCCGCAACGCGTCCAGAAACAGGATGTCAAGATTCTGCAATTGTTGAAAAGACACTTCCGGCACCAGGCTGTGATCGGTCAGATAAGCCGCGGACCCAAAGCGAAAGCCGAATATCTCGGTCTCTCCGTGAATCACGGTGACCGGCTCAAACCGCGCACCAAATAATTCGAGCGGTCGGTCGAGAGGTTTAAGTTCGACCTGAGCCAGCCCTCCGAATTTGTAGTCCGCGTCAAAAATGTAGCGGAACATGTTGCCGATGAAAGCCACCACCTCGGGATGCGCATAGAGCGGCAGCCGGCCCGGCTTATGACGAAAGCTCAACGGCCGCAGATCGTCAATTCCAAGAATATGATCGGCGTGAGAGTGGGTGTAGAGCACCGCGTCCAGACTTCGAATATTCTCCCGGATCGCCTGCTGGCGGAAGTCGGGAGTAGTGTCGATGAGCACAGCCCTTCCGTCATATTCGATCAGTACAGACGGCCGAGTGCGCCGGTCGCGCGGATCGGAGGAGCAGCAAACCGGGCAGTCGCAACCAATGGTCGGCACGCCCATGGACGTACCGCTGCCCAGCACCGTCAGTATGGCTTTCATCGTATCGAGGGATTTGTGCCTGTCGCTTGCGGCGGCCGTGCCAGTGCGTTGGTCACTTCCACGTAGGCCATGCGCAGCTCATAGAGGCAGTTCTGCAAAAAGTTTTCTTCCGCCAGTGTGAGATTGCCCTTGGTCTTTTCCGAAAGCAGGCTGAGCGTGTCGATGGTCTGCCGCGCGCCCAGCAGATCAATCCGTGGCTGGCCCCGCTCTTCCTGCATCAGCCCCAGCTGCAGCATGGCAGTCATGTACAGCGAGGCCATGAAGCGCTCAAAGGTCATCTCCATTTCCTTGGCAGAGCGGCCACTGAGCTCGACCCGGGCATCCAGCTCTTTTGACGATTTACGGTAAGCGTCGGCCTGTTCCTTTTGCTCAGCCGGAGTCGGAGTCGGCGGCGCAGAAGGGTCGAGCGTACTCGCCGGTTGCGCGGCGGAAACCGCTTCCGGTAACGGCGCCGCCGTCGCAGCGGGTTTGGAGGTTGCAATCTCTTCTTCGCTGACTTCCTGGCGCAGTTCACCCTCAGACGTGAACAGCCGCCGGTCTGTCACGGTAAAATGGTCTTGCTTTTTTTCAGACATATCCCTTTCCTTCGATTGCTTTGCTTCGCTTATTTCGGTCCTTGGGTAAACGGCAGATGCGCAACCCTGGCTTCGATGCCACCAGCATCGAGCAGTTTACCGGGGGTCGCCACTTCGCGGCGGATGTAGCCTAGCGCCACACCACGATCACCGCTCGCCCACGGCAGGGAAGCGGCGCTGGTTATTTCGCCCACGTCCTTGCCGTCCACTTGAACTTTGCTCCCCGGCGCAGGCAATACTCCAGGAACGTCAAACCCGGTAAATTTGCGTCGCACCTGGCCGCGTGAACGAATCCGCTCCACGATCTCCTGACCCACGTAACAACCTTTGACGAAATTCAAGGCGCGTTCCTGCTCAGTCTCCTGTGGCAAGTCACGTTCCCGGATGTCGGCGCCATAGCGCGGAATTCCAGCAGCGATCCGCAACAGCTCGACGGCCGCAGTTCCCACGGGCCTTGCCCCGGCTCTCACTAGCCCTTTGTAAACGCTGTCAACATGCTCGTGAGCCAGCCACAGTTCAAAAGATTCCACGCCCGCCTTGTCGCCGCGGACCACAGTCAGACTGATTTGCTGCCGGGTAAGGTCGACAAACCGCAAAGGCTCGAGTTCCGGGACGTCAAACCCGGACACACGCAGAGCCTCGCGAGCCCCCGGTCCGGCGATTCCAATTGCGGTCAGCTTGTTACTGATGTCCGCCACCTCGACGTCATCCATGATGATGTACTTCTCAAAAACAGCCAGGATTTTCTCGACCTGCGATTGATCAGTATCAACCAGCAACGACTCGCCCCGGTTGTAAGCGTACAAATCGCCCAGAATATGTCCCTGCGGATTCAGCGCAAAAGCATACACGCCATGCCCATGCGCCAGGTCACGAACGTTATTCGTGACCATGCCGTTCAGCCAGCGCACCCGGTCGACGCCACTGAGCGAAATCTTTGCCCGGGAGCACAGATCGTAGACCCCACACCCCGAAATCAACGCCTGGAATTCCGCACGCACGTCGCCAAAATCAGCCCGTGATTCACCATGGAGTGGCCTTGTTCCCGGCACACCCAGGCTGTCATGTTGTGTCATCAAGCTCATGCTCTCTACCTTTGATTATAACGGAGATTTTCTTCGTGTCCTTCGCGCCCTTAGCGGTCAAAAGCTTCCCGCCTAAATCTCCGACCAACCCGCAAGGAGAATGACAACGCCCAACCGAGTTGATAATCTTCCAACGTCGTGACCCAAAAAAAACGCATCGCCATCATCCCCGGAGACGGCATCGGCCCCGAGGTCATCTCCGAGGCCGTAAAGGTGGTCCAAGCCTCGCATGCCGCGGTCGAGACAACCCAGTTCGACTGGGGCGCGGCACGTTACCTGGCCGACGGCGTCACCGCCCCCCCCAACGGCTTCGCCATGCTGGCCCGTGACTTTGACGCTATCCTGTTGGGCGCGCTCGGCGATCCGCGCGTGCCTTCAAATATCCATGCTAAGGAAATCCTCCTGGGCATGCGCTTCAAGATGGACTTGTACGCCAACGTGCGCCCGGTCCACCTGCTGGACGCGAGTCTATGTCCGCTGAAAGCAATCGAGCCCAGGGACATTGACTTTGTCGTGGTCCGCGAAAACACCGAAGGCGCGTACGTCGATGCCGGGGGCGTCTTCAAACAGGGCACGCCGGATGAGATCGCAGTCCAGGAAGACATCAACACGAGAACGGGTGTAGAGCGCGTGGTCCGCTACGCCTTCGAATATTGCGAACGCCACAAGAAGCAGGACGGGAGCCCGCGCCAGCGCGTTCTCATGTGCGACAAGTCGAACGCCATGACTCACGCCGGAGGCCTGTGGCAGCGCGTATTCAAGGAGGTAAGTAAAGAGTATCCGCAGATCACCGCCCAGCACCTCTACGTGGACGCGCTTTGTACCCAGATGGTCCGCGACCCGCGGCCCTTCGACGTAATCGTGACCAACAACATGTTCGGTGACATCATTACCGACCTTGCCGCCGGCCTGCAGGGCGGGCTGGGCATGGCCGCCAGCGGAAACATCCACCCAGGGAAGACGTCGATGTTCGAGCCGGTACACGGCTCCGCGCCCCCCCTCGCAGGGAAAAACGTAGCCAACCCATTCGGCGCGATCCTGACTGCCGCGATGATGCTAAGACACGTGGGATTAGCAGAAGAAGCGACCAGGATCGAAGCTGCTGTCCTGGAAGCCGTGAAGCAAAAGAAAACAACACAAGACATCGGCGGGAACTTCGGAACCGAAGAAGCGGGCGAGTGGGTGGCGAAACGAGTCCTCGAGTAGGGTTTACCAGACGTTTCAGCTCGTCGGCGGGCGGCTCTGGGCCGCGCCAGCGCCCAGATTCCGTAGTTTCGTCCGCCGCTTTGTTTTCATGGACATGTCGACATTGTACATACAATAACGGGCAATAATATACTTGACCAACCAGCGGCTATTGCTTGCGTGACCGTCTCGCCTTCACGCCGAAACTGATAGCGAAGGCGACGAAAATGAACACACAGGTCAACGTGGCTAGCATGAAGAGGTGATGATTACGGTCGGCTTGCCCGATGCCATAACCAGCCGCGTAGCCTACCAAGACAGTAGCCCTGTAGAACCAGAGAGTGCCAACGAGAGAAAGTACGAGACCGACGACGTGAACACGAACGGTTGTCTTTCTCATTTTTTTCCGGGCGCCGTTAAGGTTGTTGATGCCGTGACAGGGCTACTTGACCCGCGCGAGGCGTCCATGCCTTCGACTGCATTTCCTTCTGTATAATCACCCTTTTGTCGCGCAATCATCGAATTCCTGAGAGGATCTTTGTCGCAAGCAGAAATTGGGATCGTAGGCGGCAGCGGGCTGTACTCCATGCCCGGCCTGACCAAAGTGAAAGAAGTACGCCTGAAGACGCCATTCGGCAAGCCTTCCGATGCCTATGTCTTGGGCACGCTCGAAGGTCGCAAAGTTGCGTTCCTGGCCCGGCACGGACGGGGTCACCGCATTCTGCCCACCGAACTGAATTTTCGCGCCAACATTTACGGCTTCAAGCAGCTGGGCGTGGAGCGGATCGTTTCCATCTCTGCGGTGGGATCGTTAAAGCAAGAACATAAGCCGCTGGAGTTCGTCATCCCCGACCAGTTCTTCGACCGCACCCGGCACCGCGTGGACACGTTTTTCGGAAACGGCATCGTGGCCCACATCGCCTTCGCGGATCCAATCTGTTCCGACCTGGCCCGCGTGGTGGAGGGGGCCTGCAAAAAAGCGGGAGTGACCGGCAAGCGCGGCGGAACCTACCTGTGCATGGAGGGCCCGCAATTTTCCACCAAGGCCGAATCCAACCTCTATCGCAGTTGGGGGATGGACGTGATCGGCATGACCAACCTACAGGAAGCCAAGCTGGCGCGGGAAGCGGAAATTTGCTATGTGACGGTTGCGATGGTGACCGACTATGACTGCTGGCATCCACACCACGATTCGGTGACGGTGGACCAGATCGTGGCCGTATTGCTGAAAAATGCGGAGAACGCAACCTGGGTCGTGCGCGAAACCATAGCTGCCATGCCGCAGGAACGATCGTGCAAGTGTGGTTCGTCGCTGGCGCACGCGATTCTTACCGAACGCAGCAAGATTCCTGCAGCCACACGCCAGACGCTAAAACTCATTCTGGGTAAATATCTCGATAGAGATTCGAAAGCCAAAAAAGCATGAGCATAGTCGTGGTGGGTTCGGTTGCGTTCGACACCATCGCCAGCCCCTCTGGCAAAGTAGAGGACGTCCTGGGTGGTGCAGCGACATATTTCGCGCTCGCAGCAAGCTATTTCACCTCGGTGCGGGTCGTGGCCGTGGTCGGCGAGGATTTCACCCCAGAGTACGAAAATGTTTTGAAGAAGAGGGGCGTGGATACGCGCGGCATCGAACATGCCAAAGGTAAGACGTTTCGCTGGGGCGGGCAATATCACGACAACCTGAATGAAGCCAAGACGGACTTCACAGAGCTCAATGTCTTCGAGCAGTTCCGGCCGCGCATCCCGGCGGAATATCAGGATTCACAGTTTCTATTCCTCGCCAACATTCATCCTGATTTGCAGGCGGCGGTGCGGCGAGATATCAAGGGAGTACGCCTGACCGGGGGCGATACCATGAATTACTGGATCAACCGCACCCGCAAGGAATTGACGGAAACCCTGAAACTTGTCGACGTGCTGGTGATCAACGATACCGAGGCCAAAGCGTTGGGCGGGGAGACTAACTTGCCGAGAGCCGCACACAAGGTGCTGGCTCTGGGACCGCAGGCACTCGTGATCAAGCACGGCGAATACGGAGCGACAATTTTCTTCCGCGAGGGCGCGTTCGGCGTTGGCCGCCACCCTTTTCGCGCCCCCGCACTACCGATTGAAGAAGTGAAAGACCCGACCGGTGCGGGCGATTCCTTTGCTGGCGGTTTCATGGGTTACATTGCGTCGCAGGAAGAGTTGAATCGCGAGGTTCTGAAGCGCGCGCTCTTCTACGGTGGGGTCATGGGGTCGTTTGCGGTCGAGCAGTTTGGCACCGAGCGTCTGCAATCTCTTACCAGCGAAGAAATCGAAGCCCGTTTTCAAATCTTCCGCGAGCTGACCCACCTGGAATGAGCCCTCGCCCGATCCGGCACTGGGACCACGAAACTGCCCTGCTGGCCTGGCTTACGGCCTGTGTTTCGATTTTCTCCTTCCTGTTTTATTTTCACCGCGGCGATGTCCTGCTCTACGGCGACGCAGTCGCGCATATCAACATTGCGCGCCGGGTGTTCGACTCCCGCACCCCGGGCCTGCTGCAGTTGGGCACGGTTTGGCTACCGCTGCCTCATCTGCTGATGATTCCGTTTCTGTTTTCTGACTGGATGTGGAAGACGGGCGTGGGCGGATCGATTCCGTCGATGACGGCCTACATTTTCGGTACGTTGGGGGTTTTCCGTTTACTCCGCGGCGCGTTGGGTTTTTCCCCGGCCGACACCATGGCCAGGGTTGCAGCCTGGGGAGCCGCAATCGTCTACGCCGCGAACCCAAACCTAATCTATCTGCAAGCGACCGCCATGACCGAACCGCTGTACCTGGCGCTATTCATCTGGGCGGTGGGTTACTTCAACGAATTCGTGCGGCGAGCCGGGAATCGCGACGACTTCTCTCATGCGGCAAGGGCTTCATCCTCACTTTTGAAATCCGGAGTCTGCCT
>WNFR01003039.1_pt1 | contig 32544 bp, 30 predicted proteins | sample 5400221 | NCBI WGS metagenome assembly WNFR01 (sample SAMN13153357, study PRJNA577476) | soil metagenome | isolation source: 40 cm soil under Madrone tree | place: USA:California | collected 2016-06-14
GGGCATCGGTCAACAGCCGACCGTATCGCGCCATCGGCCCTCCCTCGGCGCTGCTGACCTTGCTTATCACTCATATTGAGTGGAACAACCACTGTAAAATCACAACCTTGTACCCAGTTTTGAAATAGGCTCTAGTCTTTCCTTTCCTCTTCTTCGCTCTCTGCTTCGTGAGCGTCGACATCAATTTCGATTTCTGCATCTACTTCCGGCTGGTCCTCATGCTGGTGCATGGCGCGTTCGCGAAGTGCTTGTTCTTCGCCGATGGCTTCGAGTTGCGTGTGCCAATCGAGTTCGCGGACGCGCTGCGGATTTTCCCGCCAGTCCGCCACGACCTTTACGAATAAGCCTAGATAAATTTTGGCCCCGAGGATTTGCTCAAGTTCCTTGCGGGCCTGGGTGCCGATTTTCTTCAACATTTCGCCTTTGTGGCCGATCAGGATTTTCTTTTGCGAGTCCCGCTCGACATGCATCGTCACTTCAATGCGGAGGAGATTTGGTTTTTCTTCCCATTTGTCGACGATGACCGCGAGCGCGTGCGGAACTTCGTGATAAGTGAGAGCGATGGCTTTTTCGCGAATGATTTCGCTCGCAAGGAATCGCTCGGGTTGGTCGGTAACCTGATCTTCCGGAAAATAGGGATCAGCCTCGGGAAGCACTTTCAGAATTTCCTCAATCAACGCGTCGCAACCATCGCCCTTAAGAGCGGAGATAGGCACCATCGCCGAGAACGGGAATTCCTTCTGGAACGCATCCAGAATGGGCAAGAGTTTTGTTTTGGGAAGCTTGTCCACTTTGTTCAGGGCGAGAATTACTTTTCCACGGAAACGTTTTGCGCGATCAAGCAGCAAATTGTCCGCGTGTGGCTGCATGGCGATCGCATCGGCCATTAGTAGCAGAACGTCAATTCCTTCCACGGCGGCGGCGACTTCACGCATCATCTGTTTATTGAGCGCGGATTTCGCTTCGTGAATGCCGGGCGTATCGATAAAAACGATTTGTCCCTCGGGGCGCGTAACGATGCCTTGAATGCGATTGCGAGTGGTTTGCGGTTTGGCCGTGACGATCGCAATTTTCTGTCCGACCAGGCGGTTGAGCAGCGTGGATTTTCCGGCGTTTGGACGCCCGACGATGGCGACGAATCCCGCGCGCGATTTTGCGTTTTGCTTTGTGGCTGGCTTTGTCATCGGACTAGTCGGGGGCGGCGATGCCGAGCGATTTCATTTTGCGATAAAGATGGGAGCGCTCGAGTCCGAGGGCGCTGGCGGTTTGCGTCATGTTCCAGCGGTTTTCCTGCAGCTTTCGCAAGATAAATTCGCGCTCGTAGGCGCTGCGCGCTTCATGAAGCGTTCCATACGGTTGGTGCAAACTTTCCGAAACGCCGCGGAAAAGTTCCGGAGGAAGATGATGCGGTTCGATGCGCGCCTGCGGGCAAACAATGACCAGGCGTTCAACGAGATTGCGCAGTTCGCGCACGTTTCCCGGCCACGGATAGCGCAAAAGAATTTCGAGGGCGGTTTCGCTCAACTCGCGCGTTTTCTTTCCGTATTCGGAACTGAACTCATTCAGGAAATGGCGCGCAAGAATCGCAATGTCTTCCTTGCGGTCGCGCAAAGGCGGAACAAAAAAGGGAATTACGTTCAGGCGGTAAAACAGATCCTGACGAAACGTGCCGCGCGCAATTTCCTTGTCGAGGTCTTTGTTGGTGGCGGCGATAACGCGCACATCTACGCGCACCGTCTGGTTGGAGCCGACCGGCTCGAATCGCTGCTCTTCAAGTACGCGCAAGACTTTCGCCTGCGTGCGAAGGCTCATGTCGCCGACTTCGTCGAGAAAAAGCGTGCCGCCATCGGCTGATTGAAATTTTCCGGTCTTATCTTCACTCGCTCCCGTGAAGCTCCCCTTGATGTGGCCGAAGAGTTCGGATTCGATGAGCTCTTCGGGAATCGCCGCGCAGTTCACTTCAACGAACGGCCCTTTGCTGCGCAGGCTCGCTGCATGCAACGCGCGCGCAACAAGTTCCTTTCCGGTGCCGCTCTCGCCATAAATCAGAACGCGGCCATTCGTCGGGCCCGTAACGCCAATTTGCTGGCGTAGCGCTTTCATCGGCACGCTCTCGCCGATGACTTGATAGCGATGGCCGAGTTCGCTGCGCAGCGATTGATTCTCTTCTTCAAGGCGGCGCTGCTGCACGGCATTGCGCACGAGCACGATGATCCGTTCGAGGGAGAGCGGCTTTTCGACGAAGTCAAATGCGCCGAGTTTTGTGGCGCGCACTGCAGTTTCGATGCTGCCGTGACCCGAAATCATGATGACCGCCGGAGGATGGGGAATGGATTGCATGCGGCTAAGGGCTTCGAGGCCATCCATGCCGGGGAGCCAGACGTCGAGAAGAATGACTTCGAGATCGCCACGGGCGGCGCGCTCCAACGCTTTTTCCGCGGATTCCGCAGATTCGACGTGATAGCCCTCGTCCGTGAGGATGGAAGAAAGCGATTCGCGGATGCCAGCTTCGTCGTCAACCACGAGAATGTGCGGATGAGGAGGCATGAGAAAAGTTGTCGAATACAAGGTACAGCAACAGGTGGAAGTGTTGCAAAGGAGGGACAGTGCCCACCCGAGCGAGCAAGGGGTTGTCCGAACGCGTGTACCCCGGGTGTTTTTGCAAAGAGTGCCCAACCGATTGGAAAGAGTGGGGATGAGTTGTCCTGTGGTGCAAAAGAGTGAAGTAAGAGTGTACTCCTCGCAAGAAAACACCCTGAGCAGGCCATGCCACCCCCGGGCAATCCATATGGTTGTCAAAGGAAAGGGGTTGCGGCAGGGGCAATGTGGATGAATGTGAAAACGAAGGACTTAGTCGAACTGGGCAAAACCGGGCCAGAAGGCTCGGTCGGGCTCGAAGAGATGGCGCGGCTCGATGCAGCGGCGCGCAGTTCACACGAAAGGTTGCAACGAAATTTGTTTCGAAAAACTGCAATGGATTTAGCTGATGGCGGCTTCAGGAACAGGAACCATTCACTCCACCGAAGGAGCGAGGGCATTTAGGCGACGGGAGTTTGCCGGATGAGGCGGGAGCCAGCGGACGAGGAGTCCGTTGTATTTAGGGACGACGACGGTAGAGCTCATTAGCCGGCTGCGGTCTGTGCCGCAGGCAGAACCTTGCAAGACGCATCAGGAATCGCCGGCGGCGGCGCCTTGGGTGCGTGAAGATTCCTTCGCGGAGGGAGAGGCCTGGGCTGTTTGACCTTCTTTGGGCGATGCGTCTGGCGATGCGATAGCTGAATCGGTTGAGGCGGCTTCTGGTGGAGCGGCTTTGCCCGCTGTAGGTTGAGGCGCGGCGGCATGCGGCGTGGCTACTTTGCTGTGCAGGATGGCGCCATCTTCGATGACGATGCCGCGGGTATCCATGTTACCGGTGAGACGGCCTGTGCTCGAGATGTGGACGCGCTCGCGGGCTTTGAGCGTACCGACGACTTCTCCCAGCACGATGATTTCGCGCGCTTCGATTTCCGCTGTGACGTGAGCGTGAGGTCCAGCCGTAAAGCTTCCCTCCGGCAGGTGCACTTTTCCTTCGAACGTGCCATCCAGGAAGAAGTCGCCTTCGCCGGAAATTTCTCCTTTGATGATGACGCCGCGGCTCACGGTGGCGGCCGTTGGCAAAGATGCAGCGGCGGGAGTCGCGGATTGCGCTGGCGAATTCGAGCGAGGCTTCGACTCAGAGGCGGATTCCGGAGCGGATTTTGCGTCTTCTGACTTGCGCCACATAGGCACCTCCATGCTGCAAACTCCGAAGCCGCGGAGCTGGGCGCGCCGGACAACTGAAGAGAGAGGCGAAGGTAGTACACGGGAGATGCGGTGTAAAGAGGGAATCGGCGTGTTGTCACGCAGAAGGCGAAAGGAAGAAGCATGTTCCCCGCTGAGCGCGTCTTCAAAAGGCGTCTGAGGGCTTTATTTGGCGACTCAGGTGGTATGATTTCGCGCCATGAAGGCAAAAGGGCTGACGCCGATATTGAATGTGACCGACATTGCCGCGAGTTTTGCGTGGTTTGAGAAGTGGGGCTGGCGGAAATGCTGGGATTGGGGAACGCCGCCGACGTTTGGGGCGGTTGGTTCGGGCGAGTGCGAGATTTTTCTTTGTCAGGGCGCGCAAGGCGGACGCGGCAAGGGAACGAATACAACCACCTTTCAAAAAGACGGAGACGAAGCAGGCGACAAGGGAGCGTGGATGTCCGTGTGGGTGGAGAACGTAGATGAAGTGCACCGGCAATGCGTTGCTGCCGGACTCGAAGTGACGTTTCCGCCGCACAACATGCCGTGGAATGTGCGAGAGATGCACGTGCGGCATCCGGATGGGCACGTGTTTCGGGTCAGCAAGGGGTTTGAAGAGGAAAAGTAGAACCTATTTGACGGCGCGGCGCGCGTCGGTCTGTGCGCAATGGACCTTACCCAGAGGTCCTTATCGGGGAGAGAGCCGGAATCTTCTACGAATAATTAGCGGGGTCTGTCCGCCAGTCGTTCGAGCAGATCCCATTTATTGCCGTAAAGGTCTTCAAAAACGGCAACAGTGCCGTAAGCCTCGGTGCGCGGAGATTCCACAAAGCGGATGCCGCGCGCAATCATTGCAGCGTGGTCGCGCTTAAGATTGTCCGTCTGAAGAAAAAGAAAGACGCGGCCGCCGGACTGCTTTCCCACGCAGGCGGCTTGTTCTGGGGTTGCCGAGCGAGCCAGCAGGAGGGCGGCTCCCGAGGGATTTGACGGACGAACGACAACCCAGCGCTTTCCGGCGCCCATCTCGGTGTTTTCGAGAAGAGAAAAGCCGAGTTTTTGTGTGAAGAATGCGATGGCTTCGTCATAGTCCCGGACCAGAAAAGTCACTTGAGCCAGAGTTTGGGTCATAGCGTTGCCTGTTGGGTCTGTGGATTCCTTTCGAGAGGATCAAGCAGGGCGCTCGGTGGAAGCGGCAACTTCCGCGGCGGGGAGTTCGAGGATGAAGCGGGAGCCGACGGGGGAGTTGTCTTCGACGCGGAGGAGGCCGTTGTGTTCGGAGACGACGCGAGAGGCTATGGCGAGGCCGAGACCGGTGCCGCGATCCTTGGTCGAGAAATGAGGAAGGAAGAGCTTGTCTTTGTCCGTGGGAGAGATGCCGTGCCCCGTGTCTTCCACGGCGATTTCGACGGAATCTGACTCAGAATTGAAGCGCGTGGTGACGCGAATGTTGCGCACGGCGGCGGATTCGAGCGCTTCGGCGGCGTTGTCAATTAAATTGACGATAACGCCGCGGAGGAGGCCGGCGTCGGCGCGAATGGTGGGAAGTGAATCTGCAAGAGTGCTGGTGAGCATGATGCCGTCGAGGCGGCCGGAGAAAACTTCGAGCGCTTCGCGAACAATTTCGTTGACGCCGGCGGGCTCCAGTTTGGCGGACGGGAAACGCACGAACTGAGAGAATTCGTTGACGAGAGCGGCGAGAGTGCCGACTTCACGCTCGATGAGATGCGAGCACTCTTCGACGAGCCGAGTCAGCTCAGGATCGAGCGGTTCGACGGTTTCGGATTCCGTGCGGCGCTGCAGATGGCGGATGAGCCGCTGCGAAGAGAGTTGAATGGGCGTGAGAGGGTTTTTGATTTCGTGCGCAATGCGGCGCGCAACTTCCTGCCACGCTGCGGATTTTTGTGCGAGGAGGAGTTCCGTGAGGTCGTCCACAACGAGGACGTAGCCGGTGTTAGCGCGGCGCGGGCCGAGTGAGCTTACGGTGACGGCGGCGTGAAGAACGCGGCCAGCGACGACCATTTCCACTTCGCGAGAAACGACACCCATGCGAAGCGAGCGCCGCATGAGGTTTTGCACGACGCGGGACGACTCTTGACCGAGGAGTACGTCCAGCGTTTCCGCATGCGGAGCCGACGCGCCGAAGATGCGCGCAACGGCGGAATTTGTGCGAAGAATACGAGCATCGGCGTCGAGCGAAAGCACGGCGGTAGGAATGCTCTCGAGAACAGTTTCCATGAGCTGCCGCCGGCGCTCGAGCTCCTGCACAGCTTGCTGGAGATTGCGCGTGAATTGATCAATCTGCGAACGCGAATCACGCAGCTGCGTGGTCATCGTATTGAAGGAGCGGACGAGAAGGCCGAGTTCGTCCTGCGCTTGCTCGGGAACCTGATATTCGAAATTGCCGGAGGAAACTTCGCGCGTACCCTCGGCGAGAGCCTGGATGGGCACCGTGACTTGTTTTGCGAGATAAAGCGCGAGCCACATCAAGGAAAAGAAAAGAAGGACCGTGAAAAAAACGAGGATGAGAAGGAGTTGCTGCTTAAGAGCGCGAAGGTGCTGCTTTTCCTGATCGTAGGCGGCGGTCTGAAGTTGGATTTCGGCAAGTCTGAGCGCGAAGTCGCTCGGGACCTGGCGTGCGGCGTAGAAAGTGGCGCCGTTTGCCGCCGGAGCGCCGGCAGCCAGCAACAGAATTCCTTCCGCGGACCAGAGCTCCGCGCCGCTCGCAAGTTTTTGCTTGAAAACCGGCGGCCCCTTTTTCCCATGGCAAGAGCTGAGCAGGACAACGGATTTGTCCGCGTTCACTTTCCAGTACGCGTCCGCCTCACCGCAAGGGATCGAGGAAATGGAAGCGGCCTGCGGAGATTGCATTAGAATGTTTGAGCCATATTTTTGCGCTATAGCGCTGAGCCGCGTGAACTCCGCTTTTCCCATCTCTTGAATCACGCTGGCGCTTTGTTCTGCCGCGATTTCAAGGGGACGCGGAAACCAGCGGGCCAGCGTGCGGTTGAGCAGCGAATAGCTGATCAAAAACATGAAGAAAACGGGGAGAAGAGAAATGGCCATCGCCCCGAGAACCATTTTTGTTTTGAAGCGCGCTCCGAGATGCTCGCGGCTGCGTTCTGCCGAAAGCCGAAGGACGGTGCGAAGAAGAATCAACAGAAAAACGAGGAGTAGCGCGGTGATGAAGGAAGAAACGGCATAGAGCGGAAGCACGTCGCGCCAGGTGCGGGGCTGGAAAGGCGCATCGAGCGAGCCCAACGTAAAGACGGCGGCCAGGAGGAGGGTAAGGATGATACCGCCGAGGATGAGACGAAGGCGCTGGCGTGGCGTGGTGGAAGTCATTGGTGAACGCTTGCCGGTAGAAAGGAATTCAACGGGCACGCCGAGCAAAGAGGTTGCGATTTGCGGCAAAAGTGTTTGCCGGTGTGAACGATAAGCGCGTGATACTCGTTGAAGAGTTGCGGGTCGCGCGGCAAGGAAGATTCGAACAGGGCGCGCAGTTCTTCATACGAGTGTTTTGCGGTGGCAAGATGATGGCGTTCGAGGATGCGGCGCGTATAAGCATCAATCACAAACACAGGATGATTGCCTGCGTAGAGCAGGATCGAGTCGGCGGTTTCCGGACCGATGCCGTGGACGGACAAAAGTTGTACGCGCAAGACGGAAGTGGGCGTTCGAAACATGCGCGTAAGTGAACCGCAATATTCCGCAAACAGGAACGCCGTGAACGCTTTCAATTTTCTGGCTTTTTGGCGGAAGTAGCCGGACGAACGAATCAGCCGCGCGAGTTTTGCAGGTGCGACGGCTTCCATCGCGCGCGGCGCAAGCAGTCGCGCGGTGCGAAGATTCTGTATGGCGCCTTCCACGTTCGCCCACGACGTATTTTGCGTAAGAATTGCGCCGACAATAATTTCGAAGCGCGACCGTCCGGGCCACCAAAGCTGCGGCCCATGCGCATCAAACAAGGCGCTAAAATAATCGTTGAGAATGGAAAGCCGCGCCGGCTTCCCAAATCTCGCGCGAGCGCCGACAATTTTCGTCACGGGCACCAACGAGTGGACAGAATTTGGCAAAGACGCGTGAGAAGACATCGCAAAACTCACGATAGCCACGGCACTTCGGCAAGTCAAGAAATGGGGTAGTACCAAAGCACTACAGCTGCCCAATGGTACAGGTATTAGCGAGTTTAGAACGACGAAACAATTTCTGGACGCCACAGGCGTGGGAGTTTGCTAATTTGAGCGCTGGGCCCTTTTTGTTTACGGAGTGCCGCGGATGTCTGTTCGCTTAGGCGAAATCTTAGTTAAGGAAAGCCTGATCACGCAGGACCAGCTGCAGAAGGCGCTCGAATTTCAGCGCGCCAACGGCGGCAAGCTGGGTAGCTGCCTGACGAAGCTCGGCTTTATTACGGACGACGACATCACGGGCGTGCTGTCGCGGCAGTACGGCGTCCCCTCCATCAACCTCAAATACTACGAAATCGACCCGACAGTAATTCGCCTGATTCCCCAGGACACAGCGTTGCGGTATCAAGTGATTCCGCTCTCGCGCGTCGGCTCCGTGCTGACGATTGCGATGACGGACCCGACGAACGTGTTTGCGATGGACGACGTCAAGTTCATGACCGGCTTCAATGTTGAGCCGGTGGTTGCATCGGAAGCGGCGATCGCGGAAGCCATCTCGCGGTTTTATGGCGGCGCGAGCACAAATGGAGAAGAGCTTTCGAACTTGATGAAAGACCTCGTCGCGGAAGACGAGGAGCTGGAGCTCGCGGCGGACGAAGCGGAATTGGACGCGGCGGCACTGGAAAAGGCCGCGGACGAAGCGCCCATCATCAAGCTGGTGAATTTGATTTTGACGGACTCCGTGAAGCGGGGCGCGAGCGATATTCACGTGGAACCGTACGAAACGGAAATGCGCGTGCGCTTCCGCATTGACGGGCAATTGCAGACCGTGATGAATCCGCCGCTCAAAGTGAAGGACGCCATCACCAGCCGCATGAAAATCATGGCCAAGCTGGACATCGCGGAAAAGCGGTTGCCGCAAGACGGCCGCATCATGATCAAGTACAGAGCCGACGGCAAGCGCAAGGAACTGGACTTCCGCGTTTCCACCGTGCCGACGCTCTACGGCGAAAAAATCGTACTCCGGTTGCTGGACAAGGAAAATCTCCGGCTGGACATGACCAAGCTGGGTTTCGAATCGGAATCGCTAAAGAAATTCGAACGCAACATTCTGAGACCATACGGCATGGTGCTGGTCACTGGACCAACCGGTTCGGGAAAAACGAACACACTTTATTCCTCGGTCGCGCGCCTGAATCAGGTGGACACCAACATCATGACCGCGGAAGATCCCGTCGAATTTCAACTTAGCGGCATCAACCAGGTGCAGATGAAGGAACAGATCGGGTTGAACTTCGCCGCCGCGTTGCGCGCTTTTCTGCGGCAAGACCCGAACATCATTCTGGTCGGAGAGATTCGCGACTTCGAAACGGCGGAAATCGGCGTGAAGGCGGCGCTTACGGGCCACTTGGTTCTTTCCACGCTGCATACCAACGACGCGCCTTCCACCATCAGCCGTTTGATGAATATGGGCATCGAGCCGTTCCTCGTCGCGACTTCCGTGAACCTGATTTGCGCGCAGCGTCTTGTGCGCCGCATCTGCACGAACTGCAAGGAAGTTTTGGACCTGCCAGAGCAGGCGCTGATAGACGCGGGCTACACACCGGAAGAAGCGAAGACCACGAAGATCTATCACGGCAAGGGCTGCACGACCTGCAACAAGGGCGGGTACAAGGGCCGCACGGGTTTGTATGAAGTGATGGAAATTAACGACGAGCTTCGCGAATTGATTTTGGTCGGCGCGTCGGCACTGGAGTTGAAGAAAAAGGCCATCGAGCAGGGAATGATCACGCTGCGGCGAAGCGGTTTGATCAAGTGCGCAGCGGGCCAAACGACGCTGGATGAAGTCTTGCGCGAAACGGTTCTCTAGAGAAAAGGGTGAAGGCATGTCTGGAATTACGTTGAGTGAATTGCTGAAGAAGATGATCGAGATGGGCGGCTCGGACCTGCACATCACGACCAACAGCGCGCCTCGTGTGCGCGTTCACGGCCACTTGCGTCCGCTCGATATGCCGCCGCTGACCGCAGCGGACACGAAGTCGCTTGCGTACAGCGTTTTGACGGACGCGCAAAAGCACCGCTTTGAAGAGAACCTGGAACTCGACTTCTCGTTCGGCTTGAAAAGTCTGGCCCGCTTCCGCGGCAACGTTTTCAATCAGCGCGGCGCGGTCGGAGCCGTCTTCAGAACCATTCCGTGGGAAATCAAGGGTTTTGACGCCCTGGGCCTGCCCACCGTTGTGCGCGGATTGTGCGACAAGCCGCGCGGGCTGGTGTTGGTGACCGGTCCGACGGGTTCCGGTAAATCCACAACTCTCGCTGCGATGCTCGACAAGATTAACGCCGAGCGCGAAGAGCACATGATCACGATCGAGGATCCGATCGAATTCCTGCACAACCACAAGAAGTGCCTGGTGAACCAGCGTGAGGTCCACGCGGACACGCACTCTTTCGCAAATTCGCTCCGTGCCGCGTTGCGCGAGGATCCGGACGTCGTGCTCATCGGCGAAATGCGCGACCTCGAAACCATTGAATCCGCGCTGCGTATCGCGGAAACGGGCCACTTGACCTTCGCCACGCTGCACACAAACAGCGCCGCTTCCACCATCAACCGTATTATTGACGTATTTCCCGCGCACCAGCAGCCGCAGATTCGCGCACAGCTCTCCATGGTGCTGGAAGGCATTCTTTGTCAGGCGCTCCTGCCTCGCACGGATGGACGCGGCCGCGCGATGGTGATGGAAATCCTTGTGCCAACGCCTGCTATCCGCAACCTGATTCGCGAAGACAAGATTCACCAGATTTACTCGGCCATGCAAACGGGCACCAGCCAAACGGGCATGCAGACGTTCAACCAGGCCCTGGCGAGCGCGTATTTTGCAAAAGCGATCTCTCTGGACGTGGCGCTTTCGCGCTCTTCGAATCCAGACGAGTTGCAGGACATGATCAACCGCGGAGTAACGGCCCCGACGGGCGGCGGCAAAGCGCCCGCTGGGAAACGATAAGAGTTTTGCGGGCAGAACGAATAAAGGCCCGCGAGAGAGCGTGACCGACTGAGGAGGTAGGCTATGCCGGTCTATACATACAGAGGTACAAACCGCGCCGGTGCATCCGTGAGCGGTGAAATGACTGCAGCGAACAAGTCCGACTTGCAGAATCTCTTGAAGCGCCAGCAGATTACCGCTTCGAAGATGAGCGAGAAGGGCCGGGAATTTAACATTCCCACGTTCGGCGGAGGCATAGAAGCAAAGGAGCTAGCGATCTTCACGCGCCAATTCTCGGTGATGATTGACGCCGGCTTGCCGCTCGTGCAGTGTCTCGAGATTCTTGCGGGTCAGCAGGAGAACAAGATGTTTCAAAAAGTGCTGACCAATACGCGCGAGATGGTGGAGAGCGGCTCGACGCTGTCAGCCGCCATGAAAGCCTCGCCCAAAGTGTTCGATCCGCTGTACACGAACATGGTGGAAGCGGGCGAGACGGGCGGTATTCTCGACACGATTCTCCAACGCCTCTCCGCGTACATTGAAAAGAACGTCAAGCTGCAGCGCGCCGTGAAATCGGCCATGGTGTATCCGATTGGCGTTTTGACCGTCGCCGGCGGCGTCATCACCTTGCTTCTCTGGAAGGTGGTTCCGATTTTCGCGACTTTGTTTCTTGGCCTCGGCGTTGAGCTCCCCTTGCCGACGAAGATCGTTATTCAGCTCAGCAATTTCGTTGGAAGCTACTTCGGTTTGATGATTTTGGTCGGGATTGTCGGCAGCATCTTTGCAGTAAGAGCGTGGTACGGAACGCCGCAAGGCCGGCTCGCGATAGATACTTTGATCTTGAAAATGCCGGTGCTCGGCATTTTGATGAGAAAGATCGCGGTTGCGCGGTTCACCCGGACGCTCGGAACACTGATTTCGAGCGGCGTGCCCATCCTGGAAGGTCTCGATATCACAGCCAGGACCGCGGGTAACGCGGTTGTGGAACGCGCGTTGATGAAGGTGCGGAAGGCGCTCGAAGAAGGTAAATCCCTCACCGAGCCTTTGAAAGAGTCCGATGTCTTCCCGGGCATGGTGACGCAGATGATCGGCGTCGGCGAACAGACGGGCGCGATGGATGCGATGTTGCAAAAGATCGCAGACTTCTATGAAGACGAAGTCGATTCGGCAGTGAAGGACTTGCTGACTGCCCTCGAGCCCATCATGATCGTATTTCTCGGTCTGGTAGTAGGTGGCGTGGTCATTTCGATGTACTTGCCGCTGTTCACGGTTATCGGCAAGCTCAGCGATTCGCACTAAGCCGGACAGCTCGTCCGGAATTGAGAAGAGTACCGGGCGAGGGGAGGCCGCCGGCCAAGGCGTCCTCCCCTTGTTCCGCTTTAGGATGAGGGCGCGGAGACGATGGACAAAAATCAGACCATGCATGAATGGCTGAATTGGCTGACGCGAGTCCGCCTTCTGTTCATTGTTTTGATTCTCGCCGTGGGCGTCGTGTGGCCGCAATATTTCCCGACCTCCAGCGCTTACCGTCTGTTTCTTCCCATCATCATTCTGTGGATCACTTTTGGGATTCTGGAACTGATTCTGGTGCGTTGGATGCCGCATGCGACCTGGCAGGGCGGCCTGCACGTGGCTTGCGATGCGGTCATGGTCAGTGGCGTGGTTTATGCGACGGGCCTCCAGGACAGCTACTTCAATTCGCTCTACCTGCTGGTGATTATTGTCGCGACGATACTCTTTTCGCGGCGCGCTGCGTACCTGCTCGCGGGCTTTTGTTTTGTATTGCTGGGTGGTTTGACCTTGCTAGTCATCTCCGGGAAATTGCCCGCAAGCTCAATCAGCACTCCATCGTCAGCGGGTATCCGCATCTGGTTTTTGAGCAACGCACTGGGATTTGTGGTTGTGGCATTCTTGGGCAGCGTCCTCGCGCAGTCGTTGCGGAAGAAGGGAATTGAACTCGAGGAAAAGCGCGAAGAGCTCCTCGACCTTCAGGATTTTACCGAAGACATCATCCATTCCATGCGCGGCGGCCTCCTCACCACGGACGTAGACGGAGGGATCACGCTGCTGAACCGCACGGGGGAAGAGATCCTTGGCAGGCGCTTTGCCGAAGTTCGCGGGCTCAAACTGCAAGACTGGAATGAAGACTTTTGGCTGCCTGGCCAAATGAACGGCTTGGAAAAATCGGGGCAACGCCGCGAAATTGAGTTTCAAACCCCGGACGGGCACCAGCGCTATATCGGCATCAGCGTTTCTCCTCTCCGCTCGCGCGATCTGAAGCGCAGCGGATACGTGTTTAATTTCCAGGATTTGACCGAACTGCGTCGCCTTGAGCAGGAAGTCGCAACGAAGGAACGCATGGCCGCGTTGGGAAGACTCTCCGCGGCGATTGCGCATGAGATTCGCCAGCCTTTGACGGCGATGGCCGGCGCCGTCGGCGAATTGGGCCGCATGGTGCCGATGGAGGAAGACGAAAAACACCTGGTGAACATTGTCAGCCGCGAATCGGAACGGCTGAATCAGATCATCACAGACTTCCTGAACTATTCGCGCGAGAAAACCTATGAGTTCAAGGAAGCGGATGTCCGCTCGTTGCTTGAAGAAACGCTCACGCTGCTCGAAAAGAAGCCGGAAGTCGGAAACAAGTACTTGATTGAGCGGACCTACAACGGAAGGGAAATCAAGGCGCGCGTGGATGCGGGAAGAATCCGGCAGGTGTTCTGGAATTTATGCGACAACGCGCTGCGCGCCATGCCCAATGGCGGAAGGCTTACCGTCAGCGTTGACGAGCGGCCGTTTTGGCTGCGCGTGGCGTTTCGCGATACGGGCGTTGGACTCGATGCGAAACAGAAGGCAAAGATCTTTGAGCCGCTGCAATCCAATTTTGAAGGCGGAACCGGACTTGGACTTTCGATCGTGTATCAGATCGTTCAGGCTCACAGCGGGCGAATCACCGTCGTCTCCGAAAAGGACAAAGGCGCGGAATTTATCGTGGAACTGCCACGTGTGGCGTGAGGGTTTATGCTAGCGACAAAAACGGCATCTAAAGACAAAGACACAGTTCGCGAAATGGCGCGCATCCTCGTTGTGGATGACGAGCGGTCCATCTGCGAATTGCTGGAAATTACTTTCCGCAAAGAAGGGCACCGCGTTGAAGTGGCAAACACTATGGACGCCGCGAAACGCAAACTGGAATCACAAATTTTTGACATCGTGATTTCCGATATCCGCATGCCGGGTGCGAACGGCCTGGATTTGCTGAAATTCGTCAAGGAAGTTTCCCCGCAATGCTTTTTTCTGCTCATCACCGGTGTACCGACCGTTGAGACAGCTATCGGGGCCATTAACGCGGGCGCCGACAGATACGTAATCAAGGACCACGACCTCGTGGACCAGCTTCGCCGCGCGGTAAGTGGGGTTTCTGAAAACCTGAAATGGCGGAAAGAAGCCGGCTACCTGCGGCGCGAACTGCGCCGTCTCACGGGGCTGGACAACATCCTGGGCCAGAGCCCTAAAATGCGCGCGATCTTTGAGCTGATTCAGACGATTGCTCCACAGTCGAGCCGCGTCTTGATTACCGGCGAAAGCGGCACGGGTAAAGAACTCGTCGCGCGCGCGATTCACGAAAACAGCCAGCGGTCGCAGGCTCCATTCATCACGATTAACTGCGGCGCCTTTCCGGAAACGCTACTAGAATCGGAGTTGTTCGGTTATGTGAAGGGCGCATTCACCGGTGCGAACGAAAACAGGCAGGGACTCTTCCAGGCCGCGCATGGCGGCACGCTCTTCATGGACGAAATTGGAAACATGAGCCTGACCATGCAGGTGAAGTTGTACCGCGTGCTGCAGGAAGGAAAAGTGCGGCCGATCGGCAGCACGGAAGAAATCGACGTGGACGTTCGGGTCATCGCCGCCACCAACAAGGAGTTCGAAAAAGAGATTGCGGAAGGAAGATTTCGCGAGGACCTGTACTACCGGCTGAGCGTTATTCCGATTCAACTGCCGCCTTTGCGGGAACGTCGCGAAGATATACCTCTGCTGGCCCGGCACTTTGTGGAGCGGTTCCGCAAATCCATGGAGAAGCCGATTATGGGAATTTCCGCGGAAACGCTGCGACGGCTGGAAGCCTACGATTGGCCGGGCAACGTTCGCGAACTTGAAAACACCATGGAGCGTGCGATCGCGCTGGAGAGTGGGCCGGAAATTTCTCTTGGGTCGCTACCGGATCGAATCGCGGGTTACGCGGGGCCCTCATCGCTTGCATCCGGCAACGGGCATGCTAGCGCATTTCCGGAGGAAGGCGTGGATTTTGAAAAAGAAATCGCGGAAGCGGAGCGTAGATACATCGCCGGCGCTTTGGAAAAGGCAGACGGCGTACGCACGCGCGCTTCCGAGTTGCTGCACATCACGTATCGGTCGTTCCGCCACTACGCGAAAAAGCACAATCTATAGGCACAGGCAGTCCGAAGACGCTGGAGCTGATCTAGCGCCGCACGAATACTGCAGCCTGCGGATCGATATAGACCTGTTTGAATCTGGAATCACAGCGCAGCAGTCCTGCCAGCGGAGATTTTGAAGGCCAGATAATCAGGTTGGCCCGAGCAAGATCGGGATCGTTTTCCCACCCCGGAAAGCCCCGCAGGGAATCAGAATAGGCCTTGACGCGCTCGTCGCCATGAACATTGGTGCGTCCGTCCATGGAAACCGGAATGGACGGCAGCCGCCAGATCAAATAGCCCCCGCTGCTGAAGTCGTTATAGAGCGGCCCTTGCAGGTGATGCGCCTCAACATAACGAACGGCGGCTTCGGGGTATCTGCCCGCCATACTCATCTCAATCCAATTTGTATTGATGTCGTAGCGCCGCCACGCCACAGCCAGAACGGCAAAGACGCAAACCACGAGCGCCCATTGATGCTTGACCGTGAGCGCGCGAGGCCGCGCGCGATCTGCTTCCGGAGAACGAAGACTCACGGCAATCAAGGCCACGGAAACAACAGCAAGCATCCAGGAATCTTTTATAGACCGAAATCCGAGCACAACCGAAAATGCGAACAGCACAAGATAGATCGGCCGTAGAGTGCGGCTCCGTCCGAGCGCCATCGCCGCGGCCAAGACGAGAAGAGGGAACGCAAAGTGAAATGGCTCGCGAAAACTGATCGCCAGCATCTCTGTGATGGACTGATAGATGTTTTTTTGCCACGCGTAGAGAAAAACCGTGGAGTAGATATGCCAGAAATAAGGCGTGCACAGAGTTGCCAAAACTGACGCAAGGAATATCCAGACAGATTTTGTCGGCAGCGTTGCGGAGGGGGGCCTATAGCGGAGGACAAGATTCAGCAACGGTTCGAATAAGAAAATCGCCAGAATAATCAATCCATGAATAAATTGGATGTGAATGCTGGCCCACAACAAAAAAATCGGCGGCAGCCAGTACAATTTCGAAAACTGATTCTTGAGCAGCGCGGAGAAAAGCAGCTGCAATTCAAGAATGAAAAAAACAACAGTAAACATTCCCGGCCGCGGTGCGTAGAGCGAGGTCATGGAATATGCTGCGAGCGCTGTGGCTGCAGCGCTCGGCCAGAAACTGAGGTCTAACGCCCGCGCCAACCGGTAAATGCAAACCGGTATCGCGATTCGAACCGCCACTTCCAGAAACGCAAAGCCGATCAGGCCAAAAGCGCGATAAAGTGCCGCAAAAAAAACGTCGAACAGCCAGCTGTAGTCATACCAGGGCTTTCCGGCCCCATAGCTGGAAAACGGGTCAGTGAAGGGGACAGCGTGATGCGAAAGGATCCATTCGCCCGCCTGCAGATGCCAGCCGAAGTCGGGGTCCGTCATCTGAAAGTTGTGAATGTAAAACACCGCGGGAAACGTGAAAAGCGCCAGCAGAGCGATGAACTTTAGCGAGGGATCGTCCCTGAGCCGGGTCCGCAACCGGACTCGAAGCGTAGACGACGGCTCAGTCGTCGCACTGGAACTCCCATCCGATGAGGTCACCAAGGCCGCATATCCCCCAAAGCGCTTCGTCAAAATGCTAGGTTAGCTTGGGCTATGAGGCCCGCGAGGGCTCTCTGGGGCTAAGTTTCCAGAATTGAACTGCTTGCGCCTGAGATTCGTGCCAAAATGGGCCAGCGTGACAGCCCCCTATACGAAATGAGTGGTCCATTTTGGGGCACGAGCGACAAAAAATGTCGACGAAATCAGTCGAATTGGGTCATCCTTGCTATGATCGGGCTAGATTTGTCGTGGGCGATACCCCTCTACTCCGTGTAAGCTATGTATTTTCAACTACATATAGATTATGATGCCTTTGGAGTGAAGCTTGCACGCCCTAGAGGGTGCGCTGGCACGAATACATTCTTACAGTGTCCTAAAAGGAGTCTTGAATGAAGAGGCAGAAGGGTTTCTCTCTTATCGAGTTGCTGATCGTCGTGGCGATCATTCTGATCATCGCGGCCATCGCAATTCCGAACCTGATTAAGTCGAAGATGGCGGCGAACGAGTCTTCGGCCGTGGGTTCTCTCCGTACGATTACGACGCCTTGGCGGATCTTCAGACCGGCACTGGCTGCACCGCGGCTTCGAACGAAATCGACAACACTCTGTCGACCGGCAAGAAGAGCGGCTACAGCTTCGTCTACACCGGCGTAGCTGGACCACCGTCCACGCAGTTCAGCGTCACCGCGGATCCGCAGACCACGTCTTCCGGCTCGCGCCACTTTTTCGTGGACGAGTCCGGTGTGATTCGCTTCAACCCGACAGCAACTGCAGGGAACACCGACAACGCATTGCAGTAAGCTGAGCAGTTTCCGTATCCTAAGGGGAAGCCTCCAGGCTTCCCCTTTTTCATTTCGTAACGTCCGTAGCTCACTTCTCGACGCTGCGCCGCGGATCAGTAAACAAGGATAAGCCGAAGCCGCCCATACAGAAGCAGTTACGGAGGACCGAGTGGTCGAAAATTGGCCTTATTCGGCCTTTCCTGACAAAAAATGTCAAAGGATTAGAACAGATTGCGTCGTCAGATGGCCCGGTTCGGGGATTTAGGTGGCAGAAATGGAACTAAGAAGGCCATTCTAAGAGATAAGATCTGTATTTTCTATTACTTAGCATTCATTAGGGTTTTTGGCCACCGGCTTGCACCTTAGTCCTGCAGTGCTCTGGCACCACACACTTAAGGAGATAGCATGAAGAAGCAAAAGGGTTTCTCTCTTATCGAGTTGCTGATCGTCGTGGCGATCATTCTGATCATCGCGGCCATCGCAATTCCGAACCTGATTAAGTCGAAGATGGCGGCGAACGAGTCTTCGGCCGTGGGTTCTCTCCGTACGATTACGACTTCGAACGAAATCGACAACACTTTGTCGACCGGCAAGAAGAGCGGCTACAGTTTCACCTACACCTACGTGGCTGGACCACCGTCCACACAGTTCACGACCAAGGCGGATCCTCAGACCACGTCTTCCGGCTCGCGCCACTTTTTCGTGGACGAGTCCGGTGTGATTCGCTTCAACCCGACGGCAGCTGCAGGAAACACCGACAACGCATTGCAGTAAGCTGAGCAGTTTCCGTATCCAAAGGGGAAGCCTTCGGGCTTCCCCTTTATTTTTTTCAAGTGTGAATCGCGCTAGCAAAATGTGTCAAAAGGATTGACCGAAAAGGTTAAGTTAGGAACCTCTTTCGACCGCGTCCCCAACTTGGCTCTGGCAAGTTTTATGTTCTTTATTTACTTGAAATTGCGGAATAGAGTACACGAGCCCTTGTCAAGACTGCTCCCAGTATGGCTATGAACGTGTATATATCTGGTTGTAAGATTCTGTGGTCAGAATCGCAGTAGAGGTCTAGCCTTTCTCTCTCTACAGGCGTGCAAAATAACGGCCTGCTGCAGGGAAGATCTCGAGGGACATGATGAACGCCGGATTTCAGGTTGGAAGGGGACGCAGGTGTCCCAATGCTCGTGGATTCTCTCTGATCGAATTGTTGATTGTTGTTGCCATCATTTTGATCATTGCTGCGATCGCCATTCCAAATTTGTTGCAGGCTAAAATGTCTGCAAACGAATCTGCTGCCGCGGCCTCGATTCACGCCATCAACACGGCGAATATTGCTTATTCGACAGCCAATCCTCTGGTCGGCTTTGCCGCAACCCTCCCGGACTTGGGGCCGACACCCGGGCAAGGGTATATTGACAGCAATTTAGCTGGTGGCACGAAGAGCGGTTACAAGTTCACATACACCCCGGACACTTCGAGCACGCCAAGCACAGCGTATACGCTGAGTGTCGACCCGGTGACGCGCGGCGTTACAGGACGGCGCAGCTTTTTTACCAACGAAATGAACGTCATTCACTACAACGGAACGGCTCCCGCAAGTGCCAACGATAACGTGCTCGAATAGCTGCGCAAGAATTTTCCGGCGAATGTTAGACTTGCACTATGAAGTCAGTATTCGCCGCTTTCTTTTTGCTGGCATTGTTTCCCGCGCAAGCCTCTGAAGACTCCCAGGTTTATGTAAAACAACTCGAGTCCGCCTATAAGCGCGCGCGTACTCTGGAAGCAAAATTCCTCCAGGAGTACAGCGAGGGAGGCCGCGTGACGCGCAGTGAGGCAGGCACCGCGTATTTCCGCCGTCCGGGCAAAATGCGCTGGGAGTACGCTGCACCGGAGAATAACCTGTTTGTTGTCGATGGAAAGTTCGCGTGGTTTTATGTCCCGGCTGATCGCACCGTCTCGCGCGTGGCAGCCCGCGACAGCAGTGACTGGCGCACACCATTGGCTTTGCTCGCAGGCGAAATGAAAGTCAGCCGCGTTTGTTCCAAGGTCAGTCTGCCCGCGGAGCAACCGAAGGACAAAAGCCTCGTCAGAATTGATTGCACCGTGCGCGGCACGGAAAAGGACAGCAAGTCAGGGAAACCGCACGACACCGCGTACTTCGAGATCAGGAAATCTAGTGGTGAGCTTCAGCGTGTGGTAGTGACTGGCTCCGGCGGTGTGCGCATGGAAATGCAGTTTTCGAATTGGCAATTCGACCCGCCTGCGGGCGATGAACTTTTTCACTTTCAGCCGCCCAAAGGTGTTGCTATCGTGGATGGCGAAGAGCTCATGGCTGGTCCGACCCAGCTGCTGCAATAATTTCTATGAGAAGCTTGCAAGGAACTGATTATACGCCGGTTAAAAAATCCCACCGTTGCAACTGGCGAACGTACAACTCTTCTCCGCTACCCTGCAACTGTTTGAGTTGAGGTAAACTTAAGACTATGGGGGAATTTGTCTGCCGCGTTGCGGATGCCAACGGGCGTGTCTTTTCCCACGTCGAGGCAGCCGGCACAAGCACGGAAGCCCGCCAGAAGCTGGCGGACCGGGGGCTGTATGTCTATTCCGTCGAAGCCCGCAACAGCCTGATTAGCGGCCTTCTCAACCGGCAGAGCACCAAGCAAGTTAGCGGCTCCGATTTCCTCATTCTCAACCAACAATTTAATACGCTGATCAAAGCGGGCCTGCCCATCTTGCGCGCCCTGGATCTGCTCGCGGAACGCGCTAGCTCGCCGCGTTTGCGGCCGGTCGTCTCGCAAATCCGTAATCGCGTTCGCGAAGGGAAATCTTTGTCGGAAGCCGTAACCGAGTCCGGTGTTTTTTCGAAAGTCTACTCGACGGCGATTCTTGCCGGCGAAAAGAGCGGAAATCTTTCCGGCGTTCTCGATTATTACATCGCCTATCAGCGTGTGAGCACTGGCGTTCGAAAGAAAATCCTGGCCACCCTGGTCTATCCGACCCTCTTGATTTGCGTCGCGGCGATTGTCGTAACCTACCTCGTGACCGTAGTCGTTCCGAAATTCGCGCTCCTCTATGAGGACATGAAAGTCCCTCTGCCGACGCCCACCAAAGTCCTCATCGGTCTCACCGTGGATTACAGGTATGCTGTGCTCAGCACGATCGGGGCATTCTTTCTGATTGCTATTGGGCTTTTCGCCTGGTCGCGGTCGGAAGAAGGCGGCGTTGCCGTGGACCGCATGAAATTCCGCTTGCCCTTCGTCGGCGAAACCATCTTGAAATTTCAGGTTGCGCAATTCGCGCGAACCCTTTCGACGCTGCTTGCCGGTGGTACGCCGCTTGTGGCAGGCCTGCAAACTGCCGGCGACGCCATCGAGAGCAGGCTGCTCCGCGGCACGGTGGCCAGTGCGACGCAGAAAGTACGCGAAGGCGATTCGCTGCACTCATCCCTCTCCTCGATGGGCATCATGCCGGAGCTCGCGCTTGATATGATTGAAGTCGGTGAATCGAGCGGCGCGCTCGCACCTATGCTCACCAGCGTCGCGGAATTTTACGAGGAAGAAGTAAACTTGCGTTTGGGAGCGATGGTTTCCCTCATCGAGCCTGCCATACTTATCTTCATGGGATTGTTCGTCGCTTTTATTTTGATCTCGCTCTATTTGCCTATTTTCTCGATTTCAGTTACCGGTACGACCGGCGCCGGTTAGAACGGAACCCATGGGAACGACACACCAAAACGTCACGATCAACGGCTCGCCGGCTCTCAGCGCTGAAGAGCAGCACGAGCGCGAACATTCGCGGAAGCTCGCCGAGCGCTACCGCTTTCCGTTTGTGGACTTGCGTGAACAAAGAATTGACCCGGAACTGTTCCGCACCATTCAAGCCGATTTGATGTTCCGCTACAACTTCGTCCCGCTCGAAGTGCAGAACAACGTGCTTTCCATCGCCGTTGCGGAACCAAGCCAGGTTGCCCTCACCGACGAACTGCAGCTTCTTCTCGGTAAGAAACTTTCCATCAAGGTCGCCACGGCCCGTCAGATTGGAGACCTGCTCAAGCGCACCGAGCAATCCCAGCGCGTTCTCGAACAGGCAACCGAAGCTTTCACTCTTCAAGTCAGCAAGACGGAGGAAGAGGGCGACGAGACGCTCTCCGGCGATCGCGTTACGCGGGACACCACTGCGAGCCCCGTCGTAAAACTCGTCGAAACTGTCATCTTCACTGCACTCGAGCGCCGCGCCAGTGACATTCATATCGAAGCGCGCGACGCGGAAGTCGCCGTGAAATACCGCATTGACGGCGTCTTGCAACACGCCATGCAGCCGATTTCCAAAGATTGGCACTCGTCTGTCATTTCTCGCATCAAGGTCCTCAGCGATTTGGACATTGCCGAACGCCGCGTTCCACAGGACGGCAGATTCCGCGTCAAATACAAAGGCCGCTTCATTGACCTTCGCGTTTCCATCATGCCCGCAAGCCACGGCGAGGACGCGGTTCTGCGTGTTCTGGATAAGGAAACGCTCTCGGAAAAATTCCACAGCTTGAGTCTGGACGTCGTGGGTTTCTCAGCTGAAGAGATGCGCAGGTTCCGGCGCTATATCCGCGAACCGTACGGCATGGTGCTCGTCACGGGACCCACCGGCTCGGGCAAGACCACGACCCTCTATGCGGCGGTAAACGAAATCAAGACCGACGAAGACAAGATCATCACCATCGAAGACCCGGTCGAATATCAGTTGCGAGGCATCACCCAGATTCCCGTAAACGAAAAGAAAGGTCTGACCTTCGCGCGCGGCTTGCGCTCCATCCTGCGCCACGACCCGGACAAAATCATGGTCGGCGAGATTCGTGACCAGGAGACCGCTCAAATCGCCATCCAATCCGCGCTCACCGGCCACCTCGTGTTCACAACGGTCCACGCCAACAACGTCACCGACGTCATCGGCCGTTTCATCAATATGGGCGTAGAACCATACAACTTCGTTTCCGCTCTGAACTGCATCCTGGCGCAGCGGCTCGTTCGCGTTATCTGCACCAATTGCAAGCAACAGCGGAAGTTAACCCCCCAGGAGATGGCCGAAGCGGGTCTAAAGCCGGAAGAGTGGGCTAACACTCCATTGTCGGAAGGCGCGGGTTGCCTGGAGTGTTCCGGAACCGGATATCACGGCCGTACCGCAATTTGCGAACTTCTTGACCTGACCGATCGCATTCGCGAAATGATTATTGATCGCAGGCCGACGTCTGAAATTAAGCGTATCGCTCGCGAAGAGGGAATGGTCACGTTGCGCGAGAGCGGCATAAACAAGATCAAATTGGGTTTGACCACGTTGCGGGAAATTAATAAGGTGACGTTCGTTGACTGAAACCGCCACATTTCGAAAGGGCATCTATCAGAACGAACTTGTGCGCAAGTTCGCCATGTGGCTGGACGCTTCTCCGCATCCGCCGCTCGCGGTCGAAATTTCCACGGAGCGCATCGCCGGCGCGCGCGTCTCGCGCAACGGTGGACTCGACGGTTTTGCCGTCGAGCCCCTTCCCCCGGGCTCGATTGTTCCTTCCGCGGTGGAAACGAACATAATCAATATGGCCACGGTTAAATCCGTGTTCGAAGGCGTTTGCACGCGATTGCGCGCAAAGGGCGAAGACATAGCCATTCTCCTCCCGGACCCCGTCATTCGCGTCTTCGTGCAGCACTTCGACGAATTTCCGCGTTCCGCCGCGGAAGCCGTTCCCATGCTGCGCTGGAAATTGAAAAAGAGCGTACCGTTTGAAGTCGACGAAACGCTCATCTCGTACATGCGGCAGGCGCCCCGCGAAGGTGGCGTGGACGTCGTTACTGCGCTCGGGCGATTGCGAATTGTCCGTGAATATGAAGCCCTTGCCGAACATCTGGGCTTGAACGCCGGCGTCGTGTTGAGTTCATCGCTCGCCGCGGTCGCGTTGTTGGAAGACCACCGTCCAACACTGCTCGCGCGAATCTCAGGCGCCGCATTGACCACTGCCATTGTGCGTGACGGTGTCTTGTGCGGATACCGTTGTACGGAACTCCCCGTATCCGGCACTCTGCTCACGCCGCAAATGTTGCTGGAGGAAATCTATCCCGTCGCCGCCTACTATGCGGACACCTGGCAGGAGGGCATCCGGGCCGTGCGCGTTGCCGGGCTTGGCGCTCGCCTTCCGGAGTTTGTGCGCCCGCTCGAAGACGAGTTCCATTGTGAGGTGCGTTCGCTGCTGCACACCGCAATTTCAGATGGCCGTCTCTCGGAAGACGCCAGACCTCTTGCGGACAGGGAACTCGAAGGTCTGGTCGGCTGGATGATGCAGAGGAATTAGGAAGGGCAGAGAAATAGTGAGATGAGAGTTCGTCTAAATCTTGCGACAAAGCCGCTGCTCACGCACCGGCGCTTTTTGGTCGGTTCCGCGGCCGTCGCGTTTGTTGCCGGAATCGTTTTTCTGGCCCTGGGCTGGCATGTGTACGCCGCTTATCGGGCTGAATCCGTGCTCAAGGCGAAGATGCAGGAGATTCGAATCGAGAGGGAAGAATTGGAAGCGAGGCGCGAAAAACTGGATCAGTTTTTTAAACGCCCGGAAAACGCAAAACTCAGCGAGCGCGCCGCGTATCTGAATTCGATTATTGATGAGAGCGGCTTTCTCTGGACGCAGATGTTCACGGACCTTGAGCACGTCAAGCCCGCCGGCATCCGGCTACTCAGCATTTCTCCGAAAATGGTGAAGGGCAACATGGAGGTCAAGCTGAAGGTTGGCGCTGCTTCCGACGACGCAAAATTGAAATTCCTGCGCGCGCTGGAGGGTTCGAAGGCTTTCGCGAATGTTCTGCTACTCTCGGATCAGGTTTCCACGCAGCCGGGCGGCGACCAGCAAGAGCTCGAGTTGTCGATCGTTTATACGAGGGCATGATGGCGCACGATTTCACATTTCGGAAAAGAACGATCATCGGCGCTGTCGCGCTGTTGGTCACCGCCGACGCCGCTCTCGCCGCATACAGTTGGCGTCTCTCCAATGCGCCCAATACCCCGCTTCAACAGATCGACCTGGAAAAAAGAAAACTGAAAATCTTCCGCGCGGATGTGCAAGCTGCGGAAAAAAGCGAAGCGGATTTTCCGAAGACGGTAAAAGACTGCGATAAATTCGAAGCCAATTTGCCGCAAGCCGCTTCCGCCTCCTCCACAATTTCCGCGGAACTCGGCGACATTTCGAAAAAAGCAGGCGTGCAGCTGACCGACATCAAATTTCACGACGACCAAATCGAAGGAAGAAACATCACACAGCGCGAAATGGACGCCAGCATCACCGGCGAATACACCAGCGTCGTCAAATTTCTGAACGGCCTGCAAAAATCTCCCAATTATTACGTCGTGGATTCGCTGGATCTGGCAACGGAAGCATCCTCACCCAACTTGATTCGCGTCAAAGTTCGCATGAGAACTTTCTTTCATGGAGCGGCGGCATGAGCCAGAAGCAAAAAACCGCGCTCCTCGTCGCACTATTGGTTATTGGAGGCGCCGTTTGGGGCTGGCAATACTGGCCCACATCCGTTGGCGGGAAGGCGAATAGCGCCTCGTTCCTGCACGGCTACCAGCCGTTAAACTTTCCAAACCCCGACCTCCACTGGAATGTTCTCGAAAACCGCCGCAAGGCCGAATACAAAGCATCGGGTATAAACCCGTTTTCGCATGAAGTTCCGCCGAGCGCGGCGGACGTAAGAAGAGCTGCAGACGAGCAGCAGAAGATTGCGGAAGCGCACAAGAACGATCCTCCTCCCGCTCCTCCTCCGCCGGAATTGCCGGGAAAATTTTTCGGGTACGGCACCGTACCGAACGGAACGCCGCGACGCGCATTCTTGTTGTATCAAGATGATGTGTACATTGTCGGCGAAGGCGACACGCTCATGGGCCGCTACCGCATTTTGAAAATCAGCAATGCGAGTTTGGAATTTGAAGAAGTTGGATCGGGGCGGCGGGGACAGAAGATGCTCGAGGACCAGGGGCCGAACGCGTGAAAACGCCGCGCAAATTTCACGGGTGGCGCGGCGAGCGCGGATACGCGCTACTGACGGTTGCGTTCGCGGCGACGATGCTTTTGATTGCCGCGATGACGGTGGCGCCGGGAATCAAGGCGAACCGCAAACGCGAACAAGAAAAAGAAATGATCTGGCGCGGAAATCAGTATGTGCGCGGGATCATGATGTATTACCGCAAGTACGGAAAATATCCCACCTCGCTCGACGATTTGATGAAGCCGCAACTCAACAATGTTCGCTTCATGCGGCAGGCGTACAAAGATCCGATGAACAAACAAGACGGATCGTGGCGCCTGATCTATATTGGCCCCTCCGGACAGCTGATCGGAAGCCTGAAACCGCAGCGGACGCTGACTTTGCCGGTAGGTATCCCTGGGGCGGCGGGCGTGGGGACTCCCGCGGCGAATTTGCCGGGTGCCGGGATCAACAGCGTCAATGGGCTTGGGACTCTGGGAACAGGAGCTGCGGGGGCGCAGCAAGGAACTGGCGGAACGTCGCCGGCGACGGGGCGGACGACGGGAACTGGAGTTTCGACGGATACGGATGCAAATGGAAATACGCCGCCACCGGAAGTGGGAACGATCATCGGCGGAAGCATTGTTGGAATCGGAAGCAAGGCCAAAGGGCACTCCGTGATTTATTACGACAAGGCATCGGACTATCACCTGTTTGAATTCATCTGGGACCCCAGTAAGAACACGATTGGGATTGGGCCGCAGGTTGCGCCAGGTGGACAGATTCCAGGGACGAGCACGCCGGGAACGCCAGTGTCGCCGTTTGGAAATCCGGGGACGGGCGGAACGAATCCACAACCCGCGCCGAATCCTCCGCTGAGTAATCCGCCGCAACAGAATCCGCCACAGCAAAATCAGCCGCAGAATTAGCGAAAAAGAAAATCACGAGACTTTGAAAAGTTCATAGGGAGCCGACGGTGGGAGTGTGCGCGGAGGCGGAAGATTTGCGTGCTTTGTAATTTTCCTGAATGCGGCGGACGTAGGAGACGGTTTCGCGATAGGGCGGAACGGATTTGTAGAGTTCGACGCGCTGCGGGCCTGCGTTGTAGGCCGCGAGGGCCAGGGCGAGATTGTTGTCGTAGCGGTCGAGGAGTTCGCGGAGGTAGCGCGTGCCGGCTTCGATATTTTCCTGCGGATCGAAAATGTTTTTGACGCCGAGGCGCGTGGCGGTTTGCGGGAGAAGCTGCATCAGGCCGCGCGCATTTTTTCGAGAAATTGCTTTGGGATTGAATTTCGATTCGGCGGTAATGACGCTGACGATGAGGTCGGCATCCACGTGGTGGTGGTCCGCGGCGGATTGGATGAAGTTGCCGTAGGGAATATCGGCGAGCGCGGGGCGGGGCCGGAGCGTGGAACGGAAAATTTCTTCGGGCTCGATGGCGACAACTTCGCTGGCAGGAAGTTCGGCGGAGCCACTGGAAAACTGGAGTTTGTAGGTGCCGCCGACGAGCTGGTAGCCGGTGACGACGAGGCGCTGGCCGCTCTTGAGGACGACGTATTCGGCGCGGGCGGATTGCGCAAATACAGAGGCGAAAGCACAGAACAAGGCACCTCCGCAGAGAATCTCGACCGAACGAGAACGCAGACTTCGGAAAAAGGCGAAGAGCCGATCGGGAGATCGGCGTTCCCGGGTCAGGCGCATGAGGGGGCCTCGCTGAGGGCGAAACGTTCGATGGCGGCGGCGACGCCGCTTTCGTCGTTGGAAAGAGTTTCGTGCCAGCCGTGCGTTTTGAGTTCGGCAACGCCATTAGCCATGACGACGGGGATTCCGGCGACCTGGAGCATTTCGAGATCGTTGTGATTGTCGCCGACGGCGAGAATTTCGTTTCGCTCGAGTCCCTGGCGGGCGGCCCACTCGGCGAGGGAGCGGCCCTTGGTGCAATCGGCGGGGAGAACGTCAATCATGGCGAAATCGCGGGGTTCGTAAAGCGTGACGGCGAGGCGATAGCCCGCGGCGAAGTCGGCGGCGCGGAGATTGGATTCGATGGCGCGCATTTCCGCGACTGTGCCGGAGAACATGACTTGAATGGGGTCTTCGGTGAGGGAATTTTCGAGCGGAGAGACGATGCCGATGTGCTCGAGATTGCGTTTGTAGTAGGCGTAGCGAATGGTGTCGTCTTCGCGGAGCGATTCGAGAAGTATTTGGTTTTCGTGCGGGCGGTCAAAGATGACGGCGGCGCCTTCGCGCCAGGGTTTTGTTGCTGCGAGGACGCTACGGGCGGTGCTTTGGTCGAGCAGATGGCGGAGTTGGGTTTCGCCATCGGCGGTGCGGATGAGAGCGCCGTTGTTGACGATCATGGTGAGCGGGCAGGAGAACTGGTGCGCGATGGGCATGGCGAAATCATAGCGGCGGCCGGTGACGAGGGCGACTTCGATGCCGCGGCGGGTGGCTTCGGCGACGGCGGCGCGATTGGCTTCAGAGAGCTGCCAGCGGCTGTCGAGAAGTGTGCCGTCAATGTCCAAAGCGATGAGGCGGACAGGCATAGTAAATATTGTATCGCGAAGGGGTTGCGCATTGCGCCTGTACGATGGGGCTAGGGCGGCGGGAGAGGCAAGGTACCCCCACGCCGGGCATTTTGTATGATTATCAAAAGAAAGGCCCAAAATCGACTTAACGCGCTAAGGGTCTGCCACGCGCCCACTACCCGGTTTTTTCTGAAGGGCAGATGGCGCGAGCTTGCTATGTCTAGTTAACTTCATCGATTGTTAGAACCACAATGACATGAGCTGATTCGAGAGCACCCGAGATTCTCACCTTCTTGCCCTCATAGATTCTCAGGTGATTTGCAGCCGCCAGTAAGTAAGTCCGCATGCTTCCTTCTTCTGCGACGAACAGTAAGTCGCCGCTTCTCACAATCCTTCCAGTGATGGCCCTGATAGCGTTCCGGCTGTCTTCATCGTGCCGTCCAATGCCGCTGCTTCTGACCATGGCGGCCGGTGCCATCGCTAGCCGCAGGAGCATGGATGCGAGGGCGACATAATCTTTCCGCATTTTCGCACCTCAATGCATGGATTGAGGGCGAACTCCACCCAAAAGAGGAGCAAACGACGCACCACCTTTGAAGAACCTAACTAGCTGAAAGGACAGGGGCTAGACAGCAGACTGACGGAATCGTGTGTAATCCCTTCGCGTTCCGGAAATTCTTGTACGGTTGATGCGCGTTAATCAGGACAGTCCTAGGACTGTTCGGGTTCTAGGTTTGCGCAGTGGCTACAAGATGTCCGGTTACGCGTTACGGGACAAGTTGAGCCTAGTTTCGTACTGCCTTCGAGGGCCTGAGTAGAACGCAGCGCTCCGCGCTCACGCGCGCAAGATCGGCCATCGCGGGCAATACAACCGGGGCTATTATTCTGAACTGTGACTGAAGCGCCGGATACGCCCATCGCACACTCCTCACCGACCGCGCCGCCGCGACGGAGGAGCTTCCTTCGATTTCTTGTTCGATGGCTTGTCATGGGCGTTGTGGTTCTTTGGTCGCTCGCCGCGTTGACCCTTGTGGCTGCCAGGTGGATCGACCCACCGACAACCGCAGTGCACATCCAGCGCCGTGTGCAGGCATGGGCTCAGGGCAAGCCCTATCACGAACGCTACAAATTCATTCCGCTGAACCAAATCTCAAGAGATCTCCAGCACGCAGTAATCGCCGCAGAGGATGGGCGCTTTTACCAACACCGCGGATTCGATTGGAACGAGATACAAATCGCCGCCGAAGACGATTTGGAAGGCGATCGCACGCGCGGAGCTTCCACGATTACGCAGCAACTCGTTAAGAACCTATTCTTCGGAACGGGCCGCTCTATCCTCCGCAAGGGTGCAGAGGCGACGCTGGTGCCTGTGGCCGAATACGTCCTCGGCAAGCGGCGCATTCTGGAGATTTACCTCAACGTCGTCGAATGGGGCCCTGGGATCTACGGCGCAGAGTCAGCGTGTCGCTACCACGACGAAACCGACGCCCGAAATATCGGCCGCCAAGAGGCGGCACGGCTCGCCGCAATTCTGCCGGCTCCCCTGCGGCGACGACCCGAGCGCATGAATTACTACAGCGAAATTATCCTTAAGAGGATGGACCAATTCGGTTGGTAATTCTGGCTCACATCTTAACAATTCGGAAAGCCCCTTGTCCTGCAACCGCGCGGCCAATTGCGACGCGCTTCCTATCAACCATAAACTAGGGATTGGACGATTTGGGACAAGGTCTTAGGTGAGTCTGCCGGGGTAACCTCATGTTTGAACGGTACACGGAGAGGGCGCGACGCGTGATTTTCTTTGCGCGCTTTGAAGCAAGTCAGTACGGCAGCCCGTGCATCGAGACTGAGCATCTGTTGTTGGGGCTTCTCCGAGAGGACCGATCTCTCGCAAAGAGGTTTCTAGGTCAAGCCAACGCCGGAGAAGGAATTCGTGCGGAAATTGAGAGGCACATCACATTACGGGAACGCATCCCTACGTCAGTAGAAATGCCTCTGACGATGGAATCCAAGATGGTTCTGAAAATGGCGACGGAAGAGGCCGATCGATTGGGACAGCGGTACGTCGGGACGGAACACTTGCTGCTTGGTCTATTGCGCGCTGAGGCTTCGCTTGCGGGCCAGCTTCTCCAGGCGAGGGGCGTCAAAGGGGAGGCGCTTCGAATGCAAATGGCAGAGGCCTTGGGCCCTGAGAGCATGAATGTACAGCCCATAGCAGGCAAGAGAGCCATAGATACTTTGGAGAGTTTCCTTGCCGGGCTCAAATGGCAAAAGGCGGAGGAGCTGTCGATTTTTTTCGCCGAGAATTCGCAATTTGTGGACGTCCATGGAAAACGATGGAATCGCCAGGAACTCTCTAAGGAATTTGAGACTGTGTTTGCCGCCTATGCCAAGAAAAACGCGGCGTACGTAATTGAAGAAACACTGGCGGACTCGAGCGGGCTGCTGGTTGTTGTTGTCCTATGGAAAAACGCAATTCTCGCCAGCCTGGAGCGGGTGTGGATGCACAGGATGAGTATGGTCCTCGTTCCTGAAAGCAATGATTGGGTTATCCTGCTGGCGCAAGTGACGCCGGTTCATCCGGCGTAGACTACTAGCTTTTCGTACGACCGTTCCCACCCTTTGCCAAAAGCAAAAAAGCAAAACGCAAAGGGCAGGCCACCCAAGAAGTTTTCGGATTTCGAGTGCGCCACCCTCCGAATCCTCCGGTAACCGCGTTCTATATAAAGGGATGTCAAGAAAAAAATCCTCCCGCGACTGGAAGGAGCAAAGAAATTCTTTCTGACATCCAGCCCATGCATTGAAGTGAGGATCCGCGATTGTTCCGTTTCTCCAGACTCATCTCGTTGGCGTGACGACGTCGTTCGGCTTATGACGCAACAAGCAGTGCGGTTGTCAGGTGGCAACCATGGTTCTATCTGAGGCTCGCGGCCTATAGCTTTTTCTGGTTGTCCGAGGGGGCATATGGTTAATCAAGAGACTCAGGGTGCTCGAAGCACACTGTTCGCCTAACGCGGTTACGGATACTCACCCTCGAACCAGAGCGTCCCAAGAACCGACAGACCACCGCCAGAGATGCAATCCAGAGATGGATGGTTCTCCACAGACGCTCAAGCTGCTTGTTGTTTCAGTTGTTCAGCGTCGAAGCGCGCTCCTTTCTTCCAAACGATCAAAGTGATGGCGGCAATCTTACGCGCCAGTGTCAGACGCGCCATCTCCGGCTTAATCCCTTTGGCAACCAGAGCTGCGTAGAACTCCTGGAAGGGCTTCTCGACAGCAGCGGCCCGAAGGGCCGCGCCCTTAAAGAGATTTTTCAGATCGTGGTTATGGTTTTTGTTGAGCCCGCGAATGGCTACAGGTTTCTTGGAACGCTGGAGTTGTCCGTGCACCACGCGGTACTCCGCACTGGTACGGGTCTCCAAAGCCAGGCCGCAGTAGCTCCACAGTTGTCGTTTGGTACGGAAACGGTGAGGTGTCTGGATGAGCGCGAGCAGAAGCACGGCGCGGATGGGACCGATGGAAGGAATCTGACGCAGCAACTTCGTTGCGCTGTGCTTCCGACCTTCGATCAGCAACTCCTTCTTAACTTGTTGCTGCAAAGATCGCAGTGCGTCCAGTTGTTGGTAATAAAGTTCAGCTCGACGGTGTACGCTGGCTTCTCTGATTTTCGCCAGCCATTCGGCACGATGCCGCGAGGCGTAAACCTGTTTAGTGGCACAGGGAATGGCCCAGCCCCGGTATAGAGCTTTCAGACGAACCATCACCCGCGTGAGATCTTTGGTCATGGTCAAATAGCTGCGCGCCAGTTCTTTTACTGCTCGCAGGCCGGTGTCTTCGTGAAAGACGGAGCTGAGAAGATTCGCACGCAACAGTTCGGCAAGTTTTCGCGAATCGATGCGGTCGTTCTTGTTTCCGACCTTCAACAGAGCATTCTTTCGCGGGTCGCAGACCAATACTTGCGTAACATGGGGCTTGAGCAAGGCGTACAACCACGCCGCGCAGGTACCTTCTTCAAAGGTCACATGCAAACTGCCACGCAGGCCGCGGACAAACTGGAGAATCGTTTCCGCTTTCGTTTCGAGGATAGCCTCCATGACCAACTTCCCGTCAGAATCCCGAACGGCTACGGAGATCGTTGCCTGATGCACATCCAACCCAATATACTTCGCTTCATTCATGAGGGTGCTCCTTGTAGGTGATGATGCGAACGATCAAAACCTACATCAAAAAGGGGCGCCCTTTTATATTGCGTTTGAACGTAGTCGCTGGCGCGACGGACGCTTCGCGTGCTATGCTCCTTACGCCATGCTGCAAGGTAGAGCTTTTAACTGCGATTTTCGGTTTCCTCTGATTTTCCTAAGCCAAGCAAAATCAATAGGTTGCAAACG
>WNFR01003175.1_pt1 | contig 32519 bp, 33 predicted proteins | sample 5400221 | NCBI WGS metagenome assembly WNFR01 (sample SAMN13153357, study PRJNA577476) | soil metagenome | isolation source: 40 cm soil under Madrone tree | place: USA:California | collected 2016-06-14
GACCATGCGGCGGCCACCGCGCACCCCGCCGCGACGACGATCCAGACCCCGACACGATGGGCGTCGAGCAGCGCGCCGCCGACCGCCGGTCCGACGACGAACGCGAGCTGCCACGAGAGAGCGCCGAGGGCCATGTAGCGCCCGAGGGTCGCCGCGGTGGCGAGGTCGGCGATCAGCGGCGCGTGCACGACGCCGTGCACGCACTCGGCCGCACCGAGGACGGCCGCAGACGCGGCGAGGACGAACGCCGCCGGCGTCGCATCGAGCGTCTCGACGGCGGCGACGACCACCAGCCACGTGGCGGACCAGACCACCCCCATCAGGGCGAACGCCTGCATGCGACGTCGGCCCTCGAGCGCGCGTGCGACCCGCAGCTGGATCAGCACGATCGTGATGGTGTTGGCGAAGAAAATGAGTCCGATCGCGCGCTCGCTCACGCCGGCGACGTTCTTGGCGTAGACCGGGAGCAGCTGCAGGAGCGGTGCGATGCCGGCCGCGACGAAGAGCGTGTTCAAGAGGAAGAGACCGACGAACGCGCGGTCACGCAGTACGACGGCATAGCTGCCCGTGACCCCGTGGCGCTGCGCCGCAGGCGGCGACGGCACCCGCGCCAGCAGGATCGCGAAGACGAGAAACGTGAGCGCGTCGATCGCGAAGAGCACCGTGAACGTCGCCGGCTCGGAGGCGACGGCGATTGCGCCGCCGACGACGCCGCCGATGCCGAAGCCGAGATTCACGGCGACGCGCTGCTGTGCGAAGGCCACGTGACGCTGGTCCTCCGGTGTCAGGAGCGTGAGCAAGCTCGCTTGCGCCGGCCAGAACGCGCCGCCGCCGGCGCCGAACGCGAGCTGTAACACGACGGCGTGCCACCCGGTGCGAATCCACGGGAAGCACGCGATCGCGATCGCCTGGACGAGCAACGCAGCGCTCAAGATCGGTCGCGGGCCGAAGCGATCGGCGAGCGGGCCGCCGGCGGCGCTGGTCGCGATGGCGCCGAGCGCGCTCGCGGACGCCGCGAGCCCCGCGACCGTCAGCGAGATGCCGCGCACGTCGTGGAGGTAGATGATCGCGAACGGCACCACGACGCCGTTGCCGAACGTGTTCGCCAGCCCGGCGGCTTGGATCGCCCACACCACGCGCGGCAGGCGCGGCGCGAAGCGGGCGAGGTATGCGGCGATGCGACGCACAGGTCGGGCGTTGTACTACTGGGCGATGCATGCGGGCGAGCGGAGCGACGATCGAGGCGTCCCCGACGGGCGCGGACGCGTCGCTACTTCGTCGTCGACGGATGCGCGCGGTGCGCCGCCGGCGCGTGCGACCGCTTCGCCGCGTGGTGCCGCGGCGCCGCGCTGCGCGCGTCCGGGTCGTCGACGACGAAGCGCCAATTGCCGTCGACGCCGCGGTGGACGGTCTCGCTCGCATGACCACTGAATGCGACGTGCTTGCCGTTCGGATCGGTGCCGGTTGCCGACCAGTCGTCGTAGACGACCGCGATGTCGTTGCCGCCGAGGAGGACGCGGAAGACGCTCAGGGTGATGTGCGATCGGAGCGCGACGAAGCCGGCGATCTCCTCGCGGATCGCCGCCGTGCCCGTCGCAGCGCTGCGGTCCTGTCGGACGAGCGTCGCCGTCGGCTCGTAGAGCGTGACGACGCCGTCGATGTCGCCGGCATTCAGCCGCTCACCGAACAAGCGATCGAGGTCCTCGGGCGCACGCGCTCCGCTCGGGGCGAGCGCCTGTTTGCCCGGGCACGGGTGCCCCATCGGTGGCGCCCCGCGGTGGCGCGGCGCGCAGCCGGCGGCGGCGACGAGGGCGAGAGAGACGACGGTCACGACCGTTCGCATGCACGAGCCTCCGTGCGCGCCGGCATACGTGACCGCCTCGCGACGCGCAAACGCGCTCCTCGGATAGTGACTCATTTTGACTGGGGCGCGCCGTGGGCGTACCGGATGACCTCGGCTCGTTCCAGTGTCACCAAGCCGCCGCAGCCGGCCGCTTCGATCAGAGCATCCAGCTCGGGTAGTGCCGCCCGAATCTTTTCCTCGCCGTCCACGATCTCGATCACGATCGGAAGATCCTCCGAGAGCCGCAGGATCTTGGCCGTGTGAATGCGACTCGCGGCACCGAAGCCTTCGATGCCGCGCCAGACGGTCGCCCCAGCTAGCCCCAGCTCGCGCGCCTTCCGCACGATCACGTCATACAGCGCGTGCCCGCGATGCGTGTCCGACTCGCCGATAAAGATGCGGAGGAGCTTCCCGTCGCCGGTAATCTTCATAGGATCCTCTCGAGCGCATAGCCAAGCCATGTTGCGGCGAGACTACCGCCCACGCTAGCCGCGATGTTCCCGAGGGCGAACGAGGTCTGCCCATCGCGAAGGAGCGCCAGCGTTTCGTAGCTGAAAGTCGACATGGTGGTGAAGCCACCACAGAACCCGACGGTCAGGAACAAGCGCACACTGGCGTCCAGCGCCCCGCGCTCCAACGAAAGCGCCATGACGAGGCCGATCACGAACCCGCCGAGGACGTTGACGGTAAGCGTGCCGACCGGGAAATCACCGCCGTTCAGGCGCTGGACAGCACCGGAAAGCCAAAAGCGGGCGACCGATCCGAGAAGTCCCCCGAGTGCCACGAGAAACGTACGCAACATTGGCGGTCGGATGACACGTTTGTGGAGCGGCGCGCCGGTCGCGGCGCTAGAGCGGCAGCTCCTTCATACCCTTGCGCGGCGCGCCGACGAGGCACGCCATGTTTCCCGCCGGGTGGCGGTTCTCGTACATCATCTGGTGCGTGTGCGGGATCTGGTCGAACGTGAACGTCTCGCCGAGGCAGGGATCGACCTTGCCGGCGATGACGAGATCGTTCAGGCCGTTCGCCTGCGCGTCGTTCGCGAAGTGTGAGCCCTGGAAGCGCTTCTGGCGCATCCACAGGTAGCGCAGGTCGACGGTCGCGTTGTAGCCGGTCGTGCCGGCGCAGATGACGACCATGCCACCCGTGTCGCAGACGAAGATCGACGTCGGCACCGTGTCCTCGCCGGGATGCTCGAAGACGATGCGCGGGCTGCGCCGGTCGCCGAGCACGTCCCAGAGCGCCTTGCCGAATGCGCGCGCGCCGGCGGCCCACTTGTCGTACGCGGCCGTGTCCTTCCAGTGCGGCAACATGCCCCAGTGGTCGAACTTCTTGCGGTTGATGCAGCCTTTCGCGCCGAGCGATTTGCAGAACTCGAACTTGTCCTCGCCCGAGACGACGGCGACGGGAATCCCGCCTTGCGCCTTCACGATCTGGATCGCTTGGCTGCCGAGACCGCCGGAGCCACCCCAAACCAGCACGACGTCGTTCGGCTGCACGGTATGCGGCGGCCACGCCATGAGCATGCGATACGCGGTCGCGCCGACCAGCATGTACGCCGCCGCCGCCTCCCACGTGAGATGCTTCGGTTTCGGCAGACACTGATGCGCCTGCACCTTCGTGAACTGCGCGAAGCTGCCCCAGTTCGTCTCGTACCCCCAGATCTGGAAGCTCGGCGCGAACATCGGGTCGTGCCCCGCCTTCACGTACGGGTCGTTTCGATCCCACACCCCGCAATGGATCACGACCTCGTCGCCGACCTTGTGCGTCGTGACGTCCTTGCCGACGGCGTACACGACTCCCGACGCGTCGCTGCCCCCGATGTGAAACCCGGTCGTGTCGCCGCCGCGCGCGTGTACCTTGATGACGTCGATCGGCACCCCGCGCGCCGCCCACACGTTGTTGTAATTGATGCCCGCCGCCATGACGCTGACGAGGACCTCGTCCGGGGCGAGATCGGGAACGGGCACCTTCTCGATCTTGAAGGCTTTCATCGGCTCGCCGAATCGTTCAGGGCGGATCACCTGGGCGTACATTTCGCGCGGGACGTAGCCGACGGGAGGGACGTGGCCGATTTCGTAGAGGTCGCGTTTCTCACTCATGGGTGCACCTTTGCTGGGCGAGGAATCGAAGCGTGCGAAACTTATTCGACGCTTGCCGGCAATTCAAACCGCTACGGCGTCGCGTCGCGGCGCGTGCCGTCGGTCGCTGCGGCGGTCGCCGACGACGGACGCGTCCGGGCGGTGCTCAGCCCGCGGCGGCGTCGCTGCGTCGGCGCCGCGGGCGTGCGGGAAGCGCGATCCGGTGGCGTCGCGGCGCCGCGAGGGCGCGGCGGCTCGGGGGCGGCGTGCCTTTCTCGCCATGCTCGGGATTCCATGCGAGGAGCCCGCGCGCGAGATAGTCGGCGTCGAGGCCGAGCCCTTCGCAAACGGCGGTGAACGAGAACGGCATGTCGTCGTCGTCGCGATTGCGGATCCAGCGTACCGCGTCCGCGGCGCCTGCCGAGCCGCGACGTCCGAGCTGCAAGACGGCGTCGAAGAGGACCGCGGCGAGGAGACGCCGCTCGGGGAGATCCGACGCGCCTGCGGCGACGGTGTCGAAGAGATCCGAGTCGACCAGCGGAACTGAGCTACGATGCGCCGTCATGCGTGTCGAACTGTAGACCTCGGTCCGCGGAAGCTCAACTAGATTCGTAAAAGTGTCGCGGATTCGTGGCGATTGCGGGCGCGGTATTGCTCTGACGCGCCGTGACAGCGAACCGTCAGCGACCCATGAAGCGCAGGAACTCGTCGACGGACTGGAAACGCATGAACATGTTGCGGCGTTTCTCGTCGCCGATCGTCGACGTCGGTCGATCGGCGTAGTTGTGGCCGGGATAAACGATCGTCTCGTCGGGAAGATTCCGCAGCGTGTGGTTGAGACTGCGGTAGAGCTCGGCCGGATCGCTGCCGGGCAGATCGCTGCGGCCGCAGCTGCCGATGAAGAGCGTGTCGCCGGAGATGAGATTCCCGGCGGCGAGGAAGCACTGCGAGCCCGGCGTATGACCCGGCGTGTGGATGAACGTGATCGGGACGTTGCCGACGTGCACGACGTCGCCGCCCTCGACCGCGACCACGTCCGAGTCCGAGAGATCGGAGATGCGGTGCACGAACCCCGCCTCGCGCGTGTTGATGTGGACCTTCACCGGCACCTTCGCGAGCAGCTCGGTCGCGCCGATGACGTTCATCCCCATGTAGCGGCCGCCGAGATGATCGGGATGGAAATGCGTGACGAGCGCCTTGGTGATCGTCATGCCGTCCTTGGCGGCGACGTCCAAGATCGCGTCGATGTCCCAGGCCGCATCGACCACGGCCGCCTCGCGCGTCTCGGGATCGCCGACCAGATACACGTAGTTCTGCATCGGGCCGATCTCGAGCTGGCGGAGGTAGATCGGCGCCGTCATCGCGCTCTCCGCGTCGACGCCGCGGGGGCCACCGCGCGCGTGCGCTTCGGCGGGCGTCCCGCCGGCAGGGTGAGGCCCTTCTCCCACAGGTACTCCGGCTCGCCGAGATGCTTGGACGCCCAGCGCGAGAGCACGAACAGCAGATCCGAGAGCCGGTTCACGTAGCGCAGCGGGCCGTCACCGATCGGCTCGCGACGACGCAGCCGCACGATGTCGCGCTCGGCGCGACGACAGACGGTGCGCGCCTGATGGAGGAAGGCGGCGATCGTACCGCCGCCCGGCAAGATGAACGACTTCAGCGGCTCGAGGTCCTCCTGGCACTCGTCGATCGTCCGCTCGAGGACCTTCACCTGCTCGTCGCCGATGCGGATCATGCCGTCCCACTCGGCATCCGGCGGCGTGGCGAGCTCGCTGCCGAGGTCGAAGAGCTCGTTTTGCACTTGGCGGAGAATCGCGTCGAGGCGCGCGGCGATCGGCGATTTCGGCGCCGCGTCGTTGAACGCGCGCACGATGCCGAGGATCGCGTTCAGCTCGTCGATGGTGCCGTAGCTCTCGATCCGCGGGTCGTCCTTGGGGACACGCTTGCCGCCGACGAGATGCGTCTCGCCCTTGTCGCCGGTCCGTGTGTAGACCTTGTTGATGCGGATCGCCACGTCAGGAATTCGCCGGGCCCGTCTCGACGGGGAGGCCGGCGTCGCGCCAGCCGGGGATGATCACGCGGCCCGTCTGGTCGCGCGCGCCGCCGAAGCCACCGCGGACGTTCGTGACGTCCGTGAACCCGGCGGCGTGCAAGAGCTCGCACGCACGCTGCGAGCGTCCGCCCGCTTGGCAGCCGACGAGGAGCTTCGTCGCGCGCGCCACGAGCGCCGCGACGGCGGCGACGAAGTCGGGGTTGGGCCGCGGCTGACCGCCGGCGCCGTAGAAGAGGACCGGCACGTGGCGCGCGCCCGCGGGGTGTCCGGCCTCGAACTCCGGCGCCGTGCGCACGTCGAGGTAGACTGCGTCCAGGTGCTGGCGCAGGACGTCGAACGCCTCCGGAGGTGTCGTCTGCGGAATCTCCATGATGCGTCCCTAGCAGAGGCGCCGGGCGACGTCAGCCCTCGCGCGCGGTGAAGAGCCGCAGGTAGTCGTCGTGCGACGCCGGCGGGCGCTGCGCGACCGCGAGGTTCTCCTCCGCGTGCGCCCGCTGGCGCATGCCGACGAGCGCGGTCGCGACCCCCGGCGTCGACCGCACGAACTGGATCGAGCGCTGCGCATCGGTGTCGAGGCCGACCATTGCCTCGGCGAGGATGTCGGGCATCCGGCCGGCGAGCTGGCCTTGCAGCAACGACGCGCTCGCGACCACGGTCACCCCGAGCGCGTCCGCCGCCTCGACGAGCGACCCGAAGTGGTCGCCGACGCGTTGATTGCGGAGCGTGAACGCTTCCGGCATCGCGAGGTTGCACGGCAGCTGCACCCAGCGGAAGTGATGGCTCTTCCCGAGCTCGCGCTCCGCGAGCTCGACGAGGTCGGCGAGCGAGAGGTACTCGCGCTGGTCCGGCGCGACGCGAAACCCGTTCCACGTCGCGACGCCGTAGGCGCCGATCTTCCCTTGGTCGACGGCGCGCTCGAGAACGCGGAACGCACCCGTCATGCGGGTGAGAAAGCTGTCGCGGTCGACCGCGGTGAGCTGGGTCTCGGGATTGTGGAGATAGTACACGTCGATCGTCGCGAGACGGAGATTGCGGCGGCTGCGCTCGATCTGGTCGACGAGATAGCGCGGCGCGAGCGAGTGCGAGCCGGCGACGAGGTCGGCTTGTGTCAGCAGTCCCGAGCGGAAGTAGGTCTCTTCGAAGTAGCGGCCGGGGTCGGCCGGGTAGCTGCCGTCGAAGGGCAGGTAGCCGCCCTTCGTGCAGACGACGACCTCGTCACGCTGCAGCTCGCCTGCGGCGATCAGCGCCGCGAGCGCCGTTCCGACGACGCGCTCGCTGCGTTGCGCGCGGTAGTTGATCGCGGTGTCGATGACGTTGGTGCCGAGGGCGATCGTGGCGACGAGCGCCTGGCCGTAGCCGGCGTCGGTCGTGTCGTCGGGCTCGCCGAGATACGTGCCGATCCCGATCGACGACAGCAGGAGCCCGGTCGTGCCTTGCCGGAAGTGCTCGGGCGGGACCGTCCCACCCAGGCGGTCACGGAACCGGCGGGTTCCTTCTCGCGTCGCGGCCTCGTCCATGCCCGTCCTCCTTCGCGCAGCGCTCGAGGATGATCGCCTTCAGACGTTCGGGATCGATCGGCTTCTTAAAGAGCACCTTGCCGTCGAGCCCGGCGAGCTTGCTGCGCTTGATCACGTGGTCGCGGTCGTACAGGTACCCGGTCATCAAAATTACGGGCAGCTCGGGCCGGCGCTCTTTCAGCTCCATGTAGAGATCGTAGCCGTCCATGTCCGGCATCACGACGTCGCTGATGACGAGGTCGAACGGATGGGCGGCGATCAGCGCCAGCGCATCGGCGGCGCACACCGCGAACGCCGTCTCGGCGCCGTCGCACTGCAGCAGCTCCGCCATCGACTGGCAGATCCCGAGATCGTCGTCGACGACGAGGATCGACAGGCCGGCGAGCGGTCCCGCGTGCGGTGACCCGGCCTGCGTGCCGGCGGCGACGGGCGCGCCGTTCGGTCGTGCCGGCGCGGACGATCCGTCGGCTTTCCCCGCGCCGGCGGTGCGCCGCGCGTTCCCGCCGTCGGGCGAACGGCTGAGACGAATGACGTCATTGCCGACCGTCGCCCCGCGCGCGTCGAAGGTGTCGGCGCGGAGATCCGTCATCAGCGTACCGGGGAGATACTGCCGCGTCTCGTACTCGCCCGCGCTCGCCATCTCCTGGACGCGGTTTACGATGCGCTGGATCTTCACGAGCTCGCGCTGCACGGCCTCGAACCGCTCGTCCTCGATGACCATCTGCTCGTCGCTGGCGATGCCGCGGACAAACGTCTCGACGAGCTCGAGCGTGTTGGTGATCACCTCGAGCGGATTGTTGATCTCGTGCGCCAGGCTGACGGCGATCTCGCCGAGCGTGACGAGCTGGTCGTGGCGGCGGATCTGCCGCAGGTCCTTCGCGAAGCCGATCGACCCGGTCTCGACGCCGCCCTCGTCGTAGATGATGCCCCCGGAGATCGCGACCGGGATCTGCTCGCCGCCTTTCGCGGTGAAGATCGTCTCGAAGTTCTTGATCTTGCCGCGCTCGGCGTGCGTGTCGCTGCGCATCGCCTTCATGACGCGTTTCGCCTCGTCGCGCGTCGGATAGAGCAGCGTCACGGGCCGGCCGCGCACCTCGTCGGATTGATAGCCGAGCGTCTGTCGCGCGCCATCGTTGTAGTAGACGATCGACCCTTCGCGATCGACCGCGACGACGATGTCGGGGGAGTTTTCGATCAGCTTTTCGAAATAGATGCGCGGAAGCGCCATGAAGCCTTCGAGCCGAGCGTCGGCTAGGCGCTCGTGTCACCGGTCCGCGTCGCCGCTTCTCGGTCGACCGAAAGCATGTTAGGCGGCAGGTCCCGTGCGGTCAAGGTTCCGGGGGAGCGGGCGAGTCCTGGTCGTGGTCGCGGTTTTTCTCGTCGCCGGCTGCTATTTCGGCAAATACGACAAGCTCGCGCGCACCCACGTCCAGCTGCTCCTCGCGATGGCGCAGAAGCTCGAGGACGTCACCCGCGAGCAGGGGGCCCCACCCGCGTCGCTCGCTGAGTACCGCTATCCTCTCGAGCGCGCCCGCGACTTCGCCCGCATCGTCGGCGGCCGCTTCCAGGGTCGTCCGTCGCTGGCGGCGTTTACGGCCTTCTGCGACGCCTACGACGGCGTCGTGAGGGCCGCCGAGTCCCTGCGCGGCGAGCCGGACGCCGAAGGCACGCTGGCCCGTGCCCGGGCGACGCTCGACGAGCGCGCCGCCGCGGTGTTGCGGGCGCTCGATGCCGAAGCGCGGTCGTGAGTGTTCGACGGCGACGCGCGCTCGCGAGCGCCCAAGCGGCCGTCGTGGTATCGCGCCGCCTGCAGGGTCACATGCTCGACGACGCGGCACGGAGCGCGACCAGCCCCGCGGCGTGCTCGAGCTCGGCGAACGACGCCTCGATGTCGCCGACGAAGTCGTGCAGATCCGGCACCAGATCCCAATCGCAAATGCAGCCCCAGCAGAGGCGTCCCGCGTAGCTGAAGAGCGCGACGCCGAGCCCTTGGTTGGCGAGCAAGTTCACCATCGGATAGCACTCCCGGAGCGGCGCGCCGAGGAGGTAGAGCGGGATCTGCGGCCCGGGGACGTTGGTCACGGTGAGATTGAAGGGCCGCGAGCGGGTCGCGAGTTGGACGGCGAGCGAGAGCAGCGTCGAGCTCGTCCATTCGCTGACGGCGGCGAGCACCTCGGCGCCCATCGCCTGCTTCGAGCGCTTGAGGCGCGTCGTCGTCGCGCGCACCGCCGCGAGACGGCGCACGGGGTCGCGCTCGCCGACCGGCAGCTCCGTCATCCACAGCGCGATGCGGTTACCGAGCGTACCGTGCTCCGCGGCGGTGCGCAGGCTGACGGGCACGTTGGCGCGGATATCGAGCATGTCGGGGTTGATGCGACGGCGCTCGAGAAAGCGCCGCAACGCGCCGGCGACGGTCGCGAGGACGACGTCGTTGACGGTGCCGCCGAGGCGGTCCTTGACGGCCTTCACGGCGCCGAGCTCCATCATCGTCCAATCGAAGCGGCGGTGCGGCCCGATGGCGCGGTTGAACGGCGTCGGCGACGCCGGCCAGAACGATGCCCCGAGGGTCTCGACGACGGCGCGCACCCCCTCGGTGGCGCGCGCGGCCATCGTCATCGGGTTCGTCAAGGCACAGGGGCGCTCGCCCAATGCGGCCAGCGGCTCGCTCGCGCGCCGCATCCACTCGTCACGCAGGAGCGCGAAGCGGCTCGGCGCCGGGCGCGGGATCCACATCGGGCACTCGGGGACCGCGGTGTCGGGCATCGGCGACAGCAGCACCGCCATGAGGTCGGCGCCGGAGATCCCGTCGATCATCGAATGATGCGATTTGACGACGAGCGCGAAACGGTCTTCGGCGAGGCCCTCGACGATCCACATCTCCCAGAGCGGCTTTGCGCGATCGAGCTGCTGCGAGATGATGCGCGCGGCGAGGCGCTTCAGCTGGCGCTCGTCGCCGGGACGCGGCAGGCTCGTGTGCCGCACGTGGTAGTGGATGTTGAAGTGGTCGTCGTCGACCCAGACGAGGCGCGTCCCGAGCGGGACCCGGGTGAGGCGCTGGCGGTAGCGCGGCATCAGGTGCAGCCGCGCGTCGACGTACGTCCGGACCCGTTCGATGTCGACGCCGCCCGCGTCGTTCCTGAGCGGCCCGACGTCGAACAGCATCACGGCGCCGACGTGCTGGTGCGCGTTCGGATCCTCGATGGCGAGAAACGAGTTGTCGACGACCGACAACCGATCGTAGGCGTATCCAGGCATGATCGGGCGGCGCGTCGCGCCGCGGAGCGCCAGTCTAGAGACGAACCGGTGCGACCTTCAAGAGTCGACTTCAGGGGCGCAGCAGGACGACTTTCTTCGGGTCTTTCAGTCCGCCGAGCAGCTCCGAGATGGTCGTGCCGAGCTGCGGGTGCGTGACGTGCGGGGCGAGCTCGGAGAGCGGCAGGAGCACGAAGCGCCGCTTCTGCATCTCGGGGTGCGGTAGCTTCAAGTTGCGCTTGTTGATCGTCTGATTGTCGAAGAGCAGCAGGTCGAGGTCGATGATCCGCGAACCCCAGCGCTTGCCTTTGACACGCTTGCGTCCCATCGCGGTCTCGATCGCCTTGGTGCGCTTCAGCAGCTCCTCGGGCTCGAACTCGGTCTCGATCTCGAGGACGCTGTTCACGAACCACGTCTTGGCGTTGCCGAGGGGCTCGCTCTCGTAGAGCGACGACGCCTTCACGATGCGCGTCTCCGGCAGGGCGGCGAGCTTCTCCTCGGCCTCACGAATGTTGGCCTTGCGATCGCCGAGATTGGAGCCGAGGCCGATGTAGACGCGATGCATGTCAGAGCCTGAGCGTCCGCAGCCGCTCGACGGCCTCGGCCAAGCGCGACGTGGCGACCGTCAGACTGAAGCGGATGTAGCCTTCACCCGATTCACCGAAGCCGTTCCCCGGCGTCACCACGACGCCGATCTCCTGCAGCAGCTTCGCGGTGAGCGACGCCGACGTGAAGCCGCGCGGCACCCGCACCCAGACGTAGAACGTCCCGCGCACGGGCTGCGCCTCGAGGCCGAGGCTCGCGAGCGCCGCGAGCAAGAGGTCGCGCCGCTCGCGGTAGAGCGCGCGCATCCCGGCGACCGGCGACTGGTCGCCGGTGAGGGCGGCGATCCCGGCTTCCTGCACCGCCTGGAAGACGCCGGAGTCGACGTTCGTCTTCACCTTGCCGAGACCGGCGATCAGCTCGCGGTTGCCGATCGCGAACCCGATACGCCACCCGGTCATGTTGTAGGTCTTCGACAGCGAGTGGAATTCGATGCCGAGCGCGTCGGCGCCGGGTGTCGCGAGAAAGCTCGGCGGCGCCTCGTCGTAGTAGATCTCGGAGTAGGCGTTGTCGTGGGCGACGATGATGCCGTGGCGGGTCGCGAATTCGACGACGTCGGCGAAGAACTGCGGGCTCGCGAGCGCGGCGGTCGGGTTGTTGGGGTAGCCGAGCCACATGAGCTTCGCGCGCCGCGCGACCTCTTCGGGGATCGCGTGCAAATCGGGCAGGAAGCGGTGCTCGGCGCGGAGCGGCATCAGGTAGGGCGTGCCGCCGTTGAAGAGCGTGCCGATGCCGTAGACCGGATACCCGGGGTCGGGCACGAGAACGACATCGCCGGGATCGACGAACGCGACCGCCATGTTGGCGATGCCTTCCTTCGAGCCGATGAGCGACACCACCTCCGTCTCGGGGTCCGCGGTCACGCCGAAGCGACGCTGCACGAACGACGCCGCGGCGGCGCGGAAGCTCGGCAGGCCTTCGTAATCGGGGTAGCGATGGTTCGCCGGCCGCGCCGCGGCCGCGGCGAGCGCCTGCACGATGTGCGGGAACGTCGGGGTGTCGGGGTCGCCGACGCCGAGGCTGATGAGGTCGACGCCGCGCGCCGCCGCCTCCTTCTTCATGCGGTCGATCTCGGCGAAGAGATACCGCGGAAGTCTTCGAATTCGCTCGGCAGGTCTGATGGTTACGGGCACCGCCCTCTCTCCCTTCGTCGCCGGTACCGCCGCTCGACGGCGGCTTCACCCGGACGCGACATGACGCGCTTGATGCGGCGCGCGTCCGGATAAAAAAGGCCGCCTAATTAGCGGAACGGCCGCGGGTTCACAAGTCGCCTCCCATGTCTTCCCGATCACCGTCCGCCGTCGCCGGCCGCTCGTCGGCGCCGCGTTCGAGGGGCGGCGGGCATCGGAGCGCGACCGCGACCGGCGCGAACGCATTCCCGCCGACCGGGTCGCGGCCGATGTCGAGGACGTCCGTGAGCTTCGCGAGCTGACGCACGACTTGCTCGAGCCGCGCGTCCTCGCGCACGAGCAGGAGGACGGCGCTGCGCGATGGATCGGCCGTCGGCAGACAAGCGATGCCGTCGACGTTGAAGAGCCGCCGGTGAAAGAGCCCGCACACGTGCGACATGACGCCGGGATGGTTGCGTACGAGGAGGCGGAGGACGACCTGAGTGGCGCGGCCGTCGGTATCGGGCTCACATCCTGTCGGCTGCATCGTCGTCGGCGACTCACATGGCTTGGGCGGCATCGCATCCTCCGTCTTCGCCCGCTTGCAGGGCGGCTTCGTCGATCATCTCCCGGTTCGGCGCGCCGGGGCGCACCATCGGGTAGACGTTCTCCGCCGCGGCGATCGGCACCCGGACCAGGCACGGGCCGTCGGTCGCGAAGGCGCGGGCCAATGCCGCGTGCGGGTCGCTCGTCGCCTCCAGGTCGCAGGCCTCCATGCCGAAGCCGCGCGCGATCGCTGCGAAGTCGGGCGCGGCGTGGAAGCGCGACGCGTGATAGCGCCGCCCGTAGAAGAGCTCCTGCTGCTGGCGAACGAGCCCGAGGTGGGCGTTGTCGAGCAGGATCACCGTGATCCGCGCCTCCTCCTCGACCGCGGTCGCCAGCTCCTGGATGTTCATCAAGAGACTGCCGTCGCCGGTGAAGCAGACGACGCGGCGGTCGCGGCACGCGAGCGCCGCGCCGATCGCCGCCGGCAGGCCGAAGCCCATCGTCCCGAGGCCGCCCGAGGTCAGCCACTGGCGCGGCCGCGTGAACGGGAACGCCTGCGCCACCCACATCTGGTGCTGGCCGACGTCGCTGGTGACGATCGCGTCGTCGCCGGCGAGGGCCGCGACGGCGCGGACGATCCCGTACGGCCGCCGCACGTCGCCGGCGCCGGGCATCGCGAGTGGATGCGCCGCGCGCAGCGCGGCGACGCGCGCCGACCACGTCGGACGGCGACGGGGCGTCACGTCGGCGAGGAACGCCCGCAGCGCCTCGCCGACGTCGGCGTGAATCCCGAGCGTCGGGGTCTTGATCTTGCCGAGCTCGCTCGCGTCGACGTCGACGTGGATGATGCGCGCGCGCGGACAGAACTCGGCCGCCTTGCCCGTCGCGCGGTCGTCGAAGCGGACGCCGAGCCCGACGAGGAGGTCGCACTCCTCGAGAATCAGATTCGTCGCGCGCGCCGCGTGCATGCCGACCATACCGAGAAAGAGCGGATGCTGCGCCGGCATGGCGCCGAGTCCGAGGAGCGTCGCCGCGATGGGAATCGAGCCCGCTTCGGCGAGCTCGCGCACCAGGTCCGATGCGCCGGCGGCGAGGACGCCGGCGCCGACGAGCAGTACCGGCCGGCGCGCGGCCTCGAGGAGCGCGGCGGCGCGCCGCGCGTCGTCGGCAGGGCAGGGTGCGGCGGGTGCGGCGCGCCCCGGCTCGGGCCACTCGTCGACGGTGATCGCCTCGAGCTGCACGTCCTTCGGCACGTCGATCACGACCGGCCCCGGCCGGTCGGAGGTCGCGATGCGGAACGCCTCCGGCACCACGCGCAACAGCTCCCGCGCCGACGACACGAGATAGTTGTGCTTCGTGATCGGGATCGTGAGGCCGTAGGTGTCGATCTCCTGGAACGCATCGGTGCCGATCATCGCCCGCGGCACTTGCCCGGTGATCGCGACGAGCGGGATCGAGTCGAGCTTGGCGTCGGCGATCGCCGTGACGAGATTCGTCGCGCCCGGTCCCGACGTGCCGGTGCAGACCGCCGCCGTCCCGGTCGCACGCGCCATCCCTTGGGCGATGAACCCCGCGCCCTGCTCGTGGCGCGCGAGCACGTGATGGAGCGCGCTCCCGTGGAGCGCGTCGTAGAGCGGCAGGCTCGCCCCGCCGGGGATCCCCGGGATCATGGTGATCCCTTGGCGTTCGAGGAGCCGCACGATCAGCCCCGCGCCGTTCGTCTGCATGTCGTTCTCCTTCCGCGGTTGTGCCTGCGGCTCGGGGAACGGCGGGGCTCCAAAACGACGAAACCCCCGCCGGCCTCGCGCCAGCAGGGGTTTCGGATGCGTTACGCTTGCGTCCCCGCTAGGGCGCGATGGCCTCGGTTACACCGACGACGACGACAACGACCACCGCTAGGCGGGCGCCGAGTTTCGAACCGTCGAGGATGAGACCGGCGGGGAACATGTCGGGACTGTCTCTATCGCGCCAGCGAGGCGTTCCGCAAGGGGCGAACTCGCGGCGCGTCGGACGACGGCGTGGGGCTACGCCTCGGATGACCGCGCCGAGCGGGCGCCGCCGGCAGCCGCGCGGCCGGCGAGAAATCCCGTCGCCCACGCCCACTGGAAGTTGAAGCCGCCGATGCGCCCGTCGCAGTCGAGCATCTCGCCGACGAGGTAGAGCCCGGCCTGCTTCCGCGACGCCATCGAGCGGTAGTCGATCTCGTCGAGGGGCACACCGCCGGCCGTCACCTCCGCGTGGTTCCAGCCGCGGTCACGCGCGATCGGGAGGACGAGGGCACCGAGGTGCTGGACGAGCGTTCGTCGGGCGGCGCGCGACAGCTCGGCGAGACGCGTCGTCGGATCGACGCCCGCCGTACGCGCGAGCGCGGCGGCGACGCGCTCGGGAAGCGTCGCCGCGAGCGCCCGCCCGAGCGACGCGCGCGGCCGTGCGGCGGCTGCGGCGAGGAGCCGGCGCTCGATCGCGTCGAGGCGCTCGCCGGGAAAGACGTTGCACCGCACCTCGGCCGCGCGTCCAGCGGCGCGCGCCGTCGTCCAGTGCCGGCTCGCGTCGAGGACGACGGGTCCGCTGACGCCGACGTGCGTCCAGAGCAGACTGCCGCTCCGCCGGTCGGCGAGCGCGCCGTCGACGAAGGTCTCGAGCTCGACGGGGTGTGACACGCCGGAGAGCTCGCGGTGAAAGCCGCCCTCGAGCACGAACGGCACGAGCGCCGGCACGGTCGCCGTGACGCGATGGCCGAGGCGCTCCGCGATCGCGAGCCCGCCGCCGTCGCTGCCGGTACGCGGCAACGAGCGTCCGCCCGTCGCGAGCACGACCGCGCGTGCGACCAGCGTCCCGTGGGCGTGATGGATGCTCCAGCGTCGAGTGTCGGCGCTGTCGCCGCGCAGCGCCTCCGCGTCACGGCGGCCGGCCTGTGCCGCGCTCGCGTGGGCGACCGGAGCGACGTCGTGCACGCGGTGCGATGTCCGCATGTCGATGCCGAGCGCCGCGCAGCGGTGGAGAAGCGCGTCCAGCACGGTCGGGGCCCGGTCCGTCGTCGGGAAGAGCTTCCCCGTCTTTTCACGCTTCAATGCCACCCCCAGCGATGCGAGCCAGCGGCGGGTGGCGTCGACGTCGAACGCCGCGAGCACGTTGCGCACGATCGGGCGCGTGCCGTTGAAATCTTCGGGCCGCACCGTCTCATGCGTCACGTTGCAGCGGCCGCCGCCCGAGATCAGGATCTTCGCGCCGATTCGCGGCGCGCCGTCGAGGACGACGATCCGCGCGTGGTCGCGACGCTGTGCGCTATCCGCCGCGGTGTTGCGTTGGGTTTCGGCGGCGAAAATCGCGGCGGCGAGACCGGCGGCACCCCCGCCGACGATCGCGACGTCGCAGCGATCGTCCTTCGCGTCGGCCGTCACCGCACCGCTCAACGCGATTCGAAGCAGCGGCCTACAACCCGAGGACGTCGCGCATCGTGTAGAGACCGCGCTTCTGCTCGACGAGCCAGAGCGCGGCACGGAGCGCGCCGCGGGCGAGGCACTCACGGCTCTGCGCACGATGCGTGAGCTCGAGACGCTCGCCGGCGCCGAGAAAATAGACCGTGTGATCGCCGACGGCGTCGCCGCCACGCAGCGCGACGACGCCGATTTCCGCGTCGGTCCGCGGGCCCGGCTCGCCCTCGCGGCCGAAGCGCGCACGGCCGGTAAGCGGTGTGCGTTGCGCATCGGCGACGACCTCGGCGAGGCGTAGCGCGGTGCCGCTCGGCGCGTCGCGCTTCAGGCGGTGGTGGACCTCCGCGATCTCGACGTCGAACGTCGGCCCGAGCGCCGTCGTTGCAGTGGCGATGAGACGCTCGAGGACGGCGACACCGACGCTCAGATTCGGTGCGATCACGGCGCGCGTGCGCCGTGCCGTCGACTCGGCGCGGGCCCGGTCGGCGGCGCTGAATCCAGTCGTGCCGACGACGATCGCGGCGCCGCCGGCGGCGGCGGCTTCCAAGTGCGCGAGCGCGGCCGCCGGCGCGGTGAAGTCGAGCGTGACGCTCGTCGGCGTCGGTGCGTACGCGGTCTCGACGCGGACGCCCGCATACGACGATCGGCGTCGCTGTCTCGCTCGCCATGGCTTCGGCGCCGCTCCTAGCGCAGACGGCCGAGCGCGCGCAGCGCCGCCGCGAGCTGCGTGCGCTTGCTCGGGTCGGTGAGCGGCGCGAGCGGCAGACGTAGCTCGTCGCGGCAGAGACCGAGCAGCGAGGCGGCGTGCTTCAGCGGAATCGGGTTGGTCTCGGTGAAGCAGGCGCGGATCAGCGGCAGGAGCCGGAATTGCAGCGTGCGCGCGCGCGTCCAGTCGCCGGCGGCACACGCCACCGCGAGGTCGGCCATCTCGCGCGGGACGACGTTCGCGATGGTCGAGATGACACCGGGGCCGCCGAGCGCCATCAGCGACAGCGTCGCTGCGTCGTCGCCCGCGTAGACGGCGAGACGGTCGCCGGCGAGGTGGAAGACGTCGAGCGTGTGATCGAGCGCGTCGGATTCCTTCAAGCCGACGACGTTCGGGTGCTCGGCGAGCTTGGCGATCGTGGCCGCCTCTATGCGCGACGAGGTCCGGCTCGGGATGTTGTAGAGGAGGAGCGGCAGGTCGACGGCGTTGGCGATCGCGAGGTAGTGGAGGACGAGACCTTCCTGCGTCGGCTTGTTGTAGTACGGCGAGATGAGGAGCGCCCCGGCGGCGCCGGCGCGCTTCGCCTCGGTCGTCAAGCGAATCGCCTCCGCGGTGGAGTTGGAGCCGGTGCCGGCGATCACTGGTACGCGGCCGTCGGCGCGCTCGACGGCGAAGCGGACGACCTCGGTGTGCTCGTCGTGCGAGAGCGTCGCCGCCTCGCCGGTCGAGCCGCAGGGGACGAGCGCGGCGGAGCCGCCCGCGATCTGCGCGTCGATCAGCGCCCCGAACGCGTCCCAGTCGATCGCGCCGTCGTGAAACGGCGTGAGGAGCGCGACCATCGAACCGGTGAAGTGCGGCCGCATCACCCGCCCGTCGCCGCGTAGAGCGTCGCGAGCTCGACGTCGGCGGTGAAGACCTCGGCGGCGCCGCCGGTCATGTACACGTGATCGTCGGCGCGCCACTCGATGTCGAGGTCGCCGCCGCGCAGATGCACGAGCACGCGGCGGTCGGTGCGGCTGGTGAGGACGCCGGCGACCACCGCCGCGCACGCGCCGGTGCCACACGCCATCGTCTCGCCCGAGCCGCGCTCCCACACGCGAAAGTCGACCTCGCGCCGCGTCCGTGGCGCGACGAACTCGGTGTTCACGCGCTCCGGGAAGAACGGGTGACGCTCGAACGCGGGGCCGATCCGTGGGAGATCGAGCGATTCGACCTCGGGGACGAAGAGCACGCAGTGCGGATTCCCCATCGAGACGCACGTGACCTTCCACGTCGCGCCGGCGACCTCGAGCGGGTGATCGACGACGCGGCCGTCGTGCGCAACGGGGATCTTCCGGCCGTCGAGTACGGGCGCGCCCATGTCGACGGTCGCGCCGCTCACGCGGCCGTGCGCGTCGACGGCGAGCTCGAGCGTCTTCACGCCGCAGTCGCTCTCGATGCGCATCGGGTTCACGTGCAGGCCGCGCTCGTAGACGAACTTGGCGACGCAGCGGATGCCGTTGCCGCACATCTGCGCGCGGCTGCCGTCGGCGTTGTACATCTCCATGCGCACGTCGGCGTCGTCCGACGGGCGGACGAGGATGAGCCCGTCGGCGCCGATGCCGTGGTGGCGGCGTGAGACCACGCGCGCGAGCCGCGGCGGGTCGGCGACGTCGCGCTCGCGGCAGTCGACGTAGACGTAGTCATTGCCGGCGCCGTGCATCTTGGTCATGCGGACGGTCGTCGCCACCGACGTGGCGGCCGTCGGTGTCGCGGCGGCAGCGGCGAACGTCGCCGTCTCTCGAGCGCTCGCAGTCATGTCGTCATCCGAGCCACGGCGGCAGCGACTCGCCGCGGATCAGATCCTCGACGGTCTCGCGCTCGCGGACGACGTCCCAGCGCGTGCCGTCGACGAGGACGGCGGCGGCGCGCGGCCGCGCGTTGTAGTTCGACGCCATGACGAAACCATACGCGCCGGCGCTCATCACTGCCAGCACGTCGTCGGGCTCGACGGGCGGCAGCGAGCGGTCCTGGGCGAGAAAGTCGCCGCTCTCGCAGACCGGGCCGACGACGTCGACCGGTTCAGCCGGACCGGGACGCGGCCCCGCGACCGGACGGATCTCCTGATACGCGCCGTAGAGCGAGGGTCGGATCAGATCGTTCATCGCCGCGTCGACGACGACGAAGCGCTTCACCGGCCCCTGCTTCAAGTACAGGACGCGCGTCAGCAGCACCCCGGCGTTGCCGACGAGCGAGCGCCCCGGCTCGACGATGACGGTCACGCCGAGGTCGCGCGTGCCGTCGACGAGCATCGCGCCGTACTCGGCCGGCGTGGGCGGATGCTCCTCGCTGTACGTGATACCGAGGCCGCCGCCGACGTCGAGGTAGCGGACCTCGACGCCGCGCTGGCGCAGCTCCGCGACGAGACCGCGGATCCGTGCGAGCGCGTCCTCGAACGGCGCCAAGCTCGTCAGCTGCGAGCCGATGTGGCAGTCGACGCCGATCACGTCGAGGTGCGGGAGGCGACGCGCGCGGTCGTAGACCTCGACGGCGGCGCCGATGTCGATGCCGAACTTGCTCTTTTTGAGCCCGGTCGAGATGTACGGGTGCGTCTTCGGATCGACGTCGGGATTGACGCGGATCGCGATCGGCGCGCGGCGGTTCTCCGCGGCTGCGACTCGGTCGAGCGCGTCGAGCTCCGCCGGCGACTCGACGTTGAACATCAGAATTCCGGCGGCGAGCGCGCGCGCGAGCTCGTCGCGCGTCTTGCCGACGCCGGAGAAGACGATGCGCCGCGGATCGGCGCCGGCGCGTTCGGTGAGGAAGAGCTCGCCCCCGGAGACGATGTCGAAGCCGCTGCCCTCGCGCGCGAAGGCGCGCAGGATGGCGAGCGTACCGTTCGCCTTCACCGAGTAGCAGACGACGTGCGGCACGGCGGCGAGGGCGCCGTCGTACGCGCGGTAGCCTTCGCGCAGCGCGGCGAGACTGTAGACATACGTCGGCGTGCCGACCTCGGCGGCGATGCGCGCGAGCGGCGCGCCGTCGCAGTAGAGCTGCCCGTCGTCTCGTTCGCTGAACACGCTCAGGATTCCTTCTTCGCGCGCCGGTGCGGCCGCGGTGACGCGCTCGCGGCCGGCGTCGTGCTCGGCGACGGTGAGGATTGTGGGTCCCACGTGATCGTCGCCGGGCCGGACGGCGCACTATAGTACCCGTCGGTCGTGAACGCCACGATTCGGTAGTGGTAGGTCGTGCCGCGCAGCATCTGCTTGTCGACGTAATCGAAGCGCGTCACCTTCTGGAACCGGCCCTGATCCGTGACCGGAACGCGGGCGAGCTCGGCGAACTGCTCGTTGTTCCGCGAGCGCTCGACGACGAACCCGCCGAGGTCCTCCATGTTCGTGCCGTCGACGTACTTGGTGGGACGGGTCCACTTGACCGAGACGCCGTCGGGAAGCGTCGTGAGCGATACCTCGGTGACCGTGTGCGGCGCGACCAGCTGCGGCGGCTTGACGTCGGTCTTGCGGGCGCAGCCGGCGCACGGAAGCGTGCAGGCGATCAGGGCGACAGCCGCGGCTGCGGTCAGCGCGGCGCCCGTCAGCGTCGCGACCAGGACGCGCGCCGCTCGGACGAGTGGCGGTGCCGACCGCGACGCGCGCGCGCGGGGCGCCTCGCCCTCCGCCGCCGCCACGTTCGCCCTAGAGCCGCCGCAGCCGGCGGGCGACGTTCGCGGCCGCGGTGCCGCTGCCCGCGGTGCGGCGGGCGATCGCGGCGTCGATCGACAGCCATTCGCGCACGTCCGCGCCGAACGCCGGCGAGAGCTCGCGCCATTCCTTGAGCGTCACGTCCTCGAGCCGGCGGTGACTTTCGACGCAGCGCCGTACCGCTTGGCCGACGATGTGGTGCGCCTCGCGGAACGGCACGCCCTTGGTGACGAGATAGTCGGCGACGTCGGTCGCGAGGAGGAAGCCGTCGCTCGTCGCCGCGCGCATGCGGTCGGCGTGGATGACGAGGCGCGGGATCATCGCCGTCATCACCGCGAGACAGCCCTTCACGGTATCGGCGGTGTCGAAGAGCGGCGCCTTGTCCTCCTGCAGGTCGCGATTGTAGGCGAGCGGCAGGCCCTTCAGGATCGTCAGCATCGCGATGAGATTGCCGTACACGCGCCCCGTCTTGCCGCGCACGAGCTCGGCGACGTCGGGATTCTTCTTCTGCGGCATGATCGAGCTGCCGGTGGCGAACTCGTCCGGCAGCGAGACGAAGCCGAACTCCGTCGACGACCAGAGAATGATCTCCTCGGCGAAGCGCGAGAGGTGCGTCGCGAGCATCGCGGAGGCGGCGAGGAACTCGACGATGAAGTCGCGCTCGGAGACCGCATCGAGGCTGTTCGTCGCGACGCGCGCGAAGCGTAGCTCGCGCGCGACCTGATCGGGGTCGATCGGGAACGTCGTCCCGGCGAGCGCGCCGGCGCCGAGCGGCATGACGTCGGCGCGGCGGCGGCAGTCGGAGAAGCGCTCGCCGTCGCGCTCGAGCTTCTCGTGGTACGCGAGGAGATGGTGCGCGAACAGCACCGGCTGCGCGCGCTGCAAGTGCGTGTAGCCGGGCATGATGACCTGCGCGTGGCGTCGCGCGGTCGCCGCCAGCACCTTCTGGAAGGCAGTGATGCTCTTCAGAATCATGCCGATCTCGGCGCGCACGAAGAGACGGAGGTCGAGCGCGACCTGGTCGTTGCGGCTGCGCGCGGTATGCAGGCGGCCGCCCGCGGGACCGATCTTGTCGATCAAGCGCCGCTCGATCGCCATGTGGATGTCCTCGTCGGCAGCGTCGTAGCGGAACGTGCCGTCGGCGATCTCGCGCTCGATCTCGGCGAGGCCCTTGCAGATGCGCTTGCCGTCGACCGCCGGAATGATGCCGCACGCGACCAGCATGTGGCAGTGCGCGAGCGAGCCGGCGATGTCGTAGGGCGCGAGCCGCTTGTCGAGCGCGATCGAGGACGTGAACTGCTCGACGATGGGCGCCGTCGCGGCGGCGAACCGTCCTTCCCAGGGCTTGTGCTTGCGCGTCGCCACGACAGCGGCGTTATGAGCCGGAGCCGGCGCGCTTTGCAACCAGCGCCTGGATGCGGAGCCGCAGCGCGTTCAGCCGGATGAAACCTTCGGCGTCGCGTTGGTCGTAAATCCCGCCGGCCTCGAACGTCGCGATCGACGGGTCGTAGAGCGAGTGCGGAGCGCGGCGTCCGGCGACCGTGACGCTGCCTTTGTAGAGCTTCAGGCGCGCCGTGCCGGCGACCGTCCGCTGCGCCTCGTCGATCGTCGCTTGCAGCATGCGGCGCTCGGGCGTGAACCAGTAGCCGTAGTAGACCATTTCCGCGTAGCGGGGCACGAGCGCGTCGCGGAGGTGCAGGACTTCGCGGTCGAGGGTCAGCGACTCGACGGCGCGATGGGCGGCCTGCAGCACCGTGCCGCCCGGCGTCTCGTAGACGCCGCGCGACTTCATGCCGACGTAGCGATTCTCCACGAGGTCGAGGCGGCCGACGCCGTGGCGGCCGGCGATCGCGTTCAGGCGTCCCAGCAACGCCGCCGGTGCGAGGTGCTCGCCGTTGACGGCCACCGGATCGCCTCCCTCGTAGTCGATCTCGACGTACTCGGGCGCGTCGGGCGCGTCCTCGGGGGCGACCGTCAGGACGAACATGTCGCGATACGGCTCCTGCCACGGATCCTCGAGGACGCCGCCCTCGTAGCTGATGTGGAGGAGGTTGCGGTCGCTGCTGTAGGGCTTCTCGCGCGTCACCGGCATCGGCATCCGGTGCTGCTCGGCGTAGGCGATGAGATCGCTCCGGCCGCCGAAGCCCCACGTCCGCCACGGCGCGACGACGACGATGTCGGGCTCGAGCGCGTAGTACGTCAGCTCGAACCGCACTTGATCGTTGCCCTTGCCGGTGGCGCCGTGGGCCACCGCCGGTGCGCCCACCTCACGCGCGATCTCGATCTGGCGCTTGGCGATGAGCGGCCGCGCGATCGAGGTGCCGAGGAGGTAGCCTGCTTCGTACACGGCGTTGGCGCGCAAGATCGGGAAGACGAAGTCGCGCGCGAACTCCTCGCGCAGGTCGTCGACGCGGACCGTGCTCGCGCCGGTGGCCGTCGCCCGCTCGCGGACGGTATCGAGCTCCTCACCCTGGCCGAGGTCGGCGCAGAACGCGACGACCTCGCAGCCGTACTCCTCGATCAGCCAGCGGAGGATCACCGAGGTGTCGAGACCGCCGCTGTAGGCGAGGACGATCTTGTCGAGCCGCGGCGTGCCGGCGGTGGCCGCGCGGCCAGGCGCGGGACGCGCGCCGCCCGAGGTCGCCCGCGCGCTCATCGGGCGCTTTCCTGCGCCAGCCACGCCATCAAGGCCTTCTGCACGTGCAGCCGGTTCTCCGCCTGGTCGAACACGACCGACTGCGGGCCCTCGAGGACCGACTCGCTGATCTCCTCGCCGCGGTGCGCAGGCAGGCAATGCATCACGAGCGCGTCGCGCGCGGCGTGGCGCATCACCCGCTCGTTCACCTGATACGCGGCGAACTGCGCGCGCCGCGCCGCCGCCTCCTTCTCCTGGCCCATGCTCGTCCACACGTCCGTATAGACGACGTCGGCGTTGTGCACGGCGTCGCCGACGTCGTGGGTGATCTCGAGCGTCGCCCCTTTCGCGCGGCACTCGGCGAGAATCGCCGGATCGGGCTCGTAGCCTTTCGGGCAGGCGAGGGCGAACGTGAAGCGATAGAGGGTCGCCGCCTCGAGCCAGGAGTGCACGACGTTGTTGCCGTCGCCGACGAACGCGACCCGCATCTCGTCGAGCGGCTTCCGGCGCTCGCGCAACGTGAAGAGATCCGCCAGCACCTGGCAGGGATGGTGCAGGTCGGTCAGGCCGTTCACGACCGGGACGTCGGCGCGCTCGGCGAGCTCGACGAGCACGCCGTGGAGAAACGTGCGGGCGACGATCAGGTCGACGACGCGCGCCAACGTGCGCGCGATGTCGGCGACGGTCTCGCGCTCGCCGAGACGAATGTCGGCGGGGGCGAGGTAGATCGCGTGGCCGCCGAGCTGCGTCATGCCGGTTTCGAAGCTGATCCGCGTCCGCAGGCTCGGCTTCTCGAAGATCATCGCCAGCGTCTTCCCCCGCAGGATCGGCCGCGGCTTGCCGGCGCGGAGGGCGTCCTTCAGCTCGGCGGCGAGCGTGAAGAGGGCGTCGCATTCGGCGCGCGCCAGATCGGTGACCCGCAGGAGATCGCGTGTGCGTACCGCGGCCTTCACGTGGTCAGTACCTCTTCCAGGATCGCCACACCGCGATCGATCTCGGCCTCGCGAATGACGAGCGGCGGCAACACGCGCAAGACGCGGTCGGCGGTGCAGTTGATGACGAGGCCGTGCGCGAGGCAGCGCTCGACGACGGCCGCGCCGGGCTCGCGCAGCACGATCGCGAGCATCATGCCGTGACCGCGCACCGACTCGATTGCGCGCGTCTTGGCGGCGAGCCGCTGCAGCCGCTCGAGGAAGTAGGCGCCGAGTTCGCGCACGCGCGGCAGGAACCCGGCGACGGTCATCGTCTCGACCGTTGCCACGCCGGCGGCGGTCGCGAGCGCGTTGCCGCCGAACGTCGAGCCGTGCGCGCCGGCGCCGAAGCACGCGGCAACGTCGTCGCGCGCGAGCAGGGCGCCGATCGGCACGCCGCTCGCGAGCGCTTTCGCGAGCGTCATGAGGTCGGGCGTGACTCCGGTCTGCTCGTACGCGAAGAGCGTGCCGGTGCGGCCCATGCCGGTCTGCACCTCGTCGAACACGAGGAGCACGCCGCGCTCGTCGCAGAGACGCCGCGCCGCCGTCAAGTATTCCGGGTGCGGAATGACCACGCCGCCCTCGCCCTGCACGGGCTCGAGCATGAGCGCCGCCGTCGTGTCGTCGAGCGCTTCCTCGAGGGCCGCGACGTCGTCGTACGGCACGTAGCGGAACCCCGTCGGCAGCGGCTCGTAGCCGACGCGGACCTTCTCTTGTCCGGTCGCGGTGAGCGTCGCGAGCGTCCGGCCGTGGAACGAGCCGAGCGCGGTGACGACCTTCGTGCGCCGCCCGCCGAGACTGTGTCCCCACCGCCGCGCTAGCTTGATCGCCGCCTCGTTCGCCTCGGCGCCGCTGTTGCAGAAGAAGACGCGGTCGGCGAACGAGTGGGTGCACAGCAATTCGGCGAGGCGCGCTTGCGGCTCGCAGTAGTGCAGGTTCGAGACGTGCAGCAGCCGGCTCGCCTGCGCGGCGATCGCCTCGACGACCGGCCGCGGCGCATGGCCGAGATTGGCGACCGCGAGGCACGCGAAGAAGTCGAGGTACTCGCGTCCGTCTGCGTCCCAGAGCCGCACCCCGTCGCCGCGCACGAATGCCACCCGCGAGCGGACGTAGGTCGGCATCAAACGGCGATCCGACGTGGCGATGATCGTGTCTCCGGTCATGTGCGTGTCGAGCTGTGGAAACCGGAGATACTGCTGCCCGCGGGGTGGGATTGTCAACGCGCGCGGTCGAAAGGTGCTGTCCCAAAAGGACAGCACCGGTCGAAACGCTGCCCGGCTGTCACTACCGTCGGAACGTTACCCGCGGCGAGGTTGCGCAGCCACGACCCGTGCGTCTGACCCGGTCGCGATCAGCCCCGCTGGCGGAGCCGCGTCGGACGCCGCTTCGCGGCGGCGGTGCGAACGACCTCGGTGCCGACGCCCTCGGTCGTGAAGATCTCGAGCAGCACGGCATGGCGGACGCGGCCGTCGATGATGTGGGTCTTGGCGACGCCGCTCTTGAGGGCGTCGAGGCAGCACTCGACCTTCGGGATCATGCCGGCGCTGATGACGCCGCTCGTGATCATCTCCTGCGCCTCGTCGCCGGAGAGCGTCGAGGCGAGGGTGCCGTCTTTGTCCTTGATGCCCTCGACGTCGGTGAGGAGGATCAGTTTCTCCGCTTGCACCGCCTGCGCGATCTTGCCGGCGACGAGATCGGCGTTGATGTTGTAGGTCTCGCCGTCAAGGCCGGCGCCGACCGGAGCGATGACCGGAATGAAGTTGCCGGCCCCGAGCGACTCGATCACCTTCGGATTCACGCCGACGACCTCGCCGACCAGGCCCATATCGTGCTCGGGAGAGCTCTTCGGAGCGCCTGGCATTACCATCTTGCGCGCGACGATCAGGTCGTCGTCTTTCCCCGAGAGGCCGACCGCGTGGCCGCCGTGCCGATTCATCAGCGCGACGATCTCCTTGTTGATGTTGCCGACGAGCACCATCTCGGCGACGCGCATCGTCTCCTCGTCCGTGACGCGCATGCCGCGCACGAAGCGTGAGCGAATCCCGAGCCTGTCGAGCATCTCGTCGATCTGCGGGCCGCCGCCGTGGACGATGATCGGATTCATCCCGACGTACTTCAGCAGCACGACGTCCTGCGCGAACGAGTTCTTGAGCTCGTCGTTGGACATCGCGTGGCCGCCGTACTTGATGACGATCGTCTTCCCGAAGAAACGCCGCATGTACGGCAGCGCCTCGAGCAGCACCTCCGCCTTGGCGATCCGGTCTTTCATCAGAGGATGTACCGCGAGAGATCCTCGTCGGTGAGGATCGCGTCGAGCTTCGCACGCACGTCGGCGGCGTCGATCACGACGTCGTGCGTGCCGCGCTCGGGGGCGTCGAACGAGAGGTCTTCGAGGAGCTTCTCGAGGACGGTGTGCAGGCGGCGGGCGCCGATGTTCTCGGTGCGCTCGTTCACGGTCGCGGCGATGCGCGCGATCTCGCCGACCGCCTCGTCGGTGAAGCGCAGGTTGACTTTCTCGGTCGCCATCAGCGCGACGTATTGCTTGAGGAGCGCATTGCGCGGCTCGGTGAGGATGCGGACGAAGTCGTCGCGGGTCAAGGCGTCGAGCTCGACCCGGATCGGGAAGCGTCCTTGGAACTCCGGGATCAGGTCCGACGGCTTCGCGACGTGGAACGCGCCCGAGGCGATGAACAGGATGTGGTCGGTGCGCACCATGCCGTGCTTGGTGCTGACGGTCGAGCCCTCGACGATCGGCAACAGGTCGCGCTGCACGCCCTGGCGTGACACATCGGGGCCGATCGTAGCTTCGCGCCCGGCGATCTTGTCGATCTCGTCGAGGAAGACGATCCCCGACTGTTCGACCCGTCGCACCGCCTCCTTCGCGACCACCTCCATGTCGACGAGCCGGTTCGCCTCCTCGGCGGTGAGATGGTCGAGCGCCTCGGGCACCTTCACGTGCTTCTTCTTCGTCTTCTTCGGCAGCAGGTTCGAGAAGAGCTCCTTCATGTTGAACTCCATCTCCTCCATCCCCTGCGGCGTCAGCACCTCCACCATCGGCGAGATCGTCTTCGTCACCTCGAGCTCGACGAGCCGCTCGTCGAGGCGCCCCTCGCGCAGCATGCGGCGCAGCTTGTCGCGCGCCGAGCTCGCGCTCTCGGCGCCGGCGACGTGTGCCGGCGTCGACGGGTTCGGCGGCGACGGCGGCAAGAGCAAGTCGAGGAGGCGCTCCTCGGCGACCTCTCGCGCGCGGCGCTCGACCTTGTCCTTCTCCTCCGCCTTGACGATGCCGATGCCGAGCTCGACGAGGTCGCGAATGATCGACTCGACGTCGCGCCCGACGTAGCCGACCTCGGTGAACTTCGACGCCTCGACCTTGAGAAACGGCGCCCCGGAGAGCTTCGCGAGACGGCGCGAGATCTCCGTCTTTCCGACGCCGGTCGGCCCGATCATGATGATGTTCTTCGGTGCGATCTCGTCGCGTAGGTCCTCGGGGACCTGCTGGCGGCGCCAGCGATTGCGCAGCGCGATCGCGACCGCGCGTTTCGCGGCGCGCTGGCCGACGATGTAGCGGTCGAGCTCGGAGACGATCTCCCGCGGCGTCATCGGCTGCGGCGTCATGGCTACAGCTCCTCGAACGTCACTTGATCGTTCGTGTAGACGCAGATCGTGCTCGCGATGCGCATCGCCTCGGCGGCGATCGCGTGCGCGTCGAGGTCGGAGTGCGCGACGAGCGCCTTCGCCGCGGCGAGCGCGAAATTGCCGCCGGAGCCGATCGCGATCACCCCGTCGTCGGGCTCGACGACGTCGCCTGCGCCGGAGATGACGAGCGTCGACTCGGCGTCGGCGACGACGAGCAGCGCTTCCAGCCGGCGCAGCACGCGGTCGGTGCGCCAGTCCTTCGCCAGCGCCACCGCGGCGCGCCTGAGGCTGCCGTTCATCGCCTCGAGCTTCTGCTCGAATTTCTCGAACAGCGTGAACGCGTCGGCGGTCGCCCCCGCAAAGCCGGCGAGCACTTTCCCTTGATACAGGCGCCGCAGCTTGCGTGCGTGTTGCTTCAACACCGTCTGCCCGATCGTCACCTGGCCGTCGCCGGCGAGCACGACGCCGCCGCGGTGCCGAACGGCAACGATCGTCGTCCCGTGCATCGTCTCGCTCACGCGACGACACTAGCGTCGCCCCGGCCGTCTGTAAACGTACTGGGCCGATTTGCGTCGCGATACTTCGTTGCTCGGTCGCTCCGCTGCTCGGCGTAACCTCAGCGGTGCCTGCTTGCCCTCGCTTGGCGAGGGCGCTGCTCGCTTCCCTCGCGCCTCGTCTCGCTCGCAACTCGACCCAGTACCACCGCCGCGCCTCGTTACGCGCGCGGGAACGCCTTGTCGTACACCTCCGCGAGGCGGGCGAAATCGACGTGTGTGTAGCGCTGGGTCGTGGAGAGGCGGGCGTGGCCGAGCAGCTCCTGGATCGCGCGCAGGTCGGCGCCGCCGTTCAACAGGTGGGTGGCGAACGAGTGCCGAAAGGCGTGCGGGCTGGCGTCCGTGCGCGTACCCGCGGCCGCCGTGTAGCGGGCGACGATACGCGCGACACTGCGTGACGTAAGACGCCCGCCGTGCGCGTTGAGAAAGACGGCGTCAGGGTCGCGACGCGCGCTCGGCGGCCAGCGCCGACGGTACTCGTCGAGGGCCGCGAGCGCCGTCGCGCCGACGGGGACGATGCGCTCCTTGCGGCCCTTCCCGAGGACGCGCACCACCTCGGCGTTGCGGTCGAGGTCGCGCCAATCGAGCGCGGTGAGCTCGCTCACCCGCAAGCCGCTCGAGTAGAGCAGCTCGAGGATCGCGCGATCGCGGCGCGCGATCGCGGTCGCGCCTTGCATGCCGTCGAGGACGCGGAACATCTCGTCGACCGTGAGGTGTGGCGGCAAGAACGTCTCGCGCTTCGGGCCGGTGAGCTGCGCGGCGGGATCGTCGGCGCGCGTGCCGGTGCGCGCGCAGTAGCGAAAGAAGTGCTTCAGCGCGGCGAGCTTGCGGGCGATCGAGCTCTTGCGTTGCGTCCCGGCGAGCGATGCGAGGTAGCCGCGCACGCCGTGGACGTCTGCGCGCGGCAAGCTCGAGCCGGCGCTCGCGAGGAACGCGGCGAGCTGGCGGACGTCGGTCTCGTACGCCTTGGTCGTGTGCGGCGAGGCGTTCACCTCGTGGCGCAAGTAGGCGCCGAACGCGTCGATCAACTGCTCCGTGCGCGTCTCTTCGGCGCGCGCCCGTCCTCCCGCCATCCACTCACCCCGTCGGCGCGGTGTTTGCCCGAGGAGCCGCACCTGTTCGCCTCGGTGCACGCATGGTATCAATGAGCAACGTGATGCCGCAACGCGACGACACGAGGATCGAGCGCATCACGCTCCGCAGTCGCCGCGGCGCTCGTCTCGCGGGGCTGCTCCAGGTTCCCGCCGATACCCTGGCACCCGGCGCACGCGCCACGGGTGGTGCAAGCGATCTCCGCGCCTGCACGACGGTCGTCCTCTGTCACGGCATGGAATCGACCAAGGAAGGGACGAAGCACAGCGCGCTCGCGACGCGGCTCGCAACGCTCGGCTATGCCAGCTTGCGCTTCGATTTCTCGTACGTCGGCGAGTCGGAGGGCGCGTTCGAAGACCTGACGATCAGCGGCGAGGTCGACGACCTCGGCGGCGCCTGCGACGAGCTGCGGCGCCGCGGCGCCGGCGACCTCGCGCTCGTCGGCTCGAGCCTCGGCGGCACGGTCGCGCTCCTCTACGCCGCGACCGATTCCCGCGTCCGCGCGCTGGTGACGATCGCCGCGGTGTCGCGCCCGCTCGGCATCGTCGACCGTCTCGGTCCGACGCGGGTCGAGACCTGGCGCCGCACCGGGTATCGCCAGGAAGCGACCGGCCGCCTGAAGCGCGACTTCCTCGACGATCTTGCACGGCACGACGTGCTCGGCGCCGCACGCGCGCTGCGCGCCGCGACCCTCGTCGCGCACGGCGACGCCGACGACGTCGTCCCGGTCGCGGACGCGCACGCGCTCTTCGCCGCGTTGCCGGAGCCGAAAGCGCTCGCCGTGACGCCGGGCTGCGACCACCGCTACTCCGATCCGGCGCACCTTGCGGCGCTGCTCGACCGCGCCGTCGCATGGATCGCGACGCGTTTCCCCGTCGCCGATCAGCGCCCGTCGCCGATGCGGCGCGCCGCGCCCGGCCGCTGATGCGCGTCGCGTGCTACGGCTGCGGCGCCGACATCGGGGCGCGCGAGCGTGTCGGCCGGCGCGACACCTGTCCGTCCTGCGGCGTCGATCTGCACAGCTGCCGTCAATGCCGCTTCTACGACGTGCGTGCCTCCAACGAGTGTCACGAGTCGCAGGCGGAGCGCGTCCTCGACAAGGAGCGGGCGAACTTCTGCGATTGGTTCGCGCCGTCCGAGGCGCGGGCGACGGCGGGATCCGCCGTCGGCGGGCGCGCGGTGCGGCCGCCGCGCTCGACCGCCGGGACTTCGAGCAGCGGCGGCGCGCGCGCCGAACTCGATCGCTTGTTCCGACACTGAGTCGCGATGCGGGTCCTCGTTGCGGCGCTCGCGACCGCCGCGGCCGTCATACTCGGGCTGCTCGCGCTCGCTGCCTTCAACCTCCACGTCTTCATCGACGCACACCGCGACGAGCTGGTCACGCGCGGAGAACGCACGCTCGGCCGCACGGTGCAGATCGGCGACGTCACCCCGTCGTGGTGGCCGATCGGCATCCGTTTCGCCGACGTCGTGATCGGCGAGGACCCGCGCTTCGGCGCCGGTCCGTGCGTCGATGCGGCGGCCGTGCGCATCGCCGTCCGGCCGGGTCCGCTCGTCCTCGGGCGACTCGAAGTCTCGGCGATCGTCCTCGACCGCCCGCGCATCACGCTCGTCCGTGACGCCGCCGGGCGGTGGAACGTCGCGAGCCTCGGCGACGGCGAGAGGGAACACGACGGCGAACGCCGCGCCACGAACGGCGAGCGCCGGATGCGCCATCACGCCATCCGCGTCCCGCCGCTGTGGCTCGGCCTCGCCGCGACCGAGATCCGCGACGGCCACGTCGACCTCGAGGACCGTAGCGGACCGACCCCGCGCCGCCTCAGCGCCGCGAGCGTACGCCTGCGCGCGTCGGCGCTCCGACTCGGCGGCGACGCGCGTGTCCGCGTCGACGCCGCGCTGTTTCCGGGGAGCGTCCGGCCGGACGCGCACGCGGAGCTGCAGATCACGCGACTCGGTCTCCAGGACGGCGCCGATACGCCGTTCAGCCTGCACCTCGATCTCCACGATGCCGACCTCGGCACCTTGGCGACGGTCGCCGGGCGGCGCGAGCGCTGGTCCGGTCGCCTGGCGCAGGTCGTCGCAGACGCGACGGGGGTACTCGATCGCTTCGCCGTCGACGTCGATGCGTCGGCGGACGATGCATGGCGGCTGGGACCGCAGGTCGCGGTTCCGCGTCTGCCGTCACACCTGAGCCTGCGCGCGCAGGCGACGCGCGACGCGATTCGTGTCGAGCGCGCGAGCGGCGCGTTCGGGACGTTGGAGTGGACTGCCGCGGGTCTCGTCGAGCTGCGCCCGTGGCACGTCGAGCTGACACTGCAGAGCGCGCCCGAGAGCGCGCTCGCGATCGGCGACGCGCGCCCGCCGTGGCGGCTCTCCGACGTCGCGGTGACGGTGGGCGGCACCGACGCGCTGCACGTCGAGTCGCTGCGCGCCCGTCTCGACGACGTGCACCTCGAAGGTACGGCGCGCGTCACGACGCTCGACCCATTCGTCGCCGACGGTCACGTACGTGCGACCGGATTCGGCGGCGTCCTCGACGCCACGTTCGCCGCCGACAGTACGCGGACGATCAGCGCCCGGGTCGAGGCGACGGGCGTCGACGTCGGTGCGATCGCCTCGCGCTGGTCGGCGACGCCGGTGGTCGTCGGTCGGGCCGACGTCTCGGGGGACGTCGCGATGCCGTGGGCGGCGCCGCGGCCGCTCGCGGCGCTCTCGGGGACGGGCACGGGCCGACTCGTCGACGGCCGCATCGACGTCGTGAACCTCGCCGGCCGCATCTTGCGGCGCTTTCCCGCGGTCCGCCT
>WNFR01002404.1_pt1 | contig 32484 bp, 25 predicted proteins | sample 5400221 | NCBI WGS metagenome assembly WNFR01 (sample SAMN13153357, study PRJNA577476) | soil metagenome | isolation source: 40 cm soil under Madrone tree | place: USA:California | collected 2016-06-14
GAGACCGTGCGCGTACACTGGCCGAATGGCAGCATCTCTGAATGGAAAGATCCGCCCGTTGATCAGTACCTCAAGTGGAGGCAAGGCGCGGTGCCGCCGAAGAAATGAACCGCGTGCTTCAGAAGAGCGGTGCCCGGGTCTTGCAGCCTACGGCACTTTGTGCCGCGCTGCTGCTTATCGTTGCGTCGGTTGCCGCGGCTCGTCCACAACGAACCGCGCAGGATAACAATGTTCTGCCCCCATCCAGGTCGAACCTCGTGCCATTGCATTGGCCGGACCTCACAAAGTTGGAAGCAGATGTTCGCCAGCAACTGGTATCGGCCCAAAATGCGCTGACTGCCACTGCAAGAGCCTCGGGGGCCACGGATGCAGCGCTCAGCGAGGCCTACGGCGCGGTGGGAGAAATCTATCAGGCGTATTCGCTGACTTCTCCGGCCCGCGAATGTTACCTGAACGCCAGCCGTCTGACCCCGAAAGATTTTCGCTGGATCTATTTGCTCGGAAAGATCGATCAGCAGGAAGGTCAAATCGGCGAAGCCATTCGCCACTACCAAATCGCGCGCACCTTGCAACCGGAGTACGTCGCCGTACCGGTGAATTTGGGAAACATCTACCTGCAACTAAACCGGCTGGAAGACGCGAAAGAGAACTTCAAGGCGGCGCTGATCATCGACGAAAGGAGTGCGGCGGCGCTTTACGGGCTGGGACAGGTCGCTCTGTCGCAACGTAGTTATGCTGAAGCGGACGATTATCTTGAGAGAGCGCTGATACTGATACCCGACGCGAATCGGATCCATTATTCCCTGGCCATGGCCTATCGTGGTCTGGGAGACATTGAAAAAGCCAGGGCCCATCTGGCCCAACAAGGCCCAGTCGGTGTGCGAGTGGCAGACCCCCTCTTTGACGGGTTGCGGGATTTGATCGCGGGAGAGCGGGTGCACCTGATTCGCGGAAAGTTGGCCATCGACGCGAAGAGATACGCCGAAGCTGCTGATGAATTTCGCAGGGCTATTGCCGCCAAGCCGGACAGCCTCAGTGCGCACCTCAATCTGGGGGCGGCTCTAACTCAGACAGGAGACTTGGAGGGAGCAAAATCGCAGTTCGGGGAAAGTCTTCGCATCGATCCGAACAACACCATCGCTCACTATAATCTGGCCACTTTGATGGCAAAGGAAGACCAGCATGAGCAGGCGATCGCCCATCTTCGATCCGTCTTGAGCGTTTCCTCCAACGATTTCGGTGCGCGATTCCTATTGGCCCAGGAACTGAGGAATTCCGGACGCTTCAAAGATGCGCTGGTAGAATTCTCGCGCGTGGTAGAGGCCGAGCCCGACAATGAAGAAGCACTACTAGAAGAGGTGGAGCTTCTGCTGCGAGAAAAGCAGTACAAGCAGGCGCTGGACGGCCTGGAAAAGGGTCACGCACAGCATCCACAAAAAGGGCAGACGGCGGTAATGCTGGCCTATCTCCTTGCTGCTTCGCCCCAGTACGATTTGCGCAATGGCGCTCGGGCGCTCGAACTCGCGCAACTGGTCTACAAAGCAACTGGCCTAATGAACCACGGCATAGTGGTAGCCCTGGCTCTCGCCGAACTCGGCCGCTGCGACGAAGCCTCCTCCTGGCTGAGACTGATGACCGCCAAAGCCTCGGAAGCGGGCAAATCAGACGTCGTCGAGAAATTGAGAGCCCAGTTGAATAGAACCGAGCGCGCGCGACCGTGTCGCCCAGCAGCTGACATAACCTTCTCAGACCAGTCGCTATCGCAATAAGACCCGCGGCCGGAAACATCTTCGTAATCGAAGTCACGCGGCAAACCGAGAGTCCCCATTCATCCTCATCGGTATCGGCCTCGCCGTAACGCTTTCCGGCGGCGCGCATCGTGGCTCTTCCCATCACCCATCGCCTACCGCGCACTATTCACTGTGCAGCACGTCGATTCATGTTGCAGTAGCCACCTTGTTAGGAGTTAAATACGCGCACTAATGATCGGGCAGATCCTCGGCAACTATAAAATCACTCAAAAGATCGGCGCCGGCGGTCAGGGCACGGTTTATAAAGCCATCGATCAAAAGCTCGGCCGCACCGTCGTCGTAAAGGTGCTGCCACCCGAACTCACCGTTAAGGAAGCCAATCTGAAACGCTTTGAGCGCGAAGCGCGGCTGGCTTCGTCGCTGGATCATCCGAACATCTGCACCATCTTCGATATGGACGAGGCCAACGGCCTGCACTTTATCGCGATGCAATACGTCGAAGGACGGAACGTGCGCCAACTGGTGAACGGGAGGCCACTGGAACTGGAGAGTACTTTGCGGATCGCGATTCAGGTGACTGAGGCGCTCGTTGCGGCGCACGCGCGCGGCATCATTCACCGCGACATCAAGTCCGGCAACATAATGGTTACCGACGCAGGCCAGGCAAAGATTCTGGACTTTGGTCTGGCTAAACTGCTCGACGAAAGCGAAGCGGCGACGAGCGGGATTCATCAGACTGAGTTAACAGAAATAGGAGTTCCGTACGGTACGGCCACCTATGCCGCGCCTGAACAAGCGCGCGGCGACAAGGTCGATGCGCGCGCCGATATTTTCTCGACCGGAGTACTGCTTTATGAAATGTTGACCGGCACCTGGCCGTTTCGCGGCAAGTCAACCATCGATGTGCGTCACGCAGTGATTTACGATCAGCCGAAACCGCTCGCCGCGGCCCGGCCGGGCCCGACACCTGCCCGTCTGCAGGAGATTCTGGACAAGACGCTACAGAAAGATCCGCGTGATCGCTATCAAAAGATCGGCGAGCTGCGCGATGCTTTGCGCGGCGTCTTGCATGAGGTCGCCTCAGGTGCTCAGTTTGAAGAAGCCACCGCGCCGCGTCACGTGGGACACCTCGGTGGCTCCAGTCCGGTCGGACGCGCGATGCGCTGGCTGCGCAAGTTAGGTGGGGGCAGCGATACCCAGACCAGCGCGCCACAACTTTCGTCAAAACAGCTAACCGATCCGCAGGAAGGATCGATGACCACGATCGCGGACCGCGAAAAAAAGAGCGTCGCGGTGCTGCCTTTTAAGAATCTCAACAACAATCCAGAGTCGAGTTTTTATGAATTCTCACTGGCTGATGCGGTAATTACTGAGCTGGCGCGGATCCGCTCGCTGGTGGTGCGCCCGTCTTCGGTGATGTCAAAGTATCAGGGCCAGGCAGCCGACCCGGCCGACGTCGGCAGAGAATTGAATGTCGACGCAGTGCTGTCGGCCGGTTTTATCGCGGCCGGCGAACGCTTCCGGGTCAACGCGCAGCTGCTGGACATAAAAAGCGGCGAGATTATCTGGAGCGATCGAGTCGACGCCTCAGCGAACGACATTATCGCGGTGCAGGACGAGATTACGAAAAGCATCGTTGATGGCTTGCGGCTCGAGTTGAGTCCGGACGAGCAGGCAGGGCTGGCGCAACCTGCTACCGTCAACGCCGAAGCTTACGAAGAGTACTTGCGTGGCCGAGATCGATTTGCGCGCTTTATCTTTCGTAGCGTGGCGGCCGATGACTGTGATGCGGCGATCGAACATTTCAGTCGGGCCATTGAGCTCGACCCCGAATTCGGCCTGGCTTATGACGGTCTGGGCGCCTGTCATGTGAACCGCGTTTTCAAGGGTCTGGGTGGGGCGGAAGACTTTGCCCAGGCGGAAGCGGCTTTCAATAAGGCTTTGACGATCAACAGCAACATCATCGAAGCGCGCATGTTGATGGTTTTCGTTTACCTCTGGCGGGGGCAGAAACAAAAAGCGCGCGAGGAGGTGCGGCGGATGCGACGCGAGGCACCCAACGAAGCGGTGGTGCATTTCGTGAAAGCCACGTTGCACCGTCTCGACGGCGAATACGACCGGGCCCTGCGCAGCTACGATCGCCTGGTCCATTTGGATCCGGCCGCGTTCGTCGTGGTTAGCTATAACCGCGCGCTGATCTTTCTTTACAAGGGCCAGACCGACGACGCCATGCGCGAATTGGACCGGGCGACTTCGGTCGAAGCGAACAATCCGCTGTTGCGCATGTTCCGGGCCATCACGATGTACTACCGCGGAGAGGTCGAGGCAGCGCGTGATTTGTTACGCGAAGTGCTGACGCAAAATCCTAACCTGCACGGCGTGCGGCCGTTTCTGGCCATGTGCCTGAGCGCTCTGGGCGATCATGAAGCAGCACAGGCGGAGTTGAACGAAGATGTAAAGCGAAACGCCGACGTCGACCCCGACATCGCGTATGCGGTGGCGTCGGTCTATGCGCTGGAGGGCGCGCATGACCTGGCGTTCGACTGGTTGCAGCGCTCGGTGGCGTTGGGAAACGAGAACAAACCGCTATTTGAGCACGATCCTAATCTGGCGGGGATACGGGAGGATGAAAGATTTGGCGCGTTGCTTAGAAAGATAACGCGCTAGCCTAATCATCAGATTTCACAGATTACTCAGAATAAACCAGTAAAGAGCACAAGAAGCGGGAGGCCTCCGGAGGTTGTGCCTTTTGCCTTTTTTCGTTGCTTTGTTTGTGACCCTTTTATCTATCCTGGCAATCTGCGTAATCCGTGGATTTGGTCTGATCTGCTTCCTCTGTTATACTGCCCGTGCTCGCCTCGGTCAGGCATCCGGCCCGGTCGCAACGCATCGCAAACTTAGTTTCCTATGCAGTTAAAGTCGAGCAAGGATTTTTGAAGCCGTCAACTGAGACGGCCTTTGACAAATCGCGAACCAGGTTTCAGAGCGCGTCCTTGAATGGCTACGCTAGGCTCCCTGGCGGTGGTTGCCTGATTGAGCGGCACCGAGCGGTTTTTACGGAGTTCCCGTTTGAATCAAACGCGTATCCACCAGCAAAGGCAGGTGGTACTGAAAAATCACGCGAGAGGTCTCGATCAACCTGATCGAAACCTGAAGCGTCTCCACCGCTTATTACCGGCGGCAATCACAAATCAATTGCCGGCATATTCTGCCGGTGACCTCCGAACAACAACGAGCATAGAGCGCGGACAGGGACGTCCGTGGACCGCACGCAGGATTCGTGTGCTCCTGCTCATCATACGTGCGCGCGCGGCGCATATCTCGGCTTCGGACTTGCCGAAGTTCGCGCCGGCGCTACAGAAAGAATATCAATGTCAAGAGAGTTAATTGTTAGTGTCAACGGAAAAGAAAAGAAAATTGCGATCGTCGAAAACGATCGCGTTACTGAGTTCTACATCGAACGTGGTGAACAGAACCAGGGCATCGTCGGCAACATCTATAAAGGCCGTGTAATGCGCGTCCTGCCGGGCATGCAATCCGCCTTCGTGGATATCGGACTGGAACGCGACGCGTTTCTTTACGTCACCGACTTCTTTGACGAAGAGGCCGAGTTCGAACGCATCGTCGTCGATAAGTCAAAGAAAGTCGATCCCGAAACCGCCACCCGCGCGGCTACGGAACACATCGAGCAAAGTCGCGTCGAACGCGAGCAACACATCGAAGGAGCTCAAGAGCGTGCTGAGCCACTGCGCGACGCGCCACTTGTCGAAGGCGAGGCCGGAGTGGCCATCGTCGCGGAAAAGACCGAAGAGCCTGAAGATGGCGGACCGCGCCGCCGCGGACGCCGTGGAGGCCGCGGTCGCAGCCGCTCAACTAGGTCCGAAGCGCCGGAAGAACGCCGGGTAGTACCAACTCCGGCCGAACCGATCGACACTCCTTTCGTGAACGCGGGTGCTTCGTTCCAGCGCATCAGCGACGATGAGGAACGCGTCATGAATGGCGAGATGTTCAAGGACGCGCGGCTACAGGAACGGCTAATGGATGAAGTGCACGCCGCTGAGTTCGACCTGGAAGATTTGCCCAGCGCACCGGTTGGTTCGCTCATGTCTGATTCCAGCATGGCTGAGACTGGATCGTTCCAGCGCATCGCTGATGACGATGATGCCGACGTGGCGCCACTAAGTCGGGCACGGGAACTGGAAGCGGCCCGGGTGCGCAGTTTTGTGGACGAAATCGCCGAGGAGAGTTCACGCAGCCTTTCGTTTGAACGCGTCAGTGACGACGAGGTGTCGGAAGTCGAAACAGCAGCTATGGAACCGCACCGGGCTGACTCCGAACCAGTCCCGATTGAATCCGCAGAAGTTGAGAAGCGTCCCGCTCGGCGGAGCACAACCGTAAAAGAATCCGCTGCCCGCAAGAAAAAAACGAGTGTGATTGGCCGCTTGTTCAAGTCCAAGAAGTCCGATGACGGCGAAACTGAAAATCAAAATGCCGCGGAGGCTTCAGAAGAGGTTGTCATTCCTGACTCCGAAGCCAGCATCACCACTGGCCGAGTGCATGAAGAGTTTGCCACCCGGCGCGGTGGCCGCCGCCGCCGCCGCCCTTCATCGAAGCGACCACCGGGCGCCGAAGGCGAAGTGGCTAACGACGACGACGGAGCCAACGGGCTTGCTGAAGAGGTCGAGCTGGTGGACCTGCCGCTCGAGGCCCAATTGGATAATATTAACGAAGCGCAGCCGTCACCGGTTGAAGAAACTGTGGCCGTAGCGGAGGAAAAGGAAACTCCGGAAGGTACTCCGCGCAGGGAACGTAGGCCGCCGGCTCCGCGCGGCGGCGGTCGCGCTGGTCGCCGTCCGGCACGGCACGAGCGCAGCCCACAGCCTGCAATTACAGATCTGCTGAAGGAAGGCCAGGAGATACTGGTGCAGATCGCAAAAGAGCCGATCGCCAAGAAAGGCGCTCGCATAACGTCGCACATCGCGCTGCCCGGCCGCTTTCTGGTTTACATGCCGACGGTCGAACATCTGGGCGTGTCGCGCAAAATCGAGTCGGACAGCGAACGAACCCGCTTGCGCAAGCTGATCCAGAAGATTCACGTCGAAGAGCAACAGCCGGCCGGCGGTTTTATCGTACGGACCGCCGGAGTGGGCGCCAGCGAAGCAGATTTGCACGCCGATGCGAAATACTTGCTGCGCACCTGGCAGGACCTGCGCCAGGACGCGGAAAAAGCAAAAGCTCCGGCGCTGGTACATAAAGATTTGGATTTGGTGCAAAGGATTCTACGCGATCAGCTATCTGAGGACTTCACCGCGATACGGATCGATACAGAAGACGAATACCAGCGCGTCGTAGAGTTCGTGAACCGGATGCAGCCGCGTCTGGTTAAGCGCGTCAAACTTTACACGCGTGACGAACCGATCCTCGAAGCATACGGCGTGCAGGCCGAGATTGATAAAGCGATCAAGCCGCGAGTCTGGTTGCGATCCGGAGGCTACCTGGTCATCAATCAGACAGAGGCATTGGTTTCGATTGACGTGAACACGGGCAAATTTGTGGGCCGCGGTGCGACCCGCCTGGAAGACACGATCACACGCACGAACATGGAAGCCGTCGAAGAGATTGCGCGCCAGATTCGCCTGCGCGATTTGGGCGGAATTATCGTACTGGATCTAATCGACATGGAAGAACGCCGCAATCGCCAGCGCGTGATGACACAGCTTCAGGATGCCCTGCGACATGATAAATCGCCGACCAAGGTTCTTTCGTTCAACGACTTTGGTTTGGTAATCATGACCCGCAAGCGCGTGAAGCAATCGCTCGAGCGTACTCTGTGCACGCCCTGCTTGTATTGCCAGGGCGCCGGTCTGGTAAAGTCGGCGCAAACAATCTGCTACGAGATTCTGGAACAGGCGCGGCGCCTGGGGCGCGAGGGCGAATCAGGCAAGAGACAAGCGATGCTGCGCATCAATCCGGAAGTGGCGAAAGCTTTGCGCGGATCTGAGCGCGAAGTGCTCAATGAGATCGAGGACTATCTCGGCTCAGTGGACATCAACAGCGACCCGCGCATCCTGCAGGAACAATTTGATTTTGCTTTTGTTTAAGGAGCGCGGACGTCCTGTCCGCACTGAGCGCGAAGCGTGAATATCCTGCGCGCGATGCGGAACGGGGCAGTAGCCCGACCGTCAGGGAGGGCTCACCGGGTTAGACTCGCAAGCTAACAGCTTGCGCTACATCGGGCGATGGAGTCCGCCATTAAATGCCTGCGTGCTGATGACTCCTACCAAAATTCTGGTCAGGAGTCATCAACGTGGGCAAATTATTTTTGGCCGGCATCGGCGGTTTCATTGGCTCGACTCTCCGCTACGCCGCAACCGGATATGTCCAGCAATTGAGCCGCAGCATAGACTTCCCGTATGGCACGCTGGCCGTTAACCTGATTGGCTGTTTCCTTATTGGTTTTCTTTCACAACTGGCTGAGTCGCGTGGTGTCTTCACCGCGGAATCGCGCACCCTTGTCTTTATCGGCATTCTCGGCGGATTCACGACCTTCTCTGCTTTTGGAAATGAAACCATGAACCTCTGGCGTGAAGGCCAGAGCGCCCTGGCGCTGGCGAACGTCGCGGCGCATCTCGTTCTGGGATTGGGCGCGGTTTGGGTCAGCCGCGCAGTCGCTTATCAGATTTGGAGGTGACATCATGATGCTTCCGTCAGAAGGTTACCTGCTGCGCATTTTCATCGGCGAAAGCGACCGCCACGACGGCCAGCTGTTGTACGAATGGATTGTCCTGAAAGCCCGAGAAGCAGGTCTGGCCGGGGCCACGGTGATGCGCGGGATGATGGGCTTCGGCGCTCACAGCCGGCTGCACACTTTCAAGATCGAGCGGCTGTCTCAGGACCTGCCGATCATCGTTGAGATCGTGGACACGCGCGAGAAGCTGGAGAAGTTTCTGGCCCTGATCGATAAAGAGATCGAAGAAGGGCTGGCCACTCTGGAAGAGATTCAGATCCATTTTTATCGCAGTGGGAAGACGGGGCAGTAGCTCGACCGTGAGGGAGGGCTCAGTCCTGGTCAGTTATCGAACCACGTTCAGAAACGGTTTCCACACAAGTTATTCGCTGCAGCCTGAGCCCTCCCTCACGGTCGGGCTACTGCCCCGTTTGGTGACAGTCACATCATCGCCCAGATCCGTCATATATTTTTCTGTCTTAAACGCTCGGAATCCTCGCCTCAAATAATTCGGCATGGCAGCCGGATCGTCGAGCGTGCAGGTATGCAGCCAAACACGATTTGCGCCAAGGTCCCAGGCTTGCTCGACAGCGCACGTCAGCAGGTGTTTGCCTAAGCCGCGCCCGATGAATTGCGGCAGCAATCCAAAGTAAGCGACCTCAACTGAGCCGTCTTCGCACCGACGCAGTTCGAAGTAACCCGCGGTCGCGCCCTTGTCAGTCATTAGCCACAACGAAGTCTCGGGCTGGTTTAAGTGCGCGACGATTTCTTCATCGGTCCATGGCAAGCGATCGATCCAGTGATAGTTCCCGCCCACTTCGACGTAGAGGTAACGAAAGAACGAGGCCAAGCATTCATGCATCTGCTCAATGCGAATACGCGGATTATTACAGCGCGCGGCCTGGAGCTGCGTGGGGTCGCGCATTTCGAGATAGGTCCGCGTGACTTCGATAGACGAGGCTGTTGTCATTGTTACCAGAGATTAACCACGAAGTCACAAAGACTCAAAGAACACCCAGGACCGATACTACTGCGCGGCTTTCCCTCTGCTTTGTGTCTTTGTGGTTAATACCCTCTCACTTACCCTTGCCCGCCCCCCGAGCCCGCGGATGAAATCGATCATAAGCCTTGCGCATGTGCAGGTCGGTAACGTGCGTGTAAATTTCAGTGGTAGAAATGTCGGCGTGGCCCAGGAGCGCCTGCACTGAACGCGAATCGGCGCCGTGCTGCATCAGATGAGTGCAAAAGCTGTGGCGCAAAGTGTGCGGCGAGATATCCGGCACACCCACCTGTACCGCATAAATCTTAATGATCGCCCAGGCAGTTTGTCGGGTCATTGGTCGGCCGCGATGCAGGAATAGCTCGGCCTTGCCTTCATTTCCCAGCCGTTTGCGAATTCCCAGGTAACGCTGGAGCCAGCGCACCGCACTCTTACCGATCGGAATGCGACGCTGTTTGCTTCCTTTTCCATGACAAGTTAAGAGGGCCGAGTCTATGTCGATGTCGCTCGTCTTCAACGAGCACATCTCTGAAGCTCGCAGGCCCGCGGCATACAACACTTCCAGCATCGCTCGATCCCGCACACCGGCGTCGGTCTTGATGTCGGGCGCAGACAGCAGCCGCTCCATCTCTTCTTCAGTCAGGAACTGCGGCAGACGTGAATTCTTTTGCGGCGTATGGATGTCTTCGGCTGGATGCCGTTTGATGTGTCCATCCAGCATCAGGAAACGAAAGAAGCCACGCGCGGCGCTCACCGCACGGGTCACGGATGCCGGCGCCTGACCCTCGCGCGACATGCTTGCGATCCATTCGCGGAGGTCGGTGCGCTCAAGCCTTTCAATCTGCTTGTGACTTTTTTCAGCCCAGCTTTGCAGCCTGGCAAGATCGCGCGCATAGCTTTGCAGCGTGTTACTCGAGAGGCCTTTCTCGACTTGAATGTAACTCAGGAATTCGCGGACCAGGTCGCGTTGGTGTACTCGTTCGGACATCACGACGAGGGTAGCATAAGTGGCATAGACTTCAGTCTGTGATTTTGTACTTGAGAGAGGGAGTCAGTACCAACTGCGTGAGCGGGTGGGCCATGGAGGTCACCACGGTTGAGCTTTGCGGCTCCGCCGCAACTTCGGGAGTGTCATGAGAGCAAGGCTCAGAGCTTACGTTTGCAAATCCTCCGGAACCAGCGAGAAAAGTACGGCGTCCAGTGACTCCCCGCGAATCAGAAGCCGGTTGCGCAAGACGCCTTCGCGTCTGGCCCCGACTTTTTCGGCGACGCGCTGGCTGGGAACATTGCCGACTGCGGCGACAATCTCAATGCGGTGCAGGCCAAGTTGCTCGAAACCAAATCTCGCAGCCAGACGCGTGGCCCTGGTGGCGATCCCACGGCCGGCGGCGCCGGTCCGCACCCAGTAGCCCAGATTCGCCATCTGATGTACGCGGTTGATGAAGTTTATCCCCGCGCCACCCTGAAATTTGCCGCTGTCCGTTTCGAAAATTCCAAAGCTGTACCACTCGCCGCCCTGCGAAGCTAATTCTCTTGAGCCGATAAACTCTCTGCTTTCCTGGATGGAATAATTCTCGTGACACCAGGGCAACCACGGTGAAACTTCAGAAATGGATTCGCGCACCGCCTCATACAGCGCGCTCGCGTCCCCTTCCCGAAACGGCCGGAGTAGAAGCGGGCCTTCGACGAGATCGAGTTTCATCTGGTTAGATCCGATCAAAGCGCCGGCAGGGACGCCTGCGAACCGGACGCAGGATGCGTGCGCTCCCCCTCACTGCGCTCACTTCGCCGTTACTTCGCCGGCACTTTGTACTTGTCGATTAGCTGCTGCATGCCCTGGGTCGATTTGTGGCGGTACTTGTAATAGGCTTCGAGATCCTGAAGGTACTGTTGCCGCACCGGCGCGAGACGTTCGTTGCCTTCCGCCAGCGCGATCGTGTGCGCATAGGCATCGATGACCTGATCGAGAGAGGCGAGAATCTTTTTCAGCTCCTCGTCTTTGGCCGGGCCATTGGGCATGCTTTGATAATGCGTTGCTGCGTCCTGATACTCCTCGTTCAGAATCCCGGCCAGCAGAAGGTAGTTAAACGGGTCGGTGGGTGCTACTTCCGCAGCTTTTGCCAGCCGGGACTTGGCCGCGCCCCGATCCCCTCTGACTAAATTCAAGATTCCCGTTGACTGGTACAAACTCGGCAACATGGTGCTCTTGAATTTTATCCACCTGGCGTCATCCATCTCAGCAGGTTTCTTGTCGGCTTCGATCAACTCGATCGCATGGGTCCCGTATTGCAGGCACTGCGGAACAAATTTAGGGTTCTTATGTTTTGCCTGATCCGTTCCGACAGTCACCAGTTGCACCAGGACAGCCAGCGAGTCGGGGTTGCGCGTCAGGAACTCAGCGCCGCTCGCAAAAGCTTCCTCGAATCGGTTGGCGTCGGCTAACGCATAGATCAGTTCGGGGATGATCATTTGCTGTTCAGTTGGCTCGGTGAAGATGCCTTTGAATTGTTGTGCCAGAGTTACTTTCTGCGTGGCATCTTTCACGCCGACGATTTGACTGGCAACCTCGCGGGCTACTCGCTCTCTCACCGCGGTCCTGGGATGCTTCTTAATCAAAACATCGGCAGCTTTAAGCTTTGCCTCGGCATCAGGAGCGGTCATGATTGCCTTGACCATGGTCTGCTCTTCTGGAGAGAGGTTGGCTTGACCAGGCTTGCCGCCCTGGGCCAGAGCAGAAGTTGCAATCAGGAAGCCGACTAATGCGACCGTCAAAGCCAGGGCAGCAAGCGCTACGAAAGATCTGATTTTCATTATTTCACCGGATTAAGAGTTCATGGAAATCGATTCGTCAGAGACGGCAACAATATTGCTTCAGTATCTTGACCTGAGCAAGTTACCGCGACTGACTTAGGCGTCTATTTTTGTGCACTGCGCCCGATGCTCGATGGTCGCCGCTGATACCTATGCGTAATCGGCCGCCTTCTACCAATACCGATCGCGTTGCGTGAGATGATCAGCGTCGGCGGCAGTTGGCGGCGCTTGAATTCGTTGGCCGGCGACTCGACCCGATTGAGGATGTCGTAGACCAGTTCGGTTTCGTGACCCGCCGCAATGATTTCTTCCGGCGAAGCTTTCTGCTCGAAATAAAGTTTGAGAATCGGATCAAGTTTGTCATAGGGCGGTAGAGACTGATCGTCAAACTGTTCGGGCGCGAGTTCAGCCGAAGGACGTTTGTTAATGATCGACAGCGGAATAAGTTCGTGCTCGCGATTATAGAGCCGGGCCAGCTCGTAGACTTCCGTTTTCAAAACGTCGCCGATCACAGCCAGACCGCCATTCGTATCACCGTAAAGCGTGCAGTAACCAAGCGCCAGCTCCGATTTGTTTCCCGTGGAAAGCAACAGACGGCTCTCGGCGTTAGAGATGGTCATCAGGATATTTCCGCGCAGACGCGACTGCAGATTTTCAACTGCGAGTTCGATCGCCCGCGGGCCGCTGCCGGTTGCCGGCTCCGGCAACCCCAGTTCTTTTCGCAGCGCATGAAAAGCGTTGCTAATCGGATGTTCGACGGTCTTAATGCCAAGTCGTTGGCTGAGATCGATTGAATCATCGATGCTGCCGCGCGACGAATAGGGTGAGGGCATCATTACTGCGAGCACGTTTTCGGCCCCGAGAGCATCGGCGGCCAGCGCCGCTACCACCGCAGAGTCGAGTCCGCCGGACAAACCGAACACCACTTTGGTGAATTTATTTTTGCGGGCACGCCATCGTTTCCGCCAATAAGATTCACAAACACGATCGGTATGCCGGCTGCTTTAGCGCGGTGCGAAACCATTTCGCAGCGAACTTTCATCTTGCCCTTGTTGAAAGGCGAAGCATTGATCGAAACCAGCAGGTTTGCTCCCATTTCGATCAGCTCCTGGGCGGGATCATTTGGATAGAGTCTCTGCTTCCAGAACGTCTTGTCGTTCCAGAAATCCTCACAGACTGCGATGCCGAGACTGGTATCGCCGATTTTGAGCAAGCCGCGCCGTTGCCCCGGCTCGAAATAACGGGGATCGTCAAACACGTCGTATTCGGGCAAAAGGGTTTTGTCGGCAAAGCCCTGCAGGCTTCGGTTAGAGATTACGGCGGCGGAGTTAAAGAGCCGGCGTCCATTAGGCTGATCGTTGGGACGAACCGTGCCTACGATAGCCGTCAAACCCTCGGTCGCTTCGATAATCTGTTTGAGTGGATCGAGGCACGATCGCACCACGTCCTGGTCGAGAAACCAGTCCAGAGAGGTATAGCCCTGGACAGTAACTTCCGGAAAAACGATCAGGTCGGACCGATCTTTTCTTGCCTGATCGATTGCGCTGAGGATGCGCGCAACGTTGCCTTCATAATCGCCGTTGATTGTATTGATCTGCCCAATGGTGACCCGCATGTGAGTATGATTTTAGCATTGATGCATAGTTCGGAGTACCGCCTTCAGGCGGAAACTGTCGCCCTCAGGGTATTCCGTCTAAAGGCGGCACTCCGAACCTTTTCAGCTATTCGGTTGTTGAATACAACTCTGGATTGTAGAAGGGAGCAAACGCAGCGATCAGTGCGGCCTCGAAACTCATCGAGCGCGTCAGTAAGTCTCTCGAAAGCACACCCCAGGCGCCCTGGCGACTGCGCACATCGCGCGCGCCGGCTACTTCGTCAATCACCAGCGCAAGCTCGCGCCTGCCTTCGATCACGTTCTTCACGATCGCCGGCGGCACACCGATGGATGGCGACATGCCAAAGCTGCCTCGCTGTCCATCAGTCACAAAAGCCCAACCGCGCAGGAACGTATGCCAATCGCCCTCAACTGAGATCGAGTGAAAGCCACCCTCGAGTCCGACGTATAGATCAGCTTCGAGGTCTTGTTCGATCAGGATTTTCCGCACCGCCAGGGCGCGTTGTCGCGCGCCGCTCATCAACTCCCAATCCGTCAGAGGCATCGCCGGCGCGTCAGTCACTACCGATCTGGCCACCACACTTGCGTCGCGCCAACCCGCATCAATCTCAGCCACGCGCGTAACGCTGGCGCGCACCGCCATGATTTTGGCAGCGCGATCAGAGCCCAGGGCGATTCTTTCGATACGCGTGCGCGGCGCTCGCTTTGCTGGGGAACTTGGAGTTGACATACGAGCCTCGCGGTTGTTGTAATCGAATTCAGTTGAGAGTACAAGCTTTCGCCCAGGTCGAAACCGGTACGGAACCGCTTGCGGTAGCAAGCGGGTTGACGCATCGGTATCAAAGACCCGCTTGCTACCGCAAGCGGTTCCGTACCAGAACTCTTGAACTCTAAACGAGGTGTCTGACGTGTCTGTTGCCGAACTCATCTACGACTGGAACCAGGCTGAGCCAACGTTCCGCAAACCAGATCGCCATATCGGGTTCGACGACGAGACGCTCCGCGACGGACTTCAGTCGCCTTCAGTGTGTGAGCCTCCAGTTGAAAAGAAGATCGAGCTGCTGCATTTGATGGATGCGCTCGGCATCGACACGGCCGACATTGGATTGCCCGGCGCCGGCAGTGCGCACGCGGCGAGCGTTGAATTGATGGCCCGCGAGATCGCCGAAAAGAGACTTCGGATTCGGCCCAACTGCGCCGCGCGGACACATCGCAACGACATTATTCCGATTGTGGAAATTTCGCAGCGCGCCGGGATTCCCATCGAAGCTTGCACTTTTATAGGATCCTCCCCGATTCGTTTCTACGCGGAAGCATGGACACTCGATAAACTCCTGGAAATGACCGAAGACGCAGTGACGTTTGCCGTAAAAGAAGGCTTGCCGGTGATGTTCGTTACTGAAGACACCACGCGCGCCAATCCCGACACGATTCGCGCGCTATACACCACCGCGATTCGCTGCGGGGCCCGCGCCGTCTGCGTCTGCGATACGGTTGGACACGCCACGCCTGATGGCGCGCGCGAAGTAGTGAAGTTTGTCCGCGGAATAATTGACGAGCAGGGCGAGAAGGTGCGGCTTGACTGGCACGGTCATCAGGATCGCGGTCTCGGAGTGATCAATTCAATCGCCGCCATCGAAGGCGGGGCAGATCAGATTCACGGTTCGGCCCTCGGTATGGGAGAACGAGTTGGCAACACGCCGATGGATCAATTGTTGGTCAATCTGAAACTGATGGGCTGGATTGAAAACGATCTGATGCGCCTGGGCGAGTACTGTGAAAAAGCAGCGGAAGCCTGCCACTGGACGATCCCGCTCAATTACCCGGTCTTTGGCCGCGACGCGTTTCGCACTGCGACCGGCGTTCATGCGGCCGCCGTGATCAAGAGCTACCGCAAAGGCGATACGGAACTCGCCGACCTGATTTACTCTGGCGTGCCCGCCGGACAATTTGGTTTGAAGCAAGTCATCGAGATTGGCCCGATGAGCGGCAAGTCAAATGTCACCTACTGGCTGGAGAGCCGCGGTCTGGAAGTGAGTGAAGATCGGGTCACGCGCATCTATGAACACGCCAAGCAGTCACCCGAAGTTCTCAGTGAAGAGGAAGTGATGAAGTTAGTATGACCGAGTTGCGGTTCGTTTGGAGCCCTAAACGGAACTCGTCGCTGATCGTCAGCCGCCTGAAGGCGGGACTCCGAACCTACACTAATTAATCGGAATCGTGATTGTCGCCGAACCGGCCTTACCGGCGGGAAAGCGTTTTTGTCGCGCGATGCGCAAGGCCGTCGCGTCACCACCTGAGGCCTGAATGACCCGCCCGTTCTCATCATATGTGACCTGCACGATAGCCTTCTTTGATCCGGCCGATGATTGGGTTTTGGCTAGGCCCGAATTGACTGCGGCAGATGGGCCCAGGGTCGTTGAGGTTTCCTGCGCCCGCGCCGCTCGTTCCCTGAGGCGTGCTTCTCGTGCCCGCTTCGCGGCCAAATCAGCCGCTTCGGAAGTCGAGGGTGCAACGCTGTCGCTCGGCGCCGGGAGCTCAGACGTCACGATCGTCGTCACCGGTGGCGTGACCGGCAGTGAGTTTTGTACGGGCGCGGCCTGTGCTTCGTTTGTCAGCCTGGCCGCTTTGCTACGGGCGTACCAGCCCCACGGCACAGCGATCGTAACAACGACCAGAGCAACGGCAGCGATTACTTTCCAGGATCCAAAATGGCTCGCGCTGTCTGTTTGCGAGAGAAACGCTCCCATGTCTGGTAGATCGGCGGCCGGAGCCTTGAACAATGGCTTTTCAAGCTTCTGATACAGAACCGGCATGGCCTTGCTCTCGGCCACGACATTTTGCTGGAGGGTCTGGGGCTCGGCTACTTTAGTTTCTTCGGCTTTAACTTCTTCGATCGCGTGATGCCCTTCGGGAAAAGGATCGCCGGGCTTAATGCCTTCATCCATTCGACGCAGACCTTCCAATACCACTGAGGTCCAGGGTTGGTTGATGGTTTGCTCGGGAGCGTCAAACGCGGGGCTAAAAGCGAACGATGCGTTCGGCAGTGTCAGCGCATAATAGACGGCTTCGATTCCGCGCAGCACGCCAATCCTGGCGTGTACCACGGAACCGGATTGAAGATAGAAATAACCCGGGCCCACGGTGTAAGTGACTTTCAGCCTGCCGGTCTTCCGTTGATTGCAGAAAAATTCGATTAGCTCGGCAAGCGAAAGATCGCTGAGCTCTCCAGTCAGTGCCATACGCGGTTCCTCTTCCTTACAAGTTTGGTGAGCGATGCCGGCGCATCCCAGACACGCCGGACGTCAAAGACTTATTGCGGAATGGTGAAGTTATAGTTGATCTTGCCAGTGATTTTTACTGGCTGACCTGAGAGTTTGGTTTGGGAAAAATGTGCCCGATACGCTGCCTGCACGGAAACGTCGCGAAGTGAAGGCGGACCGGCAAGTGCGCGCGCGGAAATGACTTTGCCATCCTCGTCAACCACAACTTCTACTTCCACCAGCCCGCCGGTTCGCATCCGGCGCGCAAATTCCGGATAGGACGGCGCCGGCAAACTCAAGGCCTTGCCATTGAGGACGCCTCCCGATACTGGTTTCAACAAAGGTCGCGCAGTGGGCGGCGGATCGCTGTTAGCGACGACGACCTTTCTGTTTGTTTCATCAGGTGTGCTTCGAAAATCACTGTTCAGCGGCGTGACCACGGACAGTTTGAGTTTATTGAGAGACGACTGCGGAGGCAACGCCGAGGCGGGCTTTGTCTCAAGGGACTTGGATGGTTGCACCGGTGCCTCTCCGGTGGCGGCACTGGCAGGTGCCACAGAACTGGCAGGCTGGAGCATCTTCGCCATGGCTGCGTCGAGATAGTAAAAAATGGTTCGGTAGGTGACCTCGGTAGGTTCAAAACCGATGCGTCCGTTTTCGACGACCGCCACCGACGTCGTCATCTTCACCCAGTTCCCGACTGAGTCATATTCGTACTTGTAAACTTCCTTGCTCACCAGCGATCCATCGGCATTGACCAGAGTCATTTCGCTGATGTTGCCCTTTTCGTCATACTTGTAGACTTCGCGTCCCGTCAGGGTCGCCCCCGCGATGGGAAAGTATTGGTTGTGAGTCTTCACTCCCTTGAGATCGTACTCAGCGGATTCCAACAGAACATGTTTGCTGTCTTCAATACTTTTACCACCAGCTACGGCTGAAAGCTTGACCACTTCAGTGCGGACACGGCGCACTGGACCGAGCAAGCCGTCGCGCGCCCGATCGTTTTCGCTGCCCGAGCCATCTATGGCCGCAGGCTGTGGTTGAGCACTGGCCTTCGCCGTTAGGGTGCTTTGCCCGGACACTGCGGTAACCAACACTAAAAGAAAAAAACATGCGGAGAGAATTCGGATGACCTGCGACATTTTGATCTCCTGATTGGAACTGAAAAGGGCGAGGGACGCCAGCTTGGCTTTCAACGGGGCAGGCGTGAGCAGCCGTCTACCATATTACGCGGTTGAACCGTGTTTGTCTAGAGCAAACTGGAAGGAAAATGAGTGAAAAGCGCTGTGTTTATGGGAGCTATTTTGCACTTGGCGTAGATCCTGATCCGGCGATTAGGTCGGCGATCTGGTCGATTAGGCGCACGGGATTGCCTTTGCCGGTCGCGTCGTTACAGAAGATCGAGAAGGCCAGAGCCTCTCCGTCCGGCGTTACCGCATAGCCGGAAAGGGAGTGGTCATAAGTCAGTGTGCCGGTCTTGGCAAAGACGCGACCAGTTTCGCGAGGCAGGCGCCCCCTGAGAGTACCGTCCCGGCCGGCGATTGGGAGGGAGTCATGGAAAACAGTTGCGGAGTTCGTTCTGGAGATGGCCACGAGCAGACGCGCGGTTGCTTCCGGTGTCACCAGATCAAGACGCGATAGACCCGAGCCATCCCGAATCGCGAGATCATCGGTGCCAACGCCGTTGCGATCCAGCCAGGATCGTACGACCGCCAGGCCTGCTTCGTCATCGCCGCGTGCGCGGTTCTTATGCGAATCGGGATCTGGCGCGGACGTACCTCGTTCTTTTCCCAGCGTGCGGAGAATCAGCTCAGCGTAAAGATTGTCGCTTTCCTTATTTGTGTGACGAACGATTTCGCCGAGCGCTGCGCTACTCTTCTGGGCAATCTCGAAAGCATTCTGCGGATCGAATTTCTCGCGCTCCGCGACGCGAAAATCGCGGCTGCCCGCCTCGCCTTCGACTTTGATGCCTCGAGCGATCAGGGCTTGTCTGAATAGTATAGCCGCCCAGAGTGACGGTCTGGGCATTGACAGAGCGGCGCCGAAGCCGCGACCTCCGACGGGGAAGTCGCCCCATACCAACAATTCGTTATCTGATAATCCGCGGTTGATACCGATCGTGGTCGTCGCGTCACGCCCGACTGTGGCGGTGTGGTTGCTGAGATGAATATAATTGGCTGCGCGATTGAGAGTGAGCAGTGCGTTGTCGCCAACCTTCTTAGCCGGGGTGATCGTCAAGTCAAAGCTGTTTTCATCGACTGTCAGCGCACTTGGTTCGGCGCCAAAGTACCACTGGAGATCGTTCCACTGCCAACCCAGTCCGTATAGTTCGCCGCGAAAATAGCTTTCATCACCAATGATATTGCCGCGCACTTGGCGCACGCCGCGCTGGTGGATCTGATCGGCAAGCGAGGCAATGTCTTTTGTCTCCAGATCCGGAGCGCCCCGCCCGTAAAGCGTCAGGTTTCCGTCAAAAACTCCATTCGCGTCCGGTTGCTTGTCTGCGTACACAGAGGTCCGCCAGCGATAGTCGGCTCCAAGAAGATCGAGCGCTACCGCGGTCGTGTAGACTTTCATATTCGATGCCGGAGTGAACAACTTGTCGCCGTTGCGCGAGTAGAGCACGCGGCCGTCTTTCATCGAAGTGACGAAGACACCCCAACGCGCTCGGATCAGATCGCTGGCGTCGATTGTCCGATCAATGTCCCGGGCCAAAGCCGCGTCCGCTGGTTGCTTCGACAACGAATCTGGTGTCGCTTTCGCTTTGACTGGGGAAGGCGCCGGAGTGGCGGACATCCTGGATTTGGTCCGCGACCCGGTCTGCCCTATCAATAGCGGGACCAGGAAGCACGCTGCCATCGCGATCAGTGATAAGAGGAGTGTGGATTTGCGCCTGGACATTTGTTTTCGGATGCGTCAGCTCGCGAACAGCGTCTCCGTTCGTCCAGCAATAAGTAACTCACGCGTGGCGAGATATACTTGCTCGACATCGATGGCCGCTACGCTCTCACTAAAAATCAAGCGTTGCGCAGTCCCCGTCGGCACATAAGCGTGCGGCCGTGGCAGGTCTATCACCACCACGATCGGCGTCCCGACCGCGGCGGCAATATGCACCGGACCGGTATCGTTGGACACAAAGACCGCCAGCCTTGCCTGCGCAGCCGCGAGTTGTGGAATGGATAGTTTCTCGAGAATAACGCAGGTTGACGGGAAAAGGGCGTGCATCCGCTGCACCAGGTGGCGTTCTTCCGGGCCAACAAAAATGACTGGCCTCACGCCATCGTTGCGGATCAGGAAGTCGGCCAGCTCAGCAAATTGTTCCAGCGGCCAGCAGCGTCCCGGATGACCCGCGCCAGGAAACAGTCCGACTAATGGAGTGCCCATTTCAGCCTTTGCTTTGCGCAGCATCCCGTCAATCGCCCGGTCGTCCTCTGGCCGGGTCATCAGCCGCGGCACGCGCGGTTGATCCCTGATTCCCAAAGGCACGAGCACATCCAGATAGCGTTCGATCAAATGTTGGTTGGGGTCATTCCTGTCAATTGGCGGTTTCGGACTGAAGTTGGCGAGAAAATCCAGCGAACGTCCGGGTCGACGGGAAAAGAGCCGCTGAGGGGCTCCCGCAAAGAAACCCAACAGATTCGTTTCGGAAAAACTATGCAGGTCGATGACGAAATCAAACTTGCGCCGGCGGACGTCTTTGACTAAGTGGAAAATGCGCAGCACCGAAAGCGCTTTGAATCCGTCTCTCAACTCGACCCTGTCAACCTCGATAGTCGCATCGGCATAACCAGACATATCGATTATCTGGGCGCCTGGCCGGCCGACAATGACGGTGATGCGTGCCTGCGGAAAGCGCGCGCGAATTGCGCGCAGCGCCGGCAGGCTCATGACCACGTCGCCAAGTTGGCCGAAATCGATGACGAGAATATTGCGAGGGTTGAATGTCACTTCAAATGCTTATCGAAAAAGTCCGCGCCGGCATGATAAGCGCGCAGCCAATCCTGATGCCGCAGAAAGTCGTGAATCTCATCAGGAAAAATTAGTTCCTCAAAATAAACTCCGTTTGTTCGCAACCGGCGCACCAAATTCACCGTCTGGGCAAACTCGACATTGCGATCGTCGTCACCATGAATCAGAAGCACTGGTGACTTCCATTTATCCACCGCCGAAATTGGCGAAGACTCACGCGCAATCCGAACGCGATCAGAGGTGTCGGTGGGTACCCGTAGCCCGGCGACGCTCATGCTCCAATCGTGTACTCCGTGGAAATCCACGCCCGCGGCGAAGATGTCCGAGTTGCGCGCCAATCCCAATGCAGTCAGATAGCCTCCGTACGATCCACCCCACAGACCGACTCGCTTCTTATCTACGTCATCGCGGTCGCGTAAATATTTCGCACCGGCGACGACATCCTGGTATTCCGACGCGCCGCGCGCCCCGCGATGCTGCGCCATGCGAAACGCGCGGCCATAACCGATCCCGCTGCGATAGTTTACGGACAGCACAACATAACCACGACTGGCGAGATATTGATTCATCGCGTACGCGTTGTGATAGTAGTAGAGATAATGCCAGCCCAGGAGCATCTGCCTGGAAGGGCCTCCATGCATGAACACCAGCGCCGGAGACTTGCCTGACGTATGCCCCGGCTTAAACAACTGCCCGTGAATCTCAGTGCCGTCGGCGGCTTTGAAAATTACCTGTTCCGGCGTGACGAGTTGGGCGGCGGGAAAGTCGCGCGGCAGGGCCTGTGGCGCCAAAGGCTTCTGTTTGGATCCATCGATGGAAGTTGTAAAAGGGAGATACGGTTCGCGCGCGGTTGAATGGAAGAAGGCGATCTGACGACCGTTATCGAACAGCACGGGGGCCATTTCAATCCCGTCCCCCTTCGTGACTTGCCCAGGCGCGCCGCCATTCACGCTGACTCGCCAAAGATGCCGCCGATCAATGTCGTCTTTGTTCGCGGAAAAAATTATAAAGGACTTGTCTGGTGACAGCGCGGCGTTTTCAACTTCATAATTGCCGGGCGTCAATTCCATCAGCGCACCACCGCCGGAGGCAACAGAATAGAGATGCGCCCAACCATCTTTCTCTGACGAAAAGAGAAGCCGGTCGCCGGCCACCCAATGCCAGAAGTCGCCGCCAGAACCCGTGTATGAGTCGTTATCGCCGCTGCCTGAGCGCCAAATCTCTTTTGCACTTCCGGTTTGCGCATCGGCAACTTCGATGGCCCATGGCTGCAAACGTTCGCGGTCATTGGAAAATGTATCCACGACATTGAACAACCGGATGAAGGCGATCCGGCGACCGTCCGGCGACCAGCGCGGCGCCACGTCTCGATCGATGCTCGGCGATAAAAACTTGAAACTGTTAACCCGCTTGTCAAAGACCGCGATAAAGCCGTGATCGCCCCGTGACGACGCGAAAGCCAGTTGCGATCCATCGGGCGACCACTGGGGCGCGCTGTTCACCGCACCGCGAATCTCGAACATCTTGCTTTCTTTACCGCCGGGGATGGGGACAGTCCAGATGCTACCGCCGCGAAGAAATTCAACCTGATCACCGGCGGGAGAAAAAATCGGCGTATTGCCCTGGCCCATGCGCGTCACGCGCCCGGTGCGCACGTCAACGACCCAAACCTCCTGCTTTGCGCCCGCCGGATCGCTCGATGGGTTCGGAACTTCGCCGGACTGGTTCGCGTCTCCCCCTCGAACATAAGCGACGCTGTTACCGTTCGGAGAAAAAACCAGATCAGTCAGCTCCTGCCCGTCGTCGTTGTTGTAATGCGTCAATTGCCGAGCAATGAAGGCGGGAGCTTCCGCAATCCAGATGTTCCGTTTTCCTTCCCCATCGAAGGCCCATGCGATCTTGTCTCCGCTTTTTGAGACCGTGAGCTCCGAAGGAAAAGGCGAGCTCATCGCTTGTTCGAGGGTAAAGCTCTGAGCGCGAGCAGATGAGGCGATCACCGCCAACAGAGTCGCCAGACCAAACCCAACTATCTTCCGGTTGAGGTTATACATTCAGGTTCCTTCCCAGGCTCCAGGGCTTGACGAGCAACGAGCGCCGGCAGAGTGCACGATTCTAGCACCGACGCGCGGGTCGCGTTAAAGAGGATACGCGATAAGCGTAGTCACTCCACCTTAAGTCAGTGCCCGCAGCAGCGAGTCTTGTAGCTATGCCACAGCGCAGTGCGGAAAGGCTCTGCCCGTTTGCTGGGATTATCTAATCTGCTAATCTTTAGCTTCAGTTTCCCTGGGCATGTTTCTCTTCGAACAGTTGACAGCGTTGATAAGATGAACGACCCAAAATCTAATTCGCTTCCACCCAATGGCCAGCCACATGTTCACCCGCATGGCAGCGCCCGTGGGAACCGGAAACGCCTCTCGATTGTTCTGGTGCTGACCGCGATCTATATGATCGCCGAACTGTCTGGCGGTTTATGGACCGGTTCGTTGGCTTTGCTCGCCGATGCCGGTCACATGCTGGCGGATGTGGCAGCACTGATCCTGGCTTTGATGGCGGTCTGGTTCGGCGCGAGACCGGCCACGCCGCGCAAAACTTTCGGTTATTACCGCCTGGAGATTCTGGCGGCGCTAATCAATGGAGTCGGTCTGGTTCTGATCTCGTTCCTCATTTTCTACGAAGCTTATCAGCGCTGGCTTGTCCAACCCGTCATTCGCAGCGTTCCGATGACGGTCGTGGCCTCGGGCGGCCTGGTCGTAAATCTGATTTGCGCGCTCCTGCTGCATCGCGATCGAGACGAGGACCTGAATATACGCGGGGCCTGGCTGCATGTCGTCGGCGACGCGCTGGGCTCTACCGGAGCAATTATCGCCGGCGCGCTAATCATTTTGTTCGGCTGGACCGCGGCCGATTCGCTGATCAGCGTCTTCATCGCGTTGCTGATCGTATGGAGTTCATGGCACCTGATTCGGGATGCGACAAATGTCCTGCTGGAAGGAACGCCTGCGCATATCAATCTCGCTGCCGTCGAAGCAGCGATCATGGAGACCGACGGCGTTTCAGACGTTCACGATTTGCATGTGTGGACGATTACTTCCGGACGCGAGGCCTTGAGCGCGCATGTCACTCATGCCTACTCGATTTCACAGCCAAACCTGCTTAAGGAATTGCGGGCGAAACTGCTCGATCGTTTTGGGGTCGATCATCTGACCATCCAGATGGAGACAGCCGACTTTGAAGACGAAGCAATTCATTTCTGTCACGCCGGCACCGCCTGTTTTCGATCCGGACGGGAATGACTGGATGCGTGCAGCGGATGCGAGCGAACCCCAGTAATGCGGGCGCACTCAAAATGCCAATCACAGAACTCGGTTACGGACACTCCTCAATAAAGTTCGCGTACGACGCCGACCGTTTTGAAGTGCTTGCTCCCATCGAAGACACTTCGCACCCTCTGTCCGATGTTGAGATCGGCGAAGCATTTGATGCGCCCGTCGATTCACCAGCCCTCGATGATGTAATCGCCGCCGGTGACAGGGTATTGATGGTCGTGTCAGACGCCACGCGCGCGACCGGCAGCGCGCGAATTATTAACCTGCTGGTTCGCCGGTTGATTCAGAACGGCATCCAGCCGGGCGAGGTTGCGGTCATTTTTGCGACGGGCATTCATCGCGCTGTGCGGCCGCAGGAGAAGGCCGAACTGCTCACGCCCTTCATTGCCCAACGCATTCACACTATCGATCATGACGCTTACGATTCGAAGCGGCTCATTCAAATCGGGGTAATGGAGAGCGGTACGTCGATCGACGTCAACCGGGCGCTCAGGGATTTTAATAAAGTGATTCTCACCGGAGGGGTTGGCTTTCATTACTTTGCTGGTTTTAGCGGCGGGCGCAAATCAATCTGTCCGGGCCTGGCTGCGGCGCACACCATCGAAGCCACGCACATCCTGGCGCTTGATTTTGAACGAGGAGAACGGCGTGCCGGCGTGGGCGCGGGATTATTGGAGGGCAATGTGGTGAACGAAGCATGCGAGCGCGTCGCCGGGATGATCGATCCCGTGTTCTCGATCAACGCGATCGTGGACGACCGGGGCCGAGTGGAAAGAGTCTTTGCCGGCCACTGGCAAAAGGCACATCGCCGCGCTTGCGAGGATTACGTGGTCGGACATGCCCTGGAAATCAGGGAGAAGCGTGACGTCGTGGTCGTCAGCGCCGGTGGTTCACCCTACGACATCAACCTGATTCAGGCGCATAAAGCTTTGGACATGGCTGCGCATGCTTGCGTCGATGGCGGGACGATCATTTTGTTAGCTGAATGTGTGGACGGGCTTGGCCGAACTGATTTTCTGAAATGGTTCGAGTCTGCTGATTCGAGGGGGTTGGGAACCCGACTACGGAAAGCTTATGAAGTAAACGGCCAGACAGCCTGGTCCCTTTTGACCAAGACCGAGCGCTGGCGCATTCGTATCGTAACTGAATTGGCCGACGAAGAGGTGCGACGCATGCGGATGATTCCGGCCCCCTCGATTGAGGAAGCAGTATCCAATATCCCGGCAGACGCGACGGGCTACATCATGCCGCGAGGCGCAGCGTTTTTGCCGGTTGTCTCAGAGTCGAGCTGACGCCGGCGTTAACCGAAGCCGGATTGCAGCTTAATGTCCCAATTAGACTTACCCTCTGAAGCTGTGGCTGATAGCACGGATTAGAGGACCGTTAACAGCCTTGGGTTGTTGTCTGTAACCGTCTCTTTGAATCCATAGCTGGTGCTTAGTCACAAACTTTACGTTGACGAAAAGCAAAATCTGCATACAATAAGGTCAACTAGGGCGTTGCCGCTGTGGGGTGAGGACACATCGGCGCCGAGGCTGAACGTCTCCGCCCAATAAACACAGCCCCTAAAGCTGTGAAGAAAAGGCTAGGCTTGTGGGAGGGCCCGGCCTTTTCTATTTATATACCCTATATCAGTAAAAAGAAGGCGCAGAATCTCAAGTTAAGACATTGCCCGATCTTGGGAATGGAATCGAAATGCTCAGGAGAGGGATAACTCAGTCAGGTCAGAGATAAAGTTGAACGTAGCGTCTACGAGCTCTATCGAGGCGGTCACACGTTGCTCGTATGACCACCTCAAGAGTGTTTGCCCGAGGACGGAATTGCGCCGCCTGTACCAGTCTATGGCGTCGGTTCTGAGTCCGCCGGGCAGCAACGATATTCCTGCGCCTTGTCGAGCAGTTCGATCTGACGCTCTAACAGCTTGTTCTTGAGTTCCTGCTCCTTGAGTTCAAGCTGGATCTTCTGATGGAGTTCGGGCTCGCAAACATCGCAGGTATCGATGCAGCCCTTCACGATCAGCCCTGGTGTGGGGATGCAGGATTCTACCGTAACCTCGAAACTCTTCTGCGCTTGAGGAGCAACCGTGCCGGCCGGAGTCAGGAGACCTTCAGTGACCAGGTTCGCATCCACCTGTTTGAGTGCCGCCTTGCGAAGCGCATCTGGCAGCGGCTCTGTGCCGATTTGGAAGGGCACGGCGTCAAATGTAGCGGCGCCAACTCCCGTGGTCCGGCCGGCGCCAAAGGCTGTGCGCTCCTTTGCGGAAACGCTGTCGCGCCCGATCTGTTCGACCGCAACGCGGTCCTTTTGGGTCGCCAACACGCTTGAAGGCACCACCGAGATCTGGCCGCGAGAAAGCGGCGGGTTGAGCGAAACCCGAGTGGGGGCCGCGGCGTCGTCCACGCGCCGCTCAATTGCTTCAAGCGTAATTTTGACGATTTGCTTCTTGTTTAGCCGATAAAAAAAGTAAGTCACCGCATGGCAGCGGTTGGCATTGCTGAACTCGCGAGACGAGGATTCGAAGTGGTCTTCGGACTCCGTTTGCACGTGGGTCCGCGAAGACACCTCGCCAATCGAGAGAGACGCCGCCGCGTGCGTAGCTTGCACCGCTTGATTCGCAGAAGCCGTGGAATGGGTATGGAGCTGGCGCAAAAAGTCAGCCGTCGACGATGCGCTGTGGGAGCCGCGGGCGTTGGCATCAGCACTCGCGGAGAAGAAGCCCAGCGAGCCGCTGGCGTCCCCGTGAAAATCCCATTTTCCGCTCTCTGAATTTGAGCTGTGACCAGAGTCCGTCACCGAGAGATCAGACATTGAGTTTTGCATCGCCGCCATATAGTAACGCTCTTCAGAAAGCTGCTCGCTGCGATAGCTAAGATTGGTCGAGCTGTCGAGCGTGAAGCGAGACCGCCGATCGCTGGTGAACATCTTCACCTTTTCCCCGGGGAACAATGTGATGGTGTGGACTGGATCTCCGAGGGACAGAGGTCCAGGGCAGCGTGTGAGCCTGAGGTGCAGGATTACCTCAACCGTAACAGCAGCTTTCTGTCCTGCATCGCTGACCGACACGCGGTGCGGCAGCCGATAACGAAAATCCAGAACGTCGCAGCACGGCTCTTTCGCCAGGGCCGGGCAGCACCCCGGGTCCTGAACCACAGCATCATCAGTCTTCATATCTTTCACTTTGGTTTCCTCCTACGTGGGACTAAATTTTTCTGGCAGAACTTGGTGTGACATTCCGCGAGACTGGGAGAAATGGTTATTGCCAAGCTTCGCCTGGAATTATCTGAGCAGGACGCCGGGCAGACAAGAAGATTCTATTGGCCGAACTTGCTATCCTTTAGCCTGACTTGCTGCCAGCCACCTTCGGCGAGAATTCTTCTTTAGAACATCCTCAGAAAACTCTGTCTGTATCTGGTCGGTGACAGTCCGTAAGTCGTTTTGAAATCCCTGACAAAGTGGCTCCCGTCTCTCACCCCGACTTCAGTCATGATCTGCTTCACACTTAGAAATGTGGTTTCCAGCAGTACCTTTGCCTGTTGCATTCTGAGAGTTCGAAGATATTGCAGGGGAGGTGTGCGGGTTTCGGTCTTGAAGATGTGGGAAAGCCGCCAGGGAGAGAGATTTACGGACCTCGCCAGGTCGTTAAGAGACAACGGCTGGTCAAGATAAACCTCCATGAGTTTGATGACGCTCTGCACTCTGCGGTCCATGCCGGAGGGCACGCTGGCGCACATTCTTTCCCGAGCATGGCTCTCGCCGGCGAGAGTAATGTCCTGCAGGGATAAGTGACTCATTTCCCCACCTCATTTGGAAACCTTCCGCTAGGCCAGGTTTCATTTTTTCCGGAAGTTAACCGTGCGGCGATTTACCAACCTCTGTTGGACAACGCCGGTGAGTACCCGAGACCAACTGGCAAGTGTGCGGGCAACCGCAAAGCCCAGGGAGTCAGTCCTTCTTCCTTCAGGAAACCAAACTGAGAACGGGCCGCACAATACTCCGCAAACCCGCTGGATGTCAATAGCAACACACGCAGCAAGCAGCCTTTAATACTTTGAGGTCAGAGTGCATCAAGAGAAACTCAGAAGTTAAGCTCTTCGATCAGAGCCTTGCCTAGACGACTCTGGTTTTCCACCTGCCGCGGCGAAAGAATAGCGCGCTCACGATCGCCAGCGTGGAAAACGCTACGGTGATTGCCAGAAAGACACCGCGAGGTCCCCAGCCAAAAACGATTGCCAGCACATAAGCCAACGGCAGTTCCCAAAGCCAGAAGACGAAAAGGTTAATGACCGTAGGAGTCCAGGTGTCGCCGGCGCCGTTGAACGACTGTGTCAGCACCATGCCGTAGGCGTAGAACAGAAAGCCACAGGCGACGATGCGCAAACAATCCACTCCGTAAGGCACCACCGCTGGATCCGCGGTAAACAGCCAGATGATCTGTCTGGCAAAGACAACAAAGATGAACCCGACTGACCCGAGGAAGATCAGATTATAGAAACCCGCCTTCCACACCGCGCGTTCCGCGCGATCGGGTTTCTTTGCACCCAGTGCCTGGCCCACCATCGTCGCCACGGCATTACTCATCCCGAACGACGGCAACAGTGCGAAAAGGATCACGCGAATGCCGATGATATATCCGGCCAGCGCGTCCGTACCAAAACTCGAGATCGTGCGCACCAGGCCAATCCAACTGGCCATGCCGATAAAGACCTGGAAGGTTCCCATGGCTGACAGACGGAGCAGACGCGCCATAATGGCCGGCTCGAGCCGAAAGTGCTGGCGTCTGATTTCAAATCGCCCACCTTTACGAACCAGGCGGCTGAACGCATAGATTGCTCCGGTGCCGCGGCCAATGTTCGTCGCCACCGCCGCGCCGGCGATGCCCAGCCGAGGAAAAGGACCCAGACCAAATATGAAGCATGGGCCAAGGACAATGTTAATAGCGTTTGCCAACCATAGGACCCGCATCGCGATGGCAGCGTCTCCGGCGCCACGAAAAATAGCATTGATCATAAAAAGCATCACGACGGTAACGTTGCCCGCCAGCATGATGCGGGTAAACCAGACGCCGTGTTGCACTACGGATGGTGACGCGCCCATCAGCGCCAGCAATTTTGGCGCGAGTGGAGCGCCAACCAGCGCCAGCACGATCGCTACTATCAAGCCCAAAGCCACAGCCTGCACGGCCGCTCGGGCGGCCCCGTCCGGATTATGTTCGCCGATCCGGCGCGCTACCATCGCGGTGGCGCCAATACTCAGGCCGATCGCAATTGCATAAATCAAAGTCAGCATCGACTCGGTCAGACCGACCGTCGCCATAGCGTCAGCGCCCAGATATGACACCCACTTAATATCAACCACCGCGAAGATGCTTTCCATGCACATCTCCAGCACCATCGGGATTGCCAAAAGAATGATCGAGCGGCCGATGGGTCCGATAGTGTAGTCCTGTCGACTGCCGCGTAACGATTCGCGGATCGCGGACCAAAAACTCGTCGGGCCGGTTGCCGCGGACTCTAAAGCTCCGGCGGTCGCGTCTGCGGATTGTTTGGTGAGCAGGGTCTCGGAATCTGACATCGTTACTTCCAGCAATGGGCTGCTAGTATGTTAGGTAGGAACGCTGACTTCTTGGGAGCACAAGACGATCTATTTGTTTTGTATTGATGCCGAAGGATGTCCGACAAACTTGGTTTATTTTGGATCGGCGGCGAACAATGTTACCGGCATTCATCAACGGGCAGTGGCCGGACTTCTTTTCGGTTTCCTCAAACAGTTCTCATTTGCACCGTCGCTTTAGCGCGTGAATTTATTCCGCGGCCCCACTTAGAAACCGTCTGAAACGGTTTCCGTTCGAACGCAACCACCAATCACCGGGCTGAAGCCACGGTGCTAATCAGAAAGGCCGCCGGGTTCACACCTGCAAGCCAACTCAGCGTCGGACCGATCAGTTTAAGGTACCGGTCGCAGGACAATCTTTCGGTTTCGGTTCCCCAGTTTCAGCACGATGGGGTTACCGATCTGAATCGGGTGCTGCTCACCGTCGATACTGATGATGAAGTTAACGGGCGCGGGCTTCTCCGGGGCCGGCTCGGCAGGAGGCGGTGCAATTACGACCTCCTTAGCAGCATCGGCGGTGCGCGTTAAAAGATTGGTCGCCACAATGCGCCAACTTGCCGGCGTGCAGCGTAGCCGCAAGCCCGGCGTGTCGGTTTCCGATGATTCCCCCGGAGCCAGTGCATCGACCTTGAACAGTCCTTCCCCGCAGCGCACTGCGCCCGAGTCATAGAAAGTCGCCCACCCGGTCACGTAATTGTAAAAGTTCGCGCCGGTATTCTTCACTACCAGGCGCACGTTGGTGACCGGGGAGTCTTCTGATCCATTAAGCATCGTCGTCGACAGACGTGCTTCGATCGCCGGCGCGCCCCTGGCATCCGAAGCCGCGGCTGCTTCGCTTAATGCCGCGCGCTGTTCGACCGGCTGCTGGGCAGCAACGGTAATCGCGCACGCGGTCATCAAAACCATTGCGATTAGTAGTGCGGGTAATCTCACGATGGAATCTCCTTTGGATGAACCGTTTGATTGGAGCCCTCCCTCACGATCGGGCTAATGCCCCGTGTGTGTTAACTCGGGGCCTTCAGATTCGTTTCAGTACTTGTTGCGCCAAAGTCTTCGACTTTTTCAGCTTGGCCTTTTCGTCGCCGGCTCCTCCGACGCTAATGCGGAAAAACACATCTTTCTTCAGCACGTATAAGGCTCCGCCGACACGGTTGGCGATCCAATAAGCATCTTCGCCGAGGCCCACGACTTTTTCCGGTTGAGCGTCCGCCTCTTCCTCGCTTTCCGGCCTGGCCTTATTCTCCCGCTTACGCTCCTTACCTTTTTCTTCCTTGCCGGCAAAGGTGTTATGCCAGAATGAGCGTGGATTAACAGCGCTCTGGGCTTCGTTTGCGGTCGTAACGTTCAGCACAACCGAGTTCGAAGTCGTGGGCAACGCATAATAGCACTGCGCCACCATGAAGTCTCCGTCGCGACGATCGGATCTCTGGGCTTCTTTCACTGCCTCTCCCTGGACAACCTTGAGATCATCGCTGGTGAGCAGAGCGCAGACGTCAACCTTTGCCTTCACCGTAGAGGCCGGACTGGAAGGGGAAGTTGCCGCCGGCCTTGTCATTGATGCCGGACTGGAAGCGGTCGCACTCGGAACATTCGACGGTGCGCTGCTGCCCGTTGATTTACAAGCGGTCGTGACCAGGAAAAGTCCGAAGATCAAAATCCCGAAAATGATCGAGTAGATTCGTGGTGGCATCTTGCCGTTTTCCTCCATGGTCGATTGTGACGGACATCCGGCGCGGAAACGCCAGCGTCTTTCCTCACGGTCGGACTGCTGATCCGTTTTCATTTTTTCGATAGCAGTATCAGCTCTCCTGTCGTGGACGCAGACGCACGACCTCAGGCGTACTGGTCGGCCGGTACGCACAGACACGATTGCGGCCGCTGCGTTTAGCCCGGTATAGCGCCGTGTCAGCCAACTCTACGAGCTGAATCGGATCACGCCCATCTTCAGGAAACGAGGCGACGCCAACGCTGATCGTGATGTTATGCATGCGTGGTGGGTCCGGGCTGCCGCGGCGCACTGCGGAAAAATCGTGCGCCTGGATTCCCGAACGCACGCGCTCAGCGGCGACTATGCCCTGCTGGTAATCGGCATCGAGCAAAAAGGCGGCAAACTCTTCGCCGCCGAACCGGGCCCCTACATCACCGGCACGCAGCGTCTGCCTGATCACTGCGCCGACCTCTTCCAGAGTGTCGCTGCCCACCAGATGCCCATAGGTGTCGTTCACTTCCTTGAAATAATCGATGTCCATCATCAGGACGCAGAACGGCATTGCCTCGGCCTCAGCGCGGGCAGCTTCGCGACGCAGCTCGGAAAAAAACGATTTGCTGGTCAACAGTCCGGTCAGCTCGTCATGGACCAGCAGGCGATGGATCTGTTGCTGAAACTCGCGGTCAATCTCGTCGAGCATTTCG
>WNFR01002414.1_pt1 | contig 32465 bp, 27 predicted proteins | sample 5400221 | NCBI WGS metagenome assembly WNFR01 (sample SAMN13153357, study PRJNA577476) | soil metagenome | isolation source: 40 cm soil under Madrone tree | place: USA:California | collected 2016-06-14
CGATGTGTTGCTCGGATACCACGGAATTGTGGACGATCGCGCAGACCACGATCAAAATCCTTTCATTTCAACTTTTGATGTATTATACTACGTAACTGCTCGCATTGAGAGAGCGGGCCGTCGGCAGTGCAGCGAACACCGCCGACAGCCCTAACCACAACGAGAAAGGACCTCGTCATGGCTGATTGGAAGCTTACTCTCCCTATGACTATCGACGAAATCCGCGCGCTTGCCGATCGCCTGGAGGCGCGGGGGACAAGCGTATTGATGAGGGATCAACCGGCGCAATGCGCCGACCTCGCGCACGCTGCCCACCTGCTGCGCTTGCTCGCGGCGCCGACTCACTCCCGCCTGCCGGCCGCCGCTTCGAAACCCGACCCTGACTAACTCGCGGGCGGTCGCCCTGCAGCGGAGCCGAGGGCGATGCCGCCATTGGCTTGAACGAACCGCCGTTCGCGTCAACAAGATATAGGACGGTCGCAAGCTTTGCTTGCAAGTCTTGCACGATGGCATCTGGAATGTTGCGGTACTCGTCGGTTGAAGAGCGGCGGGGGGATCGAAGCGTCGCTCGCAACGATGTTGCAATGCCGTTGAACCTGAGGTCGTGACCATGCTAACAGCCTCGATGAGGCCGTCTGCGGTCGATCGGCCGATGATGCACCGATGGGGGGAGCGTCATGCAGACGCGTTTCGCCAGTGCCGTTGCGGCACTAGTAGGTTTCGGGACATTCACTTCTGCGCTGCTCACCTGCGCTGCCACGCCGACTTTCGCACAGGGCGCCGACGAGAAGGCCTGCAGCGGGGCGGACGTAAATGCGGCGATCCCCGCCTGCACGCGCTTGCTGGCGCTATCCATACCAATGCAGCAGCGCGGGGCAGCCTATGGTTTTCGCGCCCGTGCCTACTACCTCAAGGGCGAATACGACCACGCGATCCACGATTTCGACGACGCGCTCCGGCTCAACCCGAACGATGGGCTACGATCTTGACGGCGCAGGTATGCGCGCGCGGATCGCTGAGTTCGGATCAGCGATGGCCGGCGCGGGAGACGACGCTTTTCTTCTACGCCGGCCACGGCCTACAGGTCGCTGGCAGGAACTATCTCATTCCAGTCGACGCCAAGCTTGAGCGGCCGTCTGCGCTTGGGGTCGAGGCGATCGAGGTCGATAGCATCCTCGCCGACATGGAGACCGAGAAACGCACCAATCTGGCCTGTCGTGACAATCCGCTGTCGCGTTCGCTGTCCCGCTCGTTCGGAGAGGCGCGCTCGGCCGCGCTTGGACGAGGGCTGTCGCCGCTCAATGCCGGCGTCGGCACCTTGATCACCTTCTCGACAAGCCCGAACACCGTGGCGCTTGACGGCGCTGGCCGCAATAGCCCGTTCACGGCCGCGCTGCTCAAGCATATCCGCACGCCCGACATCGAGATCCGTACCATGCTCACCCGCGTGCGGGCGGATGTCGTCAAGGCGACCAACGAACGCCAGCTCCCGTGGGATCATTCCTCGCTGCTCGGCGAGTTCTACTTCAAGCGCGGGGGATAGCAGCGCGAGCCGGAGCGGCCGGTGGGCAACGTCATCCATCAGCAAAGTGCGCGCGGGCGGCAAGACGGTCGACGTAGTGCGGTTCAGGATCACGGACGAAGGCCGTCAGGCTACAGGCAGCGGCCGGTCTTTCCGCTGTCGAAGGTAGACCGGCAGTTGATCGCAGCACATCATGACGGTCGGTTTTGACCCATAGCCGACTTCGAGTTGGCCGGGGAATCATCCGCCGATGGGCAGCCGGACCTTCGTAGCCGGGCGCCGATCGGCGATCTGGGTGCCGAAATTCGGGGAATTTCAATGGGCTGAGCGCTCGATGAATCGGCACCTCCGACAGCTTTCGAGGTGGGCCTGGACACTCGGGCCGCCGCAATGACGAGGCGATCATCGCCACGCTACAGAAATCTTTCCTAGATGAAATAAAGCCGTCGTTCAGAACATCTATCAAAGACGTGGGAGTTTTCGAGCAAGGCATTGCAATGTTTCAACACTCCGAGCGGAAAACGCATCGCATCATGGGACGGAGAACGCTAGCTGGCTAACTCTGGTTGGAAGCTTATCCCAATTGTGGCGGCATCGGGCTTCGCGGGCCTCGGATACGAGATCGTATGGACCCGTGAGCTGAGCCTCGCGCTCGGGACCGAAATGATGGCGGTGTTGGGCGCGATCGCCGGATTCTTCGCCGGTCTTGCGCTCGGAGCCTTCGCGCTCGACCGACCAATTCGGTGCGCCAAATCACCGCGAAGCATGTACGCAGCGCTGGAGGCCGTGATCGGACTGTGGGGTTTGGCCAGCATCTGGCTCCTGCCCGGCGCCGGCCGAACGTTGCCGTCCCTGCTCGGCGCCGAGCCTGCGCCAGCCTTGCTATGGGCCGCCAGCTTTGCATTGCCGACACTGGTCCTCCTCCCGGCAACGGCGGCGATGGGTGGAACTCTGACCGCGCTCGAACGGATGATGAGTGAAGCTCGCGGCGATCCCCGCGTCAGCGCCGGCATTTATGGCGCGAACACCGCCGGCGCGGTCGGTGGAACATTGATCTGCGTATTCTTCCTGCTTCCCGCGTTGGGGCTGTCCAGCACGCTCCTTTGCCTTGCCGGATTGAACGCCCTGTGCGCCTTGGGTGCGTTCGCGCTCGGACGGGCTTCCGGTGAGGCGTCGGCAGAACCTGACGGAGGGGGGCCGCACGCGATGCGGGAATTGCGCCTCACCATAACCCTGTTCATGACCGGTCTGCTCGGGATCGCGTTCGAGGTTCTTGTCGTCCGGCTTGCGGCGCAGGTGATGCAAAACACGATGTACACCTTTGCGGGACTGCTCGCGGCCTATCTGCTAGGCACCGCGACAGGAGGCCTGATCTGGCAGCGGGCCGGACGCCACGCTGCGGATCCAGGCCACAGCTGGCTCCTCACCGGAACGGCACTCGCCTGCCTCGGGACAGCGCTTCTTACCCCTTTCATCGCGTCCATCGCCGAGACCGCGGTCGAGGCGGGCATCTCCGGAGAATTGGCGATCGCGATCGCGCTCTTCCTCGTGCCCTCGGCCGCGATGGGAGCGCTGTTCGGCTTCCTCGGGCAAATCGTACGCGACCGACGCGGGTCGTTGGGTTGGGCGGTTGGCATTAATAGCATCGGCGCTGCGGTCGGACCGCTGCTGGCGGCGCAATTCCTCATTCCGGTCTTGGGCGCATGGACGGCGCTCATTGCCGTTGCGTTGGGTTATCTGCTGTTGCTCCCGCTTCGGCGGGCAGTGCTTGTCTGGTCGGCAGTGCCCACGGCTGCTGCTCTGGTCCTACTGGTGCGTCCCGCGCCGTCTCTGACGCGCGTGCCGGCGGGCGGTGCGCTGCTTGCTGTCCGCGAAGGGCCAATGGTGACGGCGAGCGTCGTCGATGACGCGTCGGGCGCGCGGTATCTGGAGGTCAACGGTCACTTCCGCATGGGCGGAACCAATTCGGTCCGGTCCGACTATCGGCAGGCAATGCTGCCGTTGCTGCTGCATCCCGCACCACATCGGGCGCTGTTCCTCGGCATCGGCACAGGGGCCACTCTGGTCGGGGGAGCGCAAATGCCGGGGGTGACGGCGCATGGCGTTGAACTGTCGGCGGAGGTGGTCGAGTTGCTACCCTGGTTCGCGAATCCCACGGTAGCCGGTCCGACGCCCCGGGTGACCGTCGCTGACGCTCGCCGTTACGTCGCGGCGGACACAGATCCCTACGATGTCGTCATTGCCGATTTATTTCATCCGGCGCTCGATGGCAGCGGCGCGCTCTACACCATCGAGCATTTCGCGGCTGTGCGCAAAAGATTGGCTCCTGGCGGCATGTTCTGTCAGTGGCTACCCTTATACCAGCTCGATCTGCCGTCCTTGCGCGCGATCATCCGCGGGTTCCTGGAGATTTATCCCGGCGGCTCGGCCTGGCTGAACCATTACAGCGTGCGGACGCCGATGCTTGCCCTGATCGGCGCGCCGGACGGCGGCTATGTCGATCCGGGCGCGCTTGCCGCACGGCTCGGCGACCCCGCCGTCACGGCCGTTGCAAGGGCGATCGGGTTCGAGACGCCCATGGATTTGCTCGGGCAATATCTGGGCGGGCCACGCATCCTCGCCGCGTTTGCCGGCGAAGGCCCTCGCAACACCGACGACTATCCTTTCGTGACATTCGATGCGCGCCGTAACGTCCACGCGCTCACGGCACCGCCGTGGGCCTTGCTACTTGCCGTCACGCGGGCGATGTGGCCCGATCCGGGCGAATTGCTTGCGGAGCCGCCGCGCGGCGCGCTGGCCGAGCGCCTGACCGCATATTGGCGCGCGCGCAATCGCTTTCTTGAGGCGGGTGCGTCGCTGCCCGGCGATCCACGCGGCCTCGCTCTGATTGAGGCAGCGTCGCCGGGTCTGCTCGACGCGCTTCGCCTCAGCGCTGAGTTCGACCCCGCCTATGGACCCTTGATCAGCATGGCGCAGTCACTGATGGCGGCCGACCGGGCGGCGGCTGCGCGCTTGTTGCACGAGATCAACGCTGCGGCCCCGTCGCGCCGCGAAGCACGCGAGCTGCTGTCGCGCGAATTCGGTCAGTGACGAGCCGCTGCCCGGCCCCAAACTCGGGCTCAGGGTGTGAAGTTGATCCTGTAGCCCCAACAATCCAGGCTGTCGGGAATCGCGTTGAAGGAGATCGTGATCCTCTGGTCACCCTGGTTTCTCGGCACTTCGTGGTAGAGATAGCTCGGAAACAATACGAGATCTCCTGGTTCCGCCTCGGGTAGCACGTACTTGCCCGCATTGAACGGCCCCATCGCGGCAGTGCGCGTGTGGTGGCGGAAGGAAAAATCATAGCCGCCGGGCGGTCGCACGAACACCGTCTTGCAGGCCGGGTGCGACGGCGTCAGGTAGAAGATGCCGGAGGCAAAGCTGTTGGCATGGGCGTGCAGCGCCTGACTGCCGCCGGTCTCGAGCACGTTGGTCCACATCTCCTTGACGGTCCAGCGCAGCTTCTCGCCAAACAGCAGGAAGCCGAAATCGACGAGCTTCGGCAACGCCAGCGCGGCGATCTCCTCAAACAGCTTGCTGTCGCGCGGATTCGCGATCTCGGTGTGGAAAAGCTGATCCGAGCGCAGATTTTTCTCGATGCGAGCGCTGCGGATCGCTGCCACGGCGGCTTCATTGAGCGCGGGGCTAAGCAGCCGCAGCGAGCGCAGCAGGGGGATCGGGAAAAGTGGCTCGATCTGATCCATATCGCAAAGCTCCGCACTTGTTTCAAAATGCAGCGGACAATGCGCGCGCCAGAGGGCTTCCGCAATGATCGACACGAAAAATCTTGAGAGCGTCAGCTCTCCAGCGCGTCCGATCGATGGCGCGTGAGCGGGAGCTGCGTCGTTCCTGCCAGTCATGCGACTGGTCGCCTACGGAATTTTGAGCCGTCGCGCATCCACTCGGGAGAATCAAACAACCGGAGGCGCAGCAGGAGCCGCGCCACCGGTCGGAAGCTTGTTCGATTCTGGCGCGGGCGGGACTCTCTCCGCCCGCTAATCTCTGTCGTGATCGCGGTCCCTGTCGTGATCGCGGTCTCTGTCGTTGCCGCGAGCGAGTCGCTCCGCGAGTTCCGCATTTGCTTCAACCAAAAGCTTTGGCGAACCATGCAGCCGAATGAAAATCGGGTTCGCGTAGAACCAGACGTTCGAGTAGGCCTGAACGTCGAACGTCACCTTCTTGACGCCGTTGACCGTCTGGAGATGCGCCGGGCAAGCGGGGTCCGTGCAGCTGACCGCAGCGTTGTTGACGTCCAGCAGCGGATTGCCGGCGCTGTCCGTAACGTTCGGCGTCGCGATCGGAATGTTGGTGCCGCGAGCCCGGATGTAGCCGGGAGTATTGCCCGCGGTGAAAGTGGTCGTGAATCTCAACCTGGTAGAGCCGTCCGCCAGCTTCCTACTCCTCATGTCCCTGGCGTGGATCTGCTGAGCGATCACGGTCGAGGGGTTGTAGACGATTGACGCTCCAGCGACGCCGGCGGCGTTCGGGACGGCATAGCTCGGGCTGCCCGGCGGGACCACACCGGTGATTTGACCCGCGATCAGGTCGACATGGTCGAGTGACGGGCGGTTCAGCGGCTGCTGGACGCCGACCTGGAGCAACAGCGGGTTGTTGAAGCTATATGGACTGTTGTTCTTGGCCGGGACGGTCATCTCCATCTCGACCGTGACCCTTTCGCCGGGCCTCACGACCAGCGTTTCGCCCATCGTCTTCCAGTCGTCGTCGCGCCCTCTGGCGCGGAAGGCCAAATCGGGACCGATGATGTCGGCGTTGACGGAGTACGTGTTACCCGAACGCATGCCGTCGACGATCGATTGCCCGCGGAAACGTTCGCCGTTGGGAACGTAGAGCTTGGTGTACTCGCCCGGAATGAAGTCGCTCGTGGTGAACGAGTCGCGGGCGCCGCCGGCGCCGCGATTGTGCCAGTCGGAGCTGATGAAAATGAAGGAATTGCGGCCTTCGCCGAGGAGGCCGTCCCACAGTCCGCCGACCTTGGCGGTGTAGACGCCGCTCAGCCCGTAGGTGCCGCCGCCGACCGCATTGGTCGAATAAGATCCCGAGCCGCCCGTGATCGTGCCCTGGGCGAAATGGCCCGGAGCTTCGATGCCGAACGCCACTGTCGGGCCGGCATTGTTGAAGTCGCGGAAATGCTCGATGTTATATCCGTTGCTGCCGGTCGGGTTGAACGCGCCGGCGCGCTCGGAATGGGTCGGAATGGCGTAGGATTGCAGCGGGAAGTTGGCCTGCAACCACGTAACGCCCGAAACCGCCTTCTGATGGCCGGCCGTGCCGCTGTTGTTGACGTTGTCCTTGCCCTGCCAAACCTGATTGTTGTTGACGTCCAAGAGGCCGATCGCGTCGGTGTCGGCGCGGTCGAAGCGAAATTCGAACTGCGCCATATTGACGGCGCTGCCGGTGCCCAGCAGGCCGCCCCGCGGGTGCTGGCCGGCGATCACTGCGACGTCGGTATGCTCGTGGCCAGGAACGATCCATTCGAGGCCTTCAACGAGCACCTTGTTGTACGTGGCGGTGCGATTGACGATGATCGGATATTCGACTTCTTTGATCGACTGCCAGCGCCACATGGCCGCGCTGCTACCCGTCCCGTTCGGCGTCCCCTTCAGGCTGGTGATCGTGATGCCGTCGATGGTCTGGCCGAGCGTTTGGCTCCAGGTCGTCGTGGTATCGCCCGGAATGGCGGCGCTGGTGTCGCTGAAGCGACAGTCGCGATTGCCCGAGCCGCCATGGTTGCCCAACGTGAACCAATCGAGATTGAAATTATTGCCGCCGGCCGGTGCGACACCCTTGGCGACCGAGCGGTCGATCGCATAGCCGGCCGAAACCGAGCCGTCCGTGCAAGTATTGTGGTTGTGCATGTCGCCGGCGACATAGGGGTTGCCCCTCGACCGGTCATGATCCTGATCTTCGGCCGCGGCGGCGTCCGCTAAACCCAACGAGACCGAAGCCGCGGTCAATAAAATTGCTTTGGTCGAAGTGAACATGGAGTGGCCCCCTTGAGTTGCAGCGAGCAATACAACGAACAAAAGCAGCACGCCTCGACGCGAGGACACCGCCGCCGTGAAATCCAATCAGAACTCGGCAACAGAACTGTGAAGGTTTTGTTGCAGCTGGAAAGAGATCAATCGGCGGCCCCACGAATTTTTTTGATGAGCTGTTTGATTGGCAAGTGACAGACCACGTGCCCCATTGCATAACTCTGCCTGCAAGGTGCGTGGTGGAAGCGGGTGAACATCAACGATGTCAAACGATGTATTGACCGTTCAGGTGCCGTCGGTCGGCAGCTCCGCCAGCCGCCCTGCTGACGTCGGGCCGGGCGCGGCACCGTCCTCCCGCTCGCTCGCGCCAGCGGCGCGATTTCTCTGGCGCGAGCCTCTGCTGCATTTCTGCCTGCTCGGGGCTCTTATCTTCGGTGTCGACACCGTACTGCACCCTCCCGCCAAGGACGACAAGGTGATCGTCGTTACGAAGGCGATGCGCCAGTCTTTCGTCGAAAATTTTGACGAGGACAAAGAACGCGTGCCCTCCGATGCCGAGCTGGAAAAGATGATCGAAAGCTGGGTCGCCAGCGAGATTCTATATCGGGAAGGCAAGACGCTCGCCGTCGACCGCGGCGACGAAATGATCCGCGACCGCGTCGCCTATAAACTTCAATTGTTGATCTTCGATCAGATCCGCGTGCCCCAGCCCACGCAGGATGAGCTGCGCGTGTGGTTTGCGGAAAACCACGAGCGATTTGACGAGCCGGAGCGCGTTGGATTCTACCTGACGCTGCCGACCGATGAGATCACCGCGCGGCGGCAGCTCGAGGACATCGAGGCACAGCGCGAATCCGAGGACGTCCAGAAGCAGACCCGCGCTATCCTGGGGCGCCCGGTCGCCAGCCTGGCGGCCTCCTTCGGCGAAGGTTTCCGAGATGCGCTCCTTGGGCTTTCGCTTGGAACGTGGTCGGTACTTCGGTCGAAGGATGGCTGGCACGTCGCTCGCCTAGATTCGCGGCGCCAGGGCGCACTCGCGACACTCGATAATGTTCGCGACGAGGCCGCCCGAATTTGGCACACGGATGAGACCCGTAAACGGGCGTGGGAGGCGGTGAGCCGCCTCAAGGCATCCTATACGGTGCGGTACGAGCAATGACGGCGCTCTGGTCGGCCTTGCTTGTCGTGGCGACGATTCTGCTCGCGATTCTGCTCTCCCCAGGACTCCACGCCCATGAAGCGAGCCTGGGCGTGCTCGAATTTCGCGAGGTCCGGCCGGGCGCATTCGTGGGTCGCTGGACCATGGAGCCGGCGATAGGCGCCGATCACGTCGACGTGCGGGTGCCGCCGCACTGCTTCCTGAGGCTGCCGGAGCTCAATTGCGGCGACAAAGGCCTGGTCGGACCGATCACGATCACCAATCTGGGCGCCAACATGTCGGCCGTCCTGATCAAGATCATTCCGATATCGGAAGAGCCACGCAGCTACACGATTACGACTGCTAACCCTGTCGTTTCGATCCTCGGTGCCGGTGCACCGACCCTGGAGACCTGGCTCGAACTTGCCAGGACCTACGTGAATTACGGCATCGACCACATCCTGCTCGGCGCTGATCACCTCTTGTTCGTGCTGGGACTGATCTGGATCGTGCGCGGCGGCTGGCCTCTGGTGAAAACCATCACGGCGTTCACGGCGGGACACAGCGCTTCGCTCGCCGCCGCAGCATTCGGGCTGATCGGAGTGGCGGAACGGCCGCTCAACGCCTGCATCGCGCTGAGTATCGTTTTTGTCGGCGTGGAAATGGTGAAGGAGCAGCGGGGCGAGACCGGGCTCACTGCCCGCTATCCCTGGGCCGTCGCATTCGCCTTCGGTCTCGTTCATGGCGTTGGCTTCGCGAGCGCGCTGGCCGGACTGGGAATTGAGCGCCGACTGCTCCCCGCCGCACTCCTGTTCTTCAATGTCGGAGTCGAGATCGGGCAACTCGCCTTTGTGCTCCTGGTGTTGGCGCTGATCTGGGGGCATCGCCGGCTGAATGCTGTCTTGCCGCGCTGGGGCGATCTCCTGCCGGCTTATGCAGTCGGTTCGGTGGCGATGTTTTGGTTCATTGGCCGTCTCGTGCGCGTGCTCGCCGCAACTTGAGAGGAAAGGTTCGATCGATGCCGTCCGTCCCGCCGTCCGTCCCTTCTCAGTACTCTGGTCGCGGTTCTCGTCCTGACGCACCCCGCCTTGGCGCACGAGCAGGCCGGTGTGGCCGGCGGTCTCTCAAGCGGACTGCTGCACCCGCTGACAGGGATCGACCATCTGATTGCGATGGTCGCGGTTGGGATCTGGGGCGCGCAGCTCGGTGCGCCGGCAATCTGGGTTCTGCCGATCACATTTCCGCTGGTGATGGCGTTTGGCGGCGTTCTCGGCGTGCTGCGGATCCCGCTGCCGATGCCGGAAGTGGCAGTTGCACTGTCCGCTCTCGTGCTCGGCGCGGCGGTCGCGATCCGCTTGCGCGTTCCATTTGCCGCTGCCGCCGTTGTCGTGGGGTTATTCGCGATCTTCCACGGTCATGCCCATGGCACGGAGCTCCCGAGTGCCGCCAACCCGTTGGCCTATGGCGTCGGCTTCGTCGTAGCCACTGGCCTGCTTCACCTGTGTGGAATCGCTATCGGTACATTGTCGCGCTGGCCCGCAGGAGAGCGATTGATCCAGGGTTTTGGCGTGGCGATTGCGGCGCTTGGCTGCTACTTCCTCGCGCTCAGCCTGGAAGGTGCGGCATGAGGTGCACGCTCGCGCCCGCCTGCGTTGCGGCCGCGGCGTTGATGGCCTCGGCGCAAGCGGCGGATGCGCACATCGTTGCCTCGCGTCTCGGCGACTTTTACGCAGGAGCCTTGCATCCGTTGACCGATCTGCAAGACCTCATTCTGTGGATCGCTCTGGGGGTACTCGCGGGCTCGCTCGGAGCCACAAAGGGAAGGTGGCTCGTCTTGGTGTTCCCACTGGGACTTTTGGCAGGACTGGTTCTAGGGCTTACATCCGGCGGGGTTTCCGCCGGACCGGTCGCCGACGCAGGGATGGTTGTTGTGTTGGGTTTGCTGCTGGCCGCAAATGTACGAATCTCCATCGCTCCCCTTTGTGCGATGGCGCTCGGGTTGGCAATGATGCGCGGGGCAGCAAACTCAGGCGATGTGGGGCTGGAGACCAATCGATTGCTCTTCGCAGCGGGGCTTGCCGGCGCAGGCTACGCCGCGATTACGCTCACGATGGCGGTGACGCTTGCATTCCGGGGGACGGACGCCAACCCCTCAATCGCATGGCGCGGTATCGCGATCCGCGCCTTTGGCAGCTGGATTGCAGCGATCGGATTGATGATGGGTGGATTTGCGCTCGCCTCCTGATTTCGGTTGTCTGAAAACCCGCTCAGAAGACCCCGATCAACGAAACCCGGACCGCCAACGGCTCGACCGGATGCAGGATGTAATCCATCACGCCGGTCTGGCAGACGTCCGGACCCGCGAACTGGACTGGAAAGCATTGCTTGAACAAGGCGTCGGGCGTAAGCCGTGACCCGCCAAGCAGTGACCCATACGCATAATTTATCTGGTTGGTCTTGGTATTGAACACATTGAGGGCATCAACCTGGATGCGCCAGCCGTTCTCAAACCGGTAACCGAGGCGGCCGTTGAAGATGCTGGTCGGCGGCGCGCGGAATGCGCCGTCCTCAGTGAGCGGGCTCGGGCCGAGATAACGCCAGCGCAGTGTCCCGAACCAACCCGTCGACTCGCCGAGCGTGATGCCGGCAGACGCCACCATGGCCGGAGCGTTGGGAATGAAATCGCCCGGCGCATTACCGATCTGGGCCTGGGGCGACGTGGCGAGTGAGGCGAAGGTCTGCGCCTGCGCCTCGTCGAAGCCGATAAATCGGGCATGAGTCAGGGCGAGATCGGCATCGATGTCGATCCATGAGGCCGGGCGATAGCGGTTGGTCCACTCTACCCCGTAGCGTTCGCTGGGACGACTCGGCGATGTGTCGCCGGCGTCGCCGCTGAACAAAAGCTCGGATGCCTGATCGAGAATGAAAAGGCTGACGGAGGAATCAAGCCCTGGCACGATCCTGGTACGAACGCCGGCCTCCGCCCCCCGCGTACGCACCAGCAGCGGCGACGCGCCCAGCGTCGTATGATCGGTCGGGCTTTCCGTGATGGTGGCGCCGCGCGCATCGTTGCTGTGGAAACCCATGCCGGCCCCGAAGAACAGCTCCGTCCCGCTGAACGGCCCCAGCACGATTCGGAACTTAGGGCTGCCGATGGCCGCCTTGGTGTGCCCGGAATTATTGGCATCGAAGATCGAATTGACCTTCCCGTCGTAATAATCGCCGCGCCAGCCCAGCGTCGTCCGCAACCAGTCGGTCCAATACAGCGTGTTTTCCGCATAGATGCCGATGCTGCTCTCGGCGACCCGATCACTGCGAATATCCGACAGGAACGTGCGCTGAAAGGTATTGGTGAGGCCGAGATCAATGTCATCGTAGCGGGTCTGGACCCCCAGCATGGTTTCGGTTCGCACGCCGCCGAGCGTGCCTTGAAGGGTGCGCGAGGCGTTGCCGCCCACCATGGTGCGGCCGTCATGCTGATGGAACTGATCGCCCTTGACGGGACCGCTCAGGGACCAGGTGAAATTGTTGTAGAGGTCGAGCGTGCTCTTGACGGCGTAGAAATTCGCCTTCCACCATCCGGCGTCATCGGACTTCACCATGCGGGCCGACAACGAGAAACGGTTCGCGTTGCCGCCATCGGTCGGATCGATCTCGCCGAACCGATCGATCTGTCCCGACGTAATCGCGCGCAGCGGCACCTGGTCGGTGGAGTTCCACTTGTTGGCGTAGGCCATGCCGGTGACGGTGAGGCCATTGTCGGGGGTACCTTGGCTATAGCGCACCACGCCGTTGACCTTGTGGGCATCGTCAGGGTTCTGCCACGGCCCGTCGTAGTGAGCGAGTTCACCGGCAAAGAACAGATTGCCATCGCCGGCCGGCGCAGACGCCATGCCGAACAGCCGCTGATACCCGAAGCTGCCAACCGTGAGCGATGCGGTCTTCTTGGGTGCCGTGTCGAGGAGCCCAATGTTGAGCGCGCCGACCGAGCCGAAATCCCCGACATCGGCGAAATACGGACCTTTGCGGATGTCCAGCGAGTTGACGATTTCCGGCATCAAGAAGTTGAGGTCGGAGTAACCCTGGCCGTGTGCATGGGTGCGCATGTTGATCGGCATGTCGTCGACCGTGATCGCAAGATCGGTGCCGTGATCGAGATTGTAGCCGCGCAGGAAATACTGGTTGGCTTTGCCTTCGCCACTGTGCTGCGTCACGATGAGGCCGGGCGCCGCTTCCAGGACTTCGCCGGGACGCGTCACCGGACGCGCATTGAGGTCAGCGCCGGTCACGTTCATCTGGCTTGCCATGCTCGGAGCCGTCGCCGGTCCGGCCCCGACGTTGGGCGCACCGGATGACGGCACAGAAGGAGCAGCCGACGTGGTCTGCGGCGCTCCGGTGCTCACGACCGGCTTTGCCCGCGTTTTGGCGCGTTTCGTCGATACGGTAATGGCCGGCAGGGTCTGGGCATTTGGCGCTCCGGCGACAATTGCCGGCCGATCCGGAATGGGCACAACGTTCGCCTCAGAGCGCGCCTCGGCAGGCGCCGGCGACTGGGCCGGCGCGTTGTCGGGAAATATCGGTATCAACGCCACCGCCAGCGCAAATCGACGCCACTCCCTCGACACATCACCCCCCTACGTTCGTGCGGACACGATAGTGCGGCCGGGCTGAGATGCTCGCCCTTCAGCCCGTCATTGGCGCCGAGCCGGCCCGCGCTCAATCGACATCAAAGACCGTAGTAACGCATAAGTATGACGTTGATATTAAATCATCATACAGGCAGAGGGAAGCATATGCAGCGAGCGACAATCACTATCGACGATGATCTCGTGGCCAGGATCGACGCCCTATGGCGCCGCGCGGTTACGCCAAACCGCTCCGGGGCGACCCGAGATCTTGCCGCTCAGGCCTATCGCAATCGAGCCTCGTAGTGGCACAAGATCGCAATTGCGTCGCCACGCTGAGTTTGGCTACGGCAGGCGAGCGCTATCGGGGGAGGATGAACTATGACCGGGTCAATTCGGTCGATGGGACGGATGTCGCAACTGCAAAGATTGCGCCGGCGTGATCCGTGGGAAAGCGGAGCCATGCGCTCCGTAGCCTCTGGGAGGACTTTGCCGACGACGGTAGCACGCACGATCGAAAGCAGCACCTTGTATGATCAAATGCAGCCAACCAACAGCGACATGGCAGCTTCTGGCCCAACCCTGCCTGGGCGACGCAGCAAGTCGGCAGCTATCTGAGGTATACCGGTCGTCATGCCAACGTCGTCGCAACGGCAGCCCGTGACCCACAGCGGCCCTTTGCTCAAAGGCTGAGTCGCGAGCGTCAGAATCCCGCATCTCGCCGCGACTATTCCTAACCCACAGGACAGTGTGTAGTCTTTCAATGAGCTGCCACACGGACGAGTCATGCTAAGCGGCAGCGCTCACACCGCCGGCAGGCGAACGTCCTGTCGAGCCGTAATAACCGGAGGAAACGGCAGTGCTAAAATCAACCATAGGACTGGTTGTCGTGCTCCTGTGTTGCGCTTCTGCGTACTCCCAGCAGATGCAGCGCGGCCAGACCAGCAGCATACGCGAGATCATTCCCGGCCATTACATGTTCAGTTCCGGCGATTTGAACAGCGGGATCATCGCGACCAGCGAGGGAGTGGTTGTATTCGATGCCCTGGATTCCGAGGCCGTAGCGCGGGCCGAACGAGAAGCGATTGCCAATACGACTCGACAGCCAGTTCGTTTCTTGGTCTCTTCGCCCTACCATAACCCATATTCGAAGGGAAACGCTGCCTACGCGGACGTATGGAAGATTGGACACGAGCTCTATCGAACCGATCTCGTTCGACAAATGGAGAGGGACAAAGCACCGCCAGAGGAGCACAAAGCGAGGCTTCCCAATCAGACTTTCCGGGACCGGATCACGCTCTACCTCGGTGGCAAGGAAATCCAGGTTCTCTATCTGGGCCGTGCTCACACACGGGGCGACAGCATCATCTATGTTCCGCAGGACCGGATTGTTTATCTGAGTGAGATCTTTTCCGCGGGCCAATTTCTATTCATGAACGATGGCTACGGCCTTGACTGGCTGAAGACCGTGGAGACGGCTGCAGGCCTCGATGCAGATATCTTCGTGCCGGGACATAGTCCCCTTCCCGCCGACCCCAAGCAAAGCCGGGAAGAGTTTCTCCGTTATCGACAAATGCTGGTGGATGTCCGTGACTCCGTTCAGCAAGCGATTACACGCGGCGTAACGGAGGACCAGGCTGTCGCCACGATCCAATGGCCGCAGTATGAAAAGCTGCGAGGCTATGAATCCCAAAGGCCAACGGTCATTCGGCGACTCTATCGGCAACTGACTGGCGCTCTCCCGTAACGCGGCGTTCGCAGGGATGGTTTGCTGCTAAATTGCGGACGTCCAGTGGGTGGTGGATTCGATGGCAGGATGTGGCAAATGCCTATAAGCGAGAATGCGAGCTCTGCGGAGGCTATTCGTCGGAAACTTCGAGCTCTTACCGCTGTGCTCTTGGATCCAGCCGCAACCGAACCCGAGAGAGCCAATGCCGAGAGGCTCAAGGTCCGCCTAGAAAAGCAGCTCGCGGAGGAAGCAACACCTGAGGGGAAATGGACGGGCATTATGTTTCGGTTTGGCCGGGGGGTGAAGGAGATAACGTCGCCGCCCTCCCCAAAGGGCGACTGGACAGATCATGCCTTCCGACTTGGCAGAATGCTCCGTAGAGGTATCAAGAGGTAGCGGCCAATATAAGAGCTGCGCCGAAGGCGCTCGGCCTCACAGTGAATGGCCCATCGCTCAGCGTCTCCGATGGTCTTGGCTTTGTGAAACGGTCGCTTTCTTCAGCTTCAGGGGCCTGCAAGGTTTTGAACTGCTCCTGCCCCGTGTGTTGTTCGACGTCTTGCATTCTCGGTTTCATGGCAGATGAGCGGCGATTGTCTGATCGTCAGCCGTTAGCACCACGACCTCACAGCGTCCGCAAGCAAGAAGCCGGCGGATTGGTCCACCGGCTCCGGTGCGTTGTAGCTTATTGTCGCCGTAGCACGACATCAATGCTTTTCCGGGTATCGGCTAACGAACCCGTTGCGGTTCGGCATCGCTACCTTCGGCAGGGTCTCGGCGTTCATCGCCTCGTTCTCGCCGATGACCTTGTTGCGTGCGAGAATAAAGGCCGTCAGCGCATAGACTTCGTCGTTGGTGAGCGTCTTCGGCTGCGGCCACGGCATTGCGCGGCGCGTGAAGTCAAAGATCGTGGTGGCGTTCGGCACATAAAGCGCCATGGTCCGTTCCGACTTGCCGGGGGCATTGGCGAGCGCGGCGTTGGTGCCGCCCACACCGTCCTTGCCGTGGCACGCCTCGCATTTCTGCGCGTAGATGGCGGCACCTTGGGTCGGTGTGCCGCTGCCGGCCGGAAGGCCCTTGCCATCCGGCCCGATGCTCATGTCCCACAGCGCGAGATCGGCCTCGCTGACCGGTTTTCCAAGCCCGGGTGTGTCGGCGGCGATCGCGGCACTGGCAACGAGCACAAGCGAGACCGCGAGCGCCAAGCGCTTAGCCATAGACATGCTTTGCTTCCCCTTTGTTGTCGATTGCCCAGCTGGTGATGACGTTCATGTGTCCCATCGGGAATGCGGTCACCGGAACATTGACCTTGGGCTCGCCGCGCTCGGCGAACATCTCGGCGCGGATCGGTTGCACATTGCCGGCCTCGTCCCAGGCCCGGCTTTGCAGCACGACCGGCTGGCCGTCCCAACGCCAGGGCAGGCGGAACCGGGTCAGCGCCTTGGCGAGCACAGGCGCGTCGAGCGCTGCCTGCGCCCAGCTCTTGCCGCCATCGGCCGAGACCATGACCTTTGCAATCCGCCCGTTGCCCGAATAGGCGAGCCCGGCGATTTCGTAGTAGCCCGTCCCCTTCAGCGTCAGCCCGGGCGAGGGGTGAGTGACGAAGGACTTGACCTCCATCGGGAAGAAGAACTGCCAGATTTTCGGCCCCGCCACCCGATAGGTGTATTGCATGGTCTCGTTGATTGCCATCACCGGCTCCTCGATGAGCTTGATCCGGTGCAGCCATTTTACATTCATATTGCCTTCGTAGCCGGGCACCAGGAGCCGCATCGGATATCCCTGCGCCGGAGCGATGCGTTCGCCGTTTTGATAAAGCGCGATCATGGCGTCGTCGAGCGCTTTGGCGATCGGGATCGAACGATTCATGCTTGGCCCGTCGGCGCCTTCCGCGAGGAGCCACTTCGCCTTGGGGTCGATGCCGGTCTCTTCCAGCAGCGTGGAGAGTCGAACACCCGTCCATTCGGAGCAGGAGACGAGGCCGTGGATCGCCTGCACATTGGCCTGCACCGGGTCCTTGTTGAAGAGCGGCGCGCTGTTGCCTCCGCATTCGACGAAATTGACGCGCGTGACCTTCGGATAGCGCGCCAACGCATCCAGGTCGAACACCAGCGGCTGCTTGACGAGGCCGTGGATCGCCAGCAGATGCTTGGCCGGATCGATATCGGGGAAGCCGGTACGGGCTACCACGAAATGCAGACCGTTCGGGGTGATGGTGCCTTCGAGGAGATGATGCGGGGTGCGCGCGTTGCTGGTGCGCGGCTCGTGGTTGGGGTTGGTCAAGGTGCGGACGACCTTGCTTTCGTATTTCGACGGCGTCCCATAGGGCGTGATTCGCTCGCCCGGAACCATGCTCCACGGATCGACCGGCAGCGCTTCGGCGGCGGCGCCGGTGGACGAGCTGCCCACGCCGGTCGCGGCCGCCCCCGCGAACAGCATGCCCCTCCCAAGGAGCGCACGGCGATCGATGAGGCCATTGCCGGCGACATCGGGAATAGGTGACGCGAATTTTTTATGCGTACTTATCATGTTTTCCTCCGTCGAGGGGTTGGCAACCGCCTGAACACCTTCAGGCCGTCGAATTCCAACGTCTCAGCATAGCATCTTTGATGCGTGCTTCCATTCACAACCACGAGGCTTGAGAGTGCCGCGCTCGAGCGTCCAAACCGCCGACTGCTGCACATCACAAAGCGAATGACCCAATCCCAGGCGAGCGGCCGCGCGTCGCCCTGTTGCGGTATTGATCTTGCGGTTGGGTTCGCATCAAATCCACTCAACATGGGAAGTCTTTGGGAGGTATCGATGGAGAAATCGCGTCAGCTGGGTGCATTTGGGTATCGCATGAGGTTGGGGGCCGCGGCACTCCTCTTGGCCGCCATTGCGCCCGCCTTCGCGGCCGAACCGCAGCATGACGCCTTCTATTTTTTGAGCCAGATGAACAAGGCATCCGCCGTCATGGTGGTGGAGCAGGGCATCGTGCCGAAGCCGCTCGGCGCCGTCATCGCGAAGGCGGTCCGGCAGGTCATTGCGGATGGGGACAAGCCCGGCGGCGCCCGGTCGGGGGACTATCTCAAGGTCGAGCAACTGCTCATCGCGGTCGGCGGGCCCGACGTCACGCGGCTCCATTCCGGGCGAAGCCGGCAGGATATCGGCTCGACCAGCCGGCGCCTGTTCCTGCGCGACGACCTCATCGCGGCATTCGCGCAGCTCAACGAGGCGCGCGCGACGCTGATCGCCATCGCGGCGAAAAATCCCGACGCCATCGTGCCGGCCTATACGTGGGGCGTGCAGGCGCAGCCAATCTCGTTCGGTCACTACATTCTCGGCTATGCCGAGGCGCTGGCCCGCGACGGCGAGCGCTACCGGCAGGCCTATGGGCGGCTCAACATGTCGCCGCTCGGCGCGGCGGCGCTTGGCACGTCGAGCTTCCCGGTCAATCGGCCGCGGCTCGCCGAACTGCTGGGGTTCGACGGGGTGGTTGAGAACTCGCTTGACGCCAACCAGATTTCGCCGATCGACACCGGCATCGAGGTGTCCTCGATCGCGGCGTCGAGCGCGCTGACGATCTCGACCCTGATCGCCGACATCACCGCGCAATACGCCCAAACCAAGCCATGGCTGCTGCTCGCCGAGGGCGACCTCACTGGCGGCAGCAGCATCATGCCGCAGAAGCGCAACCCGGTCGGCATGGTGGCGCTCCGCACGGCCGCGAGCAAGCTCGTCGGCGATGCCCAGACCTACTATCTCCTCTCCCACAATGTCGGCGCCGGCATGGGCGACTACAAGGCCGACCAGCCCAACCGCGTGCTCAAGGATGCCGCGGACCTTTACGCTGCGCTCGCGAGGCTGATGAAGGATTTCGTGTTCGACGACAAGCGCGCGCTTGCGGAAGTCAATGCGGATTACGCGACCACGACTGAGCTTGCCGATACGCTGCAGCGCCTCGCCGACGTGCCGTTCCGGGTCGGCCACCATTTCGCCTCCGAGCTCGTCAATTTCGGCCGCGGGCATTCGCTCAAGCCGAGCGAGATTCCCTATAACGAGGCGCAACGCATCTACACCGAGGCGGCGAAGCTTTACGGCGTTAACGACGCCAGGATGCCGCTCACCGAGGCACAGTTCCGCACTTCGCTCACGGCCGAAAACATGGTGCAGGCGAGCCAGGGCCTCGGTGGCCCGCAGCCCGCCGAAGTCGCCCGCATGCTCGCCGCCCAGAAGGCGGGCGTGGAGGCCGAGCGTGCTTGGCTCGCTGCCGTTCAAGGCCGGCTCACGCAGGCGGCCGAGAGGCTCGACGTGGCGTTCGGGCGTCTGACGGACGGACAATAAGCTGGCGGCGCGGCGACCTGCCGTTGCCGGTCGGACGACGTGGTCCGGAGCGAGCCGGCACACCCGTTTCAGCGTCGCCGGCCTCGACCTGCAGCGTGGCGTTGGACGATCTTGAACCGGTGCTGCGCCGGGCCGCACGAGACGCGCCGTCAGCGCCGTTTCGGTGGTGCTCATGGCCCGGATGTGAAGGTCGTGGACTTCGCTCACGCCCGAAAGGTCGCGCAGATAGCTCTCCACTTCCACCGATCGATGCCGTCCGGTACCGCCTCGCCGTGTTGCCCATCCGCACCATTACGTCTCACTGTCGCCGGCTTCACTGCTCATTGACCTCCACGAATGCCGGCAATTGGACTGATTGCACGATGCGACACGACCACGATTATCCGCAACTGGAGCATCGTCGCTTCCTTTCGCATCCCGAGGCGCATCGTCCCTTTGCCGGCAGCGATCTCCTCGCACGTATCGGCGGCCACGCTGCGGTCGAGACGCTGATCGATGGGCTCTACGACCGCATTGAGACTGATGCTCTGCTCCGACGCTCTTCGGGCGCGACCTCACGAGCGAGCGCGAGGCGCAGAAATGCTTCTTCAGCGAGTGGCTTGGCAGTGACGGAGAGTACAGCAGCATCGCTCATCTTCCACTTAAGCATCGCCACGATCTTTTGCCGATCACGCGCGCGCTGGCAGGCAAATGGCTCGCGCATTTTCGTGCCTCGCTCGAGATCGCGGTCCCCGACGTAGCGGCACGATGCGTGATCTACGAGAAGGTTCGCCAGTTGGCGACTGCGCTCGTCAACGAGGGTGAGCCGCGCTCGGCGTTGCGAACGCCCTCGCACGGAGCGTGCTTGCGCTACCCTCCGGCCGTCGATGCCCTCGACCTGGCCCGCCGCGGCGACGCAGCGGCGCTTCGCAAGCTCTTGACGCGTGCGCCGGACGTTCTCGCCTCGGCACCTCACGCCGCGAAGCTCTTGCGGCTCGCGGTGCTGGCTGGACGCGGGCATGTCGTCGACCTCCTGCTCGACAATGGAGTCGACGTGAACAAGCCGTCGCCGATCGAGACCCTCATCTTCGTCACACCGCTTTGCGCCGTCCGCATGAAGCACCGCCGCGAAATTGAGGCTGTTTTGCTCCGCCATGGGGCCAAGGGGGACATCTTCACGCACGCGTTCCTCGGTGATCTGGAAGCTCTCCGCGAGGGTCTGGCCCGTACACCATCGTCGGCCCAGGCAAGTGACCCGGCGGTCGACGCCCTCGAGATCACGCCGGTTCATCATGCCGTGGCTGGCGGCCACGTCGAAGCACTGTGCGGGCTCCTTACCCGCGCGGCGCAGGCGAACGAGCCCCTTCGCGGCGGCAAGCGCGCGCTCGCTCTGGCGGTGGAGCGCGAGAACGTCGCCATCGTCGCCAAGCTCCTTGACCTTGGCGCTGACGCAACGACAACCGGCCCAGGGCGTTGGGTGCTGCATCCGGAGCTTGCGCCGATGCTCTCGCACGCCGGAGCGCGCATCGACCGATCGGGAGGATGGATCCAGGTCTCGTGCACCGGAAATCAAGGTCGAAAAGACGATCCTGAATACGTGGCAGCTCTTCTCCGTCACGGTGCGCGGGTCGATGACAAGCGCACGACCGTACAGAAGACGGACGGCGGGCGGGCGACCGCGCTCCACTACGCCGCCAAAGCGGGGTTCGTGAAGACCATCGCGGTTCTTCTCGATCACGGCGCCGATCCTGCCGCCCGAGACGACAACGGCCTCACCCCACTCGATTGGCTCGAACGCGCGTCAAAATCGGTCGATCGGGATGCAGTTCGTTGCTTGCTCCACCGCCGGCGCGTGTGATCATCATTTCGTAGCGTAGTTGATGGTTTCACCCTTGAGTGGCGGCACAAGTGTAGAGGGCTTGCGCATCTTGCTCGCCTGCTCATACGCATAAGCGAAGCCGATGATCTTCATTTCGTCGTATGGTTTGCCAAAGAACGTGATGGTCATCGGCAAGCCCTGGGATCCGAAGCCCATCGGAACGACGATGGAAGGAAAGCCGACTGAACTGTAGCCCGACATGGTTGCCGCGACAGGCGCGTCCGACTTCACGAAGGCCGGATCGTCAATCGTGTAGACAGGGTTCTTGATGGGCTGAGCGAACGTAGGCACGTACGGAAAGACAAGCGCATCGACTCCATGATTTTCGAACACGGCGAGCTTCTCGGCCGTTGCTCGCGGCATCATATTCTCAATGAAATCCTTGTATTCCGGCGCGTCGGTCGAAGTCTTAAGCGATGTCTTCAGAAGACTCATCACGCTGTCTTCGACCGGCAACGGCGACGGCGCGATCTCGACCTCATAGACCTTGACGAATTCTGCGACAGTCTTCGGCACTTTCGGGTTTCTGAAAGTCGCAAGATACTGTTCCCAGTCCTGCCGGAAGCGATAGTCGGACAAGGCTCGCATCTTTCGAATGCCGGACTTCAGATGCGCTTCGATGAAGGCAGCATCAAGTTTGATGTCTACCATCGTCGCGCCGAGATCCTCCATGGTCGCGATGGCCTTCTCGGCGAGCGCAGTGATCTCCGGATCGCCCTCGAAGAGATCACGGAGCACGCCAAGCTTCCTGCCCCTGAGGGCGTCCTTATCGAGCGCCTTGGTGAAATCCACACCGTTTTTCGCGGTGGGATCGATCTTCTCGACCTCGCCCCACACCTGCACGCTCCTCGGATCTTTCGGGTCCGGGAAGGCGAGAACGTTCATCATGAGCGCGAGGTCCGTCACGTTCCGGGCCATCGGGCCTGCGCTGTCAAAATTCAGATTCTTCGGCGCAATACCCGCGCGCGATATGAGCCCGGTCGTCGGACGCAGGCCGACGATGCCCGTATAGGAAGAGGGACCACGAACTGAGGTACTGGTGTCGGTTCCAACCGCTAGAACGCTGAAGTTGGCTGAGATCGCCGCACCCGAACCGCTGCTCGAGCCGCCAGTGGCGCGCTTGACGTTATAGGGATTGAGCGTCTGACCGCGTACCGAGTTGTAGCTACCTCCCGCGAATTCGCCCATTGCGGCCTTTCCCAGGATCACCGCGCCGGCCGCCCGGAGGGCCTTGGTGATAGAGCTGTCCTCGGGCGGAATGGCGTCCTTCATAACCGCAGATCCATTTGTAGTCGGCATGTTGGCGACATCAATATTATCCTTGAGCAAAACGGGAATGCCGTGCAGCGGGCCGCGCGATCCCTTATCAGCACGCTCCTTATCGAGAGCGGCTGCTTCCGCCTTCGCGTTCGGATTTATATCGATGATCGAGTTGAGCCGAGGACCAGCCCTATCGTAAGCGGCAATCCTCGCAAGATAGAGTTCGACGAGCTTTTCAGAAGACAACGCTCCGGCTACTACGGCCTCGTGAATTTTCGCAATCGTCGTCTCCTCGAGTCTGAAAGTGTTTTCCGCGGCTGATAAACCAGCGGACAATCCAATCGAGGACGTGACGCTGATGACAAACGGAGGCAACCATCCATAGCGCATCTGTTTCCTCCAGTGTGCTGACTGTCTTCGTCAGCCTTCGCTGAGTGATGTGAACGCGAGTTGTAGTTGCTTGAGCTCGTCGATACATCTTGAGCCCTCCGAGAGCACGCATAACGGCTGTATGCTACCCGACAGCATCATTGCTGCGAAGAGGCGTGAGTCTTGTTGGCCCATCACGTCGGTTCGCCGCAATGCGACGATATGTCGGCAATCTTAGGTAATCCGGACTCCGGAGACACCTAGCAATCGACGCGCGTGACCCGAAGCTGCTATCCTGTAGCGTCATGGCGAAACGCACAGACAACGGCGAGGAGATATTATGAGCGCGCTGGTATTCTCTAGGGCAGTGTCGATCTTTGTTTGCTCTCTCGGAATTGCCGCTGCACTTGTCGGTGACGCAGCCTCCCAGGGATCGTCGTCCCGTCCTCTCGTGAGCGAAACACAATTCGAAGCCTGGCAAACAGAGTTGTCAAACTGGGGACGCTGGGGGAAGGACGATGAACTGGGAACGCTCAACCTGATCAATCCCGCCAAGCGCAGGGCAGCGCTGGCGCTGGTGACGGAGGGAGTGCCGGTGTCACTGTCGACGAATACGTTCTTTGAAAAGGCCGTCGACGTCCCGTGCCCGGCCGAATGGGCGATGACCTCCGTTTCGCAAACAGGAGCCACCGATCGCGTGGCGTTTCCCTGCATCCACAACGCAGCCTCAACGCACATTGATTCTCTCGCGCACACGTTCTTCCGCGGAAAGATGTGGAATGGTTATGACACATCGGCGCTGGTGACGATGCAAAAGGGGGCTGAGAAGAATTCCGTGATGCCCATGAAAAACGGGATCGTCACACGCGCGGTGTTGTACGACATCGCGCGGCTCAAGGGTGTGCCGTATCTCGCGCCGGGCGATCGCATCTTTCCCGAGGACATGGAGGCATGGGAAAGGCAAGCGGGTGTTCGCGTGGGGCCCGGCGATGCGCTGGTGCTTCGCTGGGGCCGCTATGGGCGACGAGCCAAGCTTGGTCCGGAAGAAGGCGCCGCCGGGTTCGATAATTCGATCCTTCCGTGGCTGAAACAGCGCGACGTTGCGTTAATCGTCTGGGAAACCGCCGGCTATACGCCGCAGCCCGCGGGTGATCTGTTCAGAAACGCCGTTCACAATTTCGTCCAGGCGATCCTGGGTATCCATGTGCTCGACCGCGCCGACCTGGAGGCGTTGAGCGAGGCGACTGCCTCCCGTAATCGCTGGGAGTTCATGTTGAGCATTAACCCGTTGGCGCTCCCCAATGCAACGGGATCGCCGGTCAATCCGATTGCAATATTCTGACCCCGCCGCGCCACTTCCGTGTGGGCGAATTGCTGCCATTCGCTCCATTGTGCATCCGGTGCGGGTGCGCAGTGTCATGTCTGCAGATCGGGGAACACGAGCCTCGGCTCCTTCAGTGTGAAGATTCCGCCGTGCCAGTACCCGTCGTGAAGAAATCGTGACGGGTACGCCCATCAATCGCCGAGGAAGCCGTTGGTAGCTTGCCCTGCCGGGAAACGGGGAGCGCAGGCGGTGCTCCTCGGCCCTAGGCCGGCGGTACTTATTGCAAGGTGATCATATCCGTGCGGCTCAGTGTTGGGGCTTTTGGCTTCAAGGGCTGGTTCGTCAGGTTGCCATTACCCTGATTCAATATCTGATAGAACCCGATGACCTGCTCGTAGTCGGTGCTGGCCGCGGTCGTATCAATGGGGACCACGACGGTATAATCGCGTAGCGTCGCTCCGACCGACGTGTAGGCCAGCGAGCCGCTGACCTTCCAGCCGACCATAATGATCGTTGTGATGCCCTTCGCCTTCAGCGCCTTGTCGAGATCGGTGTTGTAGAACCTGTCCTGGGCAGTGTTCACGATTTTGATGTCGCCCGGGGCCGGAGCGACCTCCGGCAGCCACTTGGACATGTTCTGCTCGCGGGTGCCGTATGCCACGACCAAGCCGGCCTTACGTACCCGTGCCATGAATGGGGTCATCGCCGGCAGCATCTGGCTCTTGCATTTCGGCTGGGAGTTGCAGATGTCCTCAACGTAGTCGAGCACCAGCAATGCGGTGGTCGCCGGCTTAAGGGTAACGTGGACCGGGTCTGGCAGCGCCGGCATTTGCAGGGTCAGCAAAGGCTTGCTGGCGCCACGGCTGGCCGGGGTGTCTTGCGCTTGAGCGGCTCCACCACAGAGCGCGAGGACGAGACTGCTCGTAAGGGGGACAGTGTGAAACAGCGTCATGTTGGAATCTCCTCAGGGACTGGCGTTCCGGTTCAATATTCGTAAGACTTGGCAGCACGCCCTCATGCGAGTTCGCAAGCAGGAACTAAGAGCTACACTAAAGCAAGGTCTGATGGAATTAGACTGCTCTCTCCGCCGTCAAGCGCGCGCATTGCTCGCAAAGACGGGCGTAAGCGCCTTGGTGTCACGGGCATCCACCACTATCGGGCGACGATCTCGTCTGCGTTGAAGGGCGTGTCCTCGCAATTTGAGCAGAGCCCAAATGTCTCCTCATGACCCGACTCTGCCGAGTTGGGCGATGCAGCAAATCGTCGGCTATCTGGGGTACACCGGTCGTGATGCCAACGTAGTGGCAACGGCAGCCCATGACCCATCTGAGACGTTGGCCGCTAAATTTGCTGTGATGCACAATCCGGCGCTGCCCCCGAATGTGATAGCGTCAGCTCGCCCGGCGCTGGGCCGGAGTGGGAGGCCCCGTGAGGCGACGGAAATTCATCGCACTTCTCGGTGGCGTGGCGGCAGCTTGGCCCCTTGCGGCGCGTGCCCAGCCAGCGGCCGGGACGCTGCGCTTGGGTACGGTTGCTTTTAACTCGAGATGGCAGCCGAATTGGGTGGCTTTCGAGCAGCGCCTGCGCAGATGGGCGAAACAGGAGGTGAATGTCATGAAATCGCATGCGACCGCCGCCACCCTCGTGGGCGCAGCGCTCCTCTCGGCTGCTGCGGCCGCGGCACAAACAGCCACGACGCCCGGGCGCGCCGTGAAGGGCACGCTTATCGAGACGACCGTGGCGAGCACGAACGTCCCAGCCCCGGTACCGATCACCTATTACCTGCCCAAGAATTATGACGCGAACCGCGCAGAGCGCTATCCGCTCCTCATTCAACTTCACGGCGGCGGCGGCTCAAACAAAGACATGGAAAATTTCCGAGCCCTGTCGGTGGGCCGGGGCATGGGCGGGCTGCTCGATCAGGCGATCGAAAACGGCTTGGTCGCGCCGATGGTGTCGGTCATGCCGTCTGCCGGCCGCGCATTCTACATGAATTTCAGGGACGGTTCGCAGAAGTGGGAAGACTTCGTGATGAAGGATTTACTGCCCTACATGCGCAAGAACTTCAACGTGGTACAGGGTCGCGAGGGCACGTTCATCACGGGCATCTCGATGGGCGGCATGGGTTCGCTGCGCATGGCGGTGAAGTATCCGGAAGTCTTCCAGGCGGTGGCCAGCCAGGAACCGGCCATCGAGCCCGCGCTAGCGTATGATGACATCACACTGCGCGACAAAATCGGTCGGCCCGACGGCACCGGCCTCCAGGATCGCATTCTTCTCAAACGAATTTACGGTGATCCGATCGACAAGGACTATTGGGCAGCCAATCATCCCACTACCATCATCAAGAAGGACCCTTCGCGCCTCCTGGGTCTCGGCATCTATCTCGAGGTCGGCGATCAGGACTTGTTTTATATCGACCAGGGCACGGAGTTCGTCCATCGCGTGCTGTTTGATGCTGGCATCAGCCATGAATATCGCTTGGTCAAGGGCGCGGACCACGTTGGCGCTTCGCTAGTGCCGCGGTCGCTCGATGCGTTCGCCTTCATCGGACGCCAGCTCAATCCGCCAAAGTGGATTGACGACACGGCGCTCAGGTTTCGCGCGATCGCTGACGAGAACAAGAAGGCGCGTGGCTACCCTGTGACGCCGTTCGATCCCAACCGCATCCATGCGGAGTAGTTGTCAATCGGAACTCTAACCCTGGCAAGCTTCCTACGCTGCTCTTGCGCTTCATGCCCGCCGGCAAGGTGGTGCCAGCGTTCGACCGGCGTTGGCTCGCGCTGGTGCTGACAGTTCAGGTTTTCGTCGGTGCATCCTTCGGCATAGCAGCGCAGTTAGTCTAAGTTCGAACTGATCCTGCTGCGGTTGCTCATAGCCGCTTTTGGCCCGACTCCGCCGCCTTGGTCGTTGCAGCAAGTCGGCAGCTATCTGAGGTACACCGGTCGTGATGCCAACGGAATCGCAATGCCCGCCCGTGACCCAACGCGGACATGCCAATGAACAGCGAGCCAGATCGGCCGTTCTGATTCCAGCAGAACGCACAGCACTTCAGGCGCGGACCGGATTATGATGACATCGCTGCGGCGGCCGCCTCGGCGGCGCGTCGTCTCAGCAGATCATGTTCGCGCCTGTTGCCCGCCAGCGCAGCGGCCGCTCCAAACGCGGCGCACGCCTCCTTGTAGCGGCCGAGCCTGTAGAGAAGGTCGCCTCGAACGCTCGGAAGTAGGTGATAGCCTCTGAGCGCCGGCTCGCACGCAAGGCGATCCACGATCGCCAGCGCCGCTTCTGGGCCTTCGGCCATGCCGACGGCGACCGCACGGTTGAGATCAATGATTGGCGAGTGCACGACCGCCGCCAACTCCACGTAGAGTCCGGCGATGCGTGACCAGTCGGTATCAGCTGCCGTCCTCGCCTGGGCGTGGCACGCGACGATGGCCGCCTGGAGGGCGTAAGCGCCGCCTGCTCCGCCGAGTTCGCGCGCTCGTCCTAGAGCCTGCATCCCCCGCCGGATCTGGAGCTGGTCCCAGAGCGCCCGGTTCTGGTGCAGCATGAGGATTGGCTCGCCCGCTGCGTCAGTACGCGCCGCCGTGCGGGACGCATTCAGCTCCATCAAGGCGAGCAAACCATGGGCTTCGGGCTCGTGCGGTGCAATGGCGGTGAGCACGCGGCCCATGCGAAGCGCCTCATTACAGAGCTGTGGGCGTAACCAGTCCTCGCCGCGCGCCGCGGTGTAGCCTTCGTTGAAAATGAGGTAGACGACCTCCAGCACCGAGGAGAGCCGCTCCGAGAGTTGCTCGCCGCGCGGCGTCTCGTAGGCCAGCCCCGATTCCGAAAGGGTGCGCTTCGCGCGCACGATGCGCTGAGCGATCGTCGTTGCCGGCTGAAGGAAGGCCCTGGCGATCTCCTCGGTCGTCAAGCCGCAAATCATCCGGAGCGCCAGAGCCGCGCGGGCTTCACGCGAAAGTTGCGGGTGACAGGCGGTGAAGATCAGCCGGAGCAACTCATCGCCGATGTCGTCGTCTAACGCGGAGTCCAGATCGGGCATGGCCTGTTGCTCGGCCTCCAAGTCCCAGGCGAGCAATTCGTGTTTGCGCGCCAGCATCCGACCACGGCGCAGATGATCCATAGCCCGGTGCTTGGCAGTCGCCATCAGCCAGGCGCCGGGTTTTTCGGGAACGCCGGTCGCGGGCCACCGCTCAAGGGCGGCCACCAGGGCTTCCTGCGTCAAGTCCTCGGCCAGCGGGACATCACGCAGCATCCTCGCCAAGCTGGTGATCAGCCGGGGTTGCTCGATGCGCCAGATGGCGAGGATTGCGCGATGGGCGTCGGCAACCGTCATGGCCGCCGGCCGCGCCTGCTGAGCCTTCGTCTCAAGGGGGGCCCGATGCAAACCCGCGAAGCTCGCATACACCCTCCCATCCCGGCATGAGATCCTTGTGGAGCTGCATGAACTCCTTCGCCGCGGCTAACGCCTCTTCCTTGCCCGGCAGCTCGAAGATTGCGTAGCCGCCGATGACCTCCTTGGCTTCCACGAACGGACCGTCAACGACGCTGAGGTGCCCATCCGTGATTCGCACCTGTGCACCCGTGGCAAGGGGCATCAAGCCGCCCGTGTCGAGCAGGCGTCCGGCTTTGATTTCCCGGTCGGCGAGCTTTTTCACCGCCTCCATCAGTTCCGGCGTCGGAGGTCCAACGTGGGCGGGTTTGACTATGAACATGAAACGCATCTGAGAGAGCTCCTTCGGAGGCGAGCCGCTGGCGCCATCGCCATTGAACTGTCTCGCCAATCAGTTCGACGAACCAGCCCGCCGCGGATCGACATGCATTTTCGTGAACCGGATGTTCAGTGAAAGCAAGGAACACTTCTCAGACCAGATCTACACATTAATTCAATGAATAGGTGTCCGCAGTTTTATCCCTTTGGGCGCGCCAGCGGCTATTCAAACAGATCCCAGCATCGAATTTATGAGCTGCCACAGGTCCGCTCTTGGCCCTCTTCGAGGCTAATAGGCGGGCAGAGCACGGCAGCTCTGCCCGGGTATTTCAGACGTCGATTTTTTCGGCGATCTCAATAGCATCGGCGATCTCAATGCCGAGGTACCGAACAGTGCTCTCGATCTTCGTGTGTCCGAGCAGAAGCTGGACTGCACGGAGGTTGCCGGTTCGCCGATAGATGAGAGTCGCCTTCGTCCACCGGACGAGAATGCGTACCGAACTTCAACGGATCGAGACCGATGCTGGCAATCCAGTCGCCGACCAACCGCGCGTATTGTCGAGTCGTCAACCCGCGCCCTTCACCGCCACGCCCAGGGAAGAGGAAATCACCGGGTTTGCTGCCGTGAGGCGCAGATAGTCATCGAGCGCCTGGCGGGTGTGCTCGGTCAGCTCGAACCTGACCGGCCGACCCGTTTTTCTCTGCCGAACAGTCGCACGGTCCAGCGTGTACCGTACTCAAGAGATGGCCGTAAAGCGTGAAAAGGAAAGGTGAGTTGCGTATGACTATCCGTGCATTGGTCCACACATCGCGGGCACACGCTAGTATCGCGATGGTGCCGACGTTTTAATGTCCTACGATGCTGTTCTATGCTTTGCTTAGAATTGGTTGGGTGATGTAGCGTGCGTGTGACCAAAGAACAGCGGTTGGCAAATTACCGGGCCGGTGAATTGGCAGCCCGGCAGCGCCTTGACGCCATTCGGGAGGCACATGATACGTCGCTGAGAGTGCTTTACGCCGCATGGGCAGACGATAGGAAACGGGCATACCGAACACTTGCCGCCCTTCCTTTACTTGTTGGTGTTGTTGCATTTGGCGTTACTGTCGCCGGCCTTCTAAACATGGCATGGGACGCGCGGCCTGAACCAGGTCTCATGCTGATTTGCGCTTTAACATCGTTTCTGTGTTTCGCCATTGTGGGACTGATTCGTTACAGAGGGCGGAAAGTAACGCCTTTTTGAGGATTGGTTGAAATCAGAAGCCGGGAAGAACGTAATGGATTGGTTGAAATCTGAGCCACACCGATGCCCTCAAGACGGGCCGTGCACTGGGCCAGCGACAAACGGATACACGCATTTGGCTCGATAGTTTGCGTATTCCGGTGTAGCCGGAAAGCGAGATTCTCATTTCGTGAAGTTGTCCTAACGAGAGACCAAAAGAGGCTTCTAAGAGAGAAGGCGTCCCAATCTCGATCGCCGCGCGGAAACACTTATCTTCATATTGAAGCGTTTCGCTTGCGCCGCAATGCTTTCTGCTGCGCATCGGCGCAGGAGGCGCGCATGATGCGGCTTATCGACCGTCGCATTTACGCGCGCCGTGCTTGATGCGGTAGTGTTACGAGGCAGACAATGGCGTTCGATCGAAAGGCGTGGGCGCGGGTCTAATCCCGCGCCTGCCGCAAATTTGTCCGTCAACGATCGGCTGGCCCGCAGCGAAGCAATCATTGCCGACATGCGGCTTGTGCTTGAGGAAGTGAAGCGTCGCGTTGTCGAGGTCTGCGAGAATGGTCCGAAGCCGGCCCAATGCCTATAGAATCGAACCGCCCGGAACCGCCCAAGCCGGCCCGGAGCCGAAGCGCTAGGACCACCCCACCGCGCTACGGGCGCGGGCAGGGAGGGGGAGCAAACGGGGGTGGGCGCTACAGAAGGCCGGCCCGCCCAAACACGCACCAGCGAGCCCCATCGGGGCGCCAGAACGAACAGCAAACATAGCCCGCCGCCGCAAGGAAAGCCGCAAGGAAAAAATCGGAGCCGTTAGGTAACATACGGAAAATACACAGGAAAATAGACTATCTGGCGGAGAGGGAGTCCGCTGGGCCATTTGAAATTACGTACTTTTTTAACGCTCAACCTCACTACCACCGTTTGTACCTACGCGGACTAAGCCGCAGCCCGGTCAGCCTGACCGGAAGCATCAGCAACACAGGAGTTTCCCAGGTTCCTGGATGACCAGGAGCGGCCCGCCGCAGGGTCTGAACACCCCACGGCGAGCCTAGCCACCAAACCCTATAGCGGAGGGTTCAATGGATACCAACGACTCTACCAACACCCCACGTGCGCCTCAAATGGGCCCGGGCGAGCTTACGGCGCTCGCCCGGCGCCTTCGGGCCCGCGCCGATAGCGTTCTGATGCGGGACCAGCCGGAGCAACAGCGCGATCTGCGCGCCGCTGCCGCGGTCATCGACCAGCTTCTGCAGCTCCATGCTGAGATCCGCACCACAGCGGCCGTCACCGATGGCATCGAGCGCCTCCTCGAGCTTGCGGGAGGCGCCTGATGGCCGTTCACATCCGGAGCACCACCTACGGCAACCTGCGCCTAACGCTATCGAACAACGGCGAGGTGCTCGACACCCAGCTTGCCGCAACACCGCAAGAGGCGAACCGCATCGGCATTATGATGCTTGCCTCAAGGGACGAACTGAACGCCGGCGACACCTTGAGCTGCCGGCATGCCGATGAGGGGCGCGAGGCCAACTTGATTCCAGGACCAGGAGGTGGTCGATGAAGCGCACCCCGGCAACCGAAATCCCCCAGCCGCCCCGCTTTGCTGTGCAGCGCCTGGTCGGCGACCGCTGGGAGACCATCACCTTCGATGACCTCCCGGAGGACCACCCTTACTGCGGAACGCCGCTCCTCTACCAATCACGCTACGTCGCCGAGCACGTCGCCAAGGCGTATTCCGACGAGACGGTGCGCGTACATGAGATCGGGGGTGCTCAATGAGCGCTCCCAAGATCGTCACGAACTATTGGGCAAAGCCCATCCCCGACCGCCAATTCGACTGGTCGGCCCATTACGACGGCGATGAGCCGAACGACGGCCAGATGATGGTCGGCTACGGCAAGACCAAAGAGGAAGCCATTATCGACCTGGCGCGCCCGTCCGCGGAGTGCGCCGAGGCTATAGAGCAGCGGTTCCACGAGAAGAGCCGTCACCTCGAAGCGCTCGATCACCGCATCGTTGCTTGCGAAGCCTGTGGCACCGAAGGCCGCGTCTATCACGGCAACGGCGACAAGCCCTGGGACTACGTCGAGGAGTGTCCGTACTGCGACGGTACGGGCGGCGAAATCATCACAACGCAGCCAATCGAAATGGCTGATCTGGATGCGGAGGGTGCGCAATGAACTCCCCCGCCGTCACCACGCTGCCGGCCGTCCCCTCTGGGGGCGGCTTGGTTGCCGCGATCGCGGCCGTCATGAACGAGGTCCACGTCGTCGCCAAGCGCGGCGAGAACGAGTTCCACCGCTACCGCTACGCCATCATGGGCGACATCCTCAAGGAGATCA
>WNFR01000783.1_pt1 | contig 32449 bp, 25 predicted proteins | sample 5400221 | NCBI WGS metagenome assembly WNFR01 (sample SAMN13153357, study PRJNA577476) | soil metagenome | isolation source: 40 cm soil under Madrone tree | place: USA:California | collected 2016-06-14
CGGGCTTGAGCAGGGTCACCCTAGGGCGATGGCCTTCCTGGAACGCATTCGCGCCCGCCCGGCCTACAAGCGCGCGCTTGAGAAGGGCGGACCATATTCGTTGGCAAGGTAGCCGGCTTCACCCAGCGTCATTCCGGGATGGTGCGCTAGCGGCAGACCTCTGCGAACACGGTTTGCGGATCGAGACCGGAGACGAAGGTTTTCCCGCAGACAACGTGAGCCACGAATCCGGTGGCGATGTGAATAGCGCGGTCGGGGCGGAAGACGGCGCACAATGCGATCGGCACGGCCAGGATTACCGCACCTGCACTTGCGACAAGCTTTCGCGAAACCATCGCGGTGCCTCTAGCGCGACTTCTGTGCGGCGCCAACCGAGGGCAGCGCCCGCACAGCGACGCCGGGCGGCGGCACGTCGTCGTCGGGCACAAAGAAATCCGACATCAGGGGCACCGACGGATCGACGCGGTAGCGCTCAAACTCGCGCACGCCGCTCTCGTAAAGCACCTTGTCGTCGATGCAGAACTGTCCGGTGAACTCGCGCGATGGCTTTGTGAAAATGACATAGGCGGCGTCGCCCATGATCTCCGGTGTGCGGCTGGCGCGCATCATGGCGTCGCCGCCGAGGAGATTGCCGACCGCGGCGGTGGCAATCGTGGTGCGCGGCCACAATGCGTTGACCGCGACCCCGGCTGCCTTCAGCTCGGCCGACAGGCCGAGCACGCACATGCTCATGCCGAACTTCGCCATCGTATAGCCGGTGGAGTGTTCGAACCATTTCGCCTTCATGTCGAGCGGCGGCGACAGCATCAGAATGTGGGGATTTTCCGCCTTCTTCAGATGCGGGATGCAGTATTTCGACACCATGAAGGTGCCGCGGGTGTTGATACCCATCATCAGATCGAACCGCTTCATGTCGGTCATCTGCGAATCGGTGAGGCTGATGGCGCTGGCATTGTTGACGCAGATATCGATGCCGCCGAATTCGGCGACGGTCTGATCCACCGCTGCCACCACCTGGGCCTCCTCGCGGATATCGCAGAGGATCGGTAGCGCCTTGCCGCCGGCGGCGCGAATCTCGTCGGCTGCGGTGTAGATGGTGCCCTTGAGTTTCGGATGCGGCTCCGCCGTTTTCGCGGCGATCGCGACATTGGCGCCGTCACGCGCGGCGTGCAACGCGATCGCAAGCCCGATGCCGCGGCTGCCGCCGGACACGAACAGCGTCTTACCTTTGAGCGATGTCATCGTTCCTCCCTTGCGGTGTATCCCGCCGATTGTGCTTTCTTCGGTATTATTGTCCCGCCGCCTCCGCGCCACGGGTCCGCGGATCGGGCGCGCCGCGCAATCCATTGGCCGTCACCGCGATCGAATTGGCAGAGGTCTGGCCAAGCGGTTCGATCACGCGATGGCCCTTCGCCCTAAGGGCTGCAAGCGTGTCGTCGGCGAAACCGCGCTCGATCCGCACTTCATCCGGCAGCCATTGATGGTGCAGGCGCGGTGCCGCCACCGCGGCGGCGACGTCCATGCCGTAGTCCAGCACGTTGACGATCACCTGCAGCACTGTGGAGATGATGCGGCTGCCGCCGGGCGAGCCGGTGACCAGAACCGGCTTGCCGTCTTTCAGCACGATGGTCGGCGACATCGAGGACAACGGCCGTTTGCCGGGGCCGGGCAGGTTGGCCTCGAATCCCACGAGGCCATAGGCATTGGACGCGCCGGGCGCTGCGGTGAAATCGTCGAGTTCGTTGTTGAGCAGCACGCCGGTGCCGTCAGCGACAAGGCCGACGCCGTAGCTGAAATTCAGCGTATAGGTGTTGCTGACCGCATTGCCCCGGCTATCGACGACCGAAAAATGCGTGGTGTTGCTGCCTTCGCGCGGCGGCGTCGCCGAGAGCGCATCGGTCCAGGGCGTCGCGCGGTCGAGATCGATGCTCGCGCGCTGTTTGGCCGCGTAATCCTTCGCAATCAGGGTCGCAATCGGTGCATTGACGAAGGCGGGATCGCCGAGATAGCGCGCGCGGTCGGCATAGGCGCGCTTCATCGCTTCGATCATGACGTGCAGCGAAGGCGCGGAGCCCTGCTTCATCTCGGACATCGGAAAGCCTTCGAGGATGTTCAATGTCTCCAGCAGCACGACGCCGCCGGACGATGGCTGCGGCATCGAGATAATGCCATATCCGCGATAGCTGCCGCGCACCGGCGCGCGGATGACGGGCTGATACGATTTCAGATCGTCCAGTGTCATGATGCCGCCGGCATCACGAACCGCCTTCACCAGTTTTTCAGCGACCGGCCCTTCGTAAAATCCGCGCGGCCCCTGTTCGGCAATCGCCGAGAGCGTCGCCGCCAGATCGGTCTGCACAAGCCTGTCGCCTCCGCGCAACGAGGTACCGTCGGGGCGGGAAAAGATCTTCGCCGACGAGGGCCAGCGCGCCAGCCGGCGATGCCAATCCGGCAGCGTGTCGGCGCTGTCATCGGTGATTTCAGTGCCGTCGTTTGCCAGCGCAACCCCGGGCTTGATTAGTTCCGCAAGCGTGAAATTGCCAGAGCCGTACTTATCGAGCGCGAGGGCGAGCCCCGCGACGGTGCCGGGCACGCCGATGCCGAGTGCGGAGTCGCGTGACTTCGCGATATCCGGCTTGCCGTCAGCGCCGAGAAAAATTTCCGGCGTGGTCGCAACCGGCGCGGTCTCGCGATAATCGATAGCGACGTCCTCGCCGCGCTCCCTCGAATGGATGATCATGAAACCGCCGCCGCCGATGTTTCCCGCGCGCGGATAGGTCACGGCCATCGCAAAGCCGGTTGCCACCGCCGCATCGACCGCATTGCCGCCGCGCCTCAGTACATCGGCGCCGATTTGCGCCGCGATCTTTTCCTGCGCGACCACCATGCCATGTTCGGCGACAACCGCATGAACGGTGTCGGCGGCTGGAGGCGTGTAAAAGCCGCGGTGCTGTTCCTGCGCGGCAGCCGGCAGGCAGCACGCGACCATCAGCACTATGCCTGCGAATATCCAACGCCGTTCGGCTGTAAACGAGATCATCAAAATTCCGCCGTGGGGCTCGCGAAAATATGCGGGGGCTGTCGCAGCCACGAATGGTATATGGGTTGCGATGCGGTAGGCAAAACGCCTCCTCGTGATTAGGATATTTCGAGCATGGCGGTTATCGCTTCTGACGCGCGCATTGCTGGTATGCAGCAGAATTATCCGCCACGATCCGCCGTTATCAGCTGGATTTTCTTTGATTGGGCGGCGCAGCCTTATTTCACGCTGATCACCACCTTTGTGTTCGCGCCCTATTTCGCCACCCATGTGGCGTCGGATCCCGCGAGCGGACAGGCGTTGTGGGGTTTTGCGACCGCGGCCGCCGGATTGATGATCGCGCTGATGTCACCGGTGCTGGGCGCCATCGCGGACGCCAGCGGCCGCCGCAAGCCGTGGATCGCGGCGTTCGGCGCGCTGTTGGTGACCGGCTCCTGCCTGATGTGGTTTGGAAAGCCCGGCGACGTCAGCGTCGTCCCGCCGCTGCTGCTTGCGTATGCAATCGCGACCATCGGCGTCGAATTCGCCACCGTCTTTAATAATGCAATGATGCCGTCGCTGGTGCCGCCGGACAAGATCGGGCGATTGTCCGGCACCGGCTGGGCCACCGGTTATGTCGGCGGCATTCTCAGCCTCATCCTGGTGCTCGGCTTTCTCGCCGCCAGTCCGGACACGGGGCGCACGCTGTTCGGATTCATGCCGCTGTTCGGTCTCGATCCCGTCACGCACGAGGGCGACCGCATCACCGGCCCGCTCACCGGCATCTGGTTTATCGTCTTCGTGCTGCCGATGTTCCTGCTGACGCCGGATTATCCCGCGAAACGCCGGATGGGCGAAGCGCTGCGCGAGGGATTGACGGACTTAAGGCAAACGCTCGGCGAATTGCCGAAACGTAAATCGATGGCGGCGTTTCTGCTCGCCAACATGATCTATACCGACGGCCTGGTGTCGCTGTTTGCGTTCGGCGGCATCTACGCCGCCGGCACCTTCGACTGGCACACGATTCAGATCGGCAGCTTCGGTATTTTGCTGGCGATTGCCGGCGCTCTCGGCGCGTGGCTCGGCGGCAAGCTCGACGATTCGCTGGGGCCGAAACGCGTGATCGCAGGCAGCTTGCTGATTCTGCTATCGTCGATCGTTGCTATCCTGCTGGTGGACAAGGATTCGATCCTGTTCATCAAGGTCGCACCTCCGGTGCCGGGCGGCGCGCTGTTCTCGGGTGCAGCGGAACGCGCCTATCTGGTGCTCGGATGTCTGATCGGCGCGGCCGGCGGCCCGCTGCAGGCGGCGTCGCGGACGCTTCTCATCCAGATGGCGCCGAAAGACCGCATCGCGCAATATTTCGGATTGTTCGCGCTGACCGGAAAGGTCACGTCGTTCGTCGGACCGCTGCTGATCGGCGTCGTCACGGCGGTGACCGAAAGCCAGAAGGCGGGCATGGCGGTGCTGGTGGCGTTCTTCGTGGCGGGGTTGGCGCTATTGGCGCGGGTGAGGGTTGATCTGCCGTCAGGCCCAAGCAATGCCTGTACTAGGTCGTCATCAACCGCAAAAGCGGATGATCCAGTAAAACACCGGCGATTACTGGATACCCGCTTTCGCGGGTATGACGACTTCCGTTGAGGAGCTGTCGGCGGCTTACATCAATGCCTGAAATGCCTGACGCCGGTGAACACCATGGCGATCCCGGCGTCGTCGGCGGCCTTGATGACTTCGCCGTCGCGTATCGAGCCGCCGGGCTGAATCACGGCGGTGGCGCCGGCTTCGATCGCGACCAGCAGGCCATCGGTAAACGGAATGAATGCGTCCGACGCGACCACGGAGCCCTTGGTCATCGGATACGGCAGTTTCAATTCATCGGCGGCATCTTGCGCCTTGCGTGCGGCGATGCGCGCCGAATCGACGCGGCTCATCTGGCCGGCGCCGATGCCGACGGTGGCGAGATCCTTGGCATAGACGATGGTATTCGACTTGACGTGCTTGGCGACGCGGAATGCGAATTTGAGATCGCGCAGCTCGGCCTCGGTCGGCGCGCGATTGGTCGCGACCTTCAGCGTCATGTCGTCGACCACGGCGTTGTCGCGGCTCTGCACCAGCAGGCCGCCGGCGACGGTTTTTACGGTCAGTCCCGCCGCGCGCGGATCGGGCATACTGCCCGCCAGCAAGAGCCGCAGATTTTTCTTTGCGGCGACGATGGCGATGGCTTCGTCGGTCGCGTCAGGCGCGATGATCACCTCGGTGAAGATTTCGATGATCGCGCGCGCGGCATCGGCATCAAGCGTGCGATTGACGGCGACGATGCCGCCGGAGGCGGACGTCGAATCGCAGGCCAGCGCTTTGCGATAGGCACTGATGAGGTCGGTGCCCTCAGCAACGCCGCAAGGATTGGCGTGCTTGACGATGACGCAAGCGGCAGTCCGTGCAGGGTCAAACTCGGCGATGCATTCATAGGCAGCATCGGTATCGTTGATGTTGTTGTAGGATAGTTCCTTGCCTTGCAGTTGCCGCATCGTGGCGACGCCCGGGCGCTTGTCGGGCGTGCGATAGAACGCTGCCGTCTGGTGCGGATTCTCGCCGTAGCGCAGCGCCTGGATCAGCCGGCCGCCAAAGGCGCGATAATCCGGCGCGTCGGTCTTGAGCTGACCCGCGAACCAGTTCGAGATCGCGGCGTCATAGGCGGCGGTGCGGGCGTAGGCTTTGGCGGCCAGACGGCGGCGCAGCGTCAGCGTGGTCGCGCCCTGGTTGGCGGCGAGTTCGTCGAGCACGGCCTGATAATCCTGCGGTTCGACGACCACAGCGACGTCATCGTGGTTCTTCGCCGCGGCGCGGATCATCGCGGGGCCGCCGATATCGATATTCTCGATGCATTCCTCGAAGCCGGCGCCCTTATCGACCGTCGCCTCGAACGGATAGAGATTGACCACCAGCAGATCAATCGGCGCGATGCCGTGCGCCTTCATCGATTGCGCGTGTTCGGCGTTGTCTCTGATGGCGAGCAGCCCGCCATGCACTTTGGGGTGCAGCGTCTTGACCCGCCCATCCATCATTTCCGGAAATCCGGTGAGCTCCGAAACATCGGTGACCTTCAACCCAGCGGCAGCAATCGCCTTGGCGGTGCCGCCGGTGGAGACAAGATCGATGCCATGGCCGGCCAGCGCGCGGGCGAATTCGATCAGTCCGGATTTGTCGGACACGGACAACAGAGCACGGGTTACGCGGCGCGGATGGTCGGTCATTTGGTCAGTCCTGCAGGATAAGGCCGCCGGGTAGCACGGTTTTGCCAGCCACGAAACCGGCACCAGCGGATAGCTGACCAATTGGCCACAATCTACAGCGGCAATTCCGGCTCGCGGCGCGCATTGCGTCTCGCCGTAGTCGTCGAGGCCGAAGCCGTCGAGCGGACAAAGCTCCAGCGGATGCTGGGGGCGTGCCGCGAATCCTGCCGAATCACGATCTGGGCGGTGCGGCGGGGGCCGTCGTTTCCCGCCAGGAACACGCTGTCTTCCAGTTCGACCTTGTCGTCGAGCCCCTCGAAGGTCCAGACGTCGCGGTTTGGCAGCACCAGCATCACGCCGCGCGCGTCGCTGAGCCGGCTCGCCTTCACGGAAGGGTGCAGATGAAACCGCACCGCGTAGTCGGTCTCGGCGCCCTTGATCCGGCCGCCCGGCGCCGGCGACACGGTGTCCTCGCCGTCGAGCCTCGAACCGTCATGCGCGACCATCAGCACCCGGCGATGCATCACGCCGAACCGCGCCAGGTAGCCGTCGTGCGAGGTGGTCAGCAGCACGCCGTTGCCGACCACCTCGCGATAGCTGTCCACATGGGCCGGGCCGCTGACAACGAGCGCGCCCTGCAACAGCCGTTTCATCGCCGAGAGCTCGACGAACTGGCAGGACGATGTATCGTGATAGGTCAGCGTCGAATGCGCCGCCGTGCTGCGCGCAAAGGTGCGCCAGTTGTCGCGGCCGGTGGTGGGCATCCCGCAGTTGATGACGATCCGGCTTGGTCCCGACGACAATTCAAACGAGAGGCAGCCGGCGTGGGCGTCGTGACTGACGCTGGGCGGCGGCGGCGGGCCGGTGTCCATGATGACCGTCATGGACCCGGCATCGAGCCGCTGAAAGCCGGTGTGCGGCATGTTCGCCATCGGCGCGCCGTGGGTGTCGTCATAGGCGAGCAGGGTCGCCAGCAGATCGGATGGCGCGCTGCTCATGCCATTGAACATCGCGAAGCTGCCGTCGCCGTGACGGAAGAAGCGCAGCATCGGCATCATGCGGTCGATCGCGTTCAATAGCGCCGGCGGCGGCGCGATGTTGCGGGCGGAGAAGGTTTGCCGCAGCGGCAACAGGTCGCTCAGCAGCTCGATCAGCGCGCCGGGATTGCGCGATATGTGCCCGCCATCGGGGAGTATTTGCCGCTGCAGTTCGTCGGAAAGCTTGCGCGTGGCGGTGCGGATGTGCCCCGCCTGGTTGGCGAGGCAGAGCGAGGCGTAGCATAGCGCGATCAGCACCTGCAGCCGCGGTACGCCGTCGGGAATATCCAGCATCGTGTAGCGCAGATAGCGGATTTCACGCGTCAGTCCGCGCAAATAGCGCCGATAGAATTTGCCGTCGGTATCGCCGAGCACCAATGGCGCTTGCGACAGCAGCGAGGTCACTCGGCGCGCCAGCACGTCGGCGCGGCGGCCGACGAGCCGTTTCCGCACCGGATTCGAAATCCAGTCGTCGATCAGCGAGCGCGCGTTGGCGCGGGTCAGCGCGGTATCGGCGGCGCGCAAGTGCCGCAGCCATCCGAAGCCGAGAAGCGCCACCTCCCAATCTTCCGACGGCGGCTCGAGCTCGAAGATCGAGCGCCCGTGGCAGGTCACGATCTTGCCGGCAAACACGAAGCGGCCGGCATAGATCTCAGCCGCGCGGGTGGCGTCGGCGGTGCGCAGGTCATGCGGGGCGATGATGAGGCGATCGGCGCGGCCCGGCCATAGCCGCGACAGCGCCACCAAGCCGCCGCTTGCGCGCGCCATCATGCTCCGCCCGAAGCGGCCCATGATCAGCGTTGAAATGCGTCTGCGTTGAGCGACCGACACGCCTTGCTACTGTCCCGAATCCGAAGTTCGCCCCAAATTGCGTCTCCCTCTCAGCGAACTTCGGATTCGAGGGGGGACACCAGTAAGCTACAAATCAAAATGTGGTTTGGTTCAAAAGTTCACTTGTTGGGCCGCCGACGGCGGCCAAGCGAATCTCCGAACCACCCGTTAGGATTGGATGAAAATTTTCCGCGAATCCTTATTAATCCGGAAACGCGGCCAAGACACCATCTTGAAAGCGCGCGAATCAGCGGGCCGGGGCGGAAATGCGGTGCAAAATCAGGATTTAACCAGCCGCGCCACGTAAAAGCCGTCCAGCCCGCCCAGCCGAGGGTCTTGATGCGGCAGGTGGCAGGGCAGGGTGCGCAGGTCGCCCTCCGCAGTCAGGATCTCGGTGAGGCCCGCGACCTCTCCGGCATCGATCGGCGCACGGCGCACGGCGGGTTCGGCGGCGAGAAGGGCAGATATGGCCTGCTCGCCCTCTTCCGGTTCCAGCGAGCAGGTACAATAGACCAGCGTCCCGCCTGGCCGGAGCAGTGCGACCGCCCGTTGCAGCAAGCGCTTCTGCAGCGCCGCCAGCGCGCCGATATCGGCTTCCTGGCGAAGCCAGGCGACGTCGGGGTGGCGGCGGATGGTGCCGGTCGAGGTGCAGGGCGCGTCGACCAGGATGCCATCGAAGCCGCCGCTGCCAATTCCCCCTTGCCATTCGGTGGCGTCGGTCACCACGGTCTCGGCCTCCAGCGCCAGCCGCGCCAGATTATCGCGAAGCCGCGCCATGCGACCAGGCGAACGGTCGACCGCGGTGACGCGCGCGCCGGCTTTTGCAAGCTGCGCCGTCTTGCCGCCGGGCGCGGCGCAGAGATCAACGATGGTTTTGCCGGCGATGTCGCCGAACAAGCGCGCCGGCAATGCGGCGGCGGCGTCCTGTACCCACCATTGGCCTTCGGCGAAGCCCGGCAGCATGGTCACCGAGCCCTGCAGCAGCGTACGCACGGTTCCCGTCGGCAGCGTTTCGCCGTGCAGACGGGTCGCCCACTGCTCGGCATCGGACTTCACGGTGATATCGAGCGACGGCTCGTGGCTGATCGCAAGCGCGATGTTCCTTGCAACGGTCTCGCCGTAGTGGGCGATCCAGCGCGCCAGCAGCCACGGCGGAACGTCGAGCGTCTGCGACTTGACCTCGTCGATCAGCGGTTGCGCCTCGCGCGCGCAGCGGCGCAGCACCGCATTGACGAGCCCGGCATATTTCGCGGCGCGCCGGTCCGACTGCACCAGCCGCACCGACAGATCGACCGCGGCATGATCGGGCACATCCATCCAGAGAATCTGCGCAGCGCCGATCAGCAGCGCACTTTGCGCGCGCGGCGCATCGGTCGGGATGCCGCGATCGAGCAGCCGCGACAGCACATGGCCCAGCGTGCCGAGCCGCCGCAAAATCGTTGCGACCAGCCGCCGCATCAAAGCGCGGTCGCGATCGGCGAGGGCCTTCAGTCCGGGATGTGCGGCGGCGCCGTCGAGCTGGTCGTCAAGCGTGCGGTGCTTATGCAGCACGCCGTCGAGAATATCCGCCGCGATCCGCCGCGCCGCGAGACCGGGCACCTCGGGTGGCATTGCGAAGCGTTGAAGAGCCATGGAGCACGAACATCTCGGGAGGTCGGACAGCGATTAGCGTTTGCCGCTCATGCCATCGCAAGGAAACACACCTTTGGCATGGGAATATGCCAAATGTAAGAATCGCGGTGGCGATTTCACCATCGCAGTATCATCTATACGCCGAAGCGCTGAATCGCGCGGGCGATTCCGCAGCGGGAAACTTGCGATGACTGACGATCCTTCACGGCCCGCAACGGCCGCGCCTAGAACGGAGCGCAAGCAGCTCACGCCGGCGGCAAAGCGCGCGTTAGCCGAAGCCGAAGCGCGAAGGAAAGCCGCCGAGGCAAACGTCAAGCCCGCGGCCCAGGAGCTTCAGGGTCCGAAGGGCCCGGAACCGACCCGCTATGGCGACTGGGAAAACAAGGGCATCGCCTCCGATTTTTGAGCCTGGGCATTGCGCTTGCCGATTTCAGCACGCTCCGGGCAGAAGCAGATGGTTTCAAACAAAAGGCCGCGCCGCTGGACGGCTTTTTGCATTTTCAGCTCTTGCAGCAGCCGAATCAGTGCGACACCACCACAGTGGCGCCGACGGAGACGCGCTCGTAAAGATCGCTGATATCCTCATTCAACATGCGGATGCAGCCATAGGACACGAAGCCGCCGACCGAGCGCGGCATGTTGGTGCCGTGGATCGCGTATTCTCCGCCCGCCAGCGTCATGGCGGCGACGCCCATCGGATTCCGCGGCGAGCCGCCGGGAATGACGTCCGGCATCGACGGCTTGTCATGCTTCACTTCCGCCGGCGGCGACCAGGCCGGATTGCGGTACTTGCCGTCGATCTGGGTGATGCCGGCCCATTGCTTGCCGGCCTTGCCGACGCCGACGGGATATCTCATGGCATGGTCCGGATCGACAACGAGATAGAGCCGGCGTTCATTGGTCTTCACCACGATCGTCCCCGGCGAATAGTCGCCCCGGAAACCGACCATATCCGGCCGCGCCTCGGCCTGTGTCGTAATCAACATCCCCGCACCGATCGTGGCCGCCAGCGCCACCGCAATCCTCAGCGACATCAATCTCTCCACATTCGCTTCCGTCACCCCTTCCGGGACTGCGAAATCCACGCAAATCCCGCAAAACGCCGGTTTGCCCACGCATTTTGAACCGCTCGCGTTAACCAACGGGTTTCTGTGAGCTCCGCGCAGGGAGTCCTGCGTGGCCATAGAAAGAAAATGTTGGGAACAAAGTAAATGACCGGAAAACAACACTCGTCCGGAAAGCGTACTGCAGGGGCGACTTGCCCCTGACGATTACGTGACGATTACCTGAGGAATTGACAGCGAGGGCTCCGTGTCCCGGACGCGGTGCAACGCCTCTTTGGCGGTGCGCCGCCGGAGCCTGGATCCACGAAGGCCAGGATGACTACATTCGCGATGGGCCGCCGATCAGCAGCGCATCAAGTCGTGCTGCCGGGCACGGCGGCACTATTCGTGGCTTGCAACTCCTAGGCCGGCGCGCTCTTCTTGTTTTGCCGGTGCGCCACGAGATCGTCGACCACGGCGGGATCCGCCAGCGTCGAGGTGTCGCCGAGACTTCCCGGCTCGTCCTCGGCGATCTTGCGCAGGATGCGGCGCATGATCTTGCCGGAACGGGTTTTCGGCAAACCCGGAGCGAACTGGATCTGGTCCGGGGACGCGATCGGGCCGATGTCCTTGCGCACCCACGCCACCAATTCCTTGCGCAGCTCCTCGCTCGGCTCGGCGCCGGTCATCAGCGTGACATACGCGTAAATGCCCTGGCCCTTGATGTCATGGGGATAGCCGACGACGGCTGCTTCCGAGACCTTGGCGTGCGCCACCAGCGAACTTTCGACTTCGGCGGTGCCCATGCGATGGCCGGATACATTGATCACGTCATCGACGCGCCCGGTGATCCAGTAATAGCCGTCGGCGTCGCGACGACAGCCGTCGCCAGTGAAGTATTTTCCTTTGTAAGTGGAGAAATAGGTCTGTTCGAAGCGGGCGTGGTCGCCATAGACGGTGCGCATCTGTCCCGGCCATGATTTGGCGATGCAGAGATTCCCCTGGCATTCGCCTTCCAGCACCTTGCCATCGGCATCGACGATTTCGGGCACCACGCCAAAGAACGGCAGCGTCGCCGAACCGGGCTTGAGTTTGGTCGCGCCGGGCAGCGGCGTGATCAGGATGCCGCCGGTCTCGGTCTGCCACCAGGTATCGACAATCGGGCAGCGCTCGTCGCCGATCACCCGATGATACCATTCCCATGCTTCCGGATTGATCGGCTCGCCGACGCTGCCGAGCAGCCGCAGGCTCTTGCGCGAGGTTTTCTTGACCGGCTCATCGCCACCCTGCATCAGCGCGCGGATCGCGGTCGGTGCGGTGTAGAAGATGTTGACCTTGTGCTTGTCGACCACGTTCCAGAACCGCGAATTATCAGGGTAATTAGGCACGCCTTCGAACATCAGCGTGGTCGCGCCGTTCGCCAGCGGCCCGTAGAGAATATAGCTGTGGCCGGTGACCCAGCCGACGTCGGCGGTGCACCAGTAGATGTCGCCATCATGATAATCGAAGACGTATTGATGCGTCATCGACGCGAACACCAGATAGCCCGCGCTGGTATGCAGCACGCCCTTGGGCTGGCCGGTCGAGCCCGAAGTATAGAGGATGAACAGCGGATCCTCCGCGTGCATATGCTCGCACGGACATTCCGTCGTCACCATCTTGGCGGCGTCGTGGTACCAGAAATCGCGCGAGGGGTTCATGTCGACGGCAGCGCCGGTGCGCTTGACCACGACGACCCAGTCGACGCCGCCGCTTTTGGCGATCGCGGCATCGACATTGGCCTTCAGCGGCACTTTCTTGCCGCCGCGCAGGCCCTCGTCGGCGGTGATGATCACCTTGGATTGGCAGTCGGTGATGCGCTGGGCGAGGCTGTCCGGTGAAAAGCCCGCGAAAACCACCGAGTGGATCGCGCCGATCCGCGCGCAGGCCAGCATCGCATAGGCGGCTTCCGGAATCATCGGAAGATAGATCGTGACGCGGTCGCCCTTCTTGACGTTGCGGGTACGCAGGATGTTGGCGAATTTGCACACCTCGTCATGGAGCTGCCGATAGGTGATGTGCTTTGACTCCGAGGGATTGTCGCCCTCCCAGATGATGGCGGTCTGGTCGCCGCGCTTGTCGAGATGCCGATCGATGCAGTTCCACGCGACATTGAGGACGCCGTCCTCGAACCATTTGATCGAAATGTTGCCGGGAGCGAAGGACGCGTTCTCGACCTTGGTGAAGGGCTTGATCCAGCCGACGCGCTTTCCCTGCTCGGCCCAGAATCCCTTGGGATCGCTGACCGAGCGCGCGTACATCTCCTGGTACTTGGCCTGATCGACCCAGGCGCGCTTGGCCCAATCCGCAGACACGTCGTAAATCTTCTCGGACATTACACCCTCCACCCATGCGGCCAGTGAACGGGGACACTGCGCGCCGTCTTCGTTGTTGAGACGATTATGCGTCGGCGCGGCCAGCGCCGACAAGCGGAACAAGCAGGACCTTTGGCCAGCTGTTCGTCACGCGCGGCATCAAGTCGCGAGGCGGAGCGGAGCTGCGGCTGGCACCTCGCCCGCGGTCACGATCGCGTTTTCGGAAGGTCGAAAAGCCGCATGGCACTCGCTTGGCGGTAACCAGGAACCGTAATTTCCAGAAGACGGGCTGGCGCTCAAGGCATTTACCCCCTAAATGGCCTCCCCGGGGCTTGGCGCCCTGCCGGAACCAAAAGACCAATAACCGACATTACCAGAGCATATCAGGAGCAAGGCGTCTAAGGCCATGATGGATCAGCAGAATTTCGAGGCTGCGCGGCCCGTTTCCGCCGATTCGCATCTGACGTTGACGCCGGGACATCCCACCAGCGTTGAATCCCTCGCCAAAGGGCTGGGACTGAAGCTCGGCTATCAGAACGAACTGACCATCCGCCGTATCAAACGGGGAAAAAGCTATTCATTCGTTCGCGCCAACGGGACGGCGATCCGCCACACCGGCACCATCAAGCGCCTGCACTCGATGGCGGTGCCCCCGGCCTATGCCGAGGTCCGCTATTCCCCCGATCCGACCTCGCATTTGCAGGCGGTCGGCCGCGATGCCGCGGGCCGGCTGCAATACCGCTACCATTCCGATTGGGAAAAGGTTCGCGAACAGCGCAAGGCGCACCGGCTGGCGCGGCTGGTCGCGGCGCTGCCGAAAATTCGCCGCAACGTCTCGATGCATCTAAGGGGCGAGGCGCCGACCCGTGAATTCGCGCTCTCGGCGGTGATCGAACTGATCGCGCGCACGGCGATCCGTCCGGGCAACGAATCCTACGCCCGTCTCAACGGCACCCGCGGCGCCACCACGATGTTGAAGTCCAATGTCGTGCTGGAAGACGACTGCGTCGTGCTGACCTTCAAGGCCAAGGGCGGCAAGGCCGTGCGCAAGGAATGCGATGCAGCGAAGCTGGTGCGCGCCATCGGCATCCTGCGCGGCGTGCCGGGCAAGCGGATGTTTCAGTATCGGGACAATTCCGGCAACGTCCGCGCCGTCTCCACCACGCAGGTCAATACGTTCCTGCGCGAGATCGCCGGCATCAAGATTTCGCTGAAGGATTTCCGCACCCTGATGGCATCCGCCGTGGTGCTGGAATCGCTGTCGCGGATTTCTCCCGCGGCAAGCGCCCGCGGCCGTCGCAAGCAGGTGTTGGAAGCCGTCCGCGCCGCTGCCGATGAGCTGTCCAACACGCCGGCGATCTGCCGCAAGAGCTACGTCCACGATACCATCGTCACCGCGTTCGAGGACGGCATCCTCGAGCGCTTCGCTGCCACGATGAAGGGCTATCGCTCGCAATCGAAACGCGAGCAGCTATTGGCGCAGGTGGTAACGGCGGCGGCGGCTTAGAGAGCTGTCATGCGCGGGATTGACCCCGCGCATCCATCCTAAAGAATGATTTTTTAATGGCGTGATGGATTGCCGGGACCGCAGACAAGTGTAGCAGTCTGCGGAAAGCAGACTGCTACACCCGGCAATGACTAGTTTACATCCCGCCCATCTTGCAGACGATCTTCCATTCGTCCGCCGTTACCGGCTGCACCGACAGCCGCGAATATTTCACCAGCGCCATGTCACTCAAGCGCTTGTCGGCCTTGATGGCGGCCATCGTCACCGGCGTCTTTAATGGCTTGTCCGCTTTCAGGTCGACGCAAACGAATTTGCCGGTCTTGTCGCTCGGATCGGGATAGGCCTCCTTGATGATCTCCGCGATCCCGACGATCTCCTTGCCCTCGTTGGAGTGATAGAAGAAGGCGAGGTCGCCTTTCTTCATCTTCACGAGATTCTGCCGCGCGGTGAAATTGCGCACGCCGGTCCAGGCTTCGCCTTTGGCGCCTTTTGCAACCTGCTGATCCCACGACCAGCTCGAAGGTTCCGATTTCACCAGCCAGTATGCCATTGTCATCCCTCCGCCTTGAATGGGCGCGTCAGCAGATTTTCGATCGCCGCGTCGATCGTCACAGCGCCGCTTAGGATTGCCGCGACCGCATTGGATACCGGCATATCGATGTTTTGCGATGCCGCCAGTTCGATCAGCACCGGCGCGGTGAATTCGCCTTCGGCAAGTTTATCGCGTGGCGGCTGTTCGCCGCGCCCGAGCGCCATGCCGAGCGCGAGATTGCGCGACTGCGGGCTGGAGCAGGTCAGGATCAGATCGCCCAGACCGGAAAGTCCCGACAGCGTTTCGGCGCGCGCGCCGCAGGCGCGCCCGAGCCGCATCAGCTCGGCGAAGCCGCGCGTGGTGAGCGCTGCCTGTGCCGACGCGCCGAGTTTCCTGCCGACCACAATTCCGGCCGCGATCGCCAAGACGTTTTTCGCGGCGCCACCAATCTCGACGCCGCGAATGTCCGTCGTGTGATAGGGCCGGAAGGTCGAAGATCCCAGCGCCTGCACCAGGGAGCTCGCAAGCTGCTCATCCTTCGCCGCCAGTGTCACCGCGGTGGGAAGACCGCGCGCGACGTCCTCTGCAAAACTCGGTCCCGAGAGGATCGCAGGGTTTGCCTTAGGCGCTGCTTCCGCGATCACCTCGGTCATGAATTTGTGCGTGCCGCGCTCGATGCCTTTGGCGCAGGCGATAACGGGCGTCTCCTTGACGAGATGAGGCGCAAGCGCGGCGACCGCCTCGCGCAGATTCTGTGCGGGGGTTGCGACGAGGATAATGTCCGCAGCTGCGGCGAGGGCAATATCGCCCGTCACCTTGACACCAGCCTCTAATGATACGCCGGACAATTTTGGATTTGCGCGCGTGGCCGCGATCTGTGCTGCGCTCGCGGAATCGCGCGCGTAGAGAACGACATCGCGTCCGGCCCGCGCGGCGACGCCGGCCAGCGCAGTCCCCCACGCGCCCGCCCCTATCACCGCGACAGATTTGAAAGACGGCATCGCGGTCGATCTCCCGCTAGAAACCAGCACGGGTGTTGGAATATCCCGCCGGCGCCGTGGCATTTGTATCGAGCAGCCAGCGCGCGCGGGGCGGGGCGTCCATCGCGTCGGTTAGGCCGATCGCCAGCCGCTCCGCGCCGGCCCAGGCGATCATCGCGCCGTTATCGGTGCATAAAGCAGGCGGCGGGATGATCAGCGTGGTCTGCGCTCTCGCCGCGACATCCTGCAACGCGCCGCGTATCGCCTGATTGGCAGCGACGCCGCCGGCGGCGACCAGCGCGCGGGGCGGGCCGAACTGTTCGTGAAACAGCCTCAAGCCGACGCTGAGACGGTCCGCCGTCGATTCCAGCACCGCCGCCTGAAAGCTGGCGCAGAGATCGCGGATGTCCTGCGGCTCCAGTTGAATCAGCCGGCTGGCCTCGTTGCGCACGGCGGTCTTCAATCCCGATAACGAGAAATTGGCGTCGGCGCGCCCCAGCATCGGCCGCGGAAATGCAAACCGTTTTGCGTCGCCGCCGTGAGCCGCGCGTTCGACCTCCGGTCCGCCCGGATAGGGCAGCCCAAGCATCTTGGCGACCTTGTCGAAGGCTTCGCCCATCGCGTCATCGACGGTGGTGCCAAGCCGCACATATTTCCCGACACCGACAACCGCGACGATCTGGGTGTGACCGCCGGAGGCGAGAAACAGGCAATAGGGAAACGCCAGCGCGCAGGTCAGCCGCGGCGTCAGCGCGTGGGCCTCGAGATGGTTCACCGCGATCAGCGGCGTATTGTGCACCATCGCGATCGCTTTCGCGGTCGTCAGCCCCACGATCACGCCGCCGATCAAGCCGGGGCCCGCCGCCGCCGCGACCGCCGAAAGCTGCGCAAAGCCAACTCCCGATTCCTTCATGGCACTGTCGACGATGCCGTCGAGCAGGTCGACATGGGCGCGCGCCGCGATCTCCGGCACCACGCCGCCGAACCGGGCGTGCTCCTCGGTCTGCGATCGCACGATATTGGACAGAATTTTGCCGCTGCCGTCGCTCTGGCGCTCGACCACGGCGGCTGCGGTTTCATCGCAGGTGGTCTCGATCCCCAGCACCAGCATCCGCGTGTCGTTACCCAATTTGAGCCCTTGCGTTATCGGCGAAACCGGCGTTTTTCGTATCCGCCTGGAGCGTTTTCAAGCGAAGTGGATACCGGCTCGCGTAGAGAAAACGCGTCGAAATAAAGATTAGAGCCTCGGTTCTGAACCAATCAGAACCGATCAGGCTCTAGCATTATGAGGTCTCGAAGTGCAATCGCCCGTTGATGTGGTAACCTTGTCGGCGGGAGCGTGAAGCATGGCCGTTCTCGTCACCCGCCCGCATCCCGACGATGAGACCACCGCCGCAGGCTTGCGCGCCAGAGGCTATGAGGTCCTGCAGGCGCCGATGCTGCGATTCGAACCGGTCGCCTTCCACGACGATATGGACGCGCGCTACGGCGCCGTCATCGTCACCAGCGCCAATGCGTTGCGCGGTATCGAGCCTCACCTCAAAGGCCACCGGTTGCTTGAGCTGCCGCTGCTCGCGGTGGGAGAGCATACCGCAATCGCCGCCCGCCGCGCCGGCTTTACTCATGTGATCGCGGCCGATGGCGGCGCCGCAAGCTTACGCGATCTCATCCTCGCACGCGTCCGAGCGAAGGAGCTGAATAAAGCCAGCACGCTGCTTTACCTTGCCGGCGCCGATCTGGCGCACGACCTCGCCGGCGAACTCAGCGAACGCGGTTTCCGCGTCGTTACGCAGACGACTTACAAGATGTCACCGGTGTCCAGCCTGCCGTATGAGGTATGTGACGCTTTCGCAGCCAACCGGGTCGAGGCGGTGCTGCACTATTCGCAGCGCAGCGCGCGCGCCTTCCTGGATGCCGCGCGGGCAGCCGGCGTCGAAATATCGGCCTTGGCGATCCCGCAATGCTGCATCTCCGCCGCCGTGGCCTCGATCGTCCGCGATGCCGGGGCCACGCAGGTCACGGTGGCGGCGTCGCCGGACGAAAATGCCTTGTTCGAGGCGCTGGACCGTGCTTTGCGCCCCTGATCGCGCTACAAAGCGTCTTCGAGCGAAGCATGCCCCCGGACTTGATCAGGGGGGTGGACACCGGTTCGCGTAAGGAAAACGCGTCAAAACAAGAGATTAGAGTCCCTGCTCTGATTCAATCGGAACCCGGACTCTAAGCGGACATGCCGAATCTGGTAACCTTCGGCCGCAACGAATAGGGAACCGTAGGGATGGTCGAAGACAGGCCCGAAGACAGTGAACCATCGCCGGATTCGGGCCGCGCCAAACGCGCGCCGCCCACCATCGACCTCGAAGCCACCGAAATATCCGGCGAAACCCAGACTGCCGGCGCAGGCGCGGAGCCCAAGCGGTCCTTGCCATGGCCTTCGAGGGCTGCGATTTCCTCTGCTGTGGTTGCAGCAGTCTCCGGAGCCGGCGCTGCCGCGCTGGTGATCGGCGTGGCCTGGTTTTTGGGGTGGCCTGGCGAGGTACCTCCGCCAACGGCTGCTCCGCAGGCCAACGCTGCGATCGACGCGCTCGCGTCCCGTGTCGCCGGTATCGAGGCCAAGCTCGCCAAGCCTCCCGCCTCCGCCCCCGATCCGGCGGTGGCCAGCCGCATCGAGGCGCTGGAGAAATCTTATACATCGCTGCGCGGCGAACTCGCCGCCGTGCGCGCGCAGTCGGAAAAGCTGGCCGCTGCTGTCAATGACGTCAAATCAACGCCACGCGAATCCTCTCCGCCGGTGGACCTGTCGGCGATCAACGAGCGCATCGCCCAGGTCGAGCGTGCCGCGCGCGCGCAAGTCTCCGATATGGCGCAGGAGAGCACAAAACCGGTAGATGACCTGCTGCTGCGCCGGGTCGTGGCGGCAGCCTTGCTCGACGTTTCGGTTCGGCACGGCGATCCCTACGCCGCGGCGCTGGCGGCCGCGAAATCGCTCACTGCTGACGCTGATGCGTTGAAGCCGCTCGATGGCTTCGCGGCCTCCGGCGTGCCGAGCGCCAACGCGCTCAGCCGTGAATTGCTTACTTTGGTGCCGAAACTGTCCCCCCCGGTACCGGAGAATTCCACCACCGCTTCAGGCCTGGTCGACCGCCTGCAGGCTGGTGCCGCGAAACTGGTCCGCATCCAGCGCACCGACGCCGTCGGCAACGATCGCGGTGCCGTGGTCGCGCGGATCACGGCGGCCGCGCTGCGCAATGATATGGCCGAGGCTCGCCGCGAATTGAATACCCTCGCGCCAGCCGACCGCGCCGCTGCCCAACCATGGCTGGACAAGGCCGACGCCCGCGACGCGGCGCTCGCCGCATCCCGTCAATTTGCGACTGAGGCCATGGCGGCGCTCGCCCAACCGCGGCAATAGGATTTCAATGGTTCGGATCATTCTGTTTCTGGTGCTGATCGCGCTCGCGGCAGTAGGCGCGGCGTGGGTTGCCGATCAGACCGGTGACGTCACGCTGTCGTGGGGCGGCTGGCGCATTGAGACCTCGCTGCCGGTATTCGCGCTGGCGCTCGGCATTGCCATCGTCGCGGCGATGCTGGCGTGGACGATCCTGCGCGCGCTCTGGCGCACGCCGGAAAAGATCAGGCGCAGCCGGCGCGAACGGCGTCATGCGCGCGGCCGGCATGCTATCACCCACGGTCTGCTTGCGATCGGCCATGGCGATTCCACTTCTGCCCGCCGGCATGCCGATGTTGCGCGCCGCCATGCGTCCCATGATCCGCTGGCGCTATTGCTGCACGCGCAATCGGCGCAGCTCGACGGCGACCGCGAAGGCGCGAGAGCTGCGTTTCGCGCCATGGCCGAACGCGAGGACACGCGGCTATTGGGCTTGCGCGGACTATTCATCGAAGCGCAGCGCGCCGATGATCCGGTCTCGGCGGTCATGATCGCGGAAGAGGCGCTGAAGCTTACGCCGGCATCGACATGGGCGTCGCATGCCGTTCTGGGATTTCGCTGCGCCAAGGGCGACTGGAGCGGCGCGCTGACCATCCTCGACAACAATCTCGCTTCCGGCCTGATCGACAAGGCGGCCTATCGGCGTCAGCGTGGCGTGCTGCTGACGGCGCGTGCGCTGGAGCTGGAAAATGTCGACCGCGACCTGTCGCGCGAAAGCGTGACGGAAGCGGTCAAGCTGGCGCCGACGCTGGTGCCGGCCGCGGTGCTCGCAAGCAAATACGAAAGCGAGGCGCATCAGGTGCGGCGTTCGATGCGGATCGTGGAGGCGGCGTGGCTGGCGCATCCGCATCCCGATCTCGCCGACGCCTATGCGCATGTGAAACTCGGCGATTCCGCGCGGCAGCGGCTGGTGCGCATCGAGACGCTGGCCGCCAAGGCGCCCGGACATATCGAGAGCGCGCTCGCCATCGCGCGCGCCGCCATCGACGCGTCAGAATTTGCGCGCGCGCGCGAGGCGCTTGCGCCGTTCACCGCGGCGCCGACGCAACGGGTGGCGATGCTGATGGCGGAGATCGAACGCACCGAACACGGCGACAGCGGCCGGGCGCGGGCATGGACGTTGCGCGCGGTGCGCGCGCGGCACGATCCGGTCTGGACCGCGGATGGCTATGTTTCCGACCGGTGGAGACCGGTGTCGCCGGTGACCGGCCGGTTGGATGCCTTTCAATGGCAGACGCCGCTGGCGGCATTGCCTTCCGATAAGAGTGCGGCGATCGAATCCTCGCCTTTCGAGCAAGCGATGCTGGCGCCGTCGCGCGGCGTCGAGCCGCCCCGCGAAGTCCCGGTCGAACCGGCGCCTTCCGCCGCGCAGGACAATTCACCGGCTTTGGCCGCGACCGTCGAACCGGCCCCCGCCTCGACCCCTGCGCCGTCACCGCCGCAAACCGAATCCGCACCGGTAACGCCGGCGCCGCTGTTTCGGCAGCGACAGGATCTCGGGAAGAGCAGCGTGGCAACCATTCCGCCGGTAATTCCCATTGTCAGGCCGCCTGACGATCCCGGGATCGATGACGAGGCCGTCAGCGACGAATTCGCGGAACAAACCAATCCGGCGCAGGGCCAGACCGGCGGCTGGCGCGGTTTTCTGTCCCGCTGGGGAGGGTGATTCGCCCGCCGCAGGGCCGCGTTTTTCTTGCAAAATCGGGCGTTGCCCGATATCAGGGGCGCGGCGTTTCAGGCATCTGAAAACGCGCGTATGGTCCGCCGCAATAGCTCAGCTGGTAGAGCACGTCATTCGTAATGACGGGGTCACAGGTTCGAATCCTGTTTGCGGCACCACTTTTCTTGAAGCTGAAGCGCGCGTCATTTACGAGCTGCATCGCCACGGCATCTATTGGTAACGCGGCATTGCCCAAGCGGATGCTGCTCTGCGGGGCGCCGCACAGGGCACTTTCCAGGTCAGTTGGTTTCGGAATGCCTCGCCTCAAACAGCCCGGCGCGCCGGCGAGATATCGTGAGAGTAGTTCGAGCACTCAACGACGGCCAATAGGGCAGCCGTTTTCAGTGTCATCGGATCTCGCTCGCCTTTCGCGGCGCTTGCAAGAATGTGAGAGGCGATCTGAGCTTTCATCGCCGACGTGCGCTTCGCCTCAGGAAGCATTATCGTGGCATCATCAAGCACCGACTTCATCAACTCGATCAATTCAGGCTGAAAAACTGCTCCTTTGGGGTTCACGGGCGCCTCCTTTCGAAGCCACCCCCCTGCCCGCACTGTAAGCCCGATAGTTTTGGACGAGCAACATCCAGATTGGGCTCGACGGCAGTTTTTTAGTGGCCCGAGCCTCGCTGCAATGCGGCGGCGGCCCGTCGTGATCTACCGCTGCGCCGAGATCGTGCCTGGCACCGCGCCCGTGGACGTTGTGCCTGCGCTTCCCTGGCAACTAACAGAACAAAACTCCGCCTTGGGCGTTCACGATTGGCCGGCACAGCCGAGCGAGATTGGCAATCCGTTTTCGCGATCGTCAAATCCTGGAGGACCTCAATGTCAAAACTAATTCTGGCTTTTGCGTTATATTGTGCGGGCCTGTCTTTAGCTTCAGCTCAGAGTGGACACCCTGGGACTCCTCAGGAGCAGCAGGCGTGTTCGCGCGATGCTTCCCGCCTTTGTCGAAAGCAATTGGGCGACGATGCGTCGGTTCAACAGTGCCTGCAACAGAACCGGCGAAAACTAAGTTCTGCCTGTCTAAAGGTATTCCAGAGCCACGGCCGGTAGTCGGAATCGCCGCTGAGCCAAACCTGAATCGCCTGAACCGCGCGTGATATATGAACTGGATCGCCACGCTATCTATCGGTAAATCGCTGACGCGCCGGCTTTGCCTTCGACGGCCGACCTTTGCCGGGCCGTGAGGTATGGCTTCTTGCTCGCGTCGGTAGCAAGGCACCGGCATCGGCCGGGGCTGGTTGCCGACATCAGGACATCAGCGGGCAACCATCACGATTATTTGCCGTCGGGAACGACGGTCGCTTCATTGACGGCCCTTCGGGCGTCGCATTGATCAGCTCAATGAGGGGGGTCGTCGGATCGCGCAGGTTGCCGCCATGAAAATATCAGACTTCACTTGCCCGTCCTGTGCTTCTTCCTATGAAGTTGCCGAATCGATCTCGGCGGAAGGAAGCCCCGGCCGGGCGGTATGCACCGTCTGCGGCGCGGTTTTGGAATCCTGGCAGGAACCCAAGTTGAAAGCCTATCGGCTGGTTTTGGCGCCGGAACTCAAATATCCGCACGTTCCCGCGCCGCCGTCTCCGATGCCGATCGCTCCGGCCTCATTTCAGAGCGGCTACTCGGGAACCGTCTGAACCACGCTGCCAACCGGCCGTATGCTTGCGACCGGCAGCTTCATGTCCTTGACGAGATCCTCGTCGTATTCGGCCAACGTCTGCAGCGGCGCCTTGGCTTTCATCTGAACCACCTTGTAGCCGCCAGCCTTTAGCCGCCGAAGCAGGGTCGGCAAGGCGTCCGCCGTGTGCTTCTGGAAATCGTGCATCAGGATGATGCCTTTGCCCGACTTGTCCACCTTGGTCATGACGGTATTGACGATTTGCGTGGCGTCCTTCGCCCTGAAGTCAAAGGAGTCGAGGTCGCAGGAAAAGATCGCGACGTTGCGCGACCCGAGATAGGACACCGCCGCGGGACCATGCTGCAGTTGCGGAAAGCGAAAGAACGGTGACGGGGGCGCGCCCAGCGCCAATTTTACCGCGCTGAAGCCTTTTTCGATCTCGTCCTTGGCCTGCTGCTCGCCAAGGTTCTTGCTGTTCAGGTTCGCGTGCGACCAGGTGTGCGCCCCGATGGTATGACCGGCCGCAGCGACCTGCTTGAGAATTTCGGGATGGTAAGTCACGTGCTTGCCGATCGGGAAAAACACCGCCTTGGTGCATTCGTCCGCCAGCGCCTTGAGCACCGATGGCGTGTTGACCGGCCATGGACCGTCATCGAATGTCAGCACGACTTCCTTGTCGGCCAGAAAATCAAGCTGCTTGAAATGCGCGAAACCGAAACCCGGTCCACCCGTGGTGTCGATTTCCACTACACGGCTGACGCCGAGCGCATCCGGATTTGCGCACGCGGCTTTCGGCTGCGGTGGAACCGGAGCTTTTTCCGGAATGGCGGCGGTGACCTCGACGTCCTCGCGCGCTGGGACTGGTCTGGCGGCAGCGGTCGCCGGAAGCCGCTCGGCCCGCGGGGCGCTCACCGTGTTGGGAGCCGCCAAATCAACGCGGGGGGAAGCCGTGAAAAACCATATTGTGGCGATGACAATAGCCGTCACAACACTTGCCAACATCAGACCTAACGCATTACGCATCGTTACTCTTCCCCAAAAGCCAGCGCCCAGCTCTCGCGCCAAACCATTAATGCGTGAAGGTCTTAACGCCGTACAAACGCAGCCTTGTTCCCCGACAAAATTGCCGTCACCCGCCCCTAGCGGCCGAAGATTCGATTCTGGCTGCGTGACGGACAACATAGTCTGCCTGGCAGGGTGACCGACATCACAGCTCGGACCAAGCCGTTGAGACACCAATGGGCATCAACAACACGCCGCGGTGATGGACAGGGACCTCGCTGCCAAACAAAGGTGGCCGCGAAATGCATTGCGACGGCGATTTGAGGGCACTAGAACGTCTGGCGTTGACGGCGTGAACTCGGTGAATTCGCGCTCATTGCGTATCAAGGCATAGCAAGATGGCCAGATTTCTTTTCATTGTTCCGTTTGTTCTGATGGGCTCGGCGGCCTCGGCGCAGCAGGGGCATGATGCTTGCGCGCGAGATGTCTCGCGTTTTTGCCGGGCCAACATCAATGACGGCGACCAGGTCATTCTGGTGTGCCTGAAGCAAAACCGCGCACGGCTGAGCCACACCTGCGCGAAAGTTCTGGCCGATCACGGGCAGTAACTCACTGTCGTCATTCCGGGGCAGCCCCAACGGGTCGGCGCTTCGCGCCGCCCGATGACAGGCTCCGGGCTGAACCCGGAATCTCGTGCTAATTACTTCGGGATTCCGGGTTCATCGCTCCGCGATGTCCCGGAATGACGTCAACCTCAGCCGCCATAGAGATAGTTCGGCAGCCACAGCGTCATCCCCGGCCAGAGATACATGATCACCATGCACAGGATAACGATCAGCATGTAGGGCATCATGCCGGCGAAGATCTGGTTGAGCGTGACATGCTTCGGTGCGACGCCCTTGAGGTAGAACGCCGACATCGCGACCGGAGGCGACAGGAACGCCGCCTGCAAATTCACGAACACCAGCGTCCCCCACAGGATCGGGTCGATGTTGAAGTGCTTGAGCATCGGCAGGAAGATGGGCACGAAGATGATGATGATCTCGGTCCATTCGAGCGGCCAACCGAGCACGAAGATGATCGCCTGCGATAGAAACATGAACTGCAGAGGTGTCATGTTGAGCGAGAGCACCCATTGCTCAAGCAGCGCCTGCCCGCCGAGAATCGCGAACACCGCCGAGAACAGCGCCGACCCGACGAACAGCCAGCACACCATGGCGGTGGTCTTCGCGGTCAGGAACACCGCTTCCTTGGTGCGCTTCCAGTCGAGCGTGCGGGCGTGGAACGCCAGGATGAAGGCCCCGGCGGCACCGACGGCCGCGGACTCCGTCGCGGTCGTGATCCCGAACAGGATGACGGCGAGAACAATCACGGTGAGGATGCCGAGCGGCATCACGGACGAAGTCAACAGCTTGAGCACCTCGAAGCGCTCGCCGGTCATGCGCCAATAGGAGCGCGCGGTCCACAGCATCAATGCGGCCCCGCTGATCCAGAACCAGAGATAGAACTGGAAGTCCGGACCGTTTTCGGCCGGCGTCGCCGCCGGCGCCGACGCAGCGCTGCCCAGTTGCTGCAGACCTTCAATCGGAGCCGCCGCAGCGGCGGCCTGCTGATGGATGACGACGTACCACCACACGACCGACAGCATGAGGGCGCTGAGCAAGAACGGCACCAGTGCGATGACGAAATTCTGCACTATCGCCCGGTAGGTCATGGGCTTGCCGTCGACCTCCAGGGTCCTCGCCTGCGCCGGCCAGATCAGCGCCTTGAGCAAGCCGACGAACATGTTGGGCGAATACAGCGTCTCGAATTTCGTGATCCAGGCCGGCACCTTTACGCGGGTCTGCTCCTCCGGCAAGGGCGGCGCGATCTTCGGATTAATCAGCGCCCAACCGATGATGTAGACGAGGTAGAGGAACGACAGGAAGAAGCCGGGGAACATCGCAGCAGCGTACAGCTTGACAACCGATTGCCCCGCGACGGCCGCGTAGACGATGATCATCACGGACGGCGGGATCAGGATGCCGAGCGTGCCGCCGGCCGTGATGACGCCGGAGGCGAGTTTCACGTCATAGCCGGCACGCAGCATCGGGTTGAAGGCGATAACGCCCATCAGCACCACGACCGCGCCGACAAGGCCGCTCGCGATCCCCCAAAACGTGCAGACGATCAGGGTTGCGACCGCAAGCGAAGCCGGCACGCGGCGGAACGCGAGCTGGATCGAATAAAACATCTTGTCGACCAGCGCGCCGCGCTCCATCACGTAGCCCATCAGCACGAACAGCGGGATCGAGATCAGGACGTCGTTGGTCATCGCGCCGTAGGTGCGCTGAACCATCAGATCGAAGACGCGGTTTTGGCTCCAGGCCTGCGTCGGATCGTAGAACGCGATGAAGCCGAAGAACATTCCGAGGCCCATCAGCGTGAAGGCCGTCGCGAAGCCCATCATGATGACGACGACGATAAGCGCCAACATCAAGAGGCCGAGTGCTGGATCGCTCATGTGTTCATGTCCCCGCCCATTCCGCGTTGCCGCGCGATTTCGTCGATTCGCTGCGCCCCCTCGATCGCGAGCTTGCGCGATTCGTCGTCGACATATTCGCTGTGAGCGAGCTGCTCCCCGATGACGTCGATCTCGGCGACGTCCTTCAGCCGGCTCGGCCACTCACCGGTCTGCAGGCAAACGACGCAGCGTACGATCTCGGCAACGCCCTGCAGCATGATCAGCGCGCCGGCGATCGGTATGACCGATTTGAAGTGGTAGACCGGCGGGCCTTCCGCCGTGACGTTCGAATGCTCGGCGATACGCCAGGAGTCCGCGGCGTAGAAATAGCCGGCGTAGACCAGCGCGGCGATGCCAGGCAGGAAAAACACGATGTACAGCACGAGGTCGAGCGATGCCTGGGTGCGCGGCCGCATCGACGAGTAGAGGAAGTCACCCCGGACGTGCGCGTTCTGCGCCAGCGTATAGGCGCCGCAGAGCATGAACAGCGTACCGTACAGCATGTTGTCCAGGTCGAAGATCCAGGACGTCGGCATGTTCATGAGGTATCGCTTGAAGACTTCAATACAGACGGCACCCATCAGCAGGACGATCAGCCAGGCGGCGGCCTTGCCGACCCAGGTGCTCACGCCATCGATCGTGTGCAGGAAACTTTGGACGTTCATGTGGTGCGACCGTTCAGCGTGAGGGGATCCCATAGTACTAAAGCACCATCCGGGTCACGCTCCCGAATGGTGCTCTGCTGATTAAGAGCATTTTCCAGCAAAGGTGGAATTCAGTTTGGAAAATGCTCTAGATCAATAAGTTGCGTCAGCGCGGGGTCAGATCTTCTTGGCCGCCCCATTAGCGCCCCAGTAATGGTCATACGCCATGCGGCGGCTCACGACCGTGTCCTGCTCCCACTGCGTCGTCCGCTTGGCGAACGCGAGCTGCGATTGCAGGATTTCCTTGAATAGCGGATTTTCCGCCGATTTTTTCTTGACGACCTCGTCGTAGACCTCGAGCTGCGCCTTGAGAATGGCGTCGGGCGTCTTGTAGAACTTGACGTTGTCCTTGGCCTGCAGCTCGATGTAGTCCTGTGAATAACGGTCGATCGCCTTCATCGACATGTCCGCTGAGGCCGCGTCGACGGCGGTCGCGATGATCGCCCGCATCTTTTCGGGCAGGCCGTCGTATTTTGTTTTGTTGAAGGTGATTTCAAACTGCTCGGCGTTCTGGTGGTAGCTCTGCAGCATGCAGACCTTGGAGACATCGGCGAATCCAAGCGCGCGATCCGACGAGGCGTTGTTGAACTCGGCCGCATCGAGCAGGCCGCGATCCATCGCCGACACGATCTCGCCGCCCGGCAACGCGTTGACCGCGGCGCCCATCGCTGTGAACACGTCGATTGAAATGCCTACCGTTCGGTATTTCAGGCCCTTGAGATCGTCGACCTTGGTGATCGGTTTCTTGAACCAGCCGAGCGGTTGCGTCGGCATCGGTCCGTAGGGGAACGAGACGACGTTCGCGCCGATCGATGCATACAGCTTGGCGAGGAGTTCCTTGCCGCCGCCGTACTTGTGCCAGGACAGCAGCATGTTCGCATCCATCCCGAATCCCGGTCCCGAGCCCCACAGGGCGAGCGCCGTCTGCTTGCCGTAGTGATAGACGAGCACGCCATGGCCGCCGTCGAGCACGCCCTTGGATACCGCATCGAGCAAACCGAACGCGGGCACCACGGCGCCAGCCGGCAGCACTTCGATCTTGAGATCGCCACCGGTCATGTCGTTGACCTTCTTGGCGTAATCGAGCGCGTATTCGTGAAAAATGTCCTTCGACGGCCAGGTGCTCTGCCAGCGCATGTTGATGGGGCCCTGGGCATTGACAACGGCCGGAGCGGCTATTGTGGATGCGGCTCCCGCAGCAGCCACCTTCAGGAAACGGCGACGAGTCGAAGTTTTGTCCTTGGTCGGTGTGGTCATGGCATCCTCCCCCGTTTGAACCGGTCCTTGGCGGAATCGGCTATTATTTGTCGGTTCCAACTCTAGAGGTTTGCGCAGAGGTTTGGCAAGTTTAGACGCGGTGATGCGACGTTACGATGCGCCCCAGGTGTGCGATGCCAGCCGCGAGCGCCAAGTAATTGTGGCGCAGTCGTCCGTTCACGTACTGCTGCCCGCCGCCGTGGCGACCGGCAACACCTCGTTGGCGGCGCGGTCGGGCGTGTCTTCCTTCCAGCGCACCGATCCGAACGGCCGTTCCAGCATGCGGCGGACGCGCACCGGGTCGGGCCCGAGATGAAAATCCATCGCGCGCTGATGCAGCGCGCGCTCGGATTGCGTGGTGCGATTGCGCTGGCGCAGATAATCGAGCCAGGTCGGGCAATGATAGCGCTCGGTCCAGAGTTCGGGGTCGGCGATGTCGCGCGCGATCGACCAGCCATAGGCGCCGTTGCGCTGCCGGCTGAGCTGCACTTCCTGCATCACGCCGTGGAAGGCACGGGCGCTCTGCTGGGCGACGCGGTATTCGATCTCGACCACCAGCGGCCCGCTGCGCCCGGTCAGCGACAGCCGCACCTTGGGGTCGGCAAGGATCTCCGCGTCTTCGTTGCGGGCGCCCACCGGCGGCATTCGCAGCCACAGGCCGAGCAATGGCGAAACGAACATCAGGGCGGCAGAAACCAGCAACGCGGTTTCCACCCCGGCCGCATCGGTCAGACGTCCCCAGCCCCAGCTTCCGATCGCGATGCCGCCGGCAATGGAGGCCTGGAATGCCGCCAGCGAGCGGCCCGCGACCCAGCGCGGCGCCGAGAGCTGGACGCCGATGTTGAACAATGCCACGGCCAGCATCCAAACCGCCCCGGCAACCACCAGCGCGGCTGCGGTCAGTACCGGCTCCCGGCTCAGCGCGACCGCCGCGATGGCGCCTGCCATCGACAGCGCGCAAGCGCGCACGGCGGCCTCGCCGCTCATTCGCTTGCGCAGTTCGGCGATGTTCAGGGCGCCGATCACCGCGCCCATGCCGAATGCACCGAGCATGATGCCGTAGGTTTGCGCGCCGCCGTGCAAGAGATCGCGCGCGACCAGCGGCATCAGCGCCGATACCGAACCGCCGATCACCCCGGTCACGAGCGTGCGCGCCAGCACGATGCGGATCGAGGGCGAGTTGGCGATGTAGCGCACGCCCGACACCATGGCGCGGTGGAGACGCTCGCGCGGCAGGCGTGACGGCTCGCTGGTGCGGCGCCAGAGAAACAGCACGACCAGCAGCGGGATATAGAGCACGGCGTTGGCGGCGAAGGCTGCGACCGCGCCGGCCGTGGCGACGACGATGCCGCCGATGGCGGGACCGAAGCTTCGCGCGATGTTGTAGCTGATACCGTTCAGCGCGACCGCGGACGGTAATGTTTCCGCCGGCACCTGCTCGCTGACCGAGGATTGCCAGGCGGGTCCGAACAACGCCATGCCGCTGCCGACCATAAAACAAAACGCCAGCAGGATTTGCGGGGTGATGTGGCCGAGCCACGCCAGCACCGACAGGGCCGTTGCGCCCGCAAGCCCGATCGACAGCGAGACCAGCGCCACGATACGCCGGTCATACATGTCGGCGATGGCGCCGGCCGGCATCGAGATCAGCATGATCGGCAGCATCAATGCGGTTTGGACCAGCGCGACCATGTCGGCGGACGACGTCATCTGCGTCATGGCCCAGGCGGCGCCGACGCCCTGGATCAGCAGGCCAAGATTGGAGAGCAGGCTGGCGAGCCAGATGCGCCGGAACACCGCATGCCGCAGCGGGGCCGCGACGCCGTCGGCGGCAAATATCGAGCGTTTCGGCAGTTCGGTCATTGCCTGTTCCGTTGGTGCCGGTCGTGGCCGGCCTTTGATTCCCTGGGATTTGAAGTGATGCTCGCGAAAGTCCTTGGCTGTCCAGTGGTTAGGCCGCTATCAGTCGTCACATAGGGCGGATAAATTGCTGAAAATAACCGGAGGTCACTAAATGCACCTATCGCGACGGACAGTACTGAAAGGCGTCGGAACCCTGCCTTTGGCAGCCGGCAATTTTGGATTCTCGGCCTTTGCGCAAGCACCGTCCGCCGCCCCGAGCGCGACTGAAGTTCCGCCGATCCTGTTTGTGCATGGCAACGGCGATCACGCGGCACTGTGGATCACCACATTGTGGCGGATGGAATCGAACGGGGTTCCGCGCGAGCGGATGTTTGCGATCAATTTCACCGATCCACTGGCGCGAACCGACGATTCAGTGCCGCAACAAAATCGCTCCTCGACGGAAGACCAGCGCCGCGAACTTGGCGAGGCCATCAAGGAATTGCGACGCCGCACCGGCGCGTCGCGCGTTGCTCTGGTTGGCAATTCCCGCGGCGGCAATTCGATCCGCAGCTATATCAAAAACGGCGGCGCGGATGTCAGCCACGCCGTGCTGTGCGGCGTGCCCAATCACGGCGTCTATGATTGGGACGACGGGCTCGGCAACGAGTTCAACGGCCGCGGTCCCTTTCTGCGCGGGCTCAACGAGGGCGAGAGCGAAGTCACGCCGGGCACGTCGTTCCTGACCTTGCGCAGCGACGGCATCGACAAATATGCCCAAGCCGATGGCCGCTTCGTCGGCAAGCCGGGCATGCCAACCGGAATTACGGCAGAAGGACCCGCCCTCAAAGGCGCAAGCAATCTCGTGCTCGGCGCGGTCGACCATCGTGAGACCGCGTTTCACCCGCGCGCGTTCCGCGAGATCTATAAATTCATCGCCGGCCGCGAGCCGGATCGGATCGCGATCACGCCGGAAGCGGAAGTCAAACTGAGCGGCCTCGTGACGGGCACGCCTGGCGGCGTTCAGACCAATCGTCCGGTTGCCGGCGCAGCGGTGGAGATTTACCACGTATCTCCCGATACCGGCGAACGGATCGGCGGCGCGATTCACGCCTCGCAGTCCGCCGAGGACGGACGCTGGGGTCCGGCCCAGGTCGATCCATCCTGGCATCTCGAGATCGTGCTTACGGCCGCGGGTTCCACGACTACGCATTTCTACCGTTCGCCGTTTCCGCGCTCCTCCGACATCGTGCATCTTCGCGCCGCGCGCCCCTTGGGAGCTGCCGATGCCGGAGCCGGCGCGGTCGTCCTCATATCGCGGCCGCGAGGGTATTTCGGCCTTCCCCGCGACGTGGTGCTGCTCGACGGCAAGGAACCCACGGACGTGAAAGCCGGGGTGCCGACCGACGCGGTCAGCACATTGCGGCTTTCAGCCGCCGAAGCCGGGCGTCCGGTTACGGCGCTGTTTAATCAGGAAAGCATCGTTGCGCGGGCGTGGCCGGCATCGGAAAACAGAATTGCGGTCGCAGAACTGACCTATTAGCTGTCTTCTTCAAGTGTGCGCCTTCATGGCGCGTGGGTCCTCGACCTGATAGGTTGCGCGCCGCTGATCTTGTCATGATCTGTTTTTCGCGAGGCCGCATGTGAGCATAGCCGAAGCCTACGGCACGCCGGTCCCGCCTCGGCCGCTGGTGCCGCCCAGCCCGCCGCGTGCGCCGGACACCATGACCGCGTTCGGGCGGATGATGGCGATGCGCGAGAGCGCGATCGGCACCTGGGGGCAGCGCGCTTACGAAGAGGATATCATCGAGGGCCGCTTCTTCGGGCGCGGCAGTTTTATCCTCAACACGCCCGACGCAATCCGGCATGTGCTGGTCGATAATTACGAGAATTATGTGCGCACACCGGCCGCGATCCGGGTGTTGCGTCCGATGCTCGGCGAAGGCCTGCTGATCGCCGAAGGCCGCGCGTGGAAGCACCAGCGAAGAACGCTGGCGCCGGCCTTTACGCCGCGCGCCATCACGCCGCTCGCTCCGCACATGATCGCGGCGACCGATGAGACGATTGCGAAGCTTCAGGCCGCCAGCGGCGAGCCGGTCGATCTGCGCGAGGCGATGCAGCGGATGACGCTCGAGATTGCCGGGCGCACCATGTTTTCGTTCGGGATGGAACGCCACGGCGCGGCCTTGC
>WNFR01000784.1_pt1 | contig 32447 bp, 26 predicted proteins | sample 5400221 | NCBI WGS metagenome assembly WNFR01 (sample SAMN13153357, study PRJNA577476) | soil metagenome | isolation source: 40 cm soil under Madrone tree | place: USA:California | collected 2016-06-14
CCTGGGCGGCGCCCGCGAACAGGCTGGTGCACTCCTCGAGCACCTGGCCGAGATCGAACGGCAGCTCCTCGAGCGCGATCTTGCCGGCGTTGATCTTCGACAGATCGAGCAGGTCGTTGACGATCTGCAGCAGCACCCGCGCGGAGGAGCGGATGGTCTCGGTGAGCCGCGCCTGCGTCGACGACAGCGGCGTGCGGGTGAGGAGCTCCGTCATGCCGACCACGCCGTTCATCGGCGTGCGCAGCTCGTGGCTCATGCGATCGAGGAAATTGCTCTTCGCCTGCACCGCTTCCGCGAGCTGGCGGTTGCTTTCGGTGAGTTCCCGGGTGCGCAGCTCGACTTCCGACTCGAGACGCTGCCGCGCGCTGACGACGCGCTGGAACTTGAGCCGCTGCAGGCGCACGCGATAGGCGAGCGCGGCGAGCGCGGCGAGCGCGTAGGCGACGCAGGCCCACCACGACTTCCACGGGGCCGGCTGGCGATGGATGGTCAGCCGCAGCGGCGTGCGGCTCCAGACCGAATCGGAATTCGCCGCCCGCACCTCGAGCACATGATCGCCGGCTTCGAGATTGGTGAGCGTAATGCGGCGCTGCGTGCCCAGGTCGAGCCAGCGATCGGTCAGACCCGTCATGCGGTAAGCGAGGCGATTGCGCTTGGGCGAGGTGAAGTCGAGCGCGCCAAAGTCGAGTGACAGGATGTTGGCCTGATAGCCGAGATCGATGCGCTCCAGCAGCCAGTAGGGTCTGGGACCCGGCACCGGCACTCCCAGGACTTCGACCCGCGTCAGCGCCACGTGCGGCGGCTGCCGGTTCTCCGTGAGGCGCGACGGATCGAAGATGTTGAATCCGCCGGGCCCGCCGAAGCACAGACGCCCGTCGCGCAGGCGATGGAAGGCGCCGAAGTTGAACTCCTCGCCCTGCAGGCCGTGCTCGCGGTGGTAGGTTTTGATACCGCCAGTGTCGGGGTCGTAGCGCACCAGGCCGGCGTCCGAGCTCACCCAGATGCGGCCGCCGGCGTCCGCCACCACCCCGTACACGGTGTCGCTCGACAAACCCTCCTCGCGCGAGAGCACCTTGAAGCGGATCGCATCCGGTGCCGCCGCGGATCCCTGCACCAGGGCGAGGCCGCCGCCGTCGGTCGCCACCCACACCCGGTCCCGGGCATCGATCGCCAGCGCGTATACCGTGTTCGCGGGCAGCGTCGCCGGGTCGCGCGGGTCGTGGCGGAACACCTTGAAGACCGTGCCGTCGGCGCGCGCCAGGTCCAGCCCGCCGCCGTCGGTCCCCATCCACACGTTGCCGTGCGAGTCTTCCGCGATCGCCGTGACATGCGGGGAGCTGAGCGCGCCCGGCGTGGCGGAACCGTAAGGGAGCTGGCGGACGAGTCCGCTCGCGGGGTCGAGCACGTTCGCTCCGCCGCCGTGAGTGCCGATCCAGATCGCACCGCCGCGCGCCTCGAAGATCGTCATGATGCCCGCGGCGCTCAAGGAGCGCGGATCGCCCGGCTTCACCGCAATCGATTTCAGCTGCCTGTCGGGTGACAGCGTGCGCAGTCCACTCTCCCGGGTGCCGATCCACAGCGTGCCGCGGCGGTCCAGGCGCAGCGACATCACGCGCGCATCGCCGATGGCATTGTGCCGGCCGGTGATGGCGTCGATGTTGGTGCTCCAGCCGCTGTCATCGTCGTACCAGGTGAGGCCGCCTCCAAGCGAGGCGATCCAGAGCTTGTTGTTGGGCGCGTCCGCAAATGCGGTCACCAGCTTGTCTCCCAGCCAGTCGGGCCGGTGGCCGCCGAGCTCCCAGCTGCGGGGATTCCAGCGACTGACACCGCCGGCGCGCGTTCCGATCCACACCAGGCCGGTGGCATCCTGGTACAGCGACATGATGAACGAATCCCGCAGCGAGTCGGCATCGCTCGGGTCATGGCGGTAGTGGCTGAACTGTCCGGTGGCGCGGTTCAGCATATCGAGTCCGCCTGCGGTGCCGACCCACAGATGACCCGCCTGATCCTCGAGAATGGCCCGCACATCGTCGTTGGCGAGTGAAGCCGGGTTCCCCGGGTCGTGACGGAGCACCTGCAGCACGCCGCCGGCGCGCTCGATCCGATCAACACCCGCATCGAAAGTGCCGACCCACAGGCCTCCTGCCTGGTCCTCGAGCACCCGGGAGATGTGGCTGCCGCTCACGGAGCGCAGGTGAAGGAACCCGTGGTGCTCGGGCTGCCAGCGATCGAGCCCCGCTTCCGTGCCGACCCACAGCGTCCCCGAACGGTCGAAAGTCAGAGTGTTGATCCGGTCGTCGACCAGAGAACTCGGGTCACCCGGATCGTGACGCAGATGCTCGAAGCGGCCGGATGCCGGCTCGAGAATATCGAGGCCCGCGTTGGAAGTTCCGACCCAGACACGATTCCCGGCATCCACCAGCACGGTGTGCACGGCGTTGCTGGCGAGCGAGCCGGGGTCGTTGGGATCGTGGCGATAGACGTTGAAGGTGTCGGTGGCGCGCTGCCAGCGGGCCAGGCCGCCGTCCTTGAGGGCGATCCACAGATCGCGATGCGCGTCTTCGACGATGGCCTGGATGTAGTTGCCGGGCAATCCGCCGCGGGCGCTGCGCGAGTAGGCGTAGCGGAACAGCTCATGGCCGTCGTAGCGCACCAGGCCGTCTTCGGTCGCGAGCCACACGAAGCCCTGGGAGTCCTGCAGGGTCGCGAATACCGTGCCCTGCGGCAGGCCGTCCGCTGTCGTCAGGTGCTCGAGAATGAGCGGCGCGTCCGCGGCGCGCGCGCCCGCGCACCAGCCCAGCAGGCACAGCACTGCACCGCTCAGCGCCGCGTGCCGGATGCCATCAAGCGTATTCGTGCTCACGCCCCTAAGATGCACGAGGCCGGCCCTCGATGTGTTGACCGACTTCAGGACACGCCGCTGCCAGTCTCGGTTTACGAGAGGTGCGTCACAGTCCGCTTACTGGTTCGGCACCCAGTCCACGATGGAGGCCGGCGAGGTGGCGGTGGTGCCGGACTGCGTGCTCGTCCACCACGGAACCGACGTGCTCCAGGTGTAGCCCTTGCTCCAGGTGTAGCCCTTGCTCCAGGTGTAACCCGTGCTCCAGGTGTAGCCCTTGCTCCAGGTGTAGCCGCTGCCCCAGACGTAGCCCTCGCTCCAGTTGAACCCCTGGTTCCACGGATAGGCCTGCGACCAGGTGAGGCCGTCACCCGAGAGAGGAGCACCCCACTTTGAGCCGGACAGATTCATGATGTAGTAGTTGCCGTATTTGTCTTTGTTGGCCGGTCCGCCGAAGTGCTCGGTACCCGCAAGGTCGGCGCCGATGTTCAGACCCAGATTGGCACAACCGGTCGCGGAGCTGTTGACCGCGGCGACGGCGTTGATGAGGCCCGCGCCCTGCTGAAAGACGCTGTACGCCAGTTTTCCGGAAGCATTGATGGCGGGGCGCCCCGAGGCGAGCAGGCGGCACTTGACGTTGTCGGGCGTGAGCGTCGGATCCGACTGCAGCATCAGCGCGACCACTCCCGAAGTCACCGCCGCAGCCTGCGACGTGCCCGACATGGTGAACAGCTGCTCGGCGGGCAGCATGGAGTTGGGGTCGATGTTCGCCAGATAGCTGCTGCCCGACATCGAGGCGACCATGTGGCCACCGGGCGCCACCATCTCGGGCTTCACGAAGCCCTCGTAGGTCGGTCCGGTGGAGGAAAACGAGGCGAGGCGATCGTCGCTTGGATCGTAGGGCGTGTAGTTGTCGGTCAGTGCGCCGACCGTGATCACGTAGGGCACGTTGCCGGGCACATCGATCGTCATCGCGCTCGGTCCCTCGTTGCCGGCGGCGGTCACGACCACGATGCCTGCGCGCCAGGCAGCCATCACCGCCTGATTGAGCGGGTCGTTCCAGTAGTACGACTGCGGCGGCGCACCGAACGACAGGTTCAGCACCCGGATGTTGTATTTCTGCTTGTTGGCGACGATCCAGTTCAGGCCCGCGATCACGTCGACATAGCGGCCCGCGCCGGTACCGTTGAAGGCACGCACGATGACGAGGTTCGCCTGGGGCGCGATGCTCAGATAGCCGCCGCCGAGGTTTTGCGCGCCGCCGGCGGCGATGGAGGTGATGTGCGTGCCGTGTCCGTAGGGGTCGCCACTCACGGCGCCCGTGCCCCCGTTGGTCACGTCGCGCGTCGCGAGCACGCGCGCGCCGTAGTTCTGCAGGAGATCCTGCCACAGGCCGGTGTCGAGCACCGCTAGGGTCACGCCCTTGCCGGTGATGCCCGCCTTGTGCAGGGTGTCGGCGCCGACCAGCAGCGGATAGTTCGTCTGGTACGTGAGCGTCAGGGCGAGAACGCCGGAACCGTCCTGGGTACTGGTGCCGGAGCTCAGACTAGTGACGAGGGGAACGGTGACCGGGCTGAGGAGCGTCGTCGTGGTCGAGACGAGCGGCGAGGTTGTGCTGGTCACCACCGTGCCGACCGGACTGCTTGCCACCGTATTGTTGGTCGAACTGACCAGCGTGTTGGTGGTGGAGACCACGGAGCTGAGCAGACAGGCGCGCGTCGTCACCGCGCGGTCCTCGAACAGGCGCACGCCAGAGCGCGCGCGCAGGTGCTCGATCTGCCAGGGGTTGAGGTAAGCGGACACGCCGTGGATGATGTCGAGTTCCTGCTCGACCCGGGCGCCGACGCCATCGACGTCGCGACGCGCGGCGGTGACGCTCGTGGCCTGCACGATCCACAGTGCCGGCGCTGCGGTCGCCGCGGCCGGGGGGCGCACGGGTGCGGGTGCCGTGACCGGTGCTGCAGCGGCCAGCGCCGCCATCGACAACAGCGCGATCAGCATCGAACCGGTTGCATGACGAGTGCGCATCCCGAAGTTCCTTGTAGTTGGCGGATCCAGGCGATGCGCATTCTCGGGGGGTTGTGACGTCCGTCCCAGTCGAGCTCGACTCACCGCAGCGCTCGCGGTACGTGACGCGTGTCGCATAACGGTCGGTCAAATCGCCCGTTGCGCCGGGCGGCAGGGGCGCGCGGCCGGATCAGGCCCGGGCGGCGGCGCGCGGCGCTGTTGTTATGTCAGCCGCGGCGTCGCGGAACAGGTCGCCGCTGCCGAGCCGGCAGCCGAGCGCCAGCAGCGCGTCGCGCTGCTGTGGATCGTCCACACCGGTCGCGATCGGCGTGAGACCGAGCGCGGCAGCCATGCCGATGCCGGCGCGACACACCTTGCGTGCTATCGCGTCGCTGCGCAGTGCGGTCACCCAGGCGCGATCGAGCTGCAATCCCCAGACCGGGGCGCGGGCCAGCAGGTCGAGGGAGCCCATGCCGCGTGCCACTTCGTCGACCACCAGCTGCACGCCGAGTTGTGCGAGGCACTGCAGGTTGACCGCGTCGCGCGCAATGAGCGCGCGCTCCGAGATGCGCAGCTCGAGCCGCCCGGCGGGCACGGCGCCCTCGGCCAGGAAGCGGCCGATGTCCGCGGCGAAATCCTCGTGCAGCACGTGATGCCGCAGAGCTCCGAATGACAGGCGCACGTCCCCGTCCGCGGTCGCCGCGAGAACGGCGAAATCCTTCCTGAGGCCGGTGAGGACGGCACGCGACAGCAGCGTCGCGAGACCCGTGGTTTCCGCTACTTTCAGGAATTCCGCCGCACGAATCTCCCCGCGCAGCGGGTGCTGCCAGTGCAGGTACCCGACCCATGTGACCAGACGACCGCTCGCCAGGTCGTGCCGGCCGATGTAGCGCAGACGGATGTCGTGGTTCTCAATGGCATCGCGCAATTCGCGGGCGATGTCGAGCCGCGCCAGGGACCGCAATCGCAGGGTGTCGGTGAAGAAGCACACCTGGGACGATCCGCCGCGCCGCGCTTCGGTGGCGGCGGCGCGCGCGTGATCGAGGAGCAGTTTCGGCGAGGAGGCATCCTGGCCCAGCACGGCCACGCCCGCATACGGTGTCAGATGGAACTCGGCACCCGCAGCCGCGACCGGCTCGCGCAAGCTGGCGCACACGCTCGCGAGGCAGGCGCCGATGGCATCACGGTCCGAGCTCTCGAGCACCACCGCCAACAGACTCTCGCTCAACTGCCCCAGGTACCACCAGGACTTCCCGCCGCCCGGGTCGCTGGACTGAGTCGGCAGGCGCAGGATCGCCGCGCTCATGATCTGCTCTGAGACTTTGGTGGCGATGATCTGTGCGATATCGGCGATGCCGTCGACGTGGATGACGGCCACGGCGAGCGGCATCTCGCGCAGCGCCGCCACGGACATCGACTCCTTGAAACGGCGCAGGAAGCCGCGGCGGTCGAGCTGCGGCCGCGGGCGCTCATCGGTGGCGTCCAGCGCATCGTCCTGCGCAGCCGCTGCAGCGGCGCGCACGACACACAGCGCGCGCTCGGGACCGTGGGCGCTGGCGCGCGCTTCATAAGCGCATCCGCCATCCTCAAATCGAGCTTCCGTCGTCGTGCGCGAGGTGATCGCCCTGCGCGTGAGCTGCCTGAGAAGGCCCGCTACGGGGTGCGACCAGACGCCCTCGAGCCGCTGGCCTGTGACATCCCGCAACGGCCGCAGCTCGGGCACGCCGTGCCCGCCGCCGCACTGAAGGACGACACCGTCGCGTCGGACGACTACCAGGAGATCCGGCAGCGCGTCGATCAGCGCATCCGCGGTCATGGAGGGGTCCGTCATCCCCCAATCCTATGGACCCAGACGGGCGCAGTCCTCGACGCACGTCACGGGTGCTGCGCCCCGCCGCATTCGTACGTCATTGATTTGCAGTGAATTTAGGAAGCGGCGGCCGCCTGTGACGGGCGCCCGGCGGGTGGTCGGCTACGCCGCGGTCCGAAACGGCAGGCAAACGGTGACGATGCTGGCTCATCCGGTGCGTGGTGCGGTCGATGTTTGCCTGCAGTCGAGCGCGCGCCGGGACAGCAGCCCATTGAGCGCAACGCCCAACGCATGCGTCTCGACCGGCATCTGCGTCGTGTTGACCGCGGAAAGATCATCGGCCCCGCGGCCGGCAAGATCCGCCGCGACGCGATCGCGGGCCGTCATGACAACCGGGGTGGTAGCACCGTCTATCCCCACCCGGTTGTCCGCCATTTCATGACCGCGTTGCTTAAGTGTGCCTTAAGCGTGACCTTCTATCCTGATCGCGATGCGCATGCTGATGCGATGCCTGGCGGCGCTCGGCCGAGTGGTGGTCCTGCTCCCCCTGTTGGCATCGCCGGCCGCGAGCGCCGCGGGCGCAGACGAGCTGCTCGACATCGCCGCATTCAGGGGCCAGGTCGTGTATGTCGATTTCTGGGCATCCTGGAGCGCACCCTGCCGGCGCTTGTTTCCCTGGATGAGCCGCATGCAAGGCGCGCTGGGTCCGGACGGTTTTGTCGTCATCGCGGTCAACGTGGATCACGTGCATGCCGACGCCGAGCGGTTCCTTCAGGACCACATCCCGCGCTTTGGCATCGTCTTCGACCCGGACGGTCTGCTCGCCGGGAAGTTCGGCGTCAAGCACATCCCGACCAGCTTTCTGATCGACCGCCGCGGCCAGATTCAATGGAAGCGCGAGGGATTTCAGCTCAGGGATCGCGACGTTCTGGCGCGACAGATTCGCTCGCTGGTGCTCGCGCATTGACGTGCAGCTTGTGGCAGGCCGGCTCGGCCGGGTACAATCCCGCGCTTGCCAAAAGGGCTCTTAAGACAAGTAGTTAGGACTATCGCGCAATGGCTTTAACCAGCGAGAAAAAGGGCGGGATCCTCGCGCAGTTCCGCCGCGGACCCGCCGACACCGGCTCTCCGGAAGTACAGGTCGCGCTGCTCTCCGAGCGCATCAACGGCCTCGGCGAGCACTTCACCGCGCACAAGCGTGATCACTCCTCGCGGCGCGGGCTGGTCAAGCTCGTGAACCAGCGCCGCAAGCTCCTCGATTACCTCAGAGCCACGCAACCCCAGAAGTACCAGGAGCTCGTCGAGCGACTGGGGCTTCGCCGTTGAAAACCCAAGGGCCGCCGTCGTACGCGCGGCCTTTGTGTTTTTGTGCCTGAACCTTCCACTTTCGAGGATTGAGCCTTGAGCGTCGTCAGCAAGTCATTTTCTTATGGGCAGCATACGGTCACCATCGACACGGGTGAGATCGCCCGTCAGGCGGAGGGCGCGGTGCGCGTCTCCATGGGCGACACCGTGGTGCTGGTCACCGCCTGCGCGCAGCAGACCCCGGCCCCGGGCCGGGATTTTTTCCCCCTGACCGTCAACTACGTCGAGAAGACCTACGCCGCGGGACGAATCCCCGGCGGGTTCTTCAAGCGCGAAGGCCGGCCGACGGAAAAGGAGACGCTGACTTCGCGGCTCATCGACCGTCCGATCCGGCCGCTGTTCCCGGATGGGTTCCGCAACGACGTCCAGGTCGTGGCGACCGTGTTCTCGATGGACCCGGACATCGATGCGGACATCCCTGCGCTGCTGGGCGCTTCGGCGGCGCTGACGCTGGCGGGCATTCCCTTCAGCGGTCCGATTGGCGCCGCCCGCGTCGGCTGGAAGGAGGGCCGCTATCTGCTCAACCCGACGGCCAGCGAGCTCACCCAGTCGCAGCTGCATCTGGTGGTGGCCGGTACCGAGCACGCGGTGCTGATGGTCGAGTCGGAAGCCAAGGGCCTGTCCGAGCAGGTCATGCTGGGTGCGGTCGTATTCGGACATGAGCAGATGCAGGTCGCCATCCGCGCCATCAAGGAGCTCGCCACCCAGGTGGGCAAGCCGCGCTGGACCTGGCAGTCGCCAGTGGAGAACGCGGAGCTCACGAGCGCGGTCACCCTGCATGCGCAGGCGGCGCTGGCCCAGGCCTATACCATCACCGAGAAGCAGCAGCGACACGCGCGCCTCGGCGAGATCAAGACCCAGACCCTCGCGACGCTCGCCGGCGGCGAGCACCCTAAGTGGAGCGCGGAAACTGTCGAGAGCGTGCTCTTCAGGCTCGAGAGCAACATCGTGCGCCAGCGCATCCTCAACGGGGAGCCGCGTATCGACGGGCGCGACACGCGCACCGTGCGCCCGATCACCGTCAAGGTCGGGGTGCTGCCGCGCACCCACGGCTCGGCGCTGTTCACCCGCGGCGAAACCCAGGCGCTGGTGACGACCACTCTCGGCACCACGCGCGATGCGCAGATCATCGACGCCCTGGAAGGCGAGCGCCGCGAGCCGTTCATGCTGCATTACAATTTCCCGCCGTTCTCGGTGGGCGAGACCGGCATGATGGGCGCGCCGAAACGACGCGAAATCGGTCACGGCAATCTGGCGCGCCGCGGCGTGAAGGCGGTGATGCCGGATATGACCGTCTTCCCGTACGTGATCCGTGTGGTGTCGGAAATCCTGGAGTCCAACGGTTCAAGCTCCATGGCGAGCGTGTGCGGCACCTCCCTGTCGCTCATGGACGCCGGGGTCCCGATCAAGGCGCCCGTGGCCGGTATCGCCATGGGCCTGGTGCTCGAAGGCAGCCGCTATCAGGTGCTCACTGATATCCTCGGCGATGAGGATCACCTGGGCGACATGGATTTCAAGGTCGCCGGCACCCGCGACGGCGTGACCGCACTGCAGATGGATATCAAGGTCGAGGGCGTCACGCCCGAGATCATGCGCGTCGCGCTCGAGCAGGCCCGCGCCGCTCGCTTGCACATCCTCGACGAAATGAACCGGGTCATCCGCGAGCCACGCGCCAAGATGTCCGAGTGGGCGCCGTCGATCATCACGCTCAAGATCGATCCGGAGAAGATCCGCGACGTCATCGGCAAGGGCGGCGCGGTCATCCGCCAGATCACCGAAGAGACCGGCACCACCATCGACATCGAGAGCGACGGCACGGTCAAGATCGCCTCGGTGTCAGGTGCCGCCGGGCGCGAGGCGCAGCGGCGCGTCGAGCTCATCACCGCCGACGTCGAGGTCGGTCAGATCTACGAAGGCAAGGTCGCGCGCCTGATGGATTTCGGCGCTTTCGTGACCATCCTGCCCGGCCGCGACGGCCTGGTGCACATCTCGCAGATTTCCAATGAACGCGTCGAGCGTGTCAGCGACAAGCTCAAGGAAGGCGATGTGATTCGCGTGAAGGTGCTCGAAGTCGACCGTCAGGGGCGCATCCGCCTGTCGATGCGCGACGTCGAGGCGGGCTGAGCACGGCCCGCGCCTTCAAGCCGGCGGCGGTCCGCGCCCGGCGTTCTCGGTCGCGAACAGTTTCAGGCTCTGCTCGAGGTAGCTGCCGACCATGCTGCGCATGGCGTCGCCGTAGGAGCGGATGACCTGCGAGAGGAAGTCGCAGCTCATGAGGGGCTCGCCGTCGTGTTCCTGCTCGGCAATGACCTGCAGCAGGATCGAACGCGTGATGTCCCCTTGAGTCTTTTTGTCGATGACCACAAAGTCGACGCGCTCGATCACCAGCCGGCGGATGTCCGCGAGCGTGATGTAGCGGCTTTCGACCGTGTCGTACAACCGCCTGTTCGGATACTTCTTAATAGTGCGCGGTTCGCTCATGACAGGTCCCTCACTATGGGTTGTTGCACCTTCCTTAGTGCAGGGCGTCTGCATATACCATATTACATTGGCACCGCGAACCCAGCACGGAAAGCGACGCTTCTCTCAGGAACGGCCTGCGGGCGCAGCGCGCACCTGCCGCACGCCCTGGAACCGGTCCAGATCCCAATGAGCGCAGGCCCACTCGAGCACCGTTTGGGGTGACTCGAACTTGAGCGTAACTGGAGGTTCCTGGCCCAACAGGGCGAGGGCTTCCTGCAGCTGGCGGCCCGGTTGGGCCGGATCCAGGGCGACGGAACGCCGGGATTTGGCGAGCTTTGCGCCACCGGGCTCGGTGATCAGAGGCAGGTGCGCATAGCGGGGAGTCGGCAGCTGCAGGGCACCCTGCAGGGCCAGCTGCCAGGGCGTGCTGTCCAGAAGATCCGCGCCGCGCACCACATCGGTCACGCCCTGCAGCGCATCGTCCACCACCACCGCCAGCTGGTAGGCGAACGCGCCGTCGCGGCGCCGGATGATGACATCCCCGCGCTCGCGCAACGGGAAGCGGCAGACCCCCTGCGCCCGATCCTGGAAGGACACGACGCGGTCCTCGACCCTGAAGCGCGTGGCGGTGGGTCCGCGGCGCCTGGGGCCGTCGCGGCACGTCCCCGGATAACCGCCCTCGGGAGCGCGCTCGCGGCGCGAGCAACTGCACTGGAAGGTGAGGCCGAGCGCGGCGAGAGCCTGCAGCGCGCGCGCGTAGTGTTCTGTGCGGGCGCTCTGGTACTCGACGGTGCCGTCCCAGTGCAGGGCAAAGCCCTCGAGCGTATGGAGCATCTCGTCCGCGCACCCGGGTATCACCCGCGCCGCATCGAGATCCTCCATCCTGAGGAGCCAGCGGCCCCCGCGGCTGCGGGCATCGACGAAGCTGGCCACCGCGGCGACCAGCGAGCCGAGGTGCAGCGATCCGGTCGGGGAGGGCGCGAAGCGCCCGACATAGCCTGGGCTCGCGGCGGATGGGCGCGCGCTCAAGCTCGCGAGCGCTAGCGATAGCGGTCGTCGCGGTCGCCGTACTGGCGCTCGCGCCGTTCTCGGCGTTCCTGGGCTTCGATGCTGAGGGTGGCGACGGGGCGTGCTTCCAGGCGCTTGATGCCGATCTCCTCGCCGGTCTCGAGACAGTAGCCGTAAGAGCCGTCCTCGATGCGCTTCAACGCGTCGTCGATCTTGCGGATCAGCTTGCGTTCCCGGTCGCGCGTGCGCAGCTCGAGGCTGAACTCTTCTTCCTGGGTGGCACGGTCGTTGGGATCGGGGAAGTTCGCCGCCTCGTCCTTCATGTGCGTGACCGTACGATCCACCTCCACCATGAGGTCGCGCTTCCAGCTGTTGAGAATGAAGCGGAAGTGCTCGAGCTGCTGCTTGCTCATGTACTGTTCGCCGCGCTTGACGATGTACGGCTGTACATTGCGCGGACCGGCCAGCAGGCTCCCCGGCTCGATTGTCTCGCCATCGTCGCCATCGGCATGCACGGCGGCCGCCGCCGCAGAGCGGTTCGTGGTGATCATCGTCGCGGTGGGCGGCGGTGGCGCTGTCGCAGCGCCCGCGCGCAGCGGCTTTCTCGGCTCGACCGGCGGCTCCCCCCCTGTGGCGGGCACAGCTGGCAGCGGCTTTTTCGGCGCCGCCACGGCCTTGCGCGCATGCCCGGCCGCTGCCCTGACACGCACCGGCTCGGCTTTGCGACCGACCGCCTTTCTGACCGCTGGCCGGCTTGCCGCCTTCTTGCCCTTTGAGGACTTCGGGGCAGGTCTCTTGGCCGGCATCAATGGCTCCTCAAAACAGCATCAGCCTCGTGAAGAACGCGCGATTATACCGGCCGACCCCGGGCTGTACAGGTGTTCTGGCGCGGCCGGCGCGAAGCGTCGGTGGCGCGGTGGTTACGGCAGCGTGACGGGGGCCGGGGCAGCCCAGGCGTCTTGTCGTCGCTCGGCGACAACGGTCGTGTAGATTCCGCCGCGCACGTTGAAGCGCGCGGTCAGCCGCAGGAAGCGCGTCTGCAGTGTGGCCTGCAGGTGATCGGCAATCTCGTTGGTCACGGCCTCGTGATACGCGCCGCGGTCACGAAACGACCAGATGTACAGCTTCAGGGATTTCAGTTCCACGCACACCGCATCGGGCACGTACTCGAGGTCGAGCGTCGCAAAGTCCGGCTGCCCGGTGCGCGGACACAGGCAGGTGAACTCGGGGATCTGCATGCGGATCGTGTAGTCACGATCGGTAGCGGGGTTGGCGAACGTCTCGAGCTGCGTGGTGGGCCTGTGCGGCATATTCCTCTACACTACACCATCCTCCGGGCCGCCCAGGGGCGGAAGAAAGTACGATGCGGCTGACCAAGATCAAGCTTGCCGGCTTCAAGTCCTTCGTCGACCCCACACAAATCAGCTTCCCCAGTAATCTCACCGGTGTCGTTGGCCCCAACGGCTGCGGCAAGTCGAACGTCATCGACGCCGTACGCTGGGTGATGGGCGAACTGTCCGCCAAGCATCTGCGCGGCGACAACATGGCGGACGTGGTGTTCAATGGCTCGGCCGCGCGCAAGCCGGTCGGCAGCGCCTCGGTGGAACTGGTATTCGACAACGCGGACGGCAAGATCGGCGGCGCCTACGCGAACTACAGCGAGATTTCACTCAAGCGCAACGTGGCGCGTGATGACACCTCGGCGTACTTCATCAATGGCGTGCGTTGCCGGCGCAAGGACATCACCAACCTGTTTCTCGGCACCGGTCTGGGCTCGCGCAGCTACGCCATCATCGAGCAGGGCATGATCTCGCGCGTCATCGACGCCAAGACCGAGGACATGCGTGCCTTCGTCGAGGAGGCGGCCGGTGTCTCGCGCTACAAGGAGCGGCGCAAGGAGACCGAGGCGCGCGTCGCCGAGACCCGCGAGAATCTCGAGCGGCTGCAGGACGTGCGCGATGAGGTCGAAAAACAGATCCGTCACCTGCAACGCCAGGCGGCGAGCGCGCGGCGTTACCAGGCGCTGAAGGAGCAGGAGCGGCGCCTGGCCGCGGAGCTGCTGGCGCTGCGCCTGCGCGATCTCGACAGCGGCGCGGAAGTGCACGATGCGGCGGTGCGCGAGCGCGAACTCGCCATGCAGGGCGCGCTCGCCGAGCAGCGCGCCGCCGAGGCCGCGATCGAGAAGCAGCGTGCGGTGCACGCCGGGCACAGCGAGCGACTGTCGGCCGTTCAGGGCCGCTACTACGAGGTCGGTGCCGACATCTCGCGCCTCGAGCAGTCGATCGAGCACACCCGCGAATTGCGCGAGCGGCAACGCGCCGATCTCGAGCAGGCCCACGCCACGCTCGCTGATCTGGGCGCGGACATCGAGCGCGATGCGCGCCAGGTCGAGGCGCTGCGGGCGGAGATCGAGCGGCTCACGCCCGCGCGCGAGGCGGCGCAGCACGCCGAGCAGCATTCGGGCGCGGCTCTGGAGGCGAGCGAGCACGCCCTGCAGGACTGGCAGCAGCGCTGGGAAACGCACGCCCAGGCGGTGAGCGCCGCGGATCAGACCGCGCAGGTCGAACGGGCGCGCATCGAGCAGCTGGAAAATCAGTTGCGGCAGCTGAGCGCGCAGGCTGAGCGTCTGGCGGGGGAGCAGCACACTCTGAGCGCGCAGGAGGGGAGCGAGCAGCTCGCGCACCTTGCGCTGCAGGAAGCGCAGGCGCGCAGCGCGAGCGAGCAGCTCGCCGGGGCGCTCACGGCGGCCCAGGCGCACCTGCAGGCGCAGCGCGCCGCGCAGTTGGCAGCCGAGCAGCACCTGGAGCAGGCGCGCGGTGCGCGCGAGGAGGCGCGCACCGAGCTCACCTCGCTCGAGGCCCTGCAGGCAGCGGCCCTCTCCGACCATGCCGGGCAGGCGGGCGAGTGGCTGCGCGGTGCCGGGCTCGCGGCGCGGCCGCGGCTCGCGACCGCACTCGAGGTCGAGAGCGGCTGGGAGCGGGCTGTTGAAACCGTCCTCGGCGACTATCTCGAGGCCGTATGCGTCGAGCGGCTGGAGGAAGTGTCGGCCGCGCTGACCGGGCTTGCGACCGGGCGGGTCACGCTGGTGGAGAGCGGCAGCGCGGCGCCGGGTGGCCTGGCGGCTACGCTGGCCGCGCACGTCACCGGCCCGGCGGCGGTCAGCTCGCGGCTCGCCGCAGTGTTGACGGCCGAATCCCTCAAGGACGCTTTGCGCGCGCGCGCGGCGCTCCCCGAGGGACGCTCTTTCATCACGCGCGAGGGCGAATGGGTCGGGCGGGACTGGCTGCGCGTGAGCCGCGGACCGGACCCGCGCGCGGGCGTGCTCGAGCGCGAGCATCGTCTGAAGGCGCTGCGCGTCGCAGCGACGGCGGCCGCTGAGCGGGTCGCGCAAGCGGAGGGCGAACTGAGCGCGGCGCGCGAGCGCCTGGCGCAGGCGGAAGAGCGTCGCGAGCAGGCGCAGGCGGCGATCCAGGGAGCCCAGCAGAAACACGCCGGTCTTCTCGGCACCCTCGAGGCAGGCCGTGCGCGCTCCGAGGAATCGAGCTTGCGGGGCGAGCGCTTAGCCCAGGACGCCGGCGAGGTGGCGCACGAGCGGGCGGCGACCCAGGAGGCGCTCACACGCGCCGCGGCGGAACTGGCACGCGCGCGGGCACTATCCGCCGAACTGGAGGGGCACCAGCGCGGGCTCGCCAGCGAACGCGAGCAACGGCGCGCGGCGCTCAACGCGGCGCGCGCTGAGGCACAGACGGCGCAATTGGCGGCCCGCGACCTGCACGTGCGCGTTGAGTCGCGCCGTTCGGCCGAGAGCTCGATGGCGGTGGGCTTAAGCCGCATGAGCGAGCAGCGCGAGCAGCTCACGCGACGGCGTGCGGAGCTCGAACTGGAGCTCGCCTCGGGCGATGAGCCGATCCTGAAGACCCAGGCGCGCCTGGATGACACGCTGGCGCTGCGTCTCAAGGTGGAAGCGGAACTGGCGGTGGCGCGCGGCGCGCTCGAGGAGGCCGATGCATCCCTGCGGTCTCTCGATGAGCAGCGCCTGGCGGCCGAACGCCGCGTGAGCGCGGCGCGCGAGACCATGGACGCGGCGCGCCTCGCGGCGCAGGAGACGCATGTGCGGCGCGCTGCCCTGGCCGAGCAGTTCGCGGAGACCCGCTGCCAGCTTGCCGAAGTGCTGGCGAACCTTGACGCGGCGGCGAACGTCCCGGCCTGGGAGCAGTCCCTGGGCGAGGCGCGCGCCGACATCGAGCGGCTCGGTCAGGTCAATCTCGCCGCCATCGACGAGCTCAAGGACCACACGCAGCGCAAGGAGTACCTGGACAGCCAGTTTGCCGACCTCACCGCGGCGCTGGCGACGCTCGATGAGGCCATGCGGCGCATCGACAAGGAGACGCGCACGCGCTTCGAGGACACCTTCGAGCGCATCAACACCGGCTTGCGCGACAAGTTCCCGCGCCTGTTCGGAGGCGGGCACGCGTACCTGGAGCTGGTGGGCGAGGACCAACTCACCGCCGGCGTGGCCGTCATGGCGCGGCCGCCGGGCAAGAAGAACAGCACCATCCACCTCCTGTCCGGCGGCGAGAAGGCGCTCACCGCGGTGGCGCTGGTGTTCTCCATTTTCGATCTCAACCCCGCGCCGTTCTGTCTGCTCGACGAGGTCGATGCGCCGCTCGATGAACACAACGTCGGGCGGTTCTGCGATATCGTGCGCGATATGTCGGCCCGCGTGCAGTTCGTGTTCATCACTCACAACAAGAGCACCATGGAGCTCGCCTCGCAGTTGATCGGCGTAACCATGAACGAACCGGGCGTGTCGCGCCTGGTCACGGTCGACGTCGACGAGGCCGTGCGGCTGGCGGCGGTCTGAGCGCGCCCGGTGTCCACCGCATGATGTCGGAGCTGCGCTGGACGCTGCTGATACTCGGGGTGGTGTTCATCGCCGCTCTCGCCTGGTGGGAGCGGCATCGCCCGCGCCAGGCGAGCCGCAGCAGCGCGGCGGAGCGCACTGCAGCGCGCGAGCCGACCGCGGACGCAGCGCCGCGCACGCTGCGTGAGCCGACTCTCACCCTGCCGCAGATGCGCGCCCGCGATCCGCTGGCGATGCACGATCTGCCGGTCGTCGAAGTCGCGCGCGATCTGCCCGCCGCGACCGAATCCGCGGCCGACGATGGGCGCGGCGGCGAAGCGGCGGCGCTGGACGCGGTTCACGGCGTGCCCGCGAACGTGCCGCTCGAATCGCTTCCGAGCCTGCCACCGGCTGCCGCGCCGCTGGTCGACTGGCCGCCGGACGAGCGCCGGCGCATCGTCGCATTGCGCCTGGTTGCGCCGGAGCCCGAGCGCTTCGCGGGCCGTTCGTTGCGCCAGGCGCTGGCGGCGGAAGGCTTCGTGCTCGGGCGCTTTGCGATCTTCCACAAGCCCGACGAGGAACAGCGCGCCGTGTTGAGCGCCGCGAGTCTCACCCGGCCCGGTACTTTCGATGTCGAGACCATGGACTCGCAGCACTACGGCGGCCTGTCGCTGTTCGCGGTGCTGCCGGGGCCCAAGCCCCCGCCGCAGGCCTTCGACGAACTGGTCATCGCCGCGCGCAACCTCAACGAGCGCCTGTGCGGGATCCTGCAGGACGAGCAGGGCAGCCCCCTGACCGCCGCGCGCATCGCGCTGCTGCGCGAGCGGCTGAGTGCCGGGGCGCCTTCGTGACAGAGGCGGCGGCAGCGCGCGCTGCCGAGTTGCGTGCGCAGATAGCGCAACACGATTACCACTACTACGTACTCGATGAGCCGCTGATTCCCGACGCCGAGTACGACCGGCTGATGCGGGAGTTGCGCGCGCTGGAAGAGGCGCACCCCGAGCTGGTTACGCCGGACTCCCCGACGCAACGCGTGTCGGGCACACCGGGCGCCAGCTTCGGCGAGGTGGTGCACAAGGTGCCGATGCTGTCGCTCGATAACGCCTTCACCGAGGAGGATCTGCAGGCGTTCGACCGGCGCATCCACGAGCGCCTCGGCGCCGCGGGCGAGCTCGACTACGTTGCGGAACCCAAGTTCGACGGGCTGGCGGTGACGGTGATTTACCGTGACGGCCTGCTCGAGCGCGCGGCCACCCGCGGCGATGGCGTCAGGGGCGAAGACGTCACCGCCAACGTGCGCACCATCCGCGCCGTGCCGCAGCGGCTGCGCGGGCAGGCGGCGGCGCTGCTCGAGGCGCGCGGCGAGATCTTCATGCCGCTGGCGCGGTTCGAGCGCATGAACGAACAGGCGCGCGCACGCGGCGAGAAGGTGTTCGTGAATCCGCGCAATGCGGCCGCCGGCAGCCTGCGGCAGCTGGATGCGCGCATCAGCGCCGCGCGGCCGCTGGCGGCGTTCTTCTATGGCCTCGGGGAGCTGGAGGGCGCCAGCCTCCCGGAGCGCCAGGGGCAGCTGCTGCAGTGGCTGCGCACGCTGGGGTTGCCGGTGTGCCCGGACACGCGGGCGGTGCGCGGAATTGCGGGGTGCCTCGCGTACTATCGCGAAATGGGCGAGCGGCGCAGCTCGCTCCCCTACCAGATCGACGGCGTGGTCTACAAGCTCGACCGGCGCGCCGACCAGGAGCGCCTCGGATTCCTGTCGCGGGCCCCGCGCTGGGCGATCGCCCACAAGTTTCCCGCCGACGAGGCGCTCACCGTCGTGAAGGGAATCGAGTTTCAGGTCGGGCGCACCGGGGCGCTCACCCCGGTAGCGCGCCTGGCACCCGTGTTCGTGAGCGGCGTGACGGTGAGCAACGTCACCCTGCACAACATCGACGAGGTGCACCGCAAGGACGTGCGGGTCGGCGACACCGTGGTGGTGCGCCGTGCCGGCGATGTAATCCCCGAAGTGGTCAGCGTCATCCTGGACAAGCGCCCGCAGGATGCCGCGCGCGTGCAGCTGCCGCAGTCCTGTCCGGTGTGCGGCTCGCAGGTGTTGCGCGTGGAGGGCGAGGCGGTGGCGCGTTGTACCGGCGGGTTCACCTGCCGCGCGCAGCGCCAGGAGGCGCTCAGACACTTCGCCAGCCGTCGTGCGCTCGATATCGAAGGCCTGGGCGACAAGCTCATTGAGCAGCTGGTGGAGCGTGAGCAGGTCAGGTCGCCCGCCGATCTGTATGCGCTGACGCTGCCGCAGCTGTCGCAGCTCGAGCGCATGGGAGAGAAGTCGGCCGCGAACCTGCTGGCGGCTATCGAGAAGAGCAAGAACACGACGCTGCCGCGGCTGCTGTACGGGCTCGGCATCCGCGAAGTGGGCGAGGCAACCGCGCTCGCGCTGGCGCGGCACTTCGGCACGCTCGAGCCGCTGATGGCCGCAGACGAGCGCGCGATCCGGCAGGTTCCCGACGTGGGCCCCGTGGTCGCCGCGCACGTCGCCGCGTTCTTTGCATCAGACGAGCACCGCAGGGTTATCAAGGCCTTACGTGATAAAGGTGTGAAATGGCCTGATATCGAGCGGGCGGCCGCGACGACGGGGCCGCCGGCGCTCTCCGGACGCACGGTCGTCATCACCGGCACGCTCGGGAGCATGAGCCGCGAGCAGGCGCAGGAGGCGCTCACCGCGCGCGGCGCCAGGGTGTCGGGGAGCGTATCGAAGAAGACCAGCTTCGTCGTCGCAGGGAGCGAGGCGGGCTCGAAGCTCGCGAAGGCCCGCGAGCTGGGCGTGCCGGTGCTCGATGAGCAGCAGCTCATCGCCCTGCTCGGCGGCGAGAGCGGCGGCTGACCCGAGCGCGCACGTTCACGCGCAAGCGCGCACCCGCCGGCGAGCGAATCGGAGCCGCGCTTCAGCCTTTCGGTGCGGCCGCGGCAGCGGGGGGCGACGCAGCGGCGGGCGGTGGTGTCCCAGCGGGCGCCGGCGCCGCCACTGCAGCGGGCTTCGGTGCAGTAGCGGGCGCGCCCGGGGCCTGCCCGGCGGCCGGCTTGTCGAGGAGCTTCTCGATCTTGGCGTTGTGCATCAGCTCGTCCGAGTAACTGCGGAACTTCTTGTTCTGCACGACCTGCTCGAGGCGCTGGCGCACCTGATCGAACGGGGGCGATGCCAGCTCGCGCGTGTCGAGCAGCTGGATGACGTGCCAGCCGTACTGCGTCTGTATCGGCTTGTGAGTGTATTCCCCGGCTTTGAGCGCCATCACGGCGCCGGAGAATTCCGCCACCATGCGGTCGGGTGTGAACCAGCCGAGATCGCCGCCGTTGCTCTTGGAGGAATCCATCGATTCCTGTTTCGCGAGCGCGTCGAACTTCTCGCCCTTGTCCAGGCGCGCGACGATCTTTTCAGCGAACGGCTCGGTGGCCACCAGGATGTGACGCGCGTGGTATTCCTGCCTGGGCATGTCGGCGATCTGCGTCTCGTATTCCGCGCGCAGCTCCTGCTCGGTGGGCTTGCGGTCCTTCAGGTAGCGATCCGACACCGCCTGCTGCAGCACGTTGAGGCGCGACAGCTCGAGGAGCGCGGCGCTGTCGCCGCTCTTGTCGAGACCTTCCTTGACCGCTTGCGCGCCGACGAGCCGGGCGCGGATCAGGTTGTCGAGCGCGAGCTCGCGCTGCTGCGGGGTGAGTTCGGCGGAAGTCTTGCCCGTGATCCCCTTGATGTAGAACTCGTAGAAATCCCGGCTGATGGGGCTGCCGTTCACGGTCGCAACCGGCGGCGAGGTGTCGCCGGTCGTCACGGCGGTCTTGGGCTGGCAGGCGCCGAGCGCAGCCAGGGCAGCCAGGAGGAGGATACGGGAGTGGTTCATACTGAGCTTCCGGTAACGGTTGATTGTTGGAACGGGGGGTCGCGGTCAGATGCCTTCTTCGGGGGTGCGCGCGATGATGTTCAGGGCGTGCACCGCCCCGCTCATGAGGGGCGCGACCGCGGCATAAACCAGGCGGTGACGCTCGAGCTGGCTGAGGCCGCGGAAGGCACCCGACACCAGCGTGACGCGAAAGTGACCGCCGCCGCGCGCGCCGGGGTGGCCGGCGTGGCGCGCGCTGTCGTCGACGATCTCGAGCGAGGCGGGCGCGAGCGCGCGCTCGATCGCGGTCCGCATCTGCACCATGACCGACTCACCCATGGGGAGTTCCGGGTTCGGCGCGCAGGGCGCCGGGGCGGGTGCTGAGCCACAGCACCTGCAGTGCGACGAACGCGAAAGTCAGGAGCGTGAGTCCGAACATCTTGAAGTTGACCCAGGCGCGCTCGCTGGCGTAGTGCGCCACTGCGAGGTTGAGTGCGCCGAGCGCGGCATAGAACGCCGCCGACCACAGGTTGAGCCGCCGCCACAACGCATCGCTCACCTGCAGCCGCTCCTCGAGCGCCGGAGCGAGGACGCGCTGCGTGAGCGTGCGCTCGCCGATCCAGAAACTCGCGATGAGGGCGCCGCTCACCGCCCAGAAGAGCACGGTCGGCTTCCACTGGATGAAGAGCCGATTGTGCAGCAGCAGCGTCGCTGCGCCCAGAATCAGCACCAGCACCGCTGACAGCGCATGCAGCCGCGGGATGCGCCGTTGCCGCAACCAGTCGAGGGCGAGCAGCGCCACCATCGCCGCCATGAGTACCGCGGTGGCCGCGTACAGCCCGCGCAGACGATAGGTCACGAAGAACGCCACGAGCGGCGCCAAGCCGGTAAGAGCCTGCATGGGAGCGGTGCGCGAGGGTCCTTAAAGTCGAGGGTGTACGCCGCAAACGGCCGCGTATATTGTCACGCGCCGCGCGTAACTTCCATTGGCATAAGGTCTTGGCCGAGTACCTCAAGCTACACCCCGTTGATCCGCAGCTGCGGCTCATCCGCCGCGCAGCGGAGCTGGTGCGCTCCGGAGGCGTCATTGCCTATCCGACCGATTCCTGTTACGCGCTCGGCTGGCACATCGGCGACAAGGGCGCGCTGGAGCGCGTGCGCCGCATCCGCCAGGCCGACCGTCATCACCACTTCACCCTGGTGTGCGCGAATCTTGCGGAGGTCGGGCGCTTCGCGCGGCTCGACACCTGGCAGTTCCGCATACTGCGCGCCTGCCTGCCCGGCCCGTACACGTTCCTGCTGCGCGCCACACGCGAGACGCCGCGCCGCCTGCAGCACGCGCGACGGCGCACCATCGGCGTGCGCATCCCCGACCATCCGGTGCCGCGCCTGCTGCTCGCCGAGCTGGGCGAGCCGCTGATGAGCTCCACGCTGATCCTGCCTTCGGATCCGCAGCCGCTGACCGTAGGGCGCGAGATCCAGGCGCGACTCGAGCACGAGATCGACGCGGTACTCGATGGCGGGGACTGCGGCATCGAGCCGACGACGGTGGTCGATCTGTCAGTGACGCCGCCGGTGATCGTGCGCAAGGGCAAGGGCGATCTCGGCCCGATCACGGGGCGTGCGCTATAATTGCGTTCGTGAGCCACAGCGCATCCGCTCCCGCAGCCCCGCTGCGGCGACCCACGTGAGTTCGCCGGCGCCGGCGCGGCGCGTCCTGTCCGGCATGCGGCCCACCGGCCGGCTGCACCTCGGCAACTATCACGGCGCGCTGCGCAACTGGGTGGAACTGCAGTACCAGTACGAGTGTTTCTTCTTCGTGGCCGACTGGCACATGCTCACGACCGGCTACGACGAGACCCTGCACCTGCAGGAGCACGTACGCGACGTGCTCATCGACTGGCTGGCGGCCGGCCTCAATCCCGGGGTCGCCACGCTGTTCATCCAGTCGCACGTGCCCGAGCACGCGGAGCTGCACCTGCTGCTGTCGATGATCACCCCGCTCGGATGGCTTGAGCGCGTACCCAGTTACAAGGATCAGCAGGAGCAGCTGAAGGAAAAGGATCTCACGACCTACGGCTTCCTCGGCTACCCGCTGCTGCAGAGCGCCGACATCCTGGTGTACCGTGCCGCCTACGTGCCGGTGGGCGAGGATCAGGTGGCGCATGTGGAGCTCACCCGCGAAACCGCGCGGCGCTTCAACCACCTCTACGGGCGTGAGCCGGACTTCGAGGCAAAGGCGGAGCGGGCCGTGAAGAGCCTCGGTGGACGCAACACCACCAACTACCGGCAATTGCGCCGCAAGTTCCAGGAGACCGGCGAAAGGGAAGCGCTGCAGCGCGCCCAGGCGCTGGTGCACAGCAACAACCGCATCACGGTGGCCGATCGCGAGCGGCTGTTGGGGTTTCTCGAAGGCACCGGGGTGACGATCCTGCCGGAACCGCAGGTGTTGCTCACCGCGACGCCGAAGGTCCCGGGGCTGGATGGCCGCAAGATGTCGAAGTCCTACGGCAACACCATCGGGCTCCGCGAAGAGCCCGATCAGGTAGTGCAGAAGCTGCGTGCCATGAAGACCGATCCGGCGCGCGTGCGGCGCACCGATCCGGGCGACCCCGAGAAGTGTCCGGTGTGGGACCTGCACAAGATCTATTCCGACGACAGCACCCGCAAGTGGGTGAACGAGGGTTGCCGCAGCGCCGGGATCGGCTGCCTGGAATGCAAGCAGCCGCTGATCGACAGGATCGTGGAGGAGATCGGCGGCATGCGCCGGCGCGCCCAGGAGTTCGAGGACAACCCGGAGCTGGTGCGCGGGATCGTCGCCGAGGGCGCCGACAAGGCGCGCGAGGTCGCGCGCCAGACCCTGGACGAAGTCCGGCGCACCATGCATCTGCGCCCCGACTGACAGCGCTCTGCCGGAACTTACATGAAGCAAAAACCGGAACTGAGGATCGTGGTCTCCAACACGCCGCCGCAGCCGGCTACCCCGGATGCGCCGCCGCAGCAGGCGGAGATGCCGTTCGCGGTCGTGAACGGGCAGCCGATCTCGCAGCTGCCACGCGACCTGTACATTCCGCCGCAGGCTCTGGAGGTGTTTCTCGAGGCCTTCGAAGGCCCGCTCGATCTGCTGCTGTACCTCATCCGCCGGCAGAACCTGAACATACTCGATATCCCCCTGGCGGAGATCACGCGCCAGTACATGCAGTACATCGAGCTCATGCAGGACCTGCAGCTGGAGCTCGCGGGGGAGTATCTGGTGATGGCGGCGACGCTTGCGGAGCTCAAGTCGCGCATGCTGCTGCCGCGGCCCAAGCTCGATGAGGATGGGGAGGAGGACCCGCGCGCGGAGCTGGTACGGAGGCTGCAGGAGTACGAACGCTTCAAACGTGCGGCCGCCGGGATCGACGAGCTGCCGCGCCTGGAACGCGACGTGTGGCCGACCTCAGCGGAGCTCAAGGAACGCCAGCTGCTGCGCACGCTGCCGCACATCGCGCTGCAGGAAATGCTGGTCGCATTCAAAGATGTCGTGGTGCGTGCGCAGATGTTCGCTCACCATCACATTCAGCGCGAGCAGCTGTCGGTGGGCGAGCGCATGAGCGAGATCCTCGCAGCCCTCGGTGGTTGCGCGGGCTTCGTGCCGTTCCAGCAGCTGTTCCGGCCCGCAGAAGGGCGCATGGGTGTCACCATCAGCTTTGCCGCGATTCTCGAGCTCATGCGCGAGGGGTTGGTCGACATCGTGCAGGCGCAGGCCTACGCGCCGCTGCACGTGCGCGCCGCCAATCCGGGCCCCATGCTGCGCGTCGTGACCGACAACACCGAAGCTGCGGCGCGCGCCGATGAGGATCTCTCATGAGTGAGTCATACGTCAGGAACGTCATCGAGGCGGCGCTGCTGGCCGCGGGAACGCCGCTGCCGGTGACGGAGCTCACGCGGCTGTTCGAGGACAGTGCGCGCCCGAGCGCGCAACAGGTGCGTGCGGCGCTCGCCGCCCTGGCGGCGGAGTACTCGGGGCGTGGCATCGAGCTGAAGGAGACGGCCAGCGGCTTTCGCATCCAGGTGCGGCGCGAGCTGGCGGCGGAAATCTCCCGTCTGTGGCCGGAGCGCGCGCCGCGTTACTCGCGGGCGCTGCTGGAGACACTGGCGCTGATCGCCTACCGCCAGCCGATCACGCGCGCCGAGATCGAGGCCGTGCGCGGCGTCGCCGTCAACCCCAACATCATCAGGACCGTGATCGAGCGCAACTGGGTGCGCGTCGTCGGTCACCGCGACGTTCCCGGCCACCCGGAACTGCTGGGCACGACGCGCGAGTTCCTCGACTATTTCGGCTTGAAGAGCCTCGATGAGCTGCCGCCACTCGCTGAAGTTCGGGCCATGGGAGACATCAACCTGCAGCTGGGGCTGGCGGACGAGGGCGGCCTCGCTGCGGGCGAAGACGCCACGGCGGCGGCGCCAGACCCGGCCGCGCAGAGCGAAGCGGGTACCGACAGCGCGGACAGCGACGAGAGCCTCGAGGACGACGAGCTCTCTGCCGAGGGCGGCGGTTCGCGCGAGCTCGTGGCCGGGGCCCGCGATCTGGACGGCTGATGCCGCGCGGCGCGGCGCGCACGGGCGGCGGGCGTCGTGCCGGTCACAGACGCTCGCGCGCCGCCGCGGCGGCTCGCCCCCACGCGCCGCTCGAAGCCGCTGCGCAGGCCGAGCGGCTGCAGAAGATGCTCGCCCGCGCCGGGCTCGCGTCACGGCGCGAAGCGGAAGCCTGGATCCGCGCCGGCCGCCTCACCATCAACGGACAGGTGGCACAGCTCGGCGCGCGGGTCGCCCCCCGCGACCAGGTGCGCCTCGACGGACGTCTGGTGCGCGCGCGCGCAGCCGTCGCGGGGGTGCGGGCGTTCGTCTGTCATCGCTCACCGGGCGAACCCTTGAAGACGCCGGCGCTGCCCGCTGGCGACCCCGGGGCGGAAACGCCGCGGGCGGCGCTGCTCGAGCGTCTGCCGCGCCGTGCGGGACGGCGCTTCATCCCGGTGAGTCCCATGCCACGCGTGGATGGGGGCCTGGAGCTCGTGACCTCCGACGGCGAGCTTGCGATGCGGCTGCAGCGCGCGGTGCACGCGCTGCTGAGCGAATTCGGGGTACGGGTGCGCGGTGAACTGAATGCCGGGCAGCTCGAGGGCATTCGCGGCGGGGCGCTCGACAGCGGCGCACGCCTCACGGTCGAGCGCTGCGAGGCCGCCGGCGGGGAGGCGGCCAATCGCTGGTACACGCTCGGGGTCCGGGGCGCGAGCGGCAAGGAGGTGCGGCAGCTGTTCGAGCGCCAGGGTGCGCTCGTGAGCCGCGTGTTGCGCACCCAGCTCGGACCGGTGAGGCTCGAGCGCTCGCTGGCGCGGGGTCAGTTTCGCGAGCTCACCCGGGAGGAGGCGCGCGCGCTGGTGCCCGACTACCCGGCGACCGGCGAGGGCTGAGCATCGAAGGATCTGCCGCTGACTCCGCGGCTCGCCGGGCCCAGCAGCGCGATGTAGGGACCCGTGAGCGCCTCCGGCAGGGGCAGGGTCTCGATGTCCTCCGCCGGATAGGCCTGGCGGCGCATGGCGGTGCGCGCGCGTCCGGGGTTCAGCGCGTTCACGCGTACGTGGCTGATGCCCTCCAGCTCCGCGGACAGCACCTGCGACAGGCCTTCGACGGCAAATTTGGACACCGCGTACGCGCCCCAGTAGGCGCGGCCGTGGCGGCCCACCGCGCTGGCCGTGAATACCACGGAGGCATCCGCGGACTTCTTCAGCGCCGGCAGCAGCACCTGCGTCAGCGCAAAGGCGGCGGTGACATTGACGTGCAGCACGCGGCACCAGGTTGGCACGTCGTAGTGCTCGATGGGCGACAAGGTGCCGAGAAGTGCCGCGTTGTGCAGCAGGCCATCGAGGCGCCCGTAGCGCTCGAGCACCGCATCCGCTACCCGGTCGTAGTCCGCGGCCAGCGCCCGCTCCAGGTCGAGCAGCGCAATGCTGGCTTCGGGCGCGCCGCCGGCGGCGATCTCGGCGTGCACGGCTTCGAGCTTGCGCACGTTGCGGCCGATCAGAATGACGCTCGCCTGGTGCCGGGCGCAGGCGAGCGCGACCGCGCGGCCGATGCCATCGCCTGCGCCGGTGATGGCGATCACGCGGCCGGCCAGCTCAGCGGCGGTCGCGAGGTGTGTGCGGGGATCGAACGCGGCACTCACGCTCTCAAACCTCCCTCAGTCCGCCCGCAGCGCGAAGCGCCCGGAATCGGCCCGACGCGCCGCGCGCCACGCGCGCCAGGCATCGAGCGGCGCGTGATGGTCGCCCGAGGTGATGGCGCCGGGCAAGGCGCGCTCCGCGCGCCGCGAGTGGCCACAAGCGAGCGCCGCCCAGACCAGAAGGCCCCGCAGCGGTGCTTGCTGGTGCCGCGCCAGCGTGGCGACGCTCGCGGCCAGCGCCGCGCGCACCTGCCGATGCCGCTCGCGCACCAGCCCGGCAAGCTCCGCCGCCCACGGCGGCTGGGCGAGGGTCTGCGGGGGTGCGTGCGCGCGCGCGAGCTCATCCAGTGGCAGCCGCAGCCGGCCGGCGCGCGCATCGCGCGCCAGCTCATTGAGCATCTCGATCTCGCGCAGCCCGCGGCCCAGGGCCCGGCAGCTGTCGGGGGCGATCCCGGGGAGCGCGAACCGCGCCAACGGCTCGACCAGCGCCACGCTCCAGCGCTCGCAATACGCCGTCAGCTCGCGACGGGTGTCGAAGGTGGCCGCCGCCAGATCCCACATGGCCGTGTCGACCAGTCCGGTGAGTCCGGCGAGTGGCGCGAGATCGCCGGGCGCGAAGCTTGCGGCCAGCGCGCGTGTGAGCGGATGCGCCGGCCGCCCTTGCGCGCAGCGCTCGCACTCATCGCGCCACCAGCCGAGGCGCACATGCGCGACCTGGTGATCGAGCCCCGCGCTCAGACTCGCGGCGATTTCGCTCTCGATGCCGCACAACGCCGCAAGCAGCGGGCGCTGCGCCACCGGGAAGTAGAGCCAGGCCAGGACGCGCGTCGGCGGCCGCTCAGGCCTTACGGGCATTAGGCCCGTCCGCCGCGGCGGGCGGCTCAGCCTCGGTGGGCGTGCCGGGGTTGCGCACCAGCTGCCCGATCGGCTCGAGCTCCGCGAGCGGCGCGTCCGCGGTGACGCCCAGCTCGCTGAAGCGTCGCGCCTGCGGCAGCACCTGGCGCTCGAGCGAGCCGACGGCCGCGTTGTAGGCTTCCACCGCGCTGCCGAGACGCTGTCCCATGCGGCCGAGATGTCCGTTGAAGGCTCCGAGCCGCCGGTACAGCTCCTGACCGAGGTCGCGGATCAGCGCCGCGTTGTGCGCCACGGCCGACTGCCGCCAGCCGTAGGCCACCGCCTTGAGCAGGGCGATGAGGGTCGAGGGCGTGGCAATGATCACGCTCTGGCCGAGCGCGGTCTCGAGCAGCTCCGGGCGCTCGGCGAGCGCCGCGGAGAGAAACTGATCGCCGGGCAGGAACAGCACGGCAAACTCCGGGCTGCGCTCGAACTGTGTCCAGTAGCTCTTGGACGCGAGCTCCCGTACGCGCGTCTCGACCTGTTGGGCGTGTCGCTTGAGCGCCTGCTGGCGCTCCTCGTCCGTGGACGCCTCGAGGGCGGCGAGATACGCGTCGAGTGGCGTCTTTGCGTCGATCACCAGGTCGCGTGCATCGGGCATGTGTACGACCAGATCCGGACGCAACGCGCCTTCCTCGCCGACCACCTGCAGCTGCTCGGTGAAGTCGCAGTGCTCGCTGAGGCCGGCGAGCTCCACCAGGCGGCGCAGTGTCAGCTCGCCCCAACGGCCGCGCACCTCCGGGCGGCGCAGCGCGGTGACCAGATTGCGCGTCTCGCGCTGCAGCTGCGCCTGGCCGCCGGCGAGGGTCTCGATCTGGGTGCGCAGGGTCGTGAAGGCGTCGCGGCGCTCGCGCTCGAGTGCCTGCACCTGCGCCTCGGTGCGCTCGAGCGCGGCGCGCAGCGGCTCCACCAGGTGCGCGATGGCCAGCTCGCGTTCCTTGAGTGCGCCCTCGGCGACGACCTGGTCGCGCCCGAGCGCCTCGCGCGAAAGGCGCAGGAACAACTCGCTGTTGGTGCGCAGTGTCTCGCCGGCGAGGGAATCGAACGCGGCGCGCAGGCGCGTCTCGGACTGCTCGAGCAGCTTCAGCCGGTCCGCGTCCTGCAGGACGCTCGATTCCAGGCGCACCTGCGCGGCGGCCAGCTCGATCCGCAGCGCCTCGATGCGCCACACGGCGCGCAGCTGTGCCACCAGCGCGCCCAGCACCGCGCCGCTGGCGAGCGCGGCCACGGCGACGATGAAAATGACGAGGCTGCTCATCGCTGGAAATGCGCCAGGTAGTTCACACTGACATTGCCGCTCAGGGCCACGCGTCCGGTGAAGGGGTTGAGCTCGATGCCCGCCATGGCACTGAGGGTGAGCCCCGCGGCGCGCGCCCAGCGCGCCAGCTCCGCGGGTCGGATGAGACGCTCGTACTCGTGTGTGCCGCGCGGGATCAGATTGAGGAGGTATTCCGCGCCGACGATCGCCAGCAGGAAGGATCTGAGGTTGCGGTTGAGGGTCGAGACGAACAGGGCGCCGCCGGGGCGCAGCAGCCGCGCGAGCGTCGCCGTCATGGCCGCAGGCTCGGGAACGTGCTCGAGCATTTCCATGCAGGTGACCACATCGAAGCCGGCCGGTTCGGCCGCCGCCACCTCCTCGGCGCCGACCAGGCGGTAATCCACGGCGAGTGCGGATTCGGCAGCGTGCAGACGCGCGACCTCGATCATGCCGGGTGCCAGGTCGATGGCGGTGACGCGCGCCCCGGCGCGCGCCAGTGCCTCAGCCAGCAGGCCCCCGCCGCAGCCCACGTCCAATACGCGGCTGCCCGCGAGAGCCGTGCGTTCCGCGATGAACTGCGCACGCACCGGATTCAACAGGTGCAGGGGACGAAACTCTCCGCGCGGATCCCAGAACGCCGACGCGCTGGCCTCGAACTTCGCCAGTTCCGCGCTATCGACGTTCATGCGGCGGCCTCCATCCGTATGCGCTGTGCCCAGCACGCGGGGAGCCCGGCGAGCTCCTCTGCGTCGAACACCACGAGGCGCGCACCGCTCACGGCGACCCGCCCGGCTGTCCACACATCGCTCACCTGGCTGCGCGTCGCCGCAAATGTAATGGCGTCCTGGATTGTCGCGGCCGGCTGGCAGGCGAGTGCTCCGAGATCGATGCAGGTGAGATCGGCGGCCTTGCCGGGCTCGATCGATCCGATCTGTGCCTGCAGACCCAGCACCGTGGCGCCGCCGAGCGTCGCCATGCGCAACGCCTCCCCGGCCCCGAGGCCGGAGTGCAGCGCCGCGCTGCGCGCCTCCGCCAGCACGTCGAGCGCACCGGCGGCGGCCGGGCTGTCGGTGCCGAGTCCGGTGCGGTTGCCCTCGAGCGCCACGACCGGTGAGCGTGCGCCGAGGCGCAGATCCGCCTGCGGGCAGGCGATGAGGCTCGCGCCGTGGCGCGCCAGAAGTTCCAGATCTGCGCCGTCGCAGACCCCGGCACCGATTGCGGTGAACCCCGGGCGCAGCAGGCCGAGCGCATGGAGCTGACGCAGGGGACGGGCAGAGCGTTGCGCGCGCGCGCTGTCCTGCACCGCGGCGTCGGCAGATTCTGCGGGACCGGCTAGCTCCGCCAGCTGCACGGCGACGCGGGCGTCGAGCTCATCCGCCACGCGCCGCACGCGCATGAGCAGCGCCTCGCTCAAGCCGTGCACCGTCAGCGGCGCGAAATACAAGCCGATGCGCGAATCCGAGCGGTACTCGTCCCAGAGTCGTTCGGCCCTGGCCAGGTGCGCAGTCGCGTTCTCGGCCCAGGGCGTGGGAGCGTCCGTCACCGGCAAACCGATGGCCGCGCGCATGTGGGCCGCAGCGGCGGCGCGCGCGGCTTCCTCCGGAAACAGGCTCAGGTCCGCGAAGCAGGTGATCCCGGCACACAGCATCTCGGCCATTGCCAAACGGGTCCCGTCGCGCACGAAGTCCGCGCTCAGGCAACGCTGTTCCACCGGAGCCAGGGTTTCGGTGAGCCAGCGCCAGCGCGGGCCGCGCACCGGCAAGCCGCGCAGCAGCGTGTGACAGGCGCGCGTGTGGGCGTTCACCAGGCCCGGCAGCAGCGCATGCCGCTCGCGCACCACGCGCTCGCGGATCTCGAAGCGAGCGCGCAGTTGCGCCGCGGGACCCATGGCGAGGATGCGTCCGGCGGACACCGCCACCGCGTGATCGGCGAGCGCGATGTTGGCGGGCGCGATCGGCAGCAGCCAGCGGGGCTCGATCAGCAGGTCTGCGCATTCCCTGGTGGACACACGTTCTCTTAGGTGGACAGCGTTCCGCAGTATATCGGTGCCTGCCTGAGTGCGCGCGCTGCGCCGGCCGGCGCGGATAGGCCGCGGGGCGCGGCAAAGCGCCGGCCCGCGAGGCGCTTCGTGGTAGACTTAGTCTTTTATTTCACCGCAGTTTAATGGCTGATATCGCCCGCGAAGTCCTGTCGGTCAGTCTCGAAGACGAGATGCGGCACTCGTATCTCGACTATGCAATGAGCGTGATCGTCGGGCGGGCACTGCCTGACGTGCGTGACGGCCTCAAGCCCGTGCACCGCCGCGTTCTGCATGCCATGCGCGAGCTCGGCAACGACTGGAACAAGGCGTACAAGAAGTCCGCGCGCGTGGTCGGGGACGTGATCGGCAAGTACCACCCGCACGGCGACACCGCGGTATACGACACCATCGTGCGCCTGGCGCAGCCTTTTTCCATGCGCTACCTGCTGGTCGACGGCCAGGGCAATTTCGGCTCGGTGGACGGCGACACGGCGGCCGCCATGCGCTACACCGAAGTGCGCATGTCGCGCATCGCGCACGAGCTGCTGGCGGACATCGACAAGGAAACGGTCGATTTCACGCCCAACTACGACGAGTCCGAGCTCGAGCCCTCGGTCCTGCCGACGCGCGTACCGAACCTGCTGGTCAACGGGCAGACCGGCATCGCCGTGGGCATGGCGACCAACATCCCGCCGCACAATCTCACCGAGACCGTCAACGCCTGTCTCGCGCTGCTCGATGATCCGGCGCTGCCGCTGGCAGCACTGATGCAGCACATGCCGGGGCCGGACTTTCCCACCGGCGGCATCATCAACGGCGCGCAGGAAATCGCCACCGCCTACCGCACCGGCCGCGGCCGACTGTCGGTGCGCGCACGCGTGAGCATCGAGGACGTCGGCAGGGGCGATCGCCAGGCGATCGTGGTCACCGAGCTTCCCTACCAGGTCAACAAGGCGCGTCTCATCGAGCGCATCGCCCAGCTGGTGCGCGAGAAGCTGATCGACGGCATCGCCGGCGACGGCCTGCGTGATGAGTCCGACAAGGACGGCATGCGCATCGTCATCGAGCTGCGGCGCGGCGAGGTCAGCGAGATCGTGCTCAACAACCTGTATGCGCAAACGCCCATGGAGACGGTGTTCGGCATCAACATGGTGGCACTGCAGGACGGCCAGCCGAAGCTGATGTCGCTGAAGGAGATGCTGGAGGCTTTCATCCGGCATCGCCGCGAAGTCGTCACGCGGCGCACCATCTACGACCTCGCCAAGGCACGCGAGCGGGCGCATATCCTCGAAGGCCTGGCCGTGGCGCTCGCCAACATCGACGCGGTGATTGCCCTCATCAAGGCTGCCGCCTCACCCCCCGAGGCCCGTACGGCGCTGCTGGCGCGCGCCTGGCCGCCGGGCGTCGTCACCGCTTTGCTGGAGCGTGCCGGCTCCATTTCCACCCGGCCCAAGGGCCTGCCCGCCGAGTTAGGTCTCGGCGCCGGGGTCTATCGGCTGTCGGAGGCGCAGGCGCAGGCCATCCTGGACATGCGCCTGCATCGCCTCACGGGCCTGGAGCAGGACAAGATCGTCGCCGAATACCGCGAGCTGCTCGAGAGTATCCGCGACCTGAGTGACATTCTCGCCCGTCCCGAGCGGCTGACGCAGGTGGTGCGCTCCGAGCTCCTCGAGATCCGCGAGGCGTATGGCGATGCGCGCCGTACCGAGATCAACCGCGATCATCTGGATCTCACCACCGAGGACCTGATCGAGCCGCAGGACGTGGTGGTGACGCTGTCGCACGCCGGTTACGCCAAGAGCCAGCCGCTCACCGAGTACCAGACGCAGCGCCGCGGCGGACGCGGCAAGACCGCCACCGCGGTCAAGGACG
>WNFR01000818.1_pt1 | contig 32427 bp, 32 predicted proteins | sample 5400221 | NCBI WGS metagenome assembly WNFR01 (sample SAMN13153357, study PRJNA577476) | soil metagenome | isolation source: 40 cm soil under Madrone tree | place: USA:California | collected 2016-06-14
CCATTTTCCATCCAGCGCAGCTGTTCTAATTGCTCGATCCGCTCCAGTTCGCCTTGCGGCAATGTCGGATACTCCAGCAAGGCATCGCGCTGAAACACATACAATCCCAAATGTTTCAAATGCCGCGCGTGAGTTTTTGCCGCCGAATCCCGCACCCACGGTATCGGCGCCCGCGAAAAATAAATCGCGTTGTCTTCAAAGTCCACCACCGTCTTCACTACGTTGGGATCCATGATGTCCGCAGGCGTTCGAATCAACACCGCCACCGTTGAGATAGTCGCGATCGGCTCTTCCAGCAGGGAATTAACCGCCGTATCCACCGCCACCGGATCCAGCAGCGGCTCATCTCCCTGTACGTTCACAAAGACATCGCCCTCAGTGTGCGCCGCCACCTCCGCGATCCGTTCTGTTCCGGTACGGTGGTCCGCTCGCGTCATCCTCGCTTCTCCGCCAAACCCTTCCACCGCCTTCACGATTCGTTCGTCATCGGTCGCCACGATCACCCGGCCTGCCGTCTTGGCCTGCTTCGCACGGTTATACACCCTCTGAATCATTGGCTGTCCCGCTAGCGACACCAGCGGCTTTCCCGGCAACCTGGTTGACCCGTACCTCGCCGGAATTACGATAACCACCTTGCTCGACTGCAATTTGGCACCCATTTTCCTCCTCGCCACCCAACATTGTCCGGGTGCGGGCTCTACTTGGAGCCCGCGGTACTTAAAGACCGGGCTCTACTTGGAGCCCGCGGTACTTAAAGACCGGGCTCTACTTGGAGCCCGCGGTACTTAAATGGAGCCCGCCGCCCATGCTTCGAACGGCATGCTAACACGCCGCAATTTCCACCGCATTCATCCGGCGAATCCCCTATTTCTCGACGAACATTCCTTTAAGTCTCCAAAGTGACATTATTTTGACTTGTCTTGCCATTTGCGAGTGGTAGAATCCGCTTAGTTCATTTCCGCGCGGCCGTCCAGCAAGCCGGACGAAGGGGCAGTGAATGCGCGAGGTTCCAGGTTTCGGTCGTTGTGCTCTCCGCTCAATACTTGCCGCAACATGCCTGTTTGCTTTTTCCGTTTACGCATTGCCCGCCGCCGCTCAATCCGGTTCCGGCAACGAGCAGCCTCAGGTCCAAGCGCCCGAGAAACCGTTTGATCCAAATTCGGTCGAGCCTATCCCTCTGCACACTCCGGCGAAAGTAGACGTTAAACACGATACGCCTGGCTTGACCATCAAGCCGGGCAAAATGCTGCACAGCGATGTGGACGTCGCGCTGGTTAATGTCACCGTCACCGATCCTTACAATCGCCTGGTCACTGGACTTGAACCCGACAATTTCCGCGTGTTTGAAGACAACACCGAACAGGAAGTCCTCACCTTCTCTTCGGAAGATGTGCCCATTTCCATCGGCGTGATCTTCGATCTCAGCGGCAGCATGTCCAATAAAATCGCTAAAGCGCGCGAAGCCGCCATACAATTTTTCAAGACTGCCAATCCTGCCGACGAATTTTTCATGGTTAGCTTCAACGAACGCGCCGAACTCACCAGCGCGTTCACCAACAGCGTCGAAGATCTTCAGAACCGCATGATGGCCACCAGCGCGAAGGGCCGCACTGCGCTTCTCGACGCAATTTATCTTGGTCTCAGCGAGATGAGGGGTGCACACAACGCCAAACGTGCCTTGCTCATCCTATCCGACGGGGGAGATAATCATAGTAGGTACAACGAAAGCGATATCAAGCGGCTGGTGCGCGAAGCTGACACCCAGCTCTATGCCATCGGGATTTTCGATCCGCTTGGAAATCGCGCGCGTACCCCGGAAGAGCTCAACGGGCCTTCGCTGCTTACCGATATCACGGATATGACCGGTGGGCGCGTTTTTTCAGTCGAAAAGCTCGAAGACCTCCCGGACATCGCCACTAAAATCGGCATGGAGCTGCGTAACCAATATGTACTGGGATATCATCCAAGCAACAAAGCGCACGACGCTCGCTGGCGCAAAATCAAAATCAAACTGCGCGCTCCCAAAGGGCTCCCGCCTCTCAGCGTCTACAACAAGACCGGCTACTACGCCCCCAGTCACTAGCCCGTCCAAGATTTCCGTTTCGGCCGCGAAGACTGCCTGGTCCGCGCTGTTCCTTTTGGTCCTCGCGTTTTTGTCCTTCTCCGCGTCCGCCACTTTCGCGCAGGATAATCCTCTCGCCCTCCCCAACTCCGGGCCTCCTCCTCCCAATCAGGGCCCCGAGCAGCAAGGTGGAAGCATAAAAGTTAACGTCAACCTGGTCGTCCTCCACACCACCGTCCTCGACGATCGCGGCAAATTTGTTGACGGCCTGAAGGAAGACAATTTCCGCGTCTTCGAAGACAAAGCCGAACAAAAACTTTCTCTTTTCAAACGCGAAGATGTTCCCGTCAGCATGGGCCTGGTGATCGACAACAGCGGCTCCATGCGCGACAAGCGCCCCCGCGTCAATGAAGCCGCGCTGACCCTTGTGCAGGCCTCCAATCCTCAGGACGAATCCTTCGTCGTCAACTTCAACGACGACTACTATCTCGATCTCGACAAGGATTTCACCAGCAGCGTTCCCGAACTTAAGGAAGCACTCGAGCGCATTGACGCTCGCGGCAGCACCGCGCTCTACGACGCCATCATCGGCTCGGTCGATCATCTTAAGAAGGGCCACAAGGACAAAAAGGTTTTACTGGTCGTCACCGATGGCGTAGACAACGTCAGCCGTAACAGTCTTGAAAAAGCCGTGCGCGAAATTCAAAAGTCCAACGTGGTCATCTACACCATCGGTCTCTTCAGCGATGAGGACAAAAAGAATCGCAAGAAAGCCATGCGCGCCCTGAAGGATATTTCCACCGCTTCCGGTGGCGTGGCCTTCTTTCCGGAAAATGTGGACGATGTTCACAACATCTGCGATCAGGTCGCTCGGGACATTCGCAACCAGTACACTCTCGGCTACTATCCCACCAACACCAAAAAGGACGGCACCTTCCGCACCGTCCAGGTAGACATCATTCCTCCACACGGCAAAGGCAAGCTGGTCGCTCGTACTCGCAACGGCTACTTCGCCCCCGGCCAGGCCGCCGCCTCCGACACGCAACCTTTATCGTCAACGTCCGCCTCCGCCAGTTCCGGCCAATAATCGTGTTGGATTTGTCTCGTAGTGGCCTTTCTTAGGACCGCCGCTTTCGAATTTTTTCTCGCCGTTAGTAGTGGCCGGGCTTCAGCCTGGCTCTTTGTTTTGCCCTTAGGTTTTTGTAGCCGCGGGTTTATCCCGCGGCTCTGCGATTTTCTTACTTCCCTCAACTATTGAATTTTTATCTCGACAGTCCGAAACTAGAAATGCGCAGCCACTACGAAGAAAGGAGCAGCAACGCTTATGGAACCTCGCATTGCCTACAACAAATATTCTCCCAACGCCCTGCACGCCATGTTCGCGCTCGAAAAGCACCTCAAATCTTCCACCATCGAGGAAAAACTCCTGCACCTCATCAAACTTCGCGCTTCGCAGATCAACGGCTGCGCCTATTGCATTGACATGCACTCCAAAGATGCGCGCGCCGCCGGCGATACCGAAATGCGTCTTTACGCGCTCAATGCCTGGCGCGAAACGCCGTTTTTCACTCCGCGCGAACGTGCCGCGCTCGCCTGGACCGAAGCTCTCACCCTCATTTCGCAAAATCACGCACCCGATGAGCTCTACGATTCCACCCGCAAGGAATTCACCGAACAGGAACTCGTCGACCTCACCTACGCCATCGCTACCATCAATGCATGGAACCGCCTGGCCATCGCCATGCGCGCCGTCCCGGGCGAATATCAACCCGCCGAACGCAAAGCCGCCGCCACTTAGTTTCCTGGGGCGTAGTTTTTTCTGGCGTGGGAAGAACAGTACGACCTAGCAGAGTTTTTGGTAGTCTAAAAGTTGCGAAGCCGGAGAATTGTCTTACTGGCGCGCTGGTGCCTTTCGCTCCAGTTCCGTCAATTGTTTCAGCCACCGCTCCAGTTTCCCGCGATCTTCCGGCTCCATCGAAACAATCGCGACGCCCATGCCTTCTCCCGCAATCACGTTGCGCACATTTGCTCGCGTCCGCAAATATCCTCGCGGCGTCACAATCAGCATCTGAATCGTACTTCCTGCTTTTGGTGGATTTTTCGTCTGGATAAACAGTCCGCCCAGCGCAATCGTCGCCACGCGCGAGACTTCCCGCTGCTCGGCGTTTTTCCACGCCACCACCGCCGACTTCGGCGCTTTCAGTCTCGGGTATCTTCGCGTCGTTGGACTGACCGTCATCCCTGCGCCTGCCTTCCCGGAGAAACGACCTGGTTCTGCTCGGAGCCCAAGTGAAACCATCCCGTGCTCGTTCAGCCGCGCGTCTCCACTGCATCTTCTTGCGTCGTCAATCGTCTCAGCCACTGATCCAATCGCCCGCGATCTTCTTGTTCCATCGAAACAATCGCCACTCCCATGCCTTCTCCGGCCTTGACATTACGCACCACGGCCCTCACTCGTACTTGTCCCTGCGGAGTGTTAAACATCAGTTGCAGCATGGTTCCTGAACTTACTGGATTTGTCGTTCGAATAAAAAGCCCGCCTAGCGCCAGATTCTCCACAGGCGAAACAAATTTCTGGCTGCCGTTTTTCCAAGCTACCAACGCGTTTTTGGGCACTTTGGCGCGCGGATACCGGCGCTTGTCTTGCGTCTCCGTCATGGACAACCCCTACCAATACGATATCCTCATCGGGGCCGCAGCAGCTTCGCGGGTACCTACTAGCCACCGGTCCTTAGGACAGGCCCGCAATTTTGCTCTTCACGTAGTGCCGGGCTTCGGCCTGGCTTTTGGAAGGCGGCAGCGCAGCTGCCGATTTTTCCAAACGTGAGCACCGCCCGCCCCACTCGCCGCTTGACCGAAGCGTATGATTGGTGTCGTGGAATTTCTGGAACCCTTTGCAACGCTGGCCGCTGGCATCTTCAGCGGCGCTTCGATTTACATCAATTTGGTGGAACATCCCGCCCGCATCCAGTGCGGTACAGCTCTCGCGCTCGCGCAATTCGCTCCGAGCTACCAAAGAGCGACCCTGATGCAGGCGACTCTTGCCGCTACCGGATTTCTTGCGGCGTGTGGCGCTTACATTCTGGGCGCGGGTACTCCGTGGCTGATTGGCGGTACTCTGCTGGGGCTCGTAATTCCATTTACATTACTTGTGATTTTGCCGACGAATCGCAGGCTGCTGAGTCCGGCTCTTGCCACGGATTCTCCCGAAGCAGCGCAATTGCTCGATCGCTGGGGAAAACTGCACGCCGTTCGCAGCATCTTGAGCTTCATTTCCTTTTTGGTTTTTCTCTTCGCGCTCTCCCAAAAATCCCGCTAGATGTTGCCCGGGATTTCAGTGGCACAGACTTCAGCCTGTGTCCTCTTTCCTGTCCAAGGCGACGTAGGCGCGGCACTCGGCCGCTTACGGTGCCACCACAGTCCTGCGCCCGGCCTGCCCTGCGTGTTTCCACGCACTTTCAATCTCCGGCAATGTCACTCGCTCTGTCTCAATCCGCAGTTCGCCGATCGCCCCTCGTTTCATCACTTCTCGCATAGCATCAAATAAAACTTCTCGCGGAGGAATTCCCGCCGTCCCCAAAATCGTCACCGCGGTGCTCCTCAACACTGCCGCCGGCAACTTGATCGTAGCCCCCGCGCTCTCGCCCACCTGCACCAGCCGAGTCTCTTTTCCCGTCAGCGCAAACTCCGATTTAGTAATCGCTGCCAGCAAAGCCTCGGTCGGCTCGCCCCACAAGTAGTCCAGAATCACGTCGAATCCAGGTTCACCGAGGGTTTGCAAGGGCAAACCCGGAGACCTGGTCTCGCCCATTTCGCTCAGGTAAGCTTCCCTCAAAGCTTCGGGAGCTTGATCCATTTGTATCGTTGCATCGGCACCCAGATCACCCAACCTCGCCAGTACGCGCTCATTCCGCCCGACGCCAACCACCCGCGCGGCTCCAAGCAGCTTCGCAATCTGCACCGCAAGCTGCCCGGTCACTCCCGTCGCTCCCAGAACCAACACCGTCTCGCCACGCGCCAGCTTCGCCCGATGCGTCAGCGATACCCAGGCCGAAACTCCCGGATTCGGCAACGCCGCCGCTGTGTCATCGTCCATCCCAGCCGGTAAGGGAAAGCAAAACGCTTTCGGAGCGACTGTAAGCTCAGCCATCGCTCCAAAAGGCTTCCGGCAGCCTCCAAAGAACACCCGCGTACCATCCTCAAGTTCTCCTACTCCATCTGTCCCGCAAATTAACGGCAAATCCGCTTCCCGCGGACTGGCAAAGTGCGTCCCCGCAGCCAACTGCTTGTCCACCGGCTTCAGCGAAGCCGCCAGCACCCGCACCAGCGCCTCGCCCTCGCCCGCTTCCGGCTCTTCAAACTCCTCGCACTTCGGCGCCTTGCCGATCTCCTCCAGCACCGCAGCTTTCACTCTGTTAGCTCCCACTCTTGCGAATTTCGATTCCGCCGTTGGTGGTGGCCATGCGCAGGTCGCGGCCGCCCCCGCCGACCGTGCCCGAAAGGTCCTTCGAGCCGAAACTACCCATTACAGTGACCGGAAAATCCGTGTGGATGCCGCCATTCGTTGTGGCCGCACGCACCTTAAATTCGGCGGACGCAGGCAACGAAGCGTGGACGCTGCCGTTGGTGGTCATCAGTTCAATTTCGCCGCTCCATTTGGCGCTTCCCATGGCGACCGTGACTCCGCCATTCGTCGTGCGCCCGGAAACCCATTCGCTGGTGGCTACATCCACATTGCCGTTGGTGGTTGCCGCTTCGACGACGCTGTTCAGGTCGCGGCCGCGAATCCCGCCGTTGGTGGTCATCGCCTTCAGTAGCACGCCGCGCGGCACTTTCACATTGAAGTTCAGCTTGGTGTGGTTGTTGTGCCAGCTCCAACCGTGGTGGTCGGAATCCGCTCCGCCGTGGTGGCAGCGCCCAGGCTGCGCATCTTTTTCGTACACCGCGCAAATCGTGACGCCATCCGGATACTCGACCACTTCCACAAACATTTCGTTCGCGTCACCGCTGCTCTCCTTGATCCCTTCCACCTGCGCCGCCTCTCCCGTTGCGCCGCTAGCGTCGATTCCACCGTTCCGCCCGATGATTTCAAGCGTCTGCCCAGGCTTCAGATTCCCCTGCCAGTGAAAATCGTTTTCCTTGAACACCGTTCGTTTTTCACTTTGCGCAAATGCCGCGGTGTTACCAGCCAGCATTAGGGCGCCGAGAGCAAGCGCCGCCGCAATGCTCCCGGAGAATGATCCAAAAACTCGCTTACTAAAGTTGCTCATGTGCATCTCCCTCTTCATCGGTAAAAGAACGTTGCCAAAGGGCAATTGGTCTTTACCTCTCGGTGGATCGCCATTTTATATCCCATTTTCACGCTCAGGCTCCATACGTCTTCTTGGAGCACACCCATGCGCTTGCAGGATGGTACGAACGCTGACCGCCATTCGTTCCCCAAATATCACAACCAAATCCGACCACAGTCGATCGCCGTTGTAGCGGCCGCCTCCCGAAGCGGGCGGTATTGGAGTGCGGCAGCCCAGCTGCAGCTTTTCCTTGGTAGTGGCCGGTCTTCAGGCCGGTGATTTTTCTTTCTTGAATTGGTTCTGATTGCGAGGTGCCGGGCTTTAGCCCGGCGTCTTTTCTCTGTCCCGTCTGTGACTTATGTCCTGGGACATCGCAGCCCTCTTCCGACCCGTTGTGTTCTCTGTTGGTAGGTCTTCGATCCTGATCGCCACAACTACATCCGTTCGATTGCGCCATCGGGCATTTGGTGTCACAGTGGCTTTCGGAGTCTGCAATCCATGCGCAAGAAACACAAGAAAAACCTGTCTCTCAAAGCGGCGGCAAACGGACTCACGACCACAGCTGAAAATCAAGTCTCCACCATGCCCGAAGAAGAACAAAATTCTCGCGTTGCATCTTTCGCTCGCGTTAACTTCGTCCATGCCAGCAAAACGCGCCCTAAAATCGGGAAATGAATTCTGCGACCAGGCGAATTCTGAAAATCACGGCTCAGATCCTCATTGCATTGCCTCTGCTATCCGCGTTAGCTGGTTTGGTTCTTGGACCCACCGTTCTGCACCCCTTCCGCCGTCGGCTGACTGTGCGACAAATAGCCCGAGCCGATCAGGCTCTTCAAAGCCTTAACGCGACCCGTGAAGACTTCGTCGTTCGCGCCAACGATGGCATCCTTCTCGGTGGTTGGAAGTTCAAGCCAGCCCATCCAAACGGCGATTGGGTTCTTCTCCTGCACGGTAGATCGCACAATCGCTCGGTGATTCTCCCATATACCGAATTTCTCCTGCCCGCCGGATAAAGTGTGGTGATGATGGACGCTCGCGCACACGGTAACAGCGGCGGTTCGATGTCCACTTACGGACAAATCGAGATTTTCGATACGCGGGAAATCGTAAAGAATATCGAAGCCACCGAAAAAGTCGGTCATTTATTTGCTCTCGGAGAGTCCATGGGCGCGGCTGTCTCCTTGCAGTCAGCTGCGTTCGTGCCACAGATTGAAGGAGTCGTTGCGGAAGGCTCTTTTCGTGATCTCCGGGAAGTGACTTTCGACTATGCAGGTTTGCAGCAGAGCGCTTTTCTCGGAAAAACTCTCTTCCGTCTGGCCGCTCTCGTTGCCATATGGATAGCGCAAACCCAGGGCGGGTTCAGATTCGAGGACGTCTCTCCGGAAAAGGCGGGCGCCATTCGCTCATTTCCAGTACTTCTCATCTGCGGCGCGAGCGACCGCAAAATCCCTTGCAGACACTCCGAAGCGATCTTCAATTCAGCAATCGGCCCGAAAGAATTGTGGAACGTGCCCGGCACCGGCCACGAGCAAGCCATTAAGACTGCGCCGGCCGAATTTCAACGCCGCGTTCTCGGTTTTTTCCACTCGATAACGGATTTACCGGGCCCTGTACGAAATCGCCCACCAACCTGACCCTCGGGCCGTAGTAATTACGTATCGCATATGTTAATAGTCTAACGTCAGCCGTGAGAGGAGCGAAATCCGGCTTCGGACTTCATCCCACGGAATCGCCTTTGCCTTGCCGGAATCTCGTGAATCCGTCGCGCGATCTCCTCATCCCACGCTTCTTGCGCGCCGGGTCTACCTTTTCGTCAAGACTGTCGATGAGCGAGCACGCCAACTCCGCGCGATCTTCTTCGGAGAGCGACAAGGCCTTCTGAAGCGCTCGGAAGCTTGTTGTGTCATAGCCGCATTACAACGCCGACAAATTGTCCGGGGACAGCCAGGACGTTTTTCTCTCGTCCATCAGCCTCCGAACCGAATCTGCCCGTTCTACTCGATGTATCCGAACGAGCGACAGTTACTAATGGCTCTTCGCTGCTCGCTTTCCGTTTTCCAACTCAGCCAGAAAACTCACGCCATGCAAAATCTTCCCGCCAAAATTTTCCGCAACGGTTTGTCCCATGTCGGCAAGCGTGGTGCGCGTGCCCAGATTCACTCCTGCGCCTCCAGCGGGAGAATAGGCAAGGATCGGCACGTACTCCCGCGAATGGTCCGTCGTTTCCCAGCGCGGATCGGGATCGCATCCGTGGTCCGCGGTGATCATCAGCAAATCATCGCGCGTGAGCAGGCGCAGAAAATCGCCGAGCAGCGCGTCAAATTCTTCCAGCGATTTTGCAAACCCTTCGACATCTTTGCGATGGCCGTACAACATGTCGAAATCCACAAGGTTGCAGAAGATGAGCCCGCCGGGGCCTCGGTGGACCGCGGCGGTAAGTTTTTCCATGCCGTCGGCGTTGGAGTTGCTGGTGACATATTGCTCGAGGCCGCGGCCGTTGTAGATATCGTGAATTTTGCCGATGCCGAATACAGGGACATTTTTTTCGGCAAGGACATCGAGGAGCATGGGTTTGGGTGGATCAACCGCGTAATCGTGGCGGCGCGGCGTGCGGGAGAAGTGTCCCGGCGTGCCGGTGAACGGGCGGGCGATGACGCGGCCTACGCGGTGCGGTCCGTCGAGGAGTTCGCGTGCGATTTCGCACATCTTGTAAAGTTCGGGGATGTGAATGATGCCTTCATGCGCGGCAATCTGGAAAACGCTGTCGCCCGACGTGTACACAATCGGTTTGCCGGTGCGGACATGTTCTTCGCCCAGCTCTTTCAGAATTTCCGTGCCGGATGCCGGTTTGTTTCCAAGCGTTTTTCGGCCAATCCGCTTTTCAAATTCGGCAATCAGCTCGGGCGGGAAACCGTGTTTGTATACGGGAAACGCTTGCGCCAGCCACACGCCCGCCATCTCCCAATGTCCGGTCGTTGTATCTTTTCCCGGCGAGCGCGTGGCGCCTTTTCCATATGCTCCCAACGGTGTTGCGGTGGGCGCAAGATCCTTCAGCGGCGCGATATTCGCCAGGCCCAGTTCCACCAGATTCGGCAACGTCAGCGGCCGCGATTCCGCGATATGTCCCAGCGTTGTGCGTCCAACGTCGCCGTACTCCGCTGCGTCCGGCAATTCGCCGATACCGACGCTGTCCAGCACAATCCAGATCACTCGCTTGAAACCGGCGGCAAACTCGGTCATGCTTCCGCTCCCACTCTTTCGCAAAGGCGCTTCTCGCGACTTTAGCACAAGGCGCAGCCAACCGCAGTTTGCCGCCAGCTACCGCTGTCGTGCTAAATTCCTCTTATCTGAACTATTTTCGTTTTCTATGCGTAGTACAAGCAGTGCCCAGTGTGAGTGGTGGAGGTCCGCGAATGTCCCTGAATGACCGGCAGCCCAAAACATCTCTGGTCATCCCTATCCTATTGATTACCGTCGGCGCGGTGTTTTTGTTCAAAAACTGGCATCCCGGTTTCGAGCCGTATCAAATCTTGCGAACTTACTGGCCGCTGATTCTGATCCTGGTCGGCCTCGGCAAAATCTGGGATTCGTCGCGGCAACGCGCCGCGGCGCCGGGAGAACGCAACACTGGCATTGCTCTCGGTTCAACGCTTGGCATCGTGGCGTTTGTGTTTGTGCTGGTCATTCTGCTCGGCCACTATCAGAAAACGCGCGGCCACGAGACTCATGGCCAATACTTCGCAAATCACACGCAGCAAACCATAGACCTGCAGGGCGCAAAATCAGTTTCCGCGGATTTGCACATGGGCGCAGGACAATTGAACGTAAGCGGCGGCTCTGGCCATTTGTTGAACGCGGAATTTCATTTCGATCGCAAGTGGGACGAGCCCACCGTGGACTACCACGTTTCCGACGGCAAGGGCATCATGGACGTGAATCAGGAAAGCGGCCACACCAACTTCGGTCCTTCCGACAATACCTGGGATTTGGATTTCACCGATGAGGTGCCGCTGGACCTGCGCGTGGAGATGGGAGCCGGGCAAGGCAACCTGAAACTGCGCGGCATGGACGTCACTAACGTGGAGCTGCACGTGGGCGCAGGCCAGATGGTTCTGGATTTGACCGGTCCTCGCAAGTCCGACTTGAACGTTTCTGTAAAAGGTGGAATCGGACAGGTCAGCATACGGTTGCCGAAGGATGTTGGCGTGACGGCGCACGCGGCCGGCGGAATTGGCGCGGTCCGAACCGAAGGTCTGCACAAGAATGACGGAGACTACACCAACGACATGTACGGAAAAACGCCGCACAAAATCACTGTGGATGTGGAAGGCGGCATCGGCGAAATCGAGCTGATCCAAGAGCCGTAATTTTGTGCGAGAGCCACAGCGCGTGCTCCAGAATGTTTGCGGGATGCGCGGGGTGCATACGGGAAAATCGGTTGCGATTCACTTCCTGTACTATAACTTCGCCAGAATGCATAAGACTCTGCGCGTGACCCCGGCTATGGCCGCTGGCCTGTCCGATCATGTATGGAGCCTTGAGGAAATCGTTCTTCTGGCCGGTGAAGGCCGCCCCAATGACGATTCCCGATCAATTCATTCATCGCTATTTGGAGCCGTACTACGAATCTTTCTGTCGAGTATGTGCGCGACAAGTAGGGATGGCAAAGGAAGAATCTGGTTTGATCCTGGACGAGAAGAACCATATTTGCGATCCCTACTTCGTCGAAATGTTGAGGAAGCACGAATTAGACCCAGTGAAGTTCCTCAAGCTGCGTTACAAGATTTCAAACTGAGACACTACCGGAAAATCTGTTTATTTGCGGCGCGATTCTGCAGGCAGTATAATTTAGAGTTTAGACAGTGCCTGTTGGACGCGCTGTCTGGGCTCCCCTCTTGGCAAAACACGAGACTCTTCCCGAGGCCATCGCCGGCCAGTTGGATCAGGAGGCGCTGCGAATCCGCGGCGCCCGCGTCCACAACCTGAAAAATGTTTCCGTGGAGATTCCGCACAACGCCATCACGGTGGTGAGCGGGGTCAGCGGCAGCGGAAAATCCTCGCTCGCGTTCGACACGGTTTACGCGGAAGGGCAGCGCCGCTACGTGGAATCGCTTTCCGCGTATGCGCGGCAATTTCTGGAGCGCATGGAAAAGCCGGATGTGGACGAAATTTCCGGCATTGCGCCAGCGGTCGCGATTCGGCAGAAAAATTCCACGCGCAACCCGCGCTCGACGGTGGCAACGTCCACGGAAATTTACGATTATTTGCGATTGTTTTTTGCGCGTTGCGGGCAAACATTTTGTATCAAGTGTGGCGCCGAAGTTTGCAAGGATACTCCGGATGCGATCGCGGCAAAAGTGTTATCGGCGGGAAGCGGGCGAAGATTTTATGTTTTGTATCAGCTGAGAATTGCTGCGGCGCAGCCGCAGGCGAAACCTCGCAAAGCAGAACGCAAAAAGTCAACGGAACCAGCGCCGGATCAATTGCGGCTGGCGTTGCTGGATTTGCAGAAACGCGGATTCAACCGTTTGTATCAGGAGGGAGTCGTACACGAATTTATTTCGCCGGAATCTTTGCTCGACGTGGATTTCAAAAAGCCGGTGTACGTGCTGGTGGATCGGTTGGCGGTAAGCGAAGAAGCTAAATCGCGGCTGATCGATTCGGTGGAAATTTGTTATCGCGAAGGGCACGGCGAAGCGATCGTCGAATTCGTTGCGGATTCGAACGGTGGCGTGGCCGAGCGAATGAATTTCAATGAGCGGTTCGAATGCAAGAATGACGGCACGATTTATCAGGAGCCGGAGCCGCGGCTGTTTTCCTTCAACAATCCGTATGGCGCGTGTCCGCGCTGCCAGGGCTTCGGAAACACGATTGATTTCGATTTGAACCTGGTGGTGCCCGATCCGAGCAAGTCGCTGGACGATGGCGCGATCGAGCCCTGGACGAAGCCGCGTTTCCGCCAACTGTTGTCTGAAGCGAAGCAATGGGCCAAGTCGCAGGGAATTCCGACCAACGTTCCGTGGCGGCAACTGAAGGAAGAACAGCGGCAGCGGATTCTGGAAGGCGATCCGGAAAACGATTACGAGGGAGTGAAGGGATTTTTTGCGTGGCTGGAGCGCAAGAAATACAAGTTGCATGTGCGCGTTTTTCTGAGCCGCTACCGCGGTTACGCGAAGTGCCTGGAGTGCGGGGGCACGCGGCTGCGTCCGGAAGCGCGCGCGGTGCGCGTTGCGGGCAAAACGATTACCGACATTTGCAAATTCACGGTAAAAGAAGCGCGGGTATTTTTCCGTGAACTGCAGTTGAGTGAATCGCAGTCTAAGGTTGCGGACAGAATTCTGGAAGAGATTCGTTCGCGGCTGCAATTTCTGGATGAAGTCGGACTGGATTATTTGTCGCTGGATCGGCTGACTTCAACCCTTTCCGGCGGGGAATCGCAGCGCATTCAACTGGCGACTTCGCTCGGTTCCCATCTGGTCGGAGCGTTGTACGTATTGGATGAGCCTTCGATCGGTTTGCATCCGCGCGATACGAAACGATTGATTGATATTTTGAAATCGCTGCGTGACCTGGGAAATACCGTGCTGGTGGTGGAGCACGATCCGGACACCATTGCCGCGGCGGATCGCGTGATCGACCTCGGACCGGGAGCGGGCGAGCTTGGCGGCAAGTTGCTGTTTGCGGGAACCTACGACGAGATTCTGAAGGATGCGAAATCAATTACCGGGCGTTATCTGAGCGGCGAGTTGCGGATTCCGGTTCCGAACGCGCGGCACAAGACAACGGGAAGATTTCTGCGTATTTATGGCGCTACGCTGCACAACCTGAAGAATGTGGACGCGATGATTCCGCTGGGAATGTTGACGGTGGTGACCGGAGTGAGCGGGTCGGGAAAATCCACGCTGGTGCATGACGTTTTGTATCGAGCGTTGCTGGCAAAAAAGAATGGCGGAACAGAAAAAGAATTTTGCGAACGGCTGGACGGCGATGAGCGCGTGAGGGAAGTGGTGATCGTAGACCAATCGCCGATTGGACGAACGCCGCGTTCGAATCCAGCAACGTACCTGAAAGCATTCGATGCCATTCGTGAAGTTTTTGCGGATACGCCGGATGCCAAGCGGCGCGGCTACTCGGCCGGACATTTTTCCTTTAACGTGCCGGGTGGGCGTTGCGAAACCTGTCAGGGCGACGGAACGGTTACGGTGGAAATGCAGTTCCTTGCGGACGTGGAATTGATTTGCGAGGAATGCAGAGGAACGCGGTTCAAGAGCAGCGTGCTGGAAGTGCAGTATCGCGGGAAAAACGTGCATGAAGTTCTGGGAATGACGGTGCGCGAGGCGCTGGCCTTTTTTGTGAATGTGCCGCGCGTGACGTCGAAGTTGCGCATCATGAATGAAATCGGGTTGGGATATTTGCGGCTGGGCCAATCGGGGACCACGCTTTCGGGTGGCGAGGCGCAGCGTTTGAAACTGGCGGCACACCTGTCGCGCACGGAAAATCAGGGGATTTTGTATATTCTGGATGAACCGACAACCGGGCTGCATTTTGACGACATTGCGAAGCTGCTGGCGGCGTTTCGGAAGTTGCTGGAATCGGGGGCTTCGCTGCTGGTGATTGAGCACAACCTGGACGTAATCAAATCGGCGGACTGGCTGATTGATATGGGTCCTGAGGGCGGCGATCAAGGCGGAAAAATCATTGCGACGGGTACGCCGGAACAGGTGGCGAGAAATGCGCAGTCGCATACCGGGAAATTTCTGGCGAAGACGCTGCAGGCGAACGGGCAGGCAAAGCGGAACGGAAACGGCGCATCGAACGGAACAGAAACAGTTCTCGGCAATGGGAAAAATCCCGCTGCGCCTCTAGCAAAATGACTCGCGAAGCAATAAAGACAATCTTGCAGCGAATCGGCGCAGGACTAGTGTTGGTCGCGCTGTGTGTACAGCATGCTAGGGCCCAAGCTGCACCAAACACGCAAGGGACAAAGGGGACTAGGCAAAAGGTTGCGAACCCGCTGAATGATTTGTTGGATGAGGCGCGGCGGGATATTGACAAGCAGGATTTTGCGGCGGCGATCGCGCCGCTGCAGAAATTTCTTGCCGAAAAGGATGATTTTGCGTACGCGCATTTCCAGTTGGGCTACGCGTACACCGCGCTGCAGAAAAGCAAAGAGGCGCGCGGCGAATACGAACGAGCGATGTTGCTCGATCCTAAAATGCCGGAGGCGGCGCTGAATCTAGGAATCCTTTTGTTAAATGAAGAACCGGCCGCTGCGGCGGCTCCGTTGCAGCGCGCGGTGGAATTGTTGCCAACGCAAAGCCGTCCGCGAGCGCTGCTGGGGCTGGCATACGAAAAATCCGGCGACGCGAAGAATGCGGCAAGCGCTTATGAAGGCGCGCTGGCGCTGGATCCTAAGGATGCGGAGACCAGTCTTCATCTGGCGCAACTCTACTTGCGACAAAATCGCGCGGCGGATGCGGAAGCGAAATTTCGCGCGGTATTGTCCAGCGAACCGGAATCACAACCAGCGCTGGTTGGTTTGGCGCAAAGCCTAGAAGTCGAAAAGAATCCGGAAGCAGCGGAGGCTTATCGCAATTACTTGAAGGCGCAACCGGGGGACGCGGCAGCGCGCGAGCACCTGGTGCATCTTCTGATCGCAAATGAAAAATATGACGAAGCTCTGGCGGAGATGGAAAAGACGGAGAAAGGCCGGGCGCCGTCGGTAGAATCGCTGAAACTTCGCGCGGATATTTTGATTGGCGGAAAAAAATGGGATGCGGCAATCGCGGCGCTGAAACAGGCGGTGGCGCTGGCTCCAAATGACGCGCAACTGCGCGGCGGGTTGGGTCGGACGTACATGCAACAGCGCGATTTTGCCAATGCCGTGAAAGAATTGAAGAGTGCGATTCAGTTGGATGCGAAGAATCTGACGTACTGGAAGGATCTGGCGTCGGCGTCGTATCTGGCAGGCGACTATCCCACGACTCTGGCAATCTTGGACCGTGTTGGACAGAGCGAGCCGCCGACTCCTGGAGAATTGTTTGTGCGCGCGCTCTGCTACGATAAACTGCAGCAAACGAAGGCGGCGTTGGACGCTTACGAAAAATTTTTGCAAGCGGACCAAAACCAGAATTCGGACCAGGTATGGCAGGCTCAGCAGCGGATCCGCGTCTTGAAAAAGATGCTGGAAAAGAAAAGGTAAATCTTCGAACGGCAGGCCAGGGCGTGACGGCGCTACTGGCGGCAGTGCTGTTTTGCGCCGCGGCGGGACTTGCGACAGACGATTTGGCTGTGCTGCAGCAGCGATTCGATGCGGAGCGCGACGGAGTGCGCAAGGCGAAACTGCTGCAGAAGCTGGGTGATGCCCAGTTCGCCAAGGAGCGCGAAGCAGCGAAGGCCAACGATTATCAGGCGGTCGGACTGATGATGGAAAAATACCGCGACAATGTGCGCGCAGCGGTTGATGCGCTGGAAAAGCAGCACCCCGACGCCGAAAAACACTCTTCCGGATATAGACAACTGGAAATCCACCTGGCTGCGGGAATCCGTGAAGTGCAAGACGTGATTCTTGCCATGCCGGAACCGTATCGGCCGCCGATGGAACTCGTAAGGAAGGATTTGCGGGCCATGGATGTGGAATTGTTGAAACTGTTGTTCCCCCGCAGGCCGGGAGAACAGCCATCTGCGCCGCGGAGCGCATCCGGAGCAAAGCCGCCGGACGCAACGGAGAAACAGCCATGAGCATATGGGGAAAACCCTTGTTGGTGATTAGCTTGGCCGGCGCGTTGGGAGCGAGCTTGTTGGCGCAATCTGTGGATAAGGACTACCTGACCAACACCGAGGCGGACAAAATTCGCGATGCGGAAACGCCGAACGAGCGAATCAAACTGTTTATATTATTCGCCGATGACCGCATCAAAAAGTTTCAGTATGAACTGGAGCATCCGTCACAGAATAACCACGAACAGATGTTGAATTATCTGCTGAATGCTTACATCGGCTGCGTGGACGATGCGGCAGACCTGGTGCAACTGGGAATCGAAAAGCAGCAGAATGTGCGCTCCGGTGTGGACTTGATGGCGGAGAAGACGAAGGAGTATTTGGAAGTGTTGAACAAGGTGAAGGCGGACGCGAAAGAGATTGAGATGTACAAAGAGAATCTTGATGACGCGATTGAGGGCACGCAGGATGCGCAGAAGGATGCGGAGAAGGCGAAGAAGAGTGTGGCGCCGCCTCCGGTGAGGAGGAAGAGTTGAGGGTCATTTGCTACTTTTGAGGAAGGGTTTAGGTTGATGACAGGCGTTGCTGGGCTTGCGGTCTTTCACGAGGCTTGATTTGTAGTGCGGTTGACATCGCGCACAACCACGAGTGGCTGTGCTACTGAAGAGCCGGGCTGAAGACCGGCACTACGAAAGGCAAGCGAAGCGGCAGGATAAAGACGGGACGAAGCGCGGACGATGAAGAGAGTGATCACACCGGTGCCGGGCGGAGCCGCGCTGTGCCAGCGGATGTTTACCAGGATTGGGTGCGCGGGGCCGCCGCCGGATTTTCGTGTGGAGTTTTACCCGTACGCGAGCCTGGTGCTGACGATTCGACGCCGCGATGAGCAGATGATCGTGCGATTTTCGGATTTGTTGCAGCGCGCGCCACTTGCGGTTCTAGAAGGCGCTGCGGCGCTGTTGCTTTGCAAGATTTATCGCCGGCGCACGCGGCGGGCGCTGGTGGCGCCGTATCACGCGTATGCAAAATCCCACAAGACGCGGGAACGCGTGCAGGAGATGCGGCGCGGGCGAGTGCGTCCGGCGGCGCTGCATGCAGCGGGACAGCAGTTCGACCTAAATGGACTTTTCGATGAATTGAACACGCGTTTTTTTGCCGGTGGATTGGAAAAGCCGCACCTGGGCTGGAGCATGCGCGGATGGCGGCGGCAGTTTGGGTCGTTCGATCCTGGGCCGAACCAGATTTTGTTGAACCGGCGAATGGACCGGCCAGAAATTCCACAGTACGTGGTGGAGTATGTTTTGTATCACGAGATGCTGCATGTGAAGCATCCGACGCGGAAATCGGGATGCAGCTTGATTTCACACTCGCCGGAATTTCGCGCGGAGGAGAAATTGTTTCCGGAGTTTGAGCGGGCGCGGAAGGCGTTGGACAAGTTGGCACGGGAGCGGAGAGTGTTTGGGTTTCGGTGGTAGGTGGTGAGTAGCGAGTAGTGGCAGGGAGTAGCACAGGCAGCGTGCCTGTGCGATTTGAATGTGCTGTGGGCAACCGCTACAGCCAAGAGTGGCTGTACTACCAAGATCCACTAAGATTTCTTTCTCGACTTGGCTACTTCGGAGCGGAGTTTTTCGATTTTCTTTTCGATTTTTTCTTTATCTTCGGCGTGTGGGTAAAGGTCGAGGTAGCGCGTGTAGGATTGGATGGCATCGCGCCTCAGGCCTTTTTTTTCCTGCGCTTCACCGAGAAAGCGGAAGGGAATTGCGTAGCCGGGTTTGGCTAACGCGGCGTCCTGGAAGCGGTCGATTGCGGCGTCCAGATCGCCCTTGTGCAGATAAAACTCGCCGACTTGCAAATCTCTTTCCGCGCGCAGGGGATCCCACATAGGCTGGTCGGGAGCGTTTTGCGTGGCGGTGTCGGTGTTTGGCTTGGGCTTTGGCGTGTCCTTGGAAGATGAGGATTGCGCAAGAAGAAACCCGGGCGTGGCGCTGAAGATCGCCGCGAGCGCGGTGGTCAGCAATATTGAGCGGCGATGTAGAGCGGTGCGATTCACGGTAGTCCGATTCACTCTAGTATGATGGAAGTTGCCCGGAGAAAAAAGCTTGCCGGGCGTGCGATCGTCTGATGGAACCCAAAGAAAAAGCGGCGTTGTTACCGGAGCTGCCCGGGGTATACCTGTTCCGCGACGCGGGCGGGGCGGTGATTTATGTGGGCAAGGCGCGCCTGCTGCGGAACCGCGTGCGTTCGTATTTTCTGGAATCGCGGTGGATGGATGCGAAGACCGGTTCACTGGCGCGGGAAATCGCCGAATTGGAAACGATTGTGGTGGAGAACGAGCGCGAGGCGCTGGCGCTGGAAAATAATTTAATCAAACGGCACAAGCCGAAGTTCAACGTGATGCTGCGGGACGACAAGACTTACCCGTACATCAAATTTACGGCGGGAGAAAAATATCCGCGCGTGTATTTCACGCGACGGATTCGAAAAGACGGGTCGCTGTATTTCGGGCCGTATTTTCCGGCAAGCCTGGCGCGACGGATTCTGCACTTTGTGCACAAAAGGTTCCTGGTCCCGTCGTGCACGGTGGATTTGACGAGGACGCATCCGCGGCCGTGTTTGCAATTTTATATTCATCGCTGCTTGGGGCCGTGCGTGCAGGGGCTGACGACGGACGAGCGGTATGCGGAAGCAGCGCGCGATGTGCGAATGCTGCTGGAGGGCCGGCGGCACGATTTGATTAAGAGTTTGGAAGAGAGAATGGCAGCCGCAGCGGAGAAAGAATTGTACGAGCAAGCCGCGTCATACCGCGATTTGCTGCGTACGATGGAGGACATCGAAGAGCGGCAGAGAATTGCGGCGGCGCAGGGCGACGACACGGATGTGCTGGCGTATCACGAAGAAGCGCCGCTGGTGGCGGCGAATCTGTTTCACTTACGCGGCGGGCGCGTGGTGGACCGGCGGGAATTTTATTGGGAAGACCTGCCGGCGTTCGATGCGAAAGAATTTGTGACTTCGCTGCTGAAGCAGTTGTATTTAGAAGCGGACTATCTGCCGAAGGCGATTCACGTGCCGGAAGATTTTGAGGATCGTGAATTGCTGGAAGAAATGTTGAGCGAGCGAGCTGGGCATCGCGTGGAGATTTTTACGCCGCAGCGCGGACAGAAGCGGGCGATTCTGGATTTGGTGCAGAATAACGCGGCACATTCGTTCGAACAGAGATTTCGGGTGTTGAAGCCGACGTCGAAGGCGATTGGCGAAGCGTTGCAAAATGCGCTGAACCTGGTGGAAGAGCCGGTGCGCATCGAGTGCTTCGATATTTCGCACATTCAGGGAAGCGATACGGTGGCTTCGATGGTGGTGTGGGAAAAAGGGCGCATGAAGAAATCGGATTACCGCAAATTTATCATTCGTGGAGATAACAACGGCTTGCGCAGCGAACAGAACATCGGAGGCCCTGGTACCGAAAACGGCGATTCGCCGCTGCAAATTTACCGGCAGAACGACGACTTTGCCAGCATGCGCGAGGTTGTGACGCGGCGGTACCGGCGATTGCAGGGAGAAAAGAAGCCGATGCCGGGGTTGATTTTGATTGACGGCGGTATAGGGCAGTTGCACGCCGCGGCCGAGGCGTTGGAAGCGCTGGGGATTATCAATCAACCGCTGGCGAGTATCGCGAAGAAGGAGGAGATTTTGTATGTGTACGGACAGGAGAGCGAGCCGATTATTTTGGAGCGGCATTCGCCGGTGCTGCATCTGATTCAGCAGATCCGCGACGAGACGCACCGGTTCGCGGTGACTTTTCACCGGTTGCGGCGAGGCAAGCGGCAGACGAAGAGCGCGCTGGAAGAGATTCCGGGGATTGGGCAAAAGACGGCGCGAAAATTGTTGCAAGAGTTTGGCAGCGTGACGAACGTACAGCGGGCGGGATTGGAGCGGTTGAGCGAGGTGATTCCGCGGGTTAGGGCGGAAAAAGTGCTGGAGGAGTTAGGCAAAATACCGGAAAGCGCATAACCGCTTTGCCGCTACAGTACCGGTTAGGATGTATTGTGACCGGCAAATGGCTGTGTTACGTTGCAGATTGGAGGCGGAGATGGCTGACAATGTTGGATCGAAGGTTTCATACTTTTTGGTTGGCTTAGGAGTAGGAGCGCTGATAGGCGTGCTGTTTGCGCCGAAATCCGGTGAAGAGACGCGGAAATTTTTGGCCGATAAAGCGGACGACGGGCGCGAGTTCGCGCAGAAAAAAGCAAGAGAATTGCGCGAGCGCGCCGACGACCTGGTGGAGCGGGGCAAGGATGCGGCTTCGCGGCACAAGGAAACCATTACGGCGGCGGTAGAAGGCGCGCGGGATGCTTACCGGCGCGAGGCGTCGAAGTCGTAATCGAGTTGTTGCTGGGCGGCTGTTCGGCAGATTTCGTTCCGCGGGCGGGACGACGGGGCGGACATGCAAAACTGGGTCGGAGTAGTGGTGGCGATCGCGCTGATATTGCAGGTGTCGATTTTAACGGCACTGTATTTCACGACGCGGCGCACCATGCAAAAGATGGAAAAAACGGTGACGGACTTGAATGCGCGAGCCGGACCCATCCTGACGCGCGTGCAAATTTTGCTGGACGACACGCAGCCGAAGATTTCCACGATGGTGAGTGACGCGGCGCACATCGTGTATCTGGCGCGCGGGCAGGCGCAAAAGATGGATCGCGTATTCACCGATGCCGCCGACCGGTTTCGCGGGCAATTGCTGCATATTGACCGGATCCTGACCGGCACGATGGAAACCGTGGAAGATGCCGGGGCGCAGTTCAAGCAGAGTTTTTGGAAGCCGGTGCAGAAGGCCTCGGCGCTGGTGCAGGGAATTAAGGTTGGGCTGGATTTGTTGAGATCGCGCAGGGCCAGAACGCAGCCTGACAGCCAAGAACGTTCGCCGGAGCAGGAAGAGGAGTTGTTTATTTAGGAAGAAAATTGAAATTGCAAAATTGAAAATGGGAAATTTGGGGCGCGGCGAAATTCGCGCCTTTTGTTTTTTTAGTGCGTAAATTTTCGCGCGTGAATTGCAGCGTTCTGGCAGTTGTATCATAGAAGATAATGACAAGTTGAGAAGTCTGAGCGGATCCCGGAGTTCGGAAAATCGAAAAGATGGAGCTGAAGGTAGCCGCTACAAAGGCAGGACAAGTGCGGTGGAATTCGCGCGATACAAGAGCAGAGCGAGTTAGAGGAGCGAAGTTAGCGGATCCAGGAGCCTGCTAGGACTACGTCGTTCGAATAGATAACGGCGGCTTGGCCTGGCGTGACGGCGCGTTGCGGAGAATCGAAGGTTATGCGCGCGCGGGAGTCAGGCAGCGCTTCGATGGTGGCGGCTGCGGGTTCATGTTTGTGGCGGATTTTTACCGTGGCGCGGATCGGTTGAGATGGCTCGGCGATAGAAATCCAATTTACATTTTGTACTTCGAAAGTGGTCGTGCGAAGCGAGTCGTCGGCACCGACGGTTACTCGATTGGCTTCCGGTTCGATGGCGAGGACGTAGAGCGGCTTCCCGGCGGCGAAGCCGAGACCTTTGCGTTGGCCGATAGTGAAATTGTGCACTCCGTTGTGACGCCCGAGAACTTCGCCGGATTCGGTGACGATATCGCCGTCGCCGGAGCTGAGCGGAATTTTGCTTTCCGTCGCGTAGGCGTGGATGAATTGTACGTAATTTCCGTTGGGCACGAAGCACAGTTCCATGCTGTCGGGTTTTTCGGCTACGGGCAGAGTAGCGCGACGGGCGATTTCGCGGACTTCGTCCTTGGAAAGTTCGCCGAGCGGAAATTCACTGCGTGAGAGCTGTTCCTGGGAAAGTCCCCAGAGAAAATAGGATTGATCCTTGGTGGGATCGAGAGCGCAACGTAGTTGGAAGCGGCCGGTCGCGTCGTCGCGGCGGATGCGGGCGTAGTGGCCGGTGGCGAGGCGATCGGCGCCGATTTGACGAGCCATGCGGAGCAGCGGTTCGAACTTCACATCGGTGTTGCAGTTGGTGCAGGCGATGGGAGTACGACCGCTGAGATAATCCTCCACAAAAGGGCGAACGACGCGGTCTTCGAATTGCGATTCGAAGTTCACGACGTAATGGGGAAAATTCAAATGCTGCGCGACGCGTTTGGCGTCATAGACATCGTCGAGCGAACAGCAGCGGTGCTGCGCCGGACCTTGATCAGAGAGGGCACCCTGAAGTTCCGGCAGGCGGCGTTGATTCCAGAGTTGCATGGTAAGACCGATGATCGGGCGGCCTTGTTGCTGCAGAACGGCGGCGACGGTGGAGGAGTCCACGCCGCCAGACATGGCGACGGCGATGAGTCCGGGCTGGGTCTCTGCGCTGACATGTACAGGCAATTCAATTTGGGCAATATCTGACATTTGTCTTTCACCAGTCTAGCGTGCAAGGCATAAATAACGAAAGTGGAAACGTCGGAAGCTGACGCCTGCATTCGGAATTTGCCGTCAAGATTAAGCGTCAGGCCTACTACCGTGGCGACTTAGTCAGTGGACGTGCAGCGCTTCGTTGACACTCATCCGTCTGTTGCACTAGCGTCGTGAACAGACATGGAGAGTTCCAAAACAACAGATGACGCCAACTCGGACACTGCCGGAGAAGTCTCGCGGGCGAAGAAGATTGCATTCCAGGCAGCCATCTTCCTGACATCGTTTCTGGTGTTGTTTTCTCATCGGCCCGACGTAATTCTCAACGCGCAATTTTATGCCGAAGACGGTGCGCGCTGGTACGCCGACGCTTATCAATTTGGCTGGCGCTGCTTGCTAATGCCGTATGCGGGATATCTTAGTACGCTACCGCGCCTCATCGGTCTCTTGACTCAGTTGGTTCCTTTTGACCACGTCCCTCTGGTCATGAATCTGTGCGCCATCGCAATTCAGATCCTTCCCGTCAATCTGTTCCTTTCAGACCGGTTTGGAGCAATCCCTTACAAGGTACGTGTGTTTGGTAGCCTGCTGTACCTGGCCCTTCCAAACGCGTTTGAAATTCACGCGAACACAACAAACATCCCATGGCATCTGGCTTTACTTGCCTTGCTAGTCTTGTTATCCGAAGCAGAGAGCACAAAAGCCTGGCGCTATTTTGATTATGCTGTCCTGTTCTTTGCGTTAGTCGATGGCCCGCTAGGAATTTTGCTGATTCCCGTCGCAGCCGTTTTGCTTTGGCTTCGTAGAGACAAGCGCACCGTCGTCTCGCTCGGGGTCATGATTCCGTTCGCTGTGCTTCAATCGCTGTTCATCCTATTTTCGAATTCGCGGTCCCCGGCGCCCAATGGCGCTTCCTTGGAACGATTGGTCGGTATCGTTGGCGGCCAGATCTTTCTGTCATCGGTGCTTGGAGTGCGGACGTTTGCTTATGTCTTTCTTTTTGGTGATCGCCGTTTATTATTTTCGCTTGAAACGGCTGGCATGATCGCGGGACTAATGCTGGTTGCCTACGGTTTTCGTTTCTCGCCGCTCGAACTCAGGTTGTTTATTCTCTTCTGCGCGGGCGCATTGATTCTGGCTCTTAGCCGTCCAATTGGGGGCCCGGACGCAAGTTTCCCGCAATGGGAGTATCTGCAAATTCCTGGGCGAAGTAGCCGCTACTACTTCTTCCCGATTCTTGCGCTATATGCCTCAGTGATTCGGCTGGCGTATTTAAGTGGGCGCAATGTGCGCTACCTGGCGTTCGCTTTTTTGTTGTTGCTGCCGGTTGGAGTCTATCGTGACTGGCGCTACCCGCGATTTGCGGATCTCCACTTTCAATCCTATGCAGCGCAATTTGAGCAGGCCACCGCGGGAACCAGAATGACGATTCCGATCAATCCCGTTGGTTGGGAAATGCAACTGGTAAAACATTGAAACGCAGCGCGGGCCTATTGCCTCGCAATCCAGACGGCTCCAATTGAGATCGCAAAACTCCTTCCAATACCCAGTCGGCTCAGGAAAAAACATTCAGCTTCCACAATCAAATGGTCCTCGTTAAGTAGCGAGCGACGGGAACGTCCCCAATTTTATTTCTGATAGGAGGGGGAGAGTTCGCGGAGTTGCGCGACCGCGGCGGGAACGATTTCCAACGCGGCGGCTATTTCTTGCTGCGTGGTGTGGCGGCCGAGGCTGAAGCGGATGGAGGCGCGAGCTTCTTCCGGAATTAGGCCGATGGCAGTGAGCACGTGCGAAGGTTCGACGGCGCCAGATGAACAGGCGGCCCCGGTGGAGCAGGCGAGGCCCTTCAGGTCGAGAGCGATGATGAGAGCTTCGCCTTCGATTCCCGGAAAAGTGATGTTGGTAGTGTTTGCAGTGCGTGGTGCGCCGGCCGCGTTTGCGCGCGCCTGAGGAATACGAGCCAGCAACTCGCGTTCGAGTTCGTCGCGCAATGTGGAGACTCGCTGCGCGTCTTCGGCGAGAGACTCTTGAGCGAATTCAGCGGCTTTGCCGAGGCCGACTATGCCAGGAACATTTTCCGTGCCGGGGCGGAAACCGCGCTGGTGATGACCGCCGTAGAGAAGCTGGCGGAGACGCGTGCCCCCGCGGATGTAGATGGCGCCGATCCCTTTGGGAGCATAAAATTTGTGTCCGGAGATGGCGAGCAGGTCGACGCCGAGAGCGTTTACATCGAGCGGAATTTTTCCCGCGGATTGTACGGCATCGGTGTGGAAGAAGATATCGTTCTGCGCGGCGATACGGCCGATTTCTTCGAGCGGCTGGACGGTACCAAGTTCGTTGTTGGCGTGCATCACGGTGATCAGCGCGGTTTGCGGGCGGATCGCGTCGCGGATGGCTTCGGGATCGACGAGGCCGTTCGAATCGACAGGAAGGTAGGTAACTTCAATGGCTTTGCGATCACCGGCGACGATGCCGCCTTCTTTTTCAAGCGCCTGGCAAGCGTTGAGTACGGCTTCATGTTCGATTTGCGTGGTGATGACGTGCTTGGTCGCACCCGGCGCGTTGCGAACGATGCCAAAAATGGCGTGATTGTCAGATTCGGTGCCGCCGCTGGTGAAGATGATTTCCTGCGGGCGCGCGCCGAGTAACGCGGCCACCTGTTCGCGCGCGGTCTCGACCGCGGAGCGGGCGCGCTGGCCAGTAGTGTGGATGGAGGCAGCGTTTCCAAATTCGGCGGAGAAATAGGGAAGCATTGCGCCGAGGACTTCGGGCTCGACGGGAGTGGTGGCGTTGTGATCGAGGTAGATGCGCGGCATAGCAGAGTTTCGACCGCTGCCGATCATGATGCGAACATCAATCACGGCTAAGAACAGTTTACAGCGAATGGAAGCAATTGAGGCACCCACAATTGCAACGGTAACGGGCCGCGGATTGTAGCCTTGCAGGCGAGGTCTCCCAGGAGCCAAGTTTCTCGTAAACGGACTCAGTGCGCTAAAGAAGCTTGGATTCAGAAGGATAGCCTGCGAAAGAATGGCGTTTAACAAGTACTAGACCTTGGCTGAGAGGTGAGGAAATTTTCGCCAACCCGTGTTTGATAGAGAGAAAAAGGAGGACAGAACAATGCGTCGAGCGATGCGATGCTTTTCGTCAGTTTTAGCGGTTTTGGTTGTTGGCGGATTTCTTCTCAGCGCTGCTCCGGGAGTATCGGCAGGGCAACTAAGACGACATGTAATCGTCGTTGCGCCCTTCTCCCCTTACTATCCGTGGGGCTACTGGGGCTACTATCCGTATGCTTATCCCGGTTATTACGCGCCGGCTTACGGCGAAGTGCAAATCGAGACTCACCGGAAAGACTTAGCTGTCTACATCGACGGTGGCTATGCAGCCGAAATCAAAAAGGACAGGAAGTTCACGCTGAAACCCGGCAATCATCAGATCGAGTTACGCGATTCGGGTGGGCAGACCGTCTATCAGGAGCAGGTTGCAGTGACTGTCGGAAAGACAACCAAGCTGCAGGTTTCATGAACGATAGCGGCTAGGGGCTCTTTGACGATAGTTGCGCGCAATTAGATTTCGTCGCGTGCGATCCGAATTTAGGGATCGGCGCGGCGAAATTGTGTAAACGAGCGGCGTGCGTTCGGCAGAGAGTTACTTTTTGGTTGGAGTGATGTCCGAGACGGGCAGGTCCCAGTGCGCCAGCAGGATTTCGAAGCGGCGCTGTTCCTCGCGCTGGTAGGTTGCCTGGTCGGGATAGAGTTTTTTTACGAGCGCTTCCTCATCCGGATTCGAGGTAGTGGCGACTGTCGAGTTCTTGTAGGTAATCGTCACGCGGTAGTCCCAGCGCGAATCTTCTGTCATGTGATTTGCTGGAGTTTCGATTTTGAGGGCGAGAATCCTGCCAGACTCTTCGATTTTCTGCAGCAGCGGGAAATGGTTTTTCAGAAAGAGATCGAGAAATTCTTTCTGATGGCCCCAGTGCACCTTGTAGTAGAACTCCATGACATATGGTTTGTCGGCTGAGCCTTGAGGTGGCGCGCCTTGGGCCGCGGCTGTGGGCGCTATTGCAACGAGCAGTAGGACTGCAAGAAAGACCGTCTTCATAAAGCCTCCACGATGTGCGTGGATTGTATGGCGTTGAGGACCGTCCGAGCAATCCTTTAACCAGCTACGGAGCGGAATGGCTTCGTGCTAGATTTGTACCGCTGCGGTGGACTTGGCGCAGGGAGGGTCAGTGGCGTATCGGGATTTGCGAGAATTTGTGAAGGCGCTGGAAGTGGCGGGAGAGTTGAAACGCGTGCGGGAGGAAGTGGATCCGGTGCTGGAGATTACGGAAGTGACGCAGCGGATCGCGCGCGATTCGAATCGCGCGAAGGATAGCGTAGGACCAGCCTTATTGTTTGAGAAGCCGAAGGGATCGAAGTATCCGCTGTTGATCAACGCGTTCGGAAGCGTGAAGCGGATGTGCATGGCGTTTGATGTGGATGAGCTGGATGAAGTGGCGGGACGGATTCGCGGATTTCTGGATACCAAATCACCGCAGGGAATATTCGACAAAATCAAAATGCTGCCGAAGCTGGCGGAGCTGGGATCGTTCTTTCCGAAGACGGTGAAAGACGGCGCGTGTAAGGAAGTGATTCACAAAGGCAGCGACGTCAATCTGTTGGATTTTCCAATTTTGAAATGCTGGCCGCAGGATGGCGGGCGATTTATTACGTTTCCGCTGGTGTTTACGAAAAATCCTGAGAATGGCAAGCGCAATGTGGGGATGTATCGCATGCAGGTGTATGACGCGCGCACAACCGGAATGCACTGGCAGACGCAGAAGCACGGCGCGGAACATTTTCGCCGGGCGCGCGCGAAAAATCCTGAAGGAAAAATTCCCGTGAGCGTGGCGATTGGGTCGGACCCGGCGGCGACACTTTCAGGCATGCTGCCGATACCGCCGGATCTGGACGAAATGATGTTTGCCGGATTTTTGCGCAAAGAGCCTGTCGAGATGGTGCAGTGCGAAACGAATGACCTGGAAGTTCCAGCGAACGCGGAGATTGTTCTGGAAGGATATGTGAATTTGAACGAAATGCGGACGGAAGGGCCGTTCGGGGATCACACGGGATTTTATTCGCTGGAAGGCGAGTATCCAGTATTTCACGTCGAGTGCATTACCCATCGAAAGGATCCGATTTATCTGACGACGGTCGTGGGACCACCGCCGCAAGAAGATTTTTTTATGGGCTACGCGGTGGAGCGTGTGTTTTTGCCGGTGATGAAGATGCAGTACCCGGAAATTGTGGACGTGGCGATGCCGGCGGAAGGAATTTTTCACAATTTGATGATTGTGGCGATCCGGAAGTCGTATCCGGGGCACCCGCGAAAAATCATGAATGCGATTTGGTCGCTGGGGCAGGCGATGTTCACGAAGATGATCGTGGTGGTGGATCATGATGTGGACGTGCACAATTACAGCGAAGTGGTGTGGAAGGCGTTGTGCGCGATTGATCCAGAGCGCGACGTGCAATTTTCCTTCGGGCCGGTGGACACACTGGACCACGCGGCGCGAATCCAGGATTACGGTTCGAAGATGGGAATTGATGCTACCCGCAAGTGGCCGACGGAGGGATTTACGCGGCCGTGGCCGGACGAAATTTTGATGGATGACGCGACGAAAAAACGTGTCGCGGATCGCTGGAAGACTCTGGGAATTTGAACTTCAGGAAATTGCCGGAAACCATTCGATGCCGTCCACCCCAGGCGTAAGTACCAGGGGCGATTCCAGCTTTCCGCTGCGAAGATCCAGAAACTCGATGGTGCCTTTTTGCGGGCAGGTGATGTAGGCGTGGTCGCTGGAAGCGTCCACCGCGATTTCCCCGATCGCCGCGGGGATGGGATACTCGCTGATTACTTTTTCCGTGGACAAATCGATCACAAACAATTTTCCCGAGGGAGCATTGGCGATAAGCAGCTTTCCGTCTTGCGTAGGCGTCGACGAATAGACCTTATCGGGCAGATCGATCCAGCGAGCCAGTTTATTTGTGGCGGTGTCGATCACTGCGATGCGCGGCGCGGTTTGATCTTGCGTAAAAACGTAGCGGCCATCCGTGGAAATGGAAATACGCTGAACGGTCTTTGAGACGGGGATCACAGCGAGCACGGAACGCTTTTGCAGGTCGAGGACGCTGACACTGCCTGGGCCAACGTTAGCGGCGTAGGCGCGATGCCCGTCGGGTGAAAGGACAAACATGTGGGACTCGGCGGCGCCGGTGGGAACTTCTCCGACGACCTTGCCCGTTGCGGGATCAACCACGTATAGAGCGTTGGCGAGTTCGGCGCTGACGTAGAGCATGCCGTCGGGGCCGAACTTGGCGCAATGGGGGCGAACTGGCTTTCCGAGATTGATGATCTGGACGTCGCGACCTTCGCGCAAATCAATTACGTGAATAGAGCTTCCATCAGTGCCGGGCTTGCCGACGCCGGAATTTCCATAAATGGGAACGTAACCGAGGTGGTTGTTCGGGGCCACCGCGACTTCGTGGCCATTAATGTCTACGCCGATTTTGTTTATGACTTTTCGTGTATCGAGGTCTACCACCAGAGCGGTGTGGTCTCCCTGATTGGCGACAAAGAGAAAACCGTGTGAGTCAGATGGCGCAGGCGCAGAGATCGCTGCATGGTGTAGCAAAACTCCCGCTGAAGTTAGAAATAGCAGGGTCAGAAGAACGGATTTCATGATTTCCCCATAGAGCTGAGAAATGGAAACGCGGCGAAGTATAGCACCAGGGAAAATTTGCGCGGCCAGCGAAAATTGTTTAGGCATCAGACGCGAAGAAAGCAAAAGCGCGAACGCGAGATGGGAAAGTATAACCGTCCCTTGGGACAGGCATCGAAATGGCAAAAAACCACAACAAATAGTGGTATTTCAAGCGATTCACCTCTAAATATGGGGTGCAGTGCCCACGATAACCCCATTACTGCCTACGATTGCCCATATTCTTAGGACAACTGCAGGCGTTAAACGCTTGACCCACACACTTTCGGAATGGGATAACGCTGACACGGGACGCACTCTCGGTAACTCACGGTGCAGTTCGAAGAGTTGCGTCAGACACAAATCTCTCGGGCGTGTGAAGTATCGCTGGAGCGGCGTTCCTCGTGAATGAATCGCGTGAAGTGATGAATGTGCGGCAGGCGTCGCAATATCTGGGGATAAGCCCGGATACCCTGTACCGTTACATCACGGAAGGTGAAATTCCAGCGTTCAAACTTGGTAACCGTTGGAAACTGAGAAAGACCATCCTGGACCGCTGGATGGAACGCAAGATGAGCCAGGTGCACGCAAGACGACGTTAGCCGGTGCGCCGGGCTTGGTGGTGGCAGTAAAAAAGGCAAGGGAATAAAGGGGCTGCCAGATGTTATTCGGCGGAAAACGAAGCAGGCAGTTGGTCGGGCTCGATATCGGCTCCAGTTCCATTAAGTCCGTGGAACTGAAGAGTACCAAGGCCGGTTACGAACTGGTGAGCTTTGGCATGGAGTCGCTGGCACCGGATACGGTGGTGGACGGCGCCATTATGGACGCACCGCAGGTGGCTAATGCGATCAGCCGGATTTTTGATTCCGCCAACGTGAAAACGAAAAATGTGGCGACTTCGGTTTCCGGACATTCCGTGATCGTGAAGCGGGTTCCGCTGCCCCTGATGAGCGAAGAAGAGCTGTACGATCGCATTCCCGCAGAAGCCAGCCAGCACATTCCGTTCGACATTGCGGACGTGAACTTGAGCTACCAGTTGCTGGAGTCGATGGATTCGCAGATGGACGTACTGCTGGTTGCGGTGAAGAAAGACAAAATTCTGAACCATACCAACGTGCTGGCGCAGGCCGGCAAGACACCCGTGGTCGTGGATATTGACGCTTTCGGATTGCAGAACTGCTTCGAAGTGAATTACGAACCAGACGCCGGCCAGACCGTGGCGCTGCTGAATATCGGCGCCAGCGTGATGAACATCAACATCGTGCGCGGCGGAATCCCGTTGTTTACTCGCGACGTCAGCGTTGGCGGGAATCAATACACAGACGCGCTGCAAAAAGAACTGGATTTGAGCTTTGAGGATGCCGAGCGGCTGAAAAAGGGTGAAACGCTCCCGAGCGTTACCGACGAGCAGAAACAGCAGATTTTGCGCAGCGTGAGCGACATTCTGACGCTGGAAATTCAAAAGACCTTCGACTTCTTCCGCGCGACAGCAAGCGGCGAAAACATTCAACGAATTCTGGTGGCTGGCGGCACCGCGCGTGTGCCGGGTCTGGTGGACCTGCTGCGCGAAGAGTTCGCCATGCCGGTTGAAGAATTGAATCCTTTCCGCAAAGTGCTGATCCATCCCGGAAAGCACAGCGACGACCAGATTCGCGAGATGGGGCCGCGGTTGGCAATTGCCGTGGGCCTGGCGTTGAGGAGCTTCGACTAGCCATGATCCGTATAAACCTTCTCGGACAACAGCGGCCTAAATCAGCGAGACGGCCAGTAGATACCGGTGCGGCGTTGCCCGCAGTCTTCATTGGGGCGGGAGTCGTGCTCGGCGGTCTGGTGCTTGGGTATATTTACTTTTCCTGGCAGAGCCAATTAACCCAGGAAAACAACCGCATCAAGCAGTTGACGGCGCAAAAAACCGAACTGCAGCAGATCAAGCAGCAAGTCGAGACTTTTGACAAGCAGAAGGCGATTCTGCAAGTTCGCGTGGACACCATCGAAAAGCTGCAACGCGACCGCACCGGCGGGCAGGAATTGCTGGACATGGTCGCCAACACAGTCTCCCGCACGGAAAATCTCTGGCTGACGGACATGACGCGCAAGGGAAACACCTTGGCGATCGAGGGCTCGTCGGCTTCCATCAATTCCGTTGCGAATTTCATTACTGCCATGAAGCGCTCCGGTTATTTCCAAAAAGTTGAAATCGATGAAACCAAGCAGCAAGACAG